>Ga0209705_10000141_pt1 | contig 36956 bp, 40 predicted proteins | sample PPLLaktember2015_5_FD_187262 | JGI IMG/M metagenome (GOLD analysis project Ga0209705, IMG submission 187262) | Freshwater sediment microbial communities from Prairie Pothole Lake near Jamestown, North Dakota, USA - PPLs Lake P8 Core (1) Depth... | ecosystem: Environmental > Aquatic > Freshwater... | reverse complement strand
AGGCCAAAGACACCGCGACACCGAGCACCTGCAAGATGCAGCGGCCAGGCTGAGTGTCGGCGCGTGCACCAACCCGCAGCTGCGCATCATGCAACCGGCGAGTGGCCATAGAGGCCGCTCGCGGGGCTGCGCGGCCGGTTGTTGTTGCGAGACGACGCAAAACACCGCGCCGGACGTTAACTGTACTTCCGGCCGAGCTTTTTTCTGTCTAGTTCCGGCGACTTGCGGTTACAGCGACCCGATGACGATCAGCTTGAAGAAGAAGAACAGGCCCAGCGCCAGGAAGGCGTAGACCACCAGATTGCCGCGGGCGGAGTTGCCCCGCGGGTTGCGATCGTAGAGGTGTTTGCCGAGTATCACTACGGCAGCTCCGGCAAACCCGACCACCCAGACCAGCCCGGGACTCTTGTCCCAGAGCCTGCCCAGCCAGTCGCTGAGCCAACCGCCCGGGTTGAGCAGCTTGTACACCAGCCCCCCGACCCCCAGCACCACCAGTCCCACCACTGCTACAGCTACCGCGTCTTCCATGCCACTGCGCAGCATCTGGCCGAGTGTTCTGGAAGTCCTCTCGGAAACCCTGTTCATTGCTTTCCCTGCGCCCATGCGAATGCGATTACCGCACCATTGCAATGCCTGTACCACGGGAGGGAAAGGTAGCTGTTACAGGTAGATAGGCAGGCACCGCCCAAGGCGTGGCAGTGTACTAGGCGGCTTGAACGTTGCCGGCTGGCGACGCCCGTGCGGTATCGCTGGCTGCCCGGCCGTTACGTATCGGTCGAGCGCTACTGTACGCAGCCCAGGAAGTTACAGACGCGCTCGCAGTCCGGCGAGAAGCCGCACTCGAACTGCCCGACCTTCGCAGTGCCATCGGCCGAAACCCCGCATTGATCGGCGGCCGCCTGCTCATGGAGATGGGGGCGCCATTCACACTGGTGGCAGGCCGTCAAGCCGGGGAGCTCGAGAGTCTCGTGCCGCACCAGCTTCTGCACGCTCGCCTGGGGCTTTTCGGGCAGGGCTGCTGCGTCCTGGTCGGCGGCGGAGGCTTCGGTAACGAACAGGGCCAGCGCCGCCCCGGCGGCGACCAGGATTGTCATCAGTCTCGTCATACCGGACTCCGGAGGAACAAGGACAACGCCCACCACACCGGTCAGGAATGGTGCTGCGAAGCAAACTATAGCGCGGAGCATGCCAGCTTGCAGCACTACCCCACACAACAAAAATTCTCCGACGAATCCGCTGCGCGGGGCTTGATTCAGGTCAATCGCGCTGCTGCGTCGTTACAGAGGGGTTCGCCCCGCTGTTGGCGGCTCCCGGTGCTGCGGCCCTGTCGTCCGGGCGCTCGGGGAGAACCAGACCCTGGCGCCTCGCCCTGCGATCGCGCAGCCAGCCAGCGAGCAGGACGCCGCCGATGATGATGACGTCCACTACCCAGGCCAGCCAGGGCAGGCCGACGATGCGCTCCTTGACCCACGGCTCGCCCAGGATCATGCGCGCGGCGGTCCAGGCGAGCACCGCGGCACCGAGGTAGACGATGACCGGGAAGCGGTCCACCAGCCGCAGGATCAGTGTGCTGCCCCAGACCATGATCGGGATGCTGATGAGCAGCCCGAGGACCACCAGGAGGAAACTGCCCTGTGCCGCGCCCGCCACGCCCAGGACGTTGTCGAGGCCCATCACGGCATCGGCGATGACGATAGTCCGGATGGCGGCCCAGAAGCCGGTGATCTTGGCCTTGACCGCCTGCCCGGTGTCGTCGTGCCCGGCATCGTCCGAGGCCAGCAGCTTGTACGCGATCCATACCAGCAGGAGGCCGCCGGCGAGCATCAGTCCCTGGACCCTGAGCAGGGCGACCACGATCAACGTCATCGCAACGCGGACGGCGATGGCGCCGACCGTGCCCCATAGCACGGCCTTCATCTGCAGGTGCTGGGGCAGCTTGCGGGCCGCGAGCGCGATGACGATGGCATTGTCGCCGGCAAGCACCAGGTCGATGACGATGATCGCCAGGAGGGCGGAGAAGAACTGAGGAGAGAAGAGCTCCATGGGCTTGCGTTTCTGCGCGCAGGCTCTAGCTTCTAGGCCGAGGCACTGGTGTTGTTGATTATGGCGTCGATTGTCGGCTGATCTTGGAGCCGGTGATCTCTGGAGCCTAGCCCTTCAGCCGCGTGATTCTGATCACTTCGGGCAGCCGCCTCAGGCCGCGCATGGTCTGCGCCAGATGCAGGCGGTTGTACACCTGCAGCGTGAAGTGGATGTTGCTGTAGGCTGGACTGTCGCCGGGCTCGACGCTGACGTTCTCGATGTTCGAGTCGTTCTGGGAAATCTCGGCTGCCACCTTGGCGAGCACACCCTGCTGGTTGGACACCAGCAGCTTGATGTTGACCGAGAACGCCTTGCGCGTCTCCGGAGCCCATTCCACGTCCAGCCACTTCTCCGGCTCGCGCTTCATCTTACCGATCACCGGGCAGTCGTGCGTGTGGATGATCATGCCGCGGCCTTTTTTGATGAACCCGATGATCGGGTCGCCGGGAATCGGGTGGCAGCACTTGGCGAACTGCAGAGCCATGCCTTCGGAGCCGCGGATCACCACCGGACCCGGGGCGACCGGCGCGCGCGAGGTATCGGGGTGGCCGCTGGGCAGGAGCTTTCGCGCCACGACGATGGCCAGCACCTTGCCCAGGCCGATGTCGGCCAGGACCTCCTGCCTGGATTTGACCCCGGTCTCCTTCAGGACCCGCTCCCAGTCGCCGTCCCGGACGTTCTTCGCGGTGCCGCCGAGGGCCGAGAGCGCCTGCGCCAGCAGCCGCTCGCCGAGCTGCGCCGACTCCTCGTACTGCATGGTCTTGAGGAAGTGGCGGATGTGGTGGCGCGCCTTGGCGGTGATCACGAAGTTCAACCAGGCGGGGTTGGGCTTGGCGTGCGCTGCCGTGATGATCTCCACCCGGTCGCCGTTCTTCAGCTCGATGCGCAGGGGCACCAACTCGTGATTGACCTTTGCCGCCACGCAGCGGTTGCCGATATCGGTGTGCACGGCATAGGCGAAGTCCACGCAGGTGGCGCCGTGGGGCAGGGCCATGATCTTGCCTTTGGGCGTGAAGACATAGGTCTCGTCGGGGAACAGGTCGACCTTGAGGTGCTCGAGGAACTCGACCGAATCGGCGCTCTCCGACTGCATCTCCAGCACGCTCTGCAGCCATTGATGGGTCTTGCGCTGCAGCTCGTTCAGGCTGGCGTCGGTGCTCTTGTACAGCCAGTGGGATGCTACCCCGGCCTCGGCGATGCGGTGCATCTCTGCGGTGCGGATCTGGATCTCGATCGGGCTGCCGAAGGGACCGAACAGGGTGGTGTGCAGCGACTGATAGCCGTTGGCTTTGGGAATGGCGATGTAGTCCTTGAATTTGCCCGGGATGGGCTTGTAGAGCTGGTGCAGGGCACCCATAGCCAGGTAGCAGGCCGGAGTGTCCTTGACGATGACACGGAAGCCGTAGATGTCCAGCACCTTGGAGAAGGACAGGTTCTTTTCCTGCATCTTCTTGTAGATGCTGTAGAGGTTCTTCTCTCGTCCGCCGACCTGGGCCTCGATGTCGGCGTCGTCGAGTCGCTGAACGATGGCGTCGAGGATCTTCTCCACGACTTCCTTGCGGTTGCCGCGTTGCACCTCGACGGCGCGCTTGAGCACGCGATAGCGGTTCGGGTAGAGGTTCTGGAAGGCGAGCTCCTGCAGCTCCATGTACAGCCCGTTGAGGCCGAGCCGGTTGGCGATCGGCGCGTAGATCTCGATCGTCTCCCGGGCGATGCGCGCCCGCTTCTTCGGGTGCATCGCGTCCAGCGTGCGCATGTTGTGGAGGCGGTCGGCGAGCTTGATCAGAATGACGCGCACGTCGCGCGCCATCGCCAGGAACATCTTGCGGAAGTTCTCGGCCTGGGCCTGCTCCTGGCTCTCGAACTCGATCTTGTCGAGCTTGGAGACGCCGTCCACCAGTTCCGCCACAAGCTTGCCGAAACGCTCGACCAGCTCGCTCTTGGTGACGGTGGTGTCCTCCATCACGTCGTGCAGGAGAGCGGCGGTCAGCGCCTGGGAATCCAGGTGCCACTGCGCCAGGATGCTGGCGACCGCTACCGGATGGGAGATGTAGGGCTCGCCGGAGCGCCGGAACTGGCCGTCGTGCGCGGCCTCCGAGAACTGGTAGGCGGAGCGAAGCTGAGTGAGGTCCTCCGGCTTGAGGTAGCTGGAGGCGTCGCGGATCAGAAGCTCGGCCTCGGACATGATCGGTCTGCCTCGGTCCGCTGGTTTCGCCTGGAACGTGTCAGTCGAGCCGGTCGCGGCCTGGTATGGGAACGGGGCGTTGGAGGACAGGCACGGGCAGACTCGCGGTCAGGCCTGACCCTTGTTCAGGATCTCGGTCCCGACCTTGCCGGCTGCGATCTCTCGCAGCGCCGTGACGGTCGGCTTGTCTCTCGCGCCGTCGATCAACGGCGAGGCGCCCTGCGTGAGCTGGCGTGCACGATAGGTCGCCGCAAGGGTGAGCACGAAGCGGTTGGGGATCTGTCTCAGGCAGTCGTCCACGGTGATGCGGGCCATGGCAGCCTCACTTCATTGCATTGATCAATTCTCGGTGACGGGTCAATTGCGCTGTGATCTTCAGGCGCTGCGCGCGCACGATACTGACCAGATCGACCACCGCAACCTCAAAAGTCTGATTGATAATAACATAGTCGAACTCCTCCACATGGTCGATCTCCTCACGCGCGTTGGCCAGCCGCTTCTCGATCACTTCGTGGCTGTCCTGTCCGCGTGCGGTCAGGCGTCTGCGCAGGACCTCGAGCGAGGGCGGGAGGATAAACACCCCCACGGCCTCGGGGATCAGGCGCCGCACCTGCTGTGCGCCCTGCCAGTCGATCTCGAGCAGGATGTCGTGCCCCTCGCGCCGCCGCTCATTGATCCAATCCTGCGAGGTGCCGTAGAAGTTGCCGTGTACCTCCGCGCTTTCGAGAAACTCGCCGCGCTGCGCCATCGCCAGGAACTGCTCGCGCGAGACGAAATGGTACTCGCGCCCGTCCACTTCGCCTGGGCGCGGTGCCCGCGTGGTGTGGGACACCGACAGCTCGATGTCCGGCTCACGCTCGAGCAGGGCGTTGACCAGACTGGTCTTGCCGGCGCCGGAGGGGGCGCAGACGATGAATAAATTGCCTGTCATGCGTGAGGCGTGAGGCGCAAAGCGTGAGGCGTGAGGCGTGAGGCGTGAGGCGAAGCAGTCCGCACCAGTCGGTGCGCTGCGCTCCGGCGCGTAGGCGACACTCCGACAACGTCGTGCAGAACGCTTTCATCTGCGTACCCGCTGGTCCTACGCCTCACGCCTCTCGCCTCACTCGATGTTTTGCACCTGTTCACGCATTTGCTCGATGAGCACCTTCAGCTCCACCGAGGCCTGGGAGACGTCGATATCTACCGACTTTGCCCCCAGCGTATTGGACTCCCGATTGAGCTCCTGCATGAGGAAGTCGAGCCGCTTGCCGGCTGCGCCGCCGTTGGCGAGAATGCGCCGGGTCTCGGACAGATGGGTGCCCAGGCGCGACAGCTCCTCCTCCACGTCCACCTTGCTGGAGAACAGGACCAGCTCCTGCCTGATGCGGTCCTCATCCACCTCCACCCCGGCGTCGCGCAGGCGCGAAACCAGCCGCTCTTGATAGGCAGCGACCAGCACCGGGATTTTCGGCTTGACCCGCGCCAGCAACTGCTCCATGCGCGCCACCCGATCGAGCAGCACGCCCTTGAGCTTCTCGCCCTCCCGCGCACGCGACTGCTGGAACTCGAGCAGCGTCCGGTCCAGCAGCCCCAGCGTGCGGTCCTTGAGCTCCTCGAGGGGAAGCGCGTCGGTTTCCAGGATCCCCGGCCAGCGCAGCACGTCGTTTGCGGACAGCGGCGCGCTGCCAGGCAGGTGCGCCCGCACCCGCTGGTCGAGCTCAACGAGTTGATCCAGCAACCCCGTGTTGAGCTGCAGCGAGACCTGGCTCGCGGCGCCTTTCTGAAACCCGACGCGGCACTCCACTTTGCCCCGGGTCAGGCGGGCGGCGACCATCTCCCGCAGCGCCGGCTCGAAGGAGCGCAGCTCGTCCGGCAGCCGGAAGGCCAGGTCCAGATAGCGGTGGTTCACGGACCGGATTTCCACGCCGAGCGTACCGAGCGCAAGCTCCTCGCTCAGGGCGGCGTAGCCGGTCATGCTGTAGATCACGCGTTCCCACCCGAAAGTGTGTTTGCACCCGGCCCGCAGGCGGTTCCGGGGGCGGCCCATCCAATGCGAGCTGTCACCGAAGCAGGCGCTTGCGCGCATGTGCGCCGCTGCCGCCCGGGGCGAGCGGCCGTGCCTGCGCAGATGGCGTGCGTTGCGTCCTTCAGCCGCGCTTGGGCCCGACCCTGCTGTCGCATTCGCCGGCCCGGGTTGGCGCAGGGCGCGCGAGGCGGTAGCACCACGGCGTCCCCGAGCATTCCCGCTTTACTTCGGGCAGGTGAGATACCACAATGGCGGCCAGGAAAGATAGCACATATTCCACTGGCAAGATCCGGGCCCGCCGGATCGCCTGCCCCCGGACTGGATTACCCATGCGCCCGAGCGGACGCGCCCCCGACCAATTGCGCCCGGTGTGCATCACCCGCGCCTATACCCGCCACGCGGAGGGCTCTGTTCTCGTCGAGTTCGGGGACACCCGAGTGCTCTGCACCGCCAGCATCGACGACAAGGTGCCCCCCTTCCTCAAAGGCAAAGGGCAGGGATGGCTGACGGCCGAGTACGGGATGCTGCCGCGCTCGACCGGCACGCGCATCCAGCGCGAGGCGGCCGCTGGCCGGCAATCCGGGCGGACCCAGGAGATCCAGCGCCTCATCGGCCGCAGCCTGCGGGCGGTGACCGACCTCGCGCTGCTCGGCGAGCGCACCATCCAGGTCGACTGCGACGTGATCCAGGCCGATGGCGGCACGCGCACCGCCAGTATTACCGGCGCCTTTGTCGCGCTGCACGATGCGGCACGGCTGCTGCTCGACCGCCAACTCATCACGCAGTGGCCCATCGACGACTTCGTCGCCGCAGTGTCCGTGGGCATGTACCGTGGCGTGCCGGTGCTGGACCTGGACTACGAGGAGGACTCGGCCTGCGAGACGGACATGAACGTCGTGATCACCGGCAGTGGCGGGATCGTGGAACTGCAGGGTACCGCCGAAGGCGAGCCTTTCAGCCGGGCGCAGCTGGATGCGATGGTCGATCTTGCCGCGGGCGGCATATCCCGGCTGGTTGCTGCACAGCGTGCCGCGCTCGGTGTCTGACATGAACCACAGAGGCACAGAGAACTGCGACAACGAGGACCCGGCAAGTGGCGCAGGCGACTTTCGCTGTTTGCTGGCGCGGGCCGCTCTTCGCGTCTACAGACCTTTCTCTGTGCCTCTGTGCCTCTGTGGTTAGGGAAGAGGGGAAGTGAAGCGACTGGTCCTGGCAAGCAACAACCCGGGAAAAATCCGGGAGATCCGCGCGCTCCTCGTCCCGTTGGACCTCGAGGTGATCCCGCAGTCGCACTACGGCGTGCCCGAGACCGAGGAGCCGTACGGGACCTTCATCGAGAATGCGCTGGCGAAGGCCCGGCACGCGAGTGTGCATGCCGGTCTGCCGGCACTGGCCGACGACTCCGGGATATGCGTGGACGCGTTGGACGGCGCCCCGGGCGTGCGCTCCGCACGCTTCGCGGGCGAGACGCCGTCCGACGAGCGCAACAACCAGTATCTGCTCGATCTGCTCGCGCACACCGAGGCGCGCCGCGCCCACTACTACTGCGTGATGGTGCTAGTGCGCCATGCCCAGGATCCGCAGCCCCTGATCGCGGAGGGCGAGTGGCATGGGGAGATCCTGCGCGCGCCGCGCGGGAGCGGCGGCTTCGGCTACGATCCGCTGTTCCTCGATCCGCTCCTGGGCAAGACCGGCGCCGAGCTGCCGCTGGAGGAGAAGAACCGCATCAGCCACCGCGGCAAGGCGCTGGCGATCCTGGTCGACCGTCTTTCTACGGCGCGGCACACGCTCCTGCCAGCCCGATGACCGCTCCGCCCTCACGGAGTTGGACCGTGCCGGCCCTGCAGAGTGCCGATGATGCGTAGCAGCCGTCGCTCATTGACCCACGAGCCCGGACAGGGCGTACATGCCGAAGGCGGCGATCACGATGCCGGAGAGACGGTTGACCCAGCGCAGCCCGGCCTGATCGAGACGGTGGCGCAACAACCCCACACCTGTGCTGAGCAGGAGCCACCAGAGGGCCGAGCCGAGAAAAACACCAAGCACGAACAGGCTCGCGGCCAGGTAGTCGCCATCGGCGCCGAGCGGACGGAGCCCGGCGAAGATGGCAACGAAGGAGAGGATCGTGGTGGGGTTCGCCAGCGTCAGGACGAAGGTCGAGGCGTAGGCGGCCACCAGCCCGCTGGCTGGAGTCGTCTGCTCTAGGGGGGCGGGGCGTGCGCGGAAGGTCTGGATGCCCAGGTAGAGGAGAAACAACCCGCCGCCCAGCCGCAGCCAGAGCTCCTGCGCCAGCAGGGCATCGGTAACGAAAGTGAGGCCATACGCCGCGACCGCGCCGTACAGGGCGTCCGCAGTGGCGGCGCCCAGGCCGGTAAGGAAGCCCACGAGCCGGCCCTGTGCCAGGGTGCGGCGGATGGTGAGCGCACCGATGGGTCCGACCGGCGCGGCAATCGAAAAGCCGACGCCGCCTCCGGTCAGCAGCGGCCCTGTGATCACTTGGCGGCCAGGGGCTCCGTGACGATTGCCTGCGCCACGCGCACGACGCGGGTCCAGCCGTAGGGGTCGGGCCGTTGGCCGTATTGCAGGCCCGTGAGCTCGTCGAACAGGCGCCGTGCCACGGGCCCCGCGTGGCCTTGGTTGATCGCAACCTCTCGACCCTGGTAGCCGAGCTTGCCCACGGGCGCGATCACCGCACCGGTGCCCATGCCGAACGCTTCGGTGATGCGTCCGTCCAGCGCATCGCGCAGGACGTCCTCGATGGCGATGCGTTCCTCGGCGATCGTGTAACCCAGGTCCGGCGCCAGCCGCAGGATGGAGTCGCGGGTGACGCCGTGCAGGATGCTGCCGGTGAGCGCGGGCGTTCGGATGTGCCGCCCCTCGTAGACGAAGGCGATGTTCATCGCGCCCACCTCATCGACGTACCGGCGCTCGACGGCGTCGAGCCACAGCACCTGCTGGTAGCCGGCTGCGCGTGCCTGCTCCGTACCATACAGGCTGCCTGCATAGTTGCCGGGGGTCTTCGCTTCGCCGGTTCCTCCGCGTACGGCCCGCACGAACTGGTCCGACACGAACACCGACACCGGATCGAAGCCGGCGCCGAAGTAGGGCCCGACAGGGCTCAGGATGATGTAGTGCAGGTATTCGCGGCTGGCGCGCACCTCCAGGCTGCGATCGAGCGCGATCATCACAGGGCGGATATAGAGCGCCGCGCCCTTCTGCTCCGGCGTCCAGCGATGCTCCAGCCGCACCAGCTCGATGATCGCATGCACATGCGCCTGCACATCCACCGGCGGCATCCCCAGGCGCACCGCCGAGCGGTTGAACCGCTCGGCGTTCTTCTCCACGCGGAACAGGTTCAGGTTGCCGTCCGGGCGGCGATAGGCCTTGGTGCCGTCGAACACCATCTGGCCGCAGTGGAACACCTCGGCGGCGGGATCCAGGGTGAGCGCCTGGTACGGGCCGATGGTGGCGTCGTGCCAGCCACGCTCGACGCAGTAGCGCTGCGTGAACATTCGGTTCGTAAACACGCGCCCGAAGCCCAGTTCCTTCGGCAAGGGTTGCGGAACGGCGTCGCTCGCCGGTTCGAGTCGGATGTCCATCGCGTCTGCCTGCGGGTCCGGGTCGCTGGTGTGTGCGCAGTGTACTACGCGCTGGCTGAGCCTCGGCCCGGTGGCGGGTCGGCCTTTCGGGCGCGCCCTAGCCGCAGGCCGCCGGCGACGCAATACACGAGGAAACCGTTCAGTGCGATCATGCCCCATGCCAGCCAGGGCCCGATGACGTCGAACCAGGCCGCGTCCAGAATGGCTTCGGGCACCAGCAGCGTCCAGGGCAGTGTGAAGGCGAACAGCAACACCCCGCCCTCGCCCGAGTCCGCCGCGTTGGTGTAGGCCGAGACCAGCAGCCAGGCCTGAAGCGCGACCGCTGCCGAGAAGAACACGCCGGCCACGCCAGCCCCTGCCCGTGATTTTCGCAGTCTCACCATCGCGCTTGCCCGTTCCTGGAACGCATTAGCCGGATCCATGCCAAGTCTGGCCGGAGCGTACCTCAGTTGCGGATCGCCAGCGTGTAGTGCAGAAACACCTCGTCGCGCGCCCAGCCCAGGGATTCATACAACGACTGAGCGGCCGCGTTGGATCTGGCCGTAGCGAGCTCCATGCGCACTGCGCCGGAATCTCGGGCGTAGTCCGCTGCTGCTTGCAGCAGCGCACGGCCGGCGCCATCGCGCCGCGCCACTGGTGCGACGAACAGGTCATACAGCACCAGGATCGACCCGGCGGCGACCGAGCAGAAGCTGGGATACAACTGGCAGAAGCCGATGATGCCCATGGTGTCGCGTTCGGCCACCAGGATCACCGAATCGCCGCACTCGAAACGCTGGGCGATGAAGCGGCGGGCAAGCAGCGGATTGGCCGGTTGCTGGTAGAACTGCCGGTACTGGTCGAACAACTCCGCGAGCGGCTCGAGATCGGCGGCCGTTGCGGCCCTGACGCGTAAGCTCACCGCGGCCTCAGGATGCTGGATGCGGCGTGCCTGTGGCAGACCTGGACATTGCGCTGTTTCATGGGGTCCTTCTGGAGCAGGGGCTCTCCTGTGCAGACGGCACGCGCTAGCGAGTCTACCCAGTCGCGGCGGGCCTTGCTTCCAATTGCAGAAGGCCTGCCGTGGCGGGTACAGTTCGCCGGACGATGTCCATGCTGGCTCCCCCCTCTGCCGTTCGCCAAGGCGAGATCGCCCTGGAGGCGCTGCCGCCATTGGCGCTCTATGTCCACGTCCCCTGGTGCGTGCGCAAGTGCCCCTATTGCGACTTCAACTCGCATGAGGCGCGTGGCGACCTTCCCGAGGAGCGCTACGTCGCGGCGCTCACCGCCGACCTGGAGCAGGCGTTGCCGCTCATCTGGGGCCGGCGCGTGCACAGCGTGTTCTTCGGCGGTGGCACCCCGAGCCTGCTCTCGGCTTACGCACTGGATGAGATCGTCTGCGTGATCCGCGCGCGTCTGCCGCTGTCACCCGATGCGGAGATCACGCTGGAGGCCAACCCGGGCACGTTCGAGGCACAGAAGTTTGCCGACTTTCGGGCGCTGGGCATCAACCGGCTGTCCATCGGGATTCAGAGCTTCAACCCGCAGCATCTGCAGGCGCTGGGGCGCATTCACGACGACCGCGAGGCACGCCAGGCCGTGGAAATTGCGCGCAGGAACTTCGACAACTTCAACCTGGATCTGATGTATGCATTGCCGGGGCAGACCCTTGAGCAGGCCGACGCGGACATCTGCAGCGCGATCGCCATGGCTCCCACGCACGTGTCCGCGTACCACCTGACGATCGAACCCAACACCTGGTTCCACCGTCACCCCCCGACAGTGCCCGACGACGACCTGTCCGCCAGCATGCAGGAGCGGCTCGAAGAGCGCCTGACGCAGGCCGGCTACGCGCACTACGAGACGTCCGCGTTCGCCCGGTCGGGTCGCGAGTGCCGTCACAACCTGAACTACTGGCGCTTCGGTGACTACCTCGGCATCGGCGCGGGCGCGCACAGCAAGCTGAGTCTGCCGCACCGCATCTTCCGGCAGATGCGCCGCAAGCACCCGCGCGAGTACATGGAGCGAGCTCTGCAGGGTCAGCCGGTGCAGGAGGAGCACGACGTGACCGCCGCGGACCTTCCGTTCGAGTTCATGATGAACGCGCTGCGCCTTGTAGACGGCTTCCCGCTGGGGATGTTCCGGGAGCGCACGGGGTTGCCGCTTGCCGCAGTGGTGAGGCAGCTGGAGCGCGCGGAGTCGGCCGGACTGATCGAGCGCGACCACGAGCGCATCGTCCCTACGCTGCGCGGACAGCGGTTTCTCAACGAGCTGCTGCAGCTGTTCCTGCCAGCATGAACCGCGCTGGCCGCCGGCCCGACGGCAACCTGCTAGAGTCTTGCCGCACAAAGGAGGAGAACCCATGGCCGACGCCAACGCAATCAGCGCGGATCAGCAGGTCGCCCGCATCTTCGAATGGCGGCGTGGATTCAACACGATCCATCTTATCGACGTGGGCGTGCGTCTTGGCTTGTTCAAGGCGCTCGCCGAAACGCCCGGCGTCGCAGCCGAGGACATAGCCGCCCGGCTAGGGCTGCATGCTCCGTACGTTGCCGTGTGGTGCAAGACGGCGTATGGCATGGCGCTGCTCGACGCCGACGAGGGGCCGCGCTACCGGCTTGCGCCGCACTTCGACGTGATCTTGGCAGCGCCATCGCACCCGCGCTATCTGGGCGGCTACGTACGCCTGGGCACCGACGTGGCAGCGGACGACTTCAAACGCTGCCTGGACGCGTTTCGCACCGGCAGCGTGAAGCCCTTTCAGGGCCGCGGCCACGACTTCAACCAGGCCATCGCCGAGTCCACTCAGGGCCTGCAAGTGGTTACCGCGAAGAAGATCCTGCCGGCGCTGGAAGGGCTGCTCGCACGCCTGGAAACGGGCGGCGCGCTGCTGGAGGTCGGCTGCGGCACCGGCAACCTGCTACTGCAGCTCGCCAAGGCCTTCCCGAAGGCGCGCGTGATCGGCGTGGACATCGAAACCGACAGTTTGAATGTCGCCCGCGCCAAGATCGCTGCCGCAGGCGCGAAGGACCGGGTCGAGGCGCGCCAGGGTCCGGTCGCATCCGCGGTACAGGCGGACAGCGTGGATGCTGTAGTGATGATCGAGGTGCTGCACGAGATCGCGCCGACGCTGCGCCCGGGTGTGATCCGGGAGTCGGCGGCGGCGCTGCGGCCCGGCGGCTGGCTGGTCATCGTGGACGAGACCTACCCCACCACACTGGAGGAGATGCGCCGGCCCGAGTTCAGGTTCCCCTTGATGACCGGCTTCGAGGAACTGCTCTGGGGCAACGTCATCCCCACGCGCCAGGAGCAGGAGGAATTGCTGCGAGACGCGGGTCTGACAGGCGCCATCGACCGCTCGATCATCGGGGAGGGGTTCACGGTGCTGTGTACGCGGAAGGGGTGAGGCGTGACAGATGAAGCGTGACAGGAACGGCGTGGAAGCTGCTGGGCTGGGCGCGCGCGTTTCCCAAGACGCCCTACTTCTCGGTGCTGTTCGGCGACACTTCGCAGCAGACGCTGGAGAAGGCGAGGGCAGCGCGCGCCAAGGGGTTCCGTGCCGCCAAGTTCGGCTGGGGTCCATTCGGGCACGGCTCGGTGCAGGCCGACGAGGAGCAGCTCACGGCGGCACGCGAGGGGCTGGGCCAGGACGGTGTGCTCCTGGTCGATGCCGGGACGGTCTGGAACACCGACGTCGAGCGAGCGCGCAAGGTGTTGCCCGCCTTGCAGCGGGTGAGGGCTACCTGGCTCGAGGAGCCCTTCGCGTCCCGTGCGCTGGACGAGTATCGTGCACTTTCCCTGGACAGCGGTGCGGTCGGCTTGGCCGGCGGCGAGGGCTCGCACAACTTCTTCATGGCCAGGCACATGATCGACCACGCCGGCCTGAAGTATGTGCAGATCGACGCGGGCAGGATAGGAGGGATCTCGGTAGCAAAGGACGTCGCCGACTACGCCTCAGCCAACGGTGTGACCTACGTGAATCACACCTTCACCTCGCACCTCGCCCTGTCTGCTTCGCTTCAGCCGTACGCCGGGTTGCAGGCGCACGACATCTGCGAGTACCCGGCAGAGCCGAAGCAGCTCGCGCTGGATATCACGCGCGATCACCTGCTGCCGGATGGGAACGGGCAGGTCACTGTCCCCGATCGACCAGGACTTGGCATGGAGGTGAATCTCGCAGGGTTGCGTCCCTATCTCGTGGACACCGAGATCAGGGTCAAGGGGCGGACGCTCTACCGGACGCCCCAGCTCTGACCTCCATCTCCTTCCCGTCCATCAGATTCAGCCACCCCGTGACGATGCGGTAGATCACCCAGATGCCGGCGGCGAGGAGGAACGGCGCCGGGGGTTGTCTGCCGGTGTCCCGGTTGATGTTGCACCTTCGGTTGCTTCTACCCCCGCATCTCCAGCGTCGCCCTTCGTCCCTCGTCCTTCGTCCTGTCAAATAACGTAGCGCACCAGGATCCGCACCGTGCGTGCCTTGTCGCTGCTCCAGTGCGCGAACGGCTGGCAGACCTGCCTGGTGCCATCGGCGTCTGCGCGCTCGAAGTGACTGGTCGCGAAGCGGCCGCCACCGAGATCCTGTCCTGCGCTGACCCGTGCCTCGGTCCAGGGTTGGTGCGAATCCTCGGGTCGGGCGAACAACTCCACTGCGGTGACGCTCGCCCCGGCCGGTACCGGTGTGCAAACGGCTACCTGCAGGGCGTCCTGCTCCGTGCAGTTTGGACGCTGCGTCGCGAATCCCACCTGTGCGCCTTTACACGCGGGCAGCGTAACCATCGCGGCGATCCCCTCTAGCCCGCGCTGCCGCTGTTCCGTCGCGGCTGCCTCCGGCTGGCCCGATGCCGCGGCCGTAAGCTTCTCCAGGCGATCCGTTGAGGTAGTCAACGCGTGCAGCTCTCGCTGGAGCTCCTCGCGTAGCACCACGGCTTCGCCGCGACTGCCCTGTGCGCGGTATTCGGCATAGGCGAACCCGCCCACTGCTGCCGCTGCCATCAGGGCCAGCATCCAGAGGAAGGAGCGCAGCCCGCCGTGCCCCCTGCGCTGCTGCTCCTTGGTGGCGTTGCGCCAGTTCAGCATGAGCTGAAACGTGGCGGTGAAGACCGTCGCCACTGCACCAATCATGGCGGCCATGATGGTCTCGGACAAACCCATAGGAAGTGCTCCGCTTGCGAAGGATCGGGCGACTTGGCCCAGTCAAAGGTAGCTGCGGACCGGCTGCACGGCTTACCCACCGGGAGGCCGATCCGGCAACGGTTCAAGCAAGTTCCGTGTCTGTCGCAAGGCCGGCCGGCGCCGCCACCGGTCGACGACCGGTAACCCCGGCGAAGGGTCCGGGCGAGGGTGGGTTGCGTTATATCGCGACGCGCCGAAACAGGACGTCCCAGACGCCGTGCCCCAGCTTCCTGCCGCGCACCTCGAACTTCGTCAACGGGCGATGACTGGGACGTGGCGCGAAGCCTTCCGTCGTGTTGGTCAGGGTCGGTTCGGCGCTGACCACATCCAGTATCTGCACGGCATACTCCTCCCAGTCCGTCGCCAGGTGCAGATAGCCGCCGACCCGCAAACGCGAAGCGAGCAGGTGCACGAAGGGGGGCTGGATCAACCGCCGCTTGTGATGCCGCTTCTTCGGCCAGGGGTCGGGGAAGAAGACATGAATGCCGGTCAGGCAGCCCGGAGCGAGCATGTGCTCTACGACCTCGACCGCGTCGTGCTGGATGATTCGCAGGTTGGCGAGTCTGCGCTCGTCGATGAGCTTGAGCAGGCTGCCCACGCCGGGTGAGTGCACCTCGACACCCACGTAGTTGTTCTCGGGATGTGACTGCGCGACCTCCGCGGTCGTTTCCCCCATGCCGAAGCCGATCTCCAGGATGGTCGGGGCGTCACGCCCGAAGGCCGCAGCCAGATCAAGCGCGACCGGGGCGTACGGGATTGCATAACGCGCAAGGAGCTCATCGTAGGCGCGCCGCTGGGCGTTGGACATGCGGCCCTGCCGCAGGACGTAGCTGCGAATGGGCCTGGGTCGTGTTCCCGCGGGCTGCGGGGACACCGGGGGGGTCTCGCTGCGTGCGGTTTTCGTCACCGGGCCCGTACCTGATTGCTATGCTTTCCGCCGGCGCCCCGAGGTTAGGGATCCCGAGCTGTCCGGGCCCGTGCCTCAGCGCCCGGTGCCAAGCCGAATCAGGCTGCCTTGCCTTGGACGGGCGCGATCGTGCCGCCGGTGGGTGAGCTCGGTGTGGCCGAGTAGAGCTTCTTCGGCATGCGGCCTGCCAGGTAGGCTTCGCGACCGGCCTCGACGGCCTTGCGCATGGCGCTCGCCATCAGCACAGGGTCGCTCGCCGCCGCGATGGCGGTGTTCATCAGCACCCCATCGCAGCCCAGCTCCATCGCAATGGCGGCGTCGGATGCCGTTCCCACCCCTGCATCCACCAGCACCGGCACCCTGGCGCTTTCGATGATGATCCGCAGGTTCCATGGATTGAGGATGCCCATCCCCGAGCCGATCAGGCTGGCGAGCGGCATCACGGCCACGCAGCCGATCTCCTCCAACTGCTTGGCTATGATCGGGTCGTCGGAGGTGTAGACCATGACCTGAAAGCCTTCCTTCACCAGTGTTTGCGCCGCAGACAGCGTCTCGACCACGTTGGGGTAGAGCGTGTGCGGATCGCCAAGCACTTCCAGCTTTACCAGGGCATGGCCGTCGAGCAGCTCGCGCGCCAGCCGCAGCGTGCGCACAGCATCCTGCGCGGTGTAGCAGCCCGCGGTATTGGGCAGGATCGTGTAGCGCGACGGCGGGATGGCCTCGAGCAGGCTCGGCTCGTTGGGGTTCTGGCCGATGTTGGTGCGGCGGATAGCGACCGTGACGATCTGCGCACCGCTTGACTCGATGGCTTGGCGAGTCTGCTCGAAGTCGCGGTACTTTCCGGTGCCGACCAGCAGCCGCGATGGGTAAGCCTTTCCGGCGATGACAAGTTGATCCATGTCCGATCCCAAACCGAATGGACAGGATTAACAGGATTGCTCAGGATTAAGTGAAAATCGCGAGCGACGCGAGGTCCTCGAATCCTGCAAGTCCTGCGCTTGATCCTGTCAATCCTATCGATAGATTTCGTGGCCGTCTAACCGCCGCCGACAGCCACTACGATCTCGAGCCGGTCACCGTCAGCCAGCTGCTGGCTGGCGAAGCTGCCGCGCGGCACGATCTCGCCGTTGCGTTCCAGTGCGACGCGTTTGCCCGCGAGCTCCAACCGCTCGATCAGTTCGGCCACCGTCAGGGCTTGCTCGAAGCTGCGCGGCTCGCCATTGATGGTCAGGGCAATCACGAGAGCACGAAATCCAGTACACTAATTCTAGCACGCGCCTTCCGGAGGTTCGGTCGTGAGTGACGGAGGTGCGGTCGCGGGCGGGCGTAGTTCAATGGTAGAACGGCGGCTTCCCAAGCCTCAGGCGTGGGTTCGATTCCCATCGCCCGCTCCAGTTTCCTTCCACCCATGGGCCGCACCTCCAGGCGTGCAGTCCCGGGGCGTTCGGACCAGCGTCCATGAAAGCGCTCAAATATTTTCTCTACGCCCTCGCCGGGCTGGTCGTGCTGGTGATCATCGCACTTGCCGTGATTGCCGCCACATTCGATCCGAACGACTACAAGCCCCAGATCGTGCAGCTGGTGAAGGACAAGACCGGCCGCACGCTGACCATCGACGGGGACATCGGCCTCAAGCTGTTCCCGAAGGTCGGGGCCCAGGTAGGCAAAGTATCCCTGTCGGACCCCAGCGGCACCACCGAGTTCGCCGGCCTGAACGAAGCGCAGGTGTACCTCGCGCTGCTGCCGCTGCTTTCGCGTGAGGTCGTGGTCGACGAAGTGCGCATGGATGGGTTGCGCGCGAATCTGGTCAAGTTCAAGGACGGCAGCACCAACTTCGACGATCTGGCCAAAGGCGAGAAGCCTGAGCCGTCCCCCGCGCCGCCGTCGGCCGAGCCGGCCAAACCGATGCGACTGGACGTGAGCGGCGTGCGCATCACGAACTCGCGCGTCACGTGGAGGGACGAAACCACCGGCAACGACCTCGCTGTCGAGCTCGTCGAGCTCAAGACCGGCCGCATCGCCGAGAAAACCCCGAGCAGGGTCGAGCTGACGGCAACGGTCAAAGGCATGCAACCGAAGGCCGACCTCACTGCAGCGGTGGCCGGCACGCTGACCTTCGACCTCGCCAGCCAGCAGCACAGCTTCAAGGGCCTGGATGCAACGGTCACTGGCAGTGCGTTGGACTTCCACGATATCGGACTGGCGCTCAAGGGCGACCTCGAAGCCCTCGTGGCGGCTAAGCGCGTGGCAGTGTCGGGGCTGAGCCTGGAGGGCAAGGCAGGCCGTGGCAAGGACGTGTACAACTTCAAGCTTTCCACACCCGCGGTCGAATCCACGCCCGAGGCGCTGGCCATCGAAGCTCTAGCGCTGAGTGCAAACGGGACGGTCGCGGGGATGCAGCTCACCGACAGCAAGTTGAACGTGCCTGCGGTGCGCATGAATCTGGCGCAGAGCCGGATCCTGGTCGAGGGCCTGGCGTTCACCGCCAAAGCCAAGGCTGGAGCAGACAACATCGAGGTGGACCTGAGCGCACCCAAGCTCGACGTCACACCCGATCAGGCGAGCGGAGAATCGGCGCGATTGACCGCAAAGCTGGCCGGCGCTCAGCGTAGCGCCGATGTCGCGCTCGAGCTCTCGGGCGTAGAGGGTTCCGCGAAGGCGCTCCGGATCGCGTCCCTGACGCTGGAGGTGGACGCCAAGCAGGAGGACAGCGCGGTCAAGGGCCAGCTCACGACGCCGGTAAGCGGCAATCTGGAGGCCAGGGTGTTTGAGCTGCCCAAGCTGGCAGCCAGATTCACCGTGACCAACCCCGCCATCCCGCAGAAAACGGTGCAGGTGCCCCTGAGCGGCCTGGTGCGTGCCGATCTGGGCAAGGAGCGCGTGTTCGCCGACATCGTGACCAAGTTCGACGAGAGCAACATCAAGGCGAAGGGCGGCATTACGCGATTCTCCGCACCCGCCTACGACTTCGACGTGACCATCGACCGGCTAAACGTCGACAAGTACCTGCCACCGAAGAAGGAGGGGAAAGAGCCCGCGCCGGGCAAGCCCGCCGGTCCCGAGCAGCCCATCGATCTGTCGGCGCTGAAGCCGCTGGACGTGGATGGCAGCCTCAAGCTTGGCCAGCTCCAGGTCAGCAACATCAAGGCAGCCAATGTGCGGGTGGACATGCGGGCAAAGGACGGCAGGCTCACGGTGGACCCGTTGTCGGCGAATCTCTACGAGGGTTCGACGAAGGGTGCAATCAGCGTCGACGCCAACACCAATCGCTTCGCGGTGAAGCAGGCTTTGAACGGGATCGCCATCGGACCGCTGCTCAGGGATGCGGCGCAAAAGGACATCCTGGAGGGGAAGGGCAATGTCGTCCTCGACGTGACCACCCAGGGCACCCTGGTGAGCGCTCTGAAGAGAGCGATCAACGGCAAGGCGCAGCTGGCGCTAAAGGACGGCGCGGTCAAGGGCATCGACCTCGCTGGGGCCGTGCGCAGCGTCAAGAGCAAGTTCGGCGGCAAGGACGCCGAGGGTGCTGCAAGCAGCACCGAGAAGACCGATTTCTCCGAGCTCACTGCGAGCTTCGTCATCAAGAATGGTATCGCCCACAACGAGGACCTCATGCTGAAGTCGCCCTTCCTGAGGGTGACCGGCGCTGGGGACGTCAACATCGGCGAGGACAGTCTCAACTACGTGGTGAAGACCTCCATCGTGGGCACGATGGCAGGGCAGGGCGGCAAGGAGCTGGGGGAACTGAAGGGGTTCACGGTGCCGGTGCGCCTATCCGGCCCCTACACGGCGATGAAGTACAAGGTCGAATTCAGCCAGATGGTCGCGGGCAAGGAGCAGCTGGAGGCAGCCAAGACCACAGCCAAGGAAATCGCCAAGAAGGAGCTGGAGAAGCTGCTCGGCGGCAAGCCAGCCGGCGATGAGGCGCAGCAGGCTGCCCCCAGCAAGAAGCCGGAGGAACAGGTCAAGGAGAAGCTCAAGGGGCTGTTCCGGTGAACGGCGCCGCGGCCGGCGCGCGATCAGAGGTTGCCGCGTTCGCGCACCGCGTCATCAGCTGGCAGAAGCAGCACGGCCGCCGCGACCTGCCGTGGCAAAGCACGCGAGATCCCTATCGGATCTGGCTCTCGGAGATCATGCTGCAGCAGACGCAGGTGAGCGCCGTGATTCCCTATTATCAGCGCTTCCTGGCGCGCTTCCCGGACCTGGCGGCACTTGCCGCAGCCTCCGAGGATGATGTGCTGCGGCTGTGGGCCGGGCTCGGTTACTACGCCCGCGCGCGCAATCTACACCGAGCCGCCCGCGAGATCGTGCAGGACCTGGGCGGGAGCTTTCCTGACGATCACGCTGCGGTCTGCGCGCTGCCGGGCGTCGGCCGCAGCACTGCCGCGGCGATCTGTGCCTTCGCCTACGGCGCACGCCACGCGATCCTGGACGGCAACGTCAAGCGCGTGCTGGCTCGGCACTTCGGGGTCGAGGGCTATCCCGGCGAGAAGCGCGTCGAGACCGCGCTGTGGGCCCGGTCGGAAGCGTTGCTGCCCGACCGTGATATCGAGGCGTATACACAGGGGCTGATGGACCTCGGCGCGGGCGTCTGCCTGCGGCGAGTGCCGCGCTGCGGACAATGCCCGGTGCGCGAAGCGTGCGTAGCGTTTCGCGACGACCGGACCGCCGAGTTGCCCGGGCCCCGTCGCGTCAGCCCTCGGCCTGAACGCGCCACGACCATGCTGATCCTCTCGCGCCAGGGCGAGGTGCTGTTGGAGAAGCGGCCTGCACCGGGGATCTGGGGCGGATTATGGTGCTTCCCCGAGGCGGATAGCGAGTGCGTGGACGAGGTGTGCGTTGGGCGTTTTGGCGTCGAGGTGGCTGGCCTGCGGCGGCTGGGCGAGATCGAGCATGGCTTCACCCACTTCCGCTTGCGGATCACGCCGCTGGTCGTAACAGTCTCGCGCGGTGTATGCGCAGAGGAGCCGGGCCGGGTGTGGCTGACTCCCGAGGATGCGCTGGGCGCGGCGATTCCGGTGCCGGTGAAGCGGATCCTGAAGGCACTGGCGCACGACAAGGGCGGGTTGGCCTCGGGGGACCCAAACCCCTGCCTCACAACGCCAAGGACGCAAAGGACGCCAAGGAGACCCTGAGTCGCGCGCGCGACCTCGCAAGACATGCAGGAGCACAGCGCAAGCCGTTCCTGGGGCGCAGGTGGTGGTGCTCGTTCCGGTGTTCCTTGGCGTCCTTTGCGTCCTTGGCGTTGAGCGTTTCGCTTTTACACGACCACTGATCGCGTGCGCAGAAACTCGCTCAGCATCCCCAGACGCTGGAGCGGGCCGTTGGCCTCGAGCAGGGCCTGCTTGAACTCCATTTCGAGCGGCAGCACCTCCGCCAGCCGGCAGGCGACCCAGTCGCCGTCGTCCAGTTGCACGGGAGCAGGAAAGCGCTCCGCGTCGAACTTGTCGATGATCCGCTCCAGCAACTCGGCAAGCGACTGGTACTCGCCCGGCAGTGTAGCGGGGGCCGGCGACTGCATGAGATCCACCTGCGCCCGCAGCAGGCCGCTCTTGAGTGTCCAGTGCTCGACTATCCGGAACACCTGCTCGCCCCGGCAGGCGAGCTGGAACAGCCCCAGATGGGGCATGTCCCACTCGGCGATACGTGCGGTGCATCCCACCGGATACGGCACGGCGCCCGCTCCCACCTCCGCACCGTCGCGGATGAGGCACACGCCGAACGGGACGTCGTCCCGGATGCACACCTTGGTCATGTCCAGGTAGCGCTGCTCGAAGATCTTGAGCGGCAGCGCCCCGTCCGGGAACAGCACTGTGCGCAGCGGAAAGATCGCGATCTCGGGCATGCGTCAGCGGTCTGGATCCGCGCCCCAACGGGCCATGAGCTGGTGCGGCACGCCGAGCTGGTCGAGGACGCGCGCGACGATGAAGTCCACAACCTCATCCACGCTTTTGGGATGATGGTAAAAGCCGGGATTGGCGGGCAGGATGACCGCTCCGGCGCGCGCCAGCCGCAGCATGTTTTCCAGATGGATCGCAGAGAAGGGCGTCTCGCGCGGCACCAGCACGAGCTTGCGCGCCTCCTTCAGCATGACGTCGGCGGCGCGCTCGATGAGGTTGTCGGACAGCCCGTTGGCGATCGCTGCGAGCGCGCCCATGCTGCAGGGACACACCACCATGGCCTCCGGCGGGTTCGAGCCGGAGGCCACCGGTGCGAACCACTCCTCGCGGCCGAACGCTCTGAGCTGTCCAGGCCGGGCGCCGAAGCGGGCGACGAAGAACTCCTCGGCGTCGCGGGCGCGGGCCGGCAGCGCCAGATCCATCTCCTGGCGCGCCACGACCTGCGCGACCTGGGAGTAGAGGAGGTAGACGCGCCGGTCCGCGGCCAGCAGACACTCCAGCAGCCGCACGCCGTAGGGCATTCCGGAAGCGCCGGTGAAGGCCAGCGCGACGGTCTGGGTCATGGCTTTTGCGCCGGCGCAGGCAGGTGCCCGCCTGCCTCGCGCAGCTGTGACTCCAGCTCGCGCACACGCGCTTCCAGGCGCTCGACCTCCGCACGTAGCGCGGCTGCCACCGCCGGGTCGCTTGCCTGTCTGGCCGCCTCCTCGCGCGCCGCGCGGTCTTCCTCGACGAACACGCACATCAGCTCCTCGAAACGGTCTCCCACCGTCCCGGGGATGACGGGCTCGGCTGCCGCCTCGGGTGTGTAGACATTCTCGATGATGTTGCCGTCGTGGGCGTAGAGCAGATAGCCCAGCGTGCGGTGGGTGTGGCTGCGGCAGTCGATAAGCTCCCGGTACAGCGCCATGCGCGCCGTGCCGCCTTTGATCGGCTGGGGGGTGCTGAAGACCACCCGCCGCCAATAGGTGATGGTATCGGCGTCGACGAAAAGCTTGGTGCGGTCGTAGGCGTGCTGGTTCTGGGTGCGATCGTAAGCGTGCTGGTTCTGGTCCGGCGCCTGGACCTGCACCCAATCCGCGGCCTGGGCCGGCGCCGCGCACAACGCGGCCGCAATACCCAGCATCGGCCAGCCGCAGCCGCGCACCGCGCTCATTGCGCGAGCTCCCGATGCCGGACGATGACGGGCATGGCGGCCTGGAAGCGGCGCGCGAGTGCATCGACGAAGTACACCGAGCGATGGCGCCCACCGGTGCAGCCGATCGCAACCGTCAGATAGCTGCGGTTGTCGCGCACGAAACAGGGCAGCCAGGTGTCGAGGAAGGCGCTGATGTCGGTCAGCATCCTCTGGGCGCCGGCGTCCGACTGCAGGAAGGCGATGACCTTGTCGTCCTTGCCCGTCAGGGGCCGAAGCTCGGGGTCGTAGTGCGGGTTGGGCAGGCAGCGTACGTCGAACACCAGGTCGGCATCGAGCGGAATGCCGTGCTTGAAGCCGAACGACTGGAACAGCGTGGTCATGCCGGTTCCGCTTAGCCCGGCGAGATCCTTGATCCAGGCGCGCAGAACGTTAGGCGGCAACTCGCTCGTGTCGATACGGTGGGCCAGCGCGCCGATCTCCTGCAGCATCTCACGCTCGGCGTCGATGCACTCGGGCAGGGTCCGGGTGTCGTCCGACAAGGGATGCCGGCGCCGCGTCTCGGAGAAGCGCTTGACCAGCGTCTCGGTCTTGGCGTCCAGGAACAGCGCGCGCAGGTCCACATCGCGACGCTGCAGCTCTGCCATCGAGGCGGGCAGCTGCTTGAGCGTCGGGCCACTGCGCACGTCCACGCTCACGGCCACCCTGCGGTACCCGGCCGCGAGCAGGGAATCCACCACGCTCGCCAGCAGGTTCGCGGGCAGGTTGTCCACGCAGTAATAGCCGATGTCCTCCAGGACGTTGAGCGCTACGCTCTTGCCTGACCCCGACATCCCGGTAACCAGCATGAGCCGCATCTGCGGCGTGGGGTGATCGGCTGCCATGGTCGGGAGTCAGGGCTCACGCCCGAAGTGCTGCTCCTGGCGCTGGATGAACTCCTGCGTGCTGTCGATGCCCCGCAGCTGCAGGACATAGTTGCGTACCGCCGCCTCCGCCAGCACCGCGAGGTTGCGCCCGGCAGCCACGGGCAGCACCACCTTGCGCACGCGCACGCCCATGATCTCCTCGAAGCTGGCGGTCAGCGGCAGGCGCTCCAGTCCCGGGACTACGCCGCCCACCGGTTTTTCCAGCTGCACGATCAGCTTGAGGTTCTTGCGCACGCGCACCGCGGTCTCGCCGAATATGGTGCGAATGTTGAGCATCCCTAAGCCCCGGACCTCCAGGAAATCGCGCAACAGCTCCGGGCTGCGGCCCTCCAGTGTCTCCGGAGCGATGTGGTAGAGCTCCACGACATCGTCAGCGACCAGCCCGCCCCCCCGCGTAATCAGCTCGAGCGCCAGTTCGCTCTTGCCCACGCCGCTTTCTCCCGTGAGCAGCACCCCCATGCCCAGGACGTCCAGCAGCACGCCGTGGCGGGTGACGAACTCGGCCAGCGCCCGCCCCAGATAGGTCCGGATCACCCAGATGATCTGCAGGCTGGGCAGCGGCGAGGCGATCAGGGGAACTTGCATGCGCTGCGTGAAGCGCCGCAGCGCGTCGGGCGCGGGCTCGCGATCGCTCACGATCACGCAGGCAATCCCGCTCTGCTGCAGGCGCGCGAGCGCCTGCTCGCGCTCGGCCTCGCCCATGGCGGCGAAATAGGCGCTCTCAGTCTGACTGAAGATCTGGATCCAGTTCGGATGGTAGAAGTTGAGGTGACCGATCAGGCCCTCGTTGGACTGGTTGATGCGTCGGGTATCCAGGCACGCCGCGGTGAACGACTCGCCGGCGATCCAGGCGAGCTGCAGTGCCTGCTGGTTGTCCTTGAACAGCTGGGCTACGCTGATCTCGGGCATTGGAGCTCTCGCGATCCCGGCCGCTCAGCGCGCCGACTTGGCGTCCCAGCGGGCGATGAGGTGCTGCACTTCCAGGCTATCGGCCGCAACCGAGAGCTTGGCGCGCATTTCGCGGTCACTGAACATCTGCGCCAGCTCGCCGAGGAGCTCGAGGTGCAGGTCGGTGGACTTCTCCGGCACCAGCAGGACGAAGATGAGATTGACCGACCGCTCGTCCGGCGCTTCGAACTCGATCGGGTCACGCGTACGCACGAACGCGCCAATCGCCTCGCGCAGCCCGCGCACCCGGCCGTGCGGAATGGCGATGCCCTGGCCCAACCCCGTGGAGCCCAGGCGCTCGCGGGCGAGCAGGCTCTCCAGGATCTGCGCGCGCCTCACCCCGGTCTTGCCCTCGAGCAGTGCGGCAACCTGCTCGAAAACGGCCTGCTTGTCGGCCGCGGGCACATCGACCAGGACATGTGAGGCGGGCAGCAGCGAGGAGATCTGACTCATGGCGCGGCTGGCCAGTATACCGCGCGTGGCGTCGGCTGCTGGACCCGCCGGCCCGGACAGTCAGTCCGCCGCGCGCAGGCGTGCCGCGCCATTCTGGCGCTGCTCGACGGTCTTTTCCTTGTGCTTGAGGACCTGGCGGTCGAGCTTGTCCACCAGCCGGTCGATGGCGGCGTACATGTCCTCGTCCACGCTCTCGCAGAAGATGTCGCGCCCGCGCACGTGGATGTTGGCCTCGACGCGCTGCTGCAGCTTGTCCACCGACAGAATCACGTTGACGTCGATCACATGGTCGAAATGACGCGTGATCCGTTCGAGCTTGGAGGTGACATAGCTGCGGATCGCAGGAGTGATCTCGAGATGATGTCCAGTGAGCTGGAGGTTCATGGTCCGCTCCTTCTTCAATCTGAGTTGCCGGTTCTCCGGTTGTCGGCCGGTCGCTGGCGGTCCGTCTCCGAACCCTGACTCCTGAGGCTAGATCGACTTCCTCAGGTTGACCGGCAGGATCTGCAAAGATTCCCGGTACTTCGCGATCGTGCGACGTGCCACCACGATGCCCTGCTTGCCCAGGATCTCGGAAATCTGGCTGTCGGACAGCGGCTTGCGCGAGTCCTCCTCGGCGACCAGCTGCTTGATCAGCGCCCGGATGGCCGTGGCCGAGCAGGCGCCGCCGGTCTCGGTGGTGACGTGGCTGCCGAAGAAGTACTTGAGCTCGAAGATTCCGCGTGGCGTGAGCATGAACTTCTGTGTCGTCACGCGCGACACAGTGGACTCATGCAGGCCCAGGGTGTCGGCGATCTCGCGCAGCACCAGCGGGCGCATGGCCACCTCCCCGTGCTCGAAGAAATGGCGCTGGCGATCGACGATCGCCTGCGACACGCGCAGGATCGTGTCGAAGCGTTGCTGCACGTTCTTGATCAGCCACTTCGCCTCCTGCAGCTGGCCGGCGAGCTGTTGCAGGCTGGCGTCGCGGTTGCGGTGCAGGATGTCGGCATACATGCGGTTGATGCGCAGCTTGGGCATCGCATCCGGGTTGAGCGAGGCGCGCCACATGCCCTTGATCTTGCGAACCACGACGTCTGGCACGATATAGCGTGCCTCGTCGTTGGAGAAGTTGGCGCCCGGCCGCGGGTTGAGCGACGTGATGAGCTGCTGCACGCCGCGCAGCACATCGTCGCCGCACTTGAGGAGCTTCTTCAGCTTCGCGTAATCGCGAGAGGCCAGCAGGTCCAGATGGCCGCGGACGGTGGTGAGCGCCTCGCTGCGCAATGGCGTGTCCGCCGGCAGCGTCTCGAGCTGCAAAGCCAGGCACTCGGCCAGATTGCGCGCGCCGATGCCGGCCGGTTCGAGGTTCTGCAGGTGCTTCAGCGCAATCTGCAGGTCTTCGCGATCGAGCTCCATCTCGGGCGGGAACATCGCCGCGATCTCATCCAGATCCTGGGTCAGGTAGCCGCCGTCGTCCAAGGTCTCCACCAACAGGGAGACGAGCTGCTTGTCGCGACTGGGCAGCTGCAGCAGATTGACCTGCCACAGCAGGTGCTCACGCAGGCTGGGTGCAACCGCCGCGATCTGGGGAAAGTCGCTGTCCTCGCCATCGTCGTGGCCGCCGTAGCTGCCGCCGCCGTCCTCGCGCGTCCAGTCCTGGTCGGCCTCCGGGGTCGTCTCCGACTCGTTTTCCTTCTGGGTCGAGGTGGTGGTCGACTGGGTGGAGGCGTAATCGGTGGCCAGCGGGACCGCCGGGGCGGCGTTCGCGCCCTCCTCCTCGCTCCCCTCCTCGCGCTCCAGCAGAGGGTTCTCCTGCAGGAACCGCTCGATCTCCTGGTTCAGCTCGAGCGTCGAGAGCTGCAGGAGCCGAATCGACTGCTGCAGCTGCGGGGTGAGCGTGAGGTGCTGGGAGAGCTTGAGCTGTAACGAGTGCTTCATGCCGGTGACGACGACGGTGCAGGCAGGCTAGCCGTGTTGGGGTGGGGTCGCCGGGGGTCTCGCTAGAGCCTGAAGTGCTCACCCAAGTAGACTTTCCTTACGCTTTCATTATAAACGATTTCCTCGGGGGCCCCACAAGCAAGCACCGAGCCATCGTTGATGATGTAGGCCCGGTCGCAGATGCCCAGGGTCTCGCGTACGTTGTGGTCGGTGATCAACACGCCTATCTGCCTTTCCTTCAGAAACCGGATGATGCGTTGAATATCCAGCACCGCGATCGGGTCCACACCGGCGAAGGGCTCGTCCAGCAGGATGAACCGCGGATGACTGGCCAGAGCCCGGGCGATCTCCGCACGCCGCCTCTCGCCGCCGGAGAGGCTCACCGCGGGGCTGTTACGCAAGTGCCCGATATGCAGATCGCTCAGCAGGCCCTCCAGCTGCTCCTCCCGGTCGTCCCGGCCGTTGGTACGTAACTCCAGCACCGCCAGGATGTTTTCCGCCACCGTGAGCTTGCGGAAGATGGAGGCCTCCTGCGGCAGATAGGCCAGGCCCATCCGCGCCCGCATATGTATCGGCATCCGGTTGAGATTCTTTTGGTCCAGAAAGATGCGTCCGCCGTCGCTGGGGATCAGGCCGACGATCATGTAGAAGCAGGTGGTCTTGCCTGCCCCGTTCGGGCCCAGCAGCCCCACCACCTCCCCGCTCTTGACATCCAGGGAGACGTCGCGGACCACCAGGCGGGACTTGAAGCGCTTCTGCAGATGCTCGGCGCGCAGCTCGCTCATTGCCGGCTTGGGGTGCGCTTGCGGGCCGGGTTCGAAAGCCAGTATGGCGCTCATTGCTGGGGCGGACTGCGCAGGCGTGTGGTGGGTTGCAGCGCAGTGCCCTCGGTGGCGGACTGGGGCGACCCCGGGCGGGGCGGCTTCTCGAGATCCTTCTTCGGCTGGATCACGGCCCGAACCCGGCCCTGTGGGTTGGAAGGGGTGGCCGCGGCGGTGCCGCCGCCGATCACCTGGTAGAACTCGGTCACTGCGTTGTAGGAGATGTAGTCGCCACGCACCTCGTCGATGCCCTTCTTGACCCGTGCGTTGGTGAACATCTCCACCTTGTCCTGCTTGCCATCGTACTCCAGCCGCTGGGCGAAGCCCTCGATGAGCTCGTCCACGCCCTCGCGCTTCTGGCGGAAATAGGCTGGCTCGCCGGTGGCAAATGCGTAGTTGAAGCCCTGCTCATCCTGCCGCACCACAATGCGATCGGCGCGCAGCATCAGCGTGCCCTGGGTAAGCTGGACATTGCCCTCGAACACGCTCTCCTTCTTCAGGTCATCGAGGGACAGGCGATCGGCTTCGATATTCACCGGCTTCGCCCGGTCGGCGCGCTCGGCGTGTGCGCCCTGCACGCTGAGTGCGCCCGCTGCCAGTATCAGCGCGGCGGCGAGGATACGCGTGGCCCGCATGGTCCCGTCCCATGACCTGAGTCCCGTTCTCTTCGCTCGGGGGTGGCGCGGTGGGCACTGCGGGTCAGCAGGCTGCTGATACAGCCACTTCGCGAGTGCCCGCTGGCCCCTTGCCGGGCGCGCACGAGCGACAACTGATTGGCATGGCGGCCACATCGGGCGAGGCCCCTCGTTTTTCAACACGGTGTCAGCGCCGCCGCTCCCACGGCAGGGGCACGTCGGTGTCCTTGGGAGGGGTTTCAAACGTCCCTCTGACTTGCGAGAGCAGCTTCAAGCTTCGCGTGGCGTTGTTGAATTCTAGGCCACGGGATTTGACCACGCTATTGCCGCTGGTCAGCGTTACTTCACGGTCGGTCTTGGCCAGGTCCTGGTCGGGGATCACGTGCAGATAGCTGGTCCGCAGGCTCATCTCCTTCTGGTCGCGGTAGGCATGGCGGCGCACCAGCACGTTTCCGGTGAAATAAGCGTCCTCGCCGTTGTTCGATAGCAGGCCGTGGTCCGCACGCATGGTCACCGGGGCCGTGTCCGGATCGAAATGGGTGATCTCGGGGAAATCCAGCGCAGTGCTGTTGTCGCCCGGGTAGTGCACCAGCTTCCTGGCCTTGACGCTGTATCGGGGCGAGCCGTCGAGGTTCATGCGTGTGGCGAGGAAATCCTCGGCCAGGAAGTCGGGGTCTTGCGGCGAGCTCTCATGCGCTTCCTGCGGCTGCACCTTCTGGTCCAGCCAATAGGTCAACCCCGCCAGCGCCGCGAGCAACAGGGCGGGGAGGTAGCCGACCCAGCGTTCTTTCATGCCAGATACGGCGCCAGCTGCGCCTGTAACGCGCCCTGGGCCTCCAGGATCAGCTCGCATGCCTCGCGCACCGCCCCGCGCCCGCCGGGGCGGCGCGTGACGTAATGGGCGCGGGCGCGCAGGGCGTCGGGCGCCTCCGGCACCGTAACGGCCAGCGCGCAGCGGGCGAGCAGCGGCAGGTCGGGCAGGTCATCGCCCATGCAAGCTGCCTGGCCCGGCGTCAAGCCCAATCCCCGAAGCAGCTGTTCGAAGGCGACGAGCTTGCGCTCCACGCCCTGATACAGGTAGCGGATGCCCAGGTTCTCGGCGCGCAACTCGAGCGCCCGGGAGCTGCGGCCGGTGACGATTGCGAGCTCGACGCCGCTGCCGCATAGCATCTTGATGCCGAGCCCATCCTGGATGTTGAAGGCCTTCAATTCCTCGCCGTTCGCGGAGTAGTAGAGCGTTCCGTCGGTCAGCACACCGTCGACGTCGAGCACCAGCAGGCGCACCGCGCGGGCGCGGTCCAGGAGGTCCGGTGGCAGCGACACGCTCAAATGACCTTCGCCTGAAACAGGTCGTGCATGTTGAGCGCGCCGATCAGGCGCCGGTCCTCGTCGACTACCAGGATCTGGCTGATGCGGTAGTCCTCCATGACCTTGACCGCTTCGGCGGCCAGTCGTTCCGCACGGATGGTCTGGGGGTTGCCTGTCATCACTTGGGCCACGGGAGTGGTGCGCAGGTCGAGCGGCTTCTCCAGGGTCCGGCGCAGATCGCCGTCGGTGAAGATACCGGCCACCCGCCCACTGTTGTCGAGGATGGCAGTCATGCCCATGCCCTTGCGCGAGATCTCGATTACGGCTTGCGACAACAACGCATCGACGCGCACGGCTGGGACGGCATCCCCACGGCGCATGATGTCGCCCACATGCGTCAGTAGCCGCCTGCCGAGCGCTCCGCCCGGATGCGAGCGCGCGAAGTCCTCCGCCCCGAACCCTCGCGCGTCCAGCAGCGCGACGGCCAACGCGTCGCCCAGTGCAAGCGTCGCCGTCGTGCTGGCCGTGGGTGCCAGCCCGAGCGGACAGGCTTCCTCCGCCACCGCCGCATCAAGGTGAACGTCGGCCTCGCGTGCGAGCGAGGACCGGGCGTTGCCCGTGATGGCGATCAGTTTGGCGCCCCGGCGCTTGACCAGCGGCACGATCGCCAGCAGCTCGGCACTCTCTCCCGAGTTCGACAGGGCGATCATCACATCCTTGGCGGTGATCATGCCCAGGTCGCCGTGGCTGGCCTCTGCCGGATGGACGAAGAACGCAGGTGTGCCGGTGCTGGCCAGCGTGGAGGCAATCTTGGTGCCGATGTGCCCGGACTTGCCCATGCCGCTGACCACGGTGCGCCCCTCGCAGGCGAGGATCAGTTGCACCGCCTGGGCGAACTGCGCGTCGAGCCGAGCGCACAGCGCTGCGACGGCGGCGGCCTCGATGGCGAGCACGCGCCGCGCCGAATCGAGCGCGCGCTGCGCGGGCCCGGCTGCAACGTCTTTGTTCATCGCGGCGAAGTATAGCGCGAACCGGTTTCGGCCAATGCCTGCTCCGGGCGGTTCGCTGCCCGTCACGCACGACGCGCGTGGCAAGATCGTAAGACTGCGAGAACGGTGGCATAGCGGGAGAGGCATCGTGCTAAAGTTTGCATGCAGGCCGCCGCTTTCTTCGCACACCTCCCGAGGGGTTATACCGAGGCATTGGCTGGGCCCTTCTCCACCGCCGAGACATTGATCTCCAGACTCGTGCGGACCCTGCCCGCTCCGCTGGCTCGCTGATGCGCGACGCGCTCGAAGTCGCGCTGCTGCTGCTGGCCACTGCCGTAGTGGTGGTCGTGGTGTGCCGCCTGCTGCGGCTGCCGGCGCTGATCGGCTATCTCGTCGTCGGCATTCTGATCGGACCGCATGCGCTGGGCTGGGTGCCGGACACCGAGGATACCCGCTACCTCGCAGAGTTCGGGGTGGTGTTCCTGATGTTCAGCATCGGGCTGGAGTTCAGCCTGCCCAAGCTGGTCACCATGCGCCGCCTGGTGTTCGGTCTGGGTGCGGCCGAGGTGGTTGGTGTCACTGCGCTGGTGCTGGGTCTGGCACTGGCGCTGGGGCAGGGCTGGCAGGCAGGAGTGGTCCTCGGCGGTGCGCTGGCCATGTCCTCGACGGCCATCCTGGGCAAGATGCTGGCTGACCGGCTGGAACTGAACTCGCTGCATGGACGCCAGATCATCGGGGTGGCGCTGTTCCAGGATCTGGCGGTGGTCCCGTTCCTTATCCTGATCCCGGCACTGGCGGCCGGCGCTGGACAACTCGCCACCAGCCTCGGGCTGGCGCTGGCCAAGGCCGCGGTGGTGCTCGCCCTGATCCTGTTCCTCGGCCAGCACGTGATGCGTCCCTGGTTTCACGTGGTGGCGCGGCGCAAGTCGCCCGAGCTGTTCATGCTCAACCTGCTGCTGTTCACGCTGGGGCTCGCCTGGCTCACCCGGCAGCTGGACCTGTCGCTTGCGCTCGGTGCGTTCCTCGCCGGCATGCTGATCTCCGAGACCGAGTACCGCTACCAGGTGGAGCAGGACATCCGGCCGTTCCAGGACGTTCTGCTCGGGCTGTTCTTCGTCACCATCGGGATGGAGCTGGATCTGCGCGAGGTGTGGAGCCAGTGGGCGTGGGTGCTGCTGTTGCTGGCCGCGCTGATAGTGTTCAAGTCGGCCCTGATCATGGGGCTGTCCCGTCTGTTCGGAAGCGATTCGGGCACCGCAATCCGCACCGGTCTCGCGCTCGGGGCCGGTGGGGAGTTCGGCCTGGTGTTGTTGTTCGAGGCTGGGCAGGCGCGGCTGCTCGCTCCCGAAGTGCAACAGGTCGTGCTGGCGGCGTTGATCCTCTCCATGCTGGCCTCGCCCTTTATCATCGAGCGCAGCGAGCACATGGTCCGGCGCTTCAGCGCAGCCGACTGGATGTATCGGGCGATGGCGTTGCACACCATCGCAGCGCAGACCATGGCGGCCGAGGCGCACGCATCACGTCCACGAGTTGCGGCCCGGCATGCCGGTGGTGGTGCGCACGCTGGACGACACCGACATCGACGCACTGAAGCAGGCCGGTGCGGCAGAGGTGGTCCCCGAGATCATGGAGGGCAGCCTCATGCTTGCCTCCCATGCGCTGATGCTGGTCGGGGTGCCCTTCAACCGCGTGCTCCGCCGCATCCGCCAGACACGCGAGCAGCGTTATGGGCTGTTCCGGGGCTTTTTCCGAGGCGTCACCGACGAGACTGGGGAAGAGCGCGACAGGACTCAGCCGCGGTTGCACTCCGTCCGTATTACACCGGGTGCCCGTGCCGAAGGGCGCAGCTTGCGCGAGCTTGACTTCGGAGCGCTCGGGGTGGAGGTGACCGCGGTGCGGCGGCGGCGGGTGCGCAGCGTGGCGCCCGATGCGGACACGGTGCTGGCCGACGGAGACGTCATCGTGCTGCGCGGGACGCAGGAAGATCTGGCGCTGGCCGAGATGCGGTTGATGCAGGGTTAGCCCGCATACCGCCGCCCCCGAATGATGCCGAGTCGGCTCGCCTCAAGAGATCCGCTGGGCCTGACCGACCCACTGTGTGTAGGTCGGGCTGGTGAACCCCGCAGGTCGCAATGTCGCGGGCTGCAGCCGGGGGCACCCGGGTGCGAAAAATGCAAATGGCCGGACCCATGGCTGGGCCCGGCCGTGGCAGGCCTTAGGTCAGAACAGACTGGCGGCGCCGCAGTTGTTGTCCCCGCCGGAAATTTGCCAGGCGCCCCCCGTGGCGCAGGTGGTATAGCTGGGTGGGGTGCCACTTGGGGGGGAGTACTCCGAGAACTGGAACGACCCCGTGATGGGCTTGCCGTCGTCGATCTTGCGGTCAACCTCGGCGATGATCTCCACCGGCACTTGTCCGCCGGTCTTCAAGTTGTGTTTCTGCGGCGGAGCGGTCCCGCCCGGGTCGCCGTAGGTGTTGTCATAGACCAGCTGAATGTACACGCTATAGGGGTTGGTCGGTGTATTGCCCGCGGCTGGAGTCGTGGTGCTGCTGTCAGCGGCATAGCTGCCATTCAGGAATCCGGCGGCCGTCAAGTGATGCCACGCCAGGATTTCCTCGTGCACCGTGGCCACGGCACCGGGGTTGGTCGGGTCTTCGATGCGTCCGTTGCCGTCCCCGCCCACGCAAGGCGTGGACCCGCAGTTGATGTTCGGGCCGGCCGCCGCGTAGTCGCCAGGCAACGCCCGGTAGCGGTCCTGGAAACCGAAGAAGGCGGCCTTGATGCCGTCCTGCTGGGAGATGAGGTTGCGCACCCGCGCACCGGTGATCAGCTCCTGCCCCTTGAGCACGCCGCCCAGCAGCAGACCGATGATCACCAGCACGATTGCGATCTCGATCAAGGTAAAGCCTCTGGATTTGTACAGCATTTCCCGCTCCTTTCCCGGTTGTGCTCGGGAGCCCTTCCTGGACTTACGCCCCCTCGCGCGTCAACAAAAAAACCAAACCCTTTCTCTACAGCAGCGCTGCCGCCCCGCAGTTGGCGCTGCCGCTGCGTAGATTCCAGTTCGCGTCCGTATCCAACGCCGTGGTGCATGCGTCGCCGCCAACCTCTGTCGGGTTGGGTGCGCCGTTAGCGCTGTATGCCGAGAACTGCACCGCACCCCTGTACGGCTTGCCGTCGTCGGTCTTGCGGTCCAGTTCGGCGACTACTTCGATCGGTACCTGGGCGCCGGTCTTTAAGTTGTGCCGCGGCGCGCCGCCGTCGCTCAACCCGTACCGCCCGTCGAAGGCGATCTGCAGGTACACTGAGTACGCGTTCTTGGGCGAATTGGCGTCCGTTGCCAGGGTCTCGCCGTCGCTCATACGGTAGTCACCGTTCAAAAAGCCCGACGCCGCCAGATGTGTCCATAGCAGCAGATCTTCGTGGACCTGACTCCCGTTGACCGGAGTCGCAGCGCTGTGGACCCGGCCATCGCCGTTGCCGCGCAGGCAGGTTCCGCCGCCGCAGTCGAGCGTCAGGGCCGCCTCGGCGTAGTCGCCTGGCAGTGCCTTGTAGCGGTCCTGGAAGCCCAGGTACGAGGCCCGGATTTCCTCCAGTTGCCCCGCCACCCGCTTCACTTTTGCGCTGGTAATCATCTCCTGACCCTTCACTAGTCCAGTGAGCATCAACCCCACAATCAGGACGACAAGCACGATTTCCAGCAGCGTCCAACCCTGCTGAGCTTTCGCCCTCATCGAACAATCGCATCGGTTACGCAGCCTGACCGTGCTTTACGCCAGAACCATGCCAGTTTCCAACAATCCAGCGTTTGAATGAGTTAGATGCAGTTGTTGAGAGTGGAGGTTAATGATCGTCGATAAGCCGGCTGCTGTCGTCATCGCCCGGCAGAGGCGGTAAGTAACTGAAAGTAATAGCATATTGTTGTACTGCCGTCGTCCGGGTATCGGCCCGGTGGCCAGTCATTTTTTCGACGCCGCTGACGATTTCTCGGCGGCCTCCAGCTGCTCGAGCCGGCGCACCAGGAAGGCCATCTCATGCGGGTCCGTCACTGTTCCGCTGGCCAACACCCCCCCGAGCAGCACTTTGGCGGCCTGGTACTCGCCCAGGTCCTCCCGCAGAAAGATCTCCATCTGCCGCGCCCAGCCCGGCACCTCTGGTCCGGTTGCGTGGGTGCGCAGCGCCTGCGCGTAGCGCAGCGCAAGGGGTGGGTCGTTGAGGCGATGGCGAGCCATGATGACGGCATGGGCCAACCAGGGCCAGCGCCGGTTTGGATCGTCCATGAAGCGCGCATGGACGAGCTCCAGCATCTGGCGCTGCTTGCGCTCGTCAGGTACCTGCGCATAGACCTGCGCGGCCAGGAGCAGCGGGTACTGCCCGGTAGGGTCCAGCTCCAGGATGCGTCCCAGCCACTGTTCCACGCGTGCGTAGTCGAGCTGTAGAAACGGGATGCTGATTCCCGGCTGATTGTCGAACGCCTGGAGGTACAGCGTGAGCATCTGGGCGAATGGGAGGGGATCGCCCAGGCTCGCGGCCCTCAGCACGGGGGTCGAGGGCAACGGTGGCAGGGCCTGAGCATCGGCACGCGGGGGCGGCTGCAGCGCGGCGAATGCAATCTGCAGAACCAAAGCCCCCGTCAGCGTCCACAGCACGCCACGAGGAACGGCCGACATACTGCGTTCCATGTCAGAGGTTCTTCCGGTAGAGGTCGAACAGGCCTGCTAGGACGATCAGCGTGCCGTAGATGGCCGTCTGGGCCGCCACGAAGGCGATTGCGGGCAGCCCGTCGGACCCGTCGACGAGCCACGCAGTGCTGGTGAAGCGGCCCAGATCCGGCAGCAGAAGCGAAAGTCCATCAACCAGCCAGCCCAGAGTGCGCTGGGTCCACTCCTGCTGAGGCAGAAGCTCCGACCCGGAGATCAGGCGGATCGCACCGATGCTGCGCGCGAGCAGATAGAATGCCGCGACGAAGCTGACTGCGGGCATGATCTGCGCGAACGTGAGGGCACAGAACAGCGTGAGCGCAACCACCAGCAGAAGCTCGCACGCCAGGGACGCGCCCCAGAGAGCGAGCCCCGGGTTGGGTGCCAGCCACGCCAGCGCAACTGTCGCCATACCCGCCACCAGCAGGGCTGCCCCGCCGAAGCCGAGCAGCTTGCCGAAGAAGTACCCGGGGCGGGGCAGGTCAAGCGAGAGCAGGAGCTCAATACCTTTGTCGTTGAACTCGCGCGCCATGCTGCTCGCCACGTGCAGACACAGGACGAATACCACTGCAAGCCTGACAGTCGCCGCCAGGAATCCGGTCTGCACCCTTGCGCTCTCGGCGATGGCGAGCTGCTGGACGAACAGGCTCGCAAGCGCCAGGCTCCCGAGCGCGGCGAGCGCCAGCCATAGCAGCCGGGTGCGCAGGGCTTCGAGGAGGGTGAACTGGGCGATGGCGAGAACCTTGCTCATGCCTGACAATCCTGGCTGCGTTGAGCTGTCATGACCGGCGACACCACACCCTCACGCGCCCTGCGCTTCCTGCTTTCATTACGCCAGCAGGACTGGCTGGCACTCATGCTGTTCAGCCTGCACGCGGCGCTGGTCTTTGGAATCGACACCGCCCTGTCCAAGGCCTTCCTGCTATCCCACTTCGGCTGCTTCCTGCTGTGGCAGCCGGTGCTGCGCGGTGAGCAGAAGCTATTCGTGGGGCAGGCACTGCTGATCGTCGGGGCGGCGGCCGCCCTGGTTGCTGCAGAGAGCTGGTGGTTCATGGCGTTGTGGATCTCCGTCCTGTTCGCGCTCATCGGCGGCGAGGTGCCCGCCATCAGAAACGTCGGCCAGCGCGTGGTGGCGCTGCTCGCTGCAACCTATCTGTTGGCGATCCTGCTCATCTGGGTTGTTCCGCACCTGTTCGAGAAGGGCGGGTTCAGCCCGTTCTTCGAGGCCGCCGTACGCTACGGGCCGCTAGCGCCGCTGGCCATGATCTTCCTGGTCAAGACCGAGCGTTCGCC
>Ga0209705_10000138_pt1 | contig 37022 bp, 37 predicted proteins | sample PPLLaktember2015_5_FD_187262 | JGI IMG/M metagenome (GOLD analysis project Ga0209705, IMG submission 187262) | Freshwater sediment microbial communities from Prairie Pothole Lake near Jamestown, North Dakota, USA - PPLs Lake P8 Core (1) Depth... | ecosystem: Environmental > Aquatic > Freshwater... | reverse complement strand
TGGGTTCCCTGGCTCGAGAAGCACTCGCCTGCGGGAGCGTCCACGGGCGCCCCGCAGCCGAGTGACGCGCCGTCAAGCTGCGCGGGTGCTGGGGGATACGCCGTTCAGGGCTTCGAGCAGCAGGTTGGCATCGTTACGCGCGAGCCGCGCGGGGTCCGACAGCATTTGCCGCCACAGGCGCGCGCGCGGCTGGCCGTGGAAGAGTCCGAGCAGGTGGCGGGCGATGGCACGCAGCGGCTCGCCGCGGGCGGTCTCCTCCCGCGCATAGACCGCCAGGCGTACGACCACCTCCTCGCGGGATAGGGGCACGCCCCCGAACAGCAGGCTGTCGAGCTGGGCGAGGCGGTACGGGTCGTGATACGCGGTGCGTCCCAGCATGACCCCATCGACCCAGGCCAGATGACCCTGAGCGTCGGCGCCGGTATGGATGCCGCCGTTGATGACGATCTGCAGCTCCGGGAACTCCTGCTTCAGCCGGTACACCTGCGCATAGCGCAGCGGCGGAACCTCGCGGTTGTCCTTGGGGCTCAGGCCTTTGAGTATTGCGTTGCGCGCGTGCACGATGAATGTTCCGCAGCCGGCGCGGACCAGCGTCTCGACGAACCGCCGCACGAAGTCGAACGCTTCCACCCGGTCGATGCCCAGGCGGTGCTTCACCGTGATGGGGATCGCTACTGCGTCCTGCATGGCCTTGACGCAGTCGGCTACCAGCTCGGGCTCGGCCATCAGGCATGCCCCGAACGTGCCGCGCTGCACGCGCTCCGAGGGGCAGCCGCAGTTCAGGTTGATCTCGTCGTAGCCCCAGCGCTCGCCGAGCCGGGAGCAGTGCGCGAGCTCGGCCGGCTCACTGCCGCCGAGCTGCAAGGCAACCCGATGCTCCGACGGATGAAAGCGCAGATGGCGGGGGATGTCGCCGTGAAGCAGGGCGCCCGTAGTGAGCATCTCCGTGTACAGCACGGCATGCGGGGCGAGCTGGCGGAAGAAGTATCGGCAGTGCCGGTCCGACCAGTCCATCATCGGGGCAGTGCACAGGTGGTGGGGTGCGGCCTTCATGGCCGCTATTCTACGTGCTGGGGATGCCCCGGACCGCGGGATGGCGGCCCCGCGGACGACCTACGCGGAGCAAGGACGAAGTGCGAAGTGGCGCTCAGGCGAGCTGCAGGTCGGACCACCTGCGCCTGGGGGCTTCCTCGTCCTCCAGGTCGGGGACGAACACGCACTCGGCCCACTCGATGGCCAGCCAGCGCTCGCGCATCAGGAAGCGGCTCTCGAAATCCGTCAGCTCGTGCATCAGCGCTTCGATGCGCTCCTCTTCGCGCAGCCACCCGGGCTCTTTCAGCGCCTGCTTGAGCTGCGTGCGGGCCGCGTCGTAGTCACGGGTGCCGAGGATTGGTCGCGCCTTGCGCACGGCCGGACGGAACTCTCTGCTTCCCATGGTCCCCCCTTTCCGAGATTGTTTTCTGCGGGGGCGCCCGTCGCGCGCACCTGCGAGGACGATTAGCTCGCATCCCGGGCGCGGTGTCGAACAACGTCAAGGAAGTGTTGCGCCGGGCGGTCCCGGTGGGGTAGACCATCGGCTCCACTTAATTATTCCATCGGGCTAGCCCGTCGGCCCGGTCGATAGACACACGACGCCGGCGCGCACGGCTGCGGGCTCCGCTCCACCCGGGAGCAATGGCCTCCGGTTTATCATTTGTGAAAGAAGATCAAATGCTGCAAGGGCAGGACGTTGCGCCTCTCGATCCACCGCAGGCCGGCCGCCGATACGGCATACTGGAGTCAAGCCACATTCGGAGAGGAAACGATGAACACCGCAGTGGAAAGCGTGCGCGGGCGAGTGAGCGCAGACGAGTGGCAGGTCCGCGTGGACCTCGCAGCCTGCTATCGCCTGGTGGCGCTAAGCCGCTGGGACGATCTGGTGTTCACGCACATCACCGCGCGCGTCCCCGGCGCCGAGCATCACTTCCTGATCAATCCCTACGGCATGCTGTTCGAGGAGGTGACCGCCTCCAGCCTGGTCAAGGTCGATCTGGCTGGCAACAAGGTGATGCCCGTGCCCTACGACATCAACCCGGCGGGCTTCACCATCCACAGCGCGGTGCATGCCGCGCGCGAAGACGCCAAGTGCGTCATCCACCTGCACACCGACGCGGGCGTGGCGGTGTCGGCACAGAAGGACGGCCTGCTGCCGATCTCGCAGAACGCGCTGTTCCCGCTGGCCGCGCTGGCCTATCACGCTTACGAAGGGCTGGCGCTGCGCGAGGACGAGAAGGCCAGGCTGGTCGCCGACCTCGGCAGCAAGAACTTCATGATCCTGCGCAACCACGGGACGCTGACGGTCGGTGCGAGTGTAGCGGACGCCTTCCTCTACATGTTCGTGCTCGAGCGCGCCTGCCGGATTCAGCTGCTCGCGCAGTCGGGCGGAAGCGAGCCGCTGCACGTACCGCAGCCGATACTGGACGGAATCATGGCCGGCGCAGCTCAGGTGACCCGCGGCCTCGGCGGTCAGCTTGCCTGGCCCGGACTGCTGCGCAAGCTCGACCGGATCGATCAGACCTTCCGCGATTGAGCGCTTCGCAGCGCCGGTCATGTCCACCGCGCGCGAGCGCTGGCTCGCGATCCTGAACCCGGTGGCGGGCGGCGGCCGGGCCCTGCGCGACCGGCCCCGCCTGGAAGCGGCACTGCGCTCTGCTGGCGTGCCCTTCGTGCTGTCCGTGAGCGAGCATCCCGGTCACGCCGTCGCGCTTGCGCAGATGGCCGCCGCGGAGGGGTTCCGGCGCTTCATCGCTGTGGGTGGCGACGGCACTCTCAACGAGGTCGCAAATGGGGTGATGCGCGCGGGGATCTCGCCGGCGCAGGCTACGCTCGCGTTGTTGCCGGTGGGCCGTGGCGACGACTGGGCGCGAACTCACCACATCCCCCGTGGACTGGAGGAGGCGGTGCGGTTGGTCGCGGCCGGTCGCAGCGTTGCGCACGATCTGGGTGTGGCCGAGTTCCAGCGCGATGGCAGCAGGCGTTACTTCATCAACGTGGCGGGTGTGGGGTTCGACGCCTATGTCGTGGAGCAGACGCAGGCTATGCGCCTCGGACCGCTGACCTACGTGGCGGGGCTGCTTCGCGGATTCGCGACCTACCGCGCCCCGCGCATGGCGGTGTACACGGACACGATGCGGCTCGACGAGCCGCTGTTCGTGACCTTCGCCGCGGTGGGACGCTATTGCGGAGGCGGCATGCACGTCGCGCCGGCGGCCGAAACCGATGACGGCTTGCTCGATGTGGTGGCCATCGGCGACATCGGCCGGCTCGAGCTGGTGGTCAACCTGCGGCGCTTGTTCGACGGCAGTCTGCCGGAGTACAGAAAGGTGAGGACGGTGCGGTGCGATCGCGTGCTGGTGGAGACCTCACCCGCGGTCGGGGTGCAGGCGGATGGCGAACTGCTCGGCGAAGCGCCGGTGACGTTCAGCGTGCTGCGGCGCGCCGTACGGGTGATCGTGCCCTGATCAGACGGTGACGCGCACTGCGTGCAAAGGACAAAAAAGAAAACCGCCCGCGCGGCCTGCTCGCCGCTGACGGGTCGGGGTGCAAGGTTCAGATGGGTTCAGTCGTCCAGGTCGGACCAGCGCCGGCGCGGACCGTCCTGCTCGTCGAGCGCCGCAGAGTAGGCGTACTCCACCCAGCCTGCAGCGTCTTCGTCTTCGCCCTGCACGAAGCGCGCTTCGTAATCGGCGACTTCCTGCATCAGTGATTCCAGGCGTTCCCAGACTCGATCCGTGTGTGCATGCTTCATCTCGCGCGCCAGCAGGTCTTTGGCGGCCTGATAGTCGTGCTCGTTGAGAATCGGTCTGGACTTCTTAGTCGCGGGATGAAATTGTCTGCTACCCATCCTAAGCCTCCCTTGTCGGCTCTGCGCGACGACGAATGCAGCCTTCGTGCCAGGCCGGCAGCAGGATGCTGCAGCTGTGTGAAACGCGGTGCGTAAGAAGCTGATTCTTCGCTGCGTGATCCAGCGTCGATGTGCAGGTGCAGAAACGAAAAAGGCGCACCTTGCAGTGCGCCTCTGTCGCGCAGTTGAGCAAACCCGTCAGCTGGCGGAGACCTCCTGGCGCTGCTCGCCCAGACCGTCGATCCCCACGCGCATCACATCACCCGACTTCAGGAACACCGGGTTGGGCTTCATGCCCATGCCCACGCCAGGCGGCGTGCCCGTCGTGACAACGTCGCCGGGCTTCAGCGTGAACAGGAAGCTCACATAGGAGATGAGCTTGCGCACGTCGAAGATCATGGTCTTGGTGTTGCCGGTCTGCATGCGCTTGCCGTTGACGTCCAGCCACATGGCAAGGTTCTGCGGGTCGCGGATCTCGTCGGTGGTGACCAGCCAGGGCCCGAGCGGGCCGAAGGTGTCGAAGCCCTTGCCCTTGTCCCAGGTGGGGCCGCGCTCGATCTGCCACTCGCGCTCCGATACGTCGTTGCAGATCATGTAGCCGGCCACGTAGTCGAGCGCGTCGGCCTCCGACACGGCTTTGGCGGTCTTGCCGATCGCGAACGCCAGCTCCACTTCCCAGTCGCCCTTTACCGAGCCCCTGGGCAGGACCACCGTGTCGTTCGGCCCGACGATGCAAGAGTTGGCCTTCATGAACACCACCGGTTCCTTGGGGATCGGCAGGTTCGATTCTTTCGCGTGATCGGCGTAGTTCAGCCCGATGGCGATGAGCTTGCTCACGTTGCCGACCGGCGCGCCCAGGCGCGGATTGCCCGAAACCTTGGGCAGGCTGTTGACGTCTACCCCGCGGATCTTGGCCAGGCCCTCCGGGGTGATCGCCGCGCCGTCGATGTCGCTCACTACTCCCGACAGATCGCGGATCGCGCCCGCCGAATCCACGATGCCCGGCTTCTCCTTGCCTGCGTCGCCGTAACGTACCAGTTTCATTTCTTTCTCCTCGCACTAACCCCTGAAGATGGTTCAGGAAGCCGCATTGCCCTAGATGGTGATGCCCCCGTCGATGATCACCGTCTGGCCGGTCATGAACCGCGACTCGTCGCTGGCCAGATAGACACACGCTTCGCCGATCTCCTCGGCGGTGCCCAGACGTCCCATGGGTTGCCGGGCGATGAAGTCGGCCCGCGCTTTGACCGGGTCGGCGAAGGCGTTGATCCGATCGGCGAGGCTCGGTGTGTCGACGGTTCCAGGGCACACCGCGTTGCAGCGGATGCCCTGCTTGATGAAGTCGATGGCCACTGCTTTAGTCAGGCCGATCACCGCCGCCTTGCTGGCCCCGTATACGAAGCGGTTGGGGATGCCCTTCACGCTGCCGGCCACCGAGGCGATGTTGACGATCGATCCGCCGCCGCGCTCCAGCATTCCGGGCAGGAACGTCTGGATCATCTTGTACATGGACCGCACGTTGAGATTGAAGGAGAAGTCCCAGTCCTTCTGCGTGCAGTCGAGGATGGTGCCATTGGCCACGAACCCGGCTGCATTGAGCAGCACATCGGGAGCGCGTACCTCTGCGGCCAATGCCGCGATGGCTTTGTCGTCGGTGACGTCGAGCTGGCGGACCTGGATACCAGGCGTGCCGGACAGTTCGCTCAGCTTGTCCAGCTTGATATCGGTTGCAACGACCGCCGCGCCTTCGCGAGCGAAGGCAAGCGCCGCGGCGCGCCCGATACCCTGGGCCGCGGCCGTGACAACTGCGGTCTTGCCGTGAAGCCTGCCGCTCACGTCGTCCCTCCTCCCGTACTTCCGGCCTGTCGTTGTCGGGCGGCTAGTATGCCACAGCAAGTCGGCAGCGTCCGTGCCCTTGCCGCTGGGGCGGCAATTCCTTAGACTGAACCTGGCCGCAGCAGACAACAACCATTCGGGGGAGCAGGCCGTGATGCTGCATCAACGGCGTCGTTGCGACGCACACGTCCGGCCGGCGAGCTGCCGGCTCGCTGGTTAGCGCCATGGCCTCGGTGGAGCTCCGGCGGGTGCGCAAGGCCTTCGGACGGCACGAGGTCGTGCACGGCGTGGACGTCTCGATAGACGATGGCGAGTTCGTCGTCCTGGTCGGCCCCTCGGGTTGTGGCAAGTCTACGCTGCTGCGCATGATCGCCGGCCTCGAGGAGATCACCGCTGGCGAGATCCTGATCGGCGCCAACGTGGTGAACAACGTGCCGCCCAAGGCACGCGACATCGCCATGGTGTTCCAGAACTACGCGCTCTACCCGCACATGACCGTGTTCGACAACATGGCCTTCAGCATGAAGCTGGCGGGCAGAAGCAAAGAGGAGATGCGTAGCCGCGTCGACCAGGCCGCGAAGATCCTCGGCCTGACCGAGTACCTCGACCGCTATCCGCGTCAGCTCTCCGGCGGGCAGCGCCAGCGCGTGGCGATGGGCCGCGCCATCGTGCGCAATCCCCAGGTGTTCCTGTTCGACGAGCCGCTGTCCAACCTGGACGCCAAGCTGCGCGTGCAGATGCGCACCGAGATCAAGGAGCTGCACCAGCGGCTGAAGACCACCTCGGTGTATGTGACCCACGACCAGATCGAAGCCATGACCATGGCCGACAAGATCGTAGTGATGAACGGCGGCAACGTCGAGCAGATCGGCTCGCCGCTGGGTTTGTACGACGATCCGGCGAACCTGTTCGTGGCCGGGTTCATCGGCTCTCCCGCCATGAACTTCCTGCCCGGCAAGCTTGCGCGCAATGGGGCGCAGCGCCTCGTCACGCTGACGAACGGCAGCCAGCTGCCGGTGCCCGGTCTTCCGCTGGGAGATGGTCACCGGGTGACTCTAGGTGTGCGGCCTGAGCATCTGGTCATCGGCGAGGACGGCGTGGCCGCCCAGGTCGTGGTGGTCGAGCCTACGGGCGCCGATACCCAGGTCTACTGCAGGCTCTCCGATGCGGATGTCACGGTGGTCTCGCGCGAGCGGCACACATTCCGGCCCGGCGAGACCATCCGCCTCCAGCCGCTGGCGGGCAAGACCTACCTGTTCGACGCGGAGAGCGGCAAGCGGCTCGCTTGAGCGCCGTCTCAATCCCCGAGGAGGAACATGACTCAATCGTCCCGCCGTGATTTCCTCAAGGCCTCCGCCGGTCTGGCGGCCGGCGCAGCCGTCGGGGCGCCGCTGCTGCCGCGCGAGGCTGCCGCCCAGCAGCTGTCCTTCAAGCCCGAGGCGGGCGCCAGGTTGCGGGTGCTGCGCTGGAAGCGCTTCGTCCAGGGCGACGAGGACGCCTGGGCCGCGAACACCAGGAAGTTCAGCGAGGTGACCGGCGTGCCGGTTACGCTGGAGAGCGAGAACTGGGAGGATCTGCGGCCCAAGGCGGCGGTCGCAGCCAACGTGGGCAGCGGGCCGGACATCATCATCGGCACCAACGACGATCCGCACCAGTACCCGACCAAGCTGCTCGACGTCGGCGACGTGGCCGAGTATCTGGGCAAGAAATACGGCGGCTGGTACGACATGTTCCGGCAGTACGGTACGGCCGACGGACGCTGGATCGCACTGCCCCAAGGGGCGGGGCAGGGGGCGATCGTGTACCGGGAGAGCCACGTGAAGGCGGCAGGCTTTTCCGGCATCCCTCGGGACCTCGACGGTTTTCTCAAGCTGTGTCAGGCCCTGAAGGCCAAAGGCACGCCGCCGGGCTTCGCGCTGGGCCATGCCACCGGCGATGCGAACGGCTGGTGCCATTGGCTGATCTGGTCGCATGGGGCGCATTTGGTGGACCAGAACAACCGTGTGGCGATCGACTCGCCGCAGACGCGCGCAGCACTCGAGTACGCCAAGAAGCTGTATGCGTGCTTCCCGCCCGGCACGCTCTCGTGGCTCGACCCGAACAACAACAAGGCCTTTCTGTCCGGGGAGATCAGCCTGACCAACAACGGAGTCTCGGTTTACTACGCGGCGCTGAACGCAACCGATCCCAAGATCAAGGCGATCGCCGCCGATATCCAGCATGCCAACATGCCCATCGGGCCCGTCGGTCGGCCGACCGAGTTGGGGCTGGCATTCATGGCTATGACGTTCAAGTACTCCAAGTACCCGAACGCGGCCAAGGAGTACCTGCGCTTCATGTGGGAGAAAGAGCAGTACGGGGCGTGGATGGAAGCCTCGCTCGGGTTCGTGGGGCAGCCGTTGAAGGCCTACGAGCAGAACCCGGTGTGGACCTCGGACCCGAAGCGGCTCGCTTACCGGGATGCGGTCAAGCTCATGCTGCCGAACGGCTGGCCCGGGTCACTGGGACCCGCCTCGGCTGCCGCGATGGCCGACTTCATCGTGGTCGACATGGTGGCGCAAGCCGCCTCCGGCTCCACATCCATCGCGGACGCCATCAAGCAGGCCGAGCGGCGCGCCAAGCGCTACTATCGTTCGTGAGTCTTGGTCCGAGTCCCGACCACCTGGCACCCGACTATGCACGCCCCCGCTGCTGCCCTGCCGACCGTCTCCCAGTCGGCGCTGAGCCGCCTGTTCGACAATCGCAACTTCCTCGGGCTGCTGTTCATGCTGCCGGGGGCGGTGCTGCTGGTGCTGTTCCTGACCTATCCGCTGGGGCTGGGCGTGTGGCTGGGGTTTACCGATGCCAAGGTCGGGCGGCCGGGCGAGTGGATCGGCATCGAGAACTACGAATACCTGGTGACCGACAGCGTGTTCCGGTTGTCCGTGTGGAACACCTTCCTCTACACCGTGATCGCCAGCGCGATCAAGTTCGCCTTGGGGCTGTGGCTGGCACTGCTGCTCAACGAGCGCATCCCCTTCAAGTCGTTCGTGCGTGCGATCGTGCTGCTGCCTTTCATCGTGCCGACGGTGCTCTCCGCCATTGCTTTCTGGTGGATCTACGACGCCCAGTTCTCAATCATCAGCTGGACACTCACCAGGCTCGGGTTGATCGACACCTACATCGACTTCCTGGGTGAGCCGAACATGGCGCGCGGGTCCGTGATCGCGGCCAACATCTGGCGCGGTGTGCCGTTCATCGCGATCTGCCTGCTTGCCGGGTTGCAGACCATCTCGCCCTCGCTCTACGAGGCCGCCGCCATCGATGGCGCCACCGGCTGGCAGAAGTTCTGGCACGTGACGCTGCCCATGCTCTCGCCCATCATCGCCGTGGTCATGACGTTCTCGGTGCTGTTCACCTTCACCGACTTCCAGCTGATCTGGGTGCTCACCCGCGGCGGACCGATCAACGCGACGCACCTGATGGCCACGCTGTCCTTCCAGCGCGCCATCCCCGGCGGGGCGCTGGGCGAGGGTGCGGCCATTGCCACCGCGATGATCCCGTTCCTGCTGGCCGCGATTCTGTTCAGCTACTTCGGATTGCAGCGCAGAAGGTGGCAGCAGGGGACGAAGGATTGAGCCGATGAAAGACCAGGACCTCCAAAGCGGAATGAACTACCTGGTGTCGGTGCCGCGCCGGGTCGTCACCGTCTACATCCCGTTGTGCGTCTTCCTGTTCGTCCTTCTGTTCCCGTTCTACTGGATGGCGATCACAGCGGTGAAGCCGAATGCCGAGCTGCTGTCGACCACCGGAAACCCGTTCTGGGTGATCCGTCCCACACTGGAGCACTTCGAGAAGCTGCTGTTCCACACCGCCTACCCGAGCTGGATGTGGAACACCATGATCATCGCAGTGATCTCCACGTTCGCGTCGCTTGCCGCCAGCGTGCTCGCCGCCTACGCGATCGAGCGCCTGCGCTATCACGGCTCGCGCCAGGTGGGCATGGCGATCTTCCTGGCCTACCTGGTGCCGCCCAGCATCCTGTTCATCCCGCTGGCGACTATCGTGTTCCAGCTCGGCATCTTCGACACCAAGTGGGCCCTGATCCTGACCTATCCGACTTTTCTCATCCCCTTCAGCACCTGGCTGCTGATGGGCTACTTCCGTACGATCCCGTTCGAGCTGGAGGAGTGCGCGCTGATCGACGGGGCGACGCGCTGGCAGATCCTGATCAAGATCGTCCTGCCGCTGGCGGTGCCGGGGTTGATCTCGGCCGGTATCTTCGCCTTCACCCTGTCGTGGAACGAGTTCATCTACGCCCTCACCTTCATCTCCTCCTCGGAGCACAAAACGGTGCCGGTGGGGGTGATCACCGAGCTGGTGGAGGGGGACGTGTACCATTGGGGCGCGCTCATGGCGGGTGCGCTGCTGGGCTCGCTGCCCGTGGCGGTCATGTATTCCTTCTTCGTGGAGTACTACGTCGCCGGGATGACCGGCGCTGTGAAAGAATAACGCGTTGCGGGGGGCGCTTCCCCGGCAGATGGATAGGAGAGCAAGCAGATGGCGGACAGCAAAGGCAGGAAACACTTGCGCAGTTACGAGTGGTTCGGCAAGCCCGACCGCGACAGCATGGTGCATCGCTCCTGGATGAAGAACCAGGGGCTGCCGCACCATCTGTTCGACGGCCGGCCGGTGATCGGCATCTGCAACACCTGGTCGGAGGTCACACCCTGCAATGCGCACTTCCGCGAGCTCGCCGAGCGGGTCAAGCGCGGGGTCCTGGAGGCGGGCGGCTTCCCGCTCGAGTTCCCGGTGATGTCGCTGGGCGAGCCGGTGATGCGGCCCACCGCAATGCTGTTCCGCAACCTCGCCTCGATGGACGTGGAGGAGAGCATCCGCGCCAACCCGTTCGACGGCGTGGTGCTGCTGACCGGCTGCGACAAGACCACACCCGCGCTGGTCATGGGTGCGGCCTCCTGCGATCTGCCGTCGCTGGTGGTCTCCGGCGGACCGATGCTCAACGGCCGGTGGCGCGACCAGACCGTGGGCTCCGGCACCCACGTGTGGAAGTTCACCGAGATGATGAAGGCCGGGCAGATGACGATGGACGATCTGCTCGAGGCCGAGGCCTGCATGTCGCGGTCTGCCGGCCACTGCATGACTATGGGCACGGCATCCACGATGGCTTCCATGGTGGAAGCGTTGGGCTTGGCGCTGCCCACGAACGCGGCGATCCCGGCAGTGGACTCGCGCCGCTACGTGCTCGCGCACATGGCCGGTCGTCGCATCGTGGAGATGGTCAAGGAGGATCTGAAGATGTCGAAGATCCTCACCAAGCAGGCCTTCGAGAATGCCATCCGCGTCAACGGCGCCATCGGCGGATCGACCAACGCCGTTGTGCACCTGCTGGCGATGGCCAGGCGCATCGGCGTGGACCTGTCGCTCGCCGATTGGGACCGCCTGGGCCGCGAGGTGCCCTGCATCGTGAACCTGATGCCCTCCGGCGAGTACCTGATGGAGGACTTCTACTATGCGGGCGGATTGCCGGTTGTGATCCGCGAGCTGGGGGTGTCCGGCATGCTGCACAAGGACGCGGGCACCGTGAACGGCAAGAGCATCTGGGACAACGTCAAGGATGCGGTCAACTACGACCACAAGGTGATCTGGTGGGTCGACAAGCCCTTCAAGCCGCTGGGCGGCATCGCCGTGCTCAAGGGCAATCTCGCGCCCACGGGTGCGGTGCTGAAGCCTTCGGCCGCAACACCAGAGCTGATGAAGCACCGCGGCCGCGCGGTAGTGTTCGAGAGCATCGAGGACTACCACGAGCGCATCGACGACCCCAACCTCGATATCGACGAGAACTGCGTGATGGTGCTTAAGTACTGCGGGCCGAAGGGCTATCCCGGCTTTGCCGAGGTGGGCAACATGGCGCTGCCGCAGAAAATCCTCAAGAAGGGCATCACCGACATGGTGCGCATCTCCGATGCGCGCATGAGCGGGACCGCGTACGGCACCGTAGTCCTGCATACGTCGCCGGAGGCCGCAGCCGGCGGGCCGCTGGCGCTGGTCCGAAATGGCGACATGATCGAGCTGGACGTGGAGAAGCGCCGCCTCCATCTGGAGGTCTCGGACGCCGAGCTGGACAAGCGCCGCAAGGAATGGAAGGCGCCCCCGCCGCACGATGTGCGCGGGTACGTGAAGCTGTACTGCGAGACGGTGAACCAGGCCGATCAGGGCTGCGACCTGGATTTCCTGGTGGGCAGGAGCGGGGCGCCGGTGGCGAGGGAATCCCACTGAGCCCAGGCTGGCTCGGAGGCACGATCCGGCTCGGGCGAGCCCGAGACCGGCTCGCCTTTCGTTCGACCGCCCGGCGCCTCGAGCTGCGGGCCAGGGGCCGGCGGCTCGGGCTGCTTCACTTCAGCCTTAAATCCGGTCGGTCAACCGCTCGAGGGCTTGCTGCAACACCCGGACTCTGGCGTGGGCCTCGCCCAGCAGTTCGCGCAGGATCCGGTTTTCCTCTGCGACGTCGAGTAGGGGCAAAGCGTGCGCACGCCTGTCCCGATGCCGTCTGCGATCGATGCCACTCAGCCTGCGGTCCGGCGCATCGTGCGGGTGGATCCCGGTCATGATCGGTTCCTCCAGTGGTGCCGAGGCGCTGCCAGGGGATTCCTCTCTGCCTCGGCGCCTATTCTACCGGAGAGGCGGCTGGCTGCTCCGCCTCGGCCGCGAATTCTTCTACAATGATCGGTCCAATGTCCGTGCGGCCCGGGAGACAGGGCCTCGAGAGCGCCGCCCAGGAGGATGCCATGCTGCAAGCCGCTGATCTGACGATCAAGCTCAACCCCGCCGACGACGTGGTCATCGCCCGCGTCGAGATCCCCGCCGGAACCCAACTGATCAAGGAAGGCGTGCGGGTGGCGGTCAATGTGCCGGCCGGCCACAAGATCGCCATCCGCGATGTTGCCGAAGGCAAGCCGGTACGCCGCTACAACCAGATCATCGGCTATTCCACCAAGCCGATCCGCGCTGGCGATCATGTTCACGTACACAACCTGGGCATGGCCCATTTCGAGCGCGACTACGCCTACGGGGTGGACTACAAGCCCACCGAGTTCTTGCCCAACCCGGCAACATTCATGGGGATCAAGCGTCTCGACGGTCGCGTGGCTACCCGCAACTATGTAGCCATCGTCAGCAGCGTCAACTGCTCGGCGCATGTGTCGCGTCATATCGCCCAGTACTTCGATGGCGAGCGCCTGGCCGACTACCCGAGTATCGATGGCGTAATCGCCATTACCCATCAGAGCGGCTGCGGCATGGCTTCGATCGGTGAGCCGGTCGAAGTGCTGCGGCGCGTCCTCGGAGGCTACGCGACGCACGCCAACGTGCACTCTACGCTTATGATCGGGCTTGGTTGCGAGGCCAACCAGATCAACGATCTGCTGGCGGCCCAGGGCCTCAAGCGCTCGGATCAGTTGCAGGCTTTTACGATCCAGGACACGGGCGGCACGCGCAAGACCATTCAGGACGGTATAGCCCGCATCAAGGAACTGCTCCCGGAGGCGAACAAGGTCAAGCGGCAACCCTGTCCCGCCAGTCACATTACGCTCGGCCTGCAGTGCGGGGGGTCGGACGGCTACAGCGGCATCAGCGCCAACCCGGCGCTCGGCGCTGCGGTCGATATTCTGGTGCGCAACGGCGGGACCGCGATCCTGTCCGAGACCCCCGAGATCTATGGCGCCGAGCACCTGCTCACTCGTCGGGCCGCCAGCCGCGAAGTAGGCGAGAAGCTCATCGAGCGCATCCGCTGGTGGGAGGACTACACCACGAAGCTGGGCGGTGACATGAACAACAACCCCTCGCCCGGCAATAAGGCGGGCGGGCTCACGACGATCCTGGAGAAGTCCCTCGGTGCCGCCGCCAAGGGCGGGACCACGGCCCTCATGGCGGTGTACAAGTACGCCGAGCCGGTGACGGCGAAGGGCTTCGTGTTTATGGACACGCCGGGCTACGACCCGGTGTCCGCCACGGGGCAGGTGGCGGGCGGCGCGAACATGATCTGCTTCACAACGGGACGCGGTTCGGCCTACGGCTGCAAGCCTTCGCCTTCGCTCAAGCTAGCCACCAACACGGCTTTGTGGGAGCGGCAGGAAGAGGACATGGACATCAACTGCGGGGTCATCGTCGATGGTAAGGCCAGCATCCAGGAGGTTGGCCAGCAGTTCTTCGAGCTGATCCTCAAGACCGCTTCCGGGCAGCCGTCCAAGAGCGAGATCTTCGGCTACGGCGACGACGAGTTCGCACCGTGGATACTCGGGCCTACGATGTAACGGCAGGCTCGAGGGACGAGGCGCGAGGAGCGAGAGGTGATCAGGGGTTTGCGCGGATTCACGAGCGATCTGCTGGCGCAGCGGACAAAATGCATCGACCGCGTACGTGCGCGCTCTTCCTCGCGCCTCGCGCCTCGGACCTCGAGCCTCGATTGCGGGGCAATCGATGGCTGACGAGTTCTCTTCGAAAGAGCTCTGGGAATCCTTCCAGAAGATGTGGAACCCCCTGTCGTTCCCCATCCCGGGCATGTTCACGCCCGCGATGAGCGTGGAGGAAGTGGAGAAGAAGATCGCCGAGCTGCAGACGGTGGAGAACTGGCTGAAGATGAACTTGTCCTTCCTGCAGATGACCATCAAGACGCTGGAGATGCAGAAGAGCGCGCTTCAGGCCATCAAGGATTCCGCCAAGCCGTCCGGGTCCTGATTCGCGCATGCGCCTGAACGCCGTACCGCCCAGCATCGTTACACCGCCGGAGGTGCGTTCCGAGGTCGGCGGGGTGGCCGGCACGCGCGCCATCGGCGCGCACGCGTCCGGCTCCGCCATTGTCATGCCAGCGCGTCCGGCGGCGGAGCAAGCGCCGCCGGCGCAGGTCCAGGAACCGGCAGGCGAGCGGCGGCAGCTCGAGCGGCGCAGCGAAGACCGGCGCAAGCGTCAGCTGCCGGTGCTGCTGGACATGCGGGTCGGCCCGCGGCGTACCAACCGGCGGCGTGCCGACGACGAAGCACCGCTGTCCATCGACACGAAAGCCTGACGCCCGGTCCCGGGCGTTTTTTCGTTCGTTCACAGATGGCCGTGCATTCGGCATGGCGCTTGCATCGCGGTGGCAGGAAGGAGCGCCACGGAGGCAGAGCATGCCGAAGGACAAGCTGGAGCAACTGATCGCCGAGCTCGATTTCCCGACGCCGACAGAACGGCGGCGGGCGAGTCGCCGCTTCGGTGACCGCCGCAAGGCCCAGGCAGCAGTCGCGTCCGAAGGCCGCCAGGCCGAGCGCCGGCGCGGCAAGCGCCGCCGCGAGGATCGCGACATGCGCATCATCGGCCCGGCGTGGCTGGATCAGGGCGACTCCTGACAAAGACAACACCTCAACGCCTTTGCGTTTAGATGCTCTACTTCTAACGTGCCAGCACCGTCTTGAACCGCTCCGTAGCCGACACCAGCGCCGCGCGGATGCCGGGTTCCCAGGCCGAGTGGCCGGCGTTCGGCACGACGATGTACTGCGCTTCCGGCCAGGCCCGGTACAACTCGTCTGCTGTCGCGATCGGGCATACCATGTCGTAGCGGCCCTGCACGATCACCCCCGGCAACGCGCGCAGGCGCTGGACATTGGCAAGGAGCTGGTTGTCGGCCAGAAACCCGCCGTGCCGGAAGTAGTGCGCCTCGATGCGTGCCAGCCCGAGCGCGACGCGATCCCCAGAGAAATAAGCCACCGTGTCTGCGCTCGGCAGCAGCGTCGAGCAGGCGCCCTCGTAGGTGCTCCAGGCGCGCGCGGCTGCGATCTGCTCGGCGGGATCGGGATCGTCGAGCCGGCGCCAATAGGCTGCCAGCAGGTCCTGGCGCTCCTGCTCGGGAACGTGCCCAGCGAAGCTGCGCCAGTCTTCGGGGAAGATGTTGCGCATCCCGTACAAGAACCAGTCGATCTCGCTGCGCCGGCACAGGAAGATCCCGCGCAGCACCAGTCCCAGGCAGTGCTGCGGATGCGCTTGCGCGTAGGCGAGCGCGAGTGTGCTGCCCCAGGACCCGCCAAACAGCAGCCAGCGCTCGATGCGCAGCTGGCTGCGCAGCGCCTCCAGGTCGCCGACCAGATGCTGTGTGGTGTTGTGGCGCAGCTCACCGTGCGGGGTTGAGCGCCCGGCACCGCGCTGGTCGAACACGATGATGCGGTAGAAGGCAGGATCGAAGAAGCGGCGGTGCGACGGGCTGCCGCCTGCGCCCGGCCCACCGTGCAGCACCACCACTGGGACGCCGTCTCGGTTGCCCGATTCCTCGAAGTAGAGCATGTGCAGCCCGTCCACGGCCAGTCGTCCCGCGGCGAAGGGCTCGATCTCCGGGAACAGCTCGGTGCGGATCGGGGCGGAGGTGTCCATCAGAGTCTCATCCTACCCGCTGCTGCAGAAGCGTGCGTACCCGAAGCGAAACGGCATTTACCGCAGAGGACGCGGAGGAACCCACGACCTGACCCTGCTCCTACCGTTCTCGGCTGGTTCGGCATGTGGGTGCAGCGCAAGGGATGCAAGCCCGTCGGTATCGTGCACAGCGGCCTCGCTCTGGCTTTCCTCTGCGTCTTCCGCGTCCTCTGCGGTCCGGATGTAGTTGTCCTCAGAGCCGCCGCACGGAAAAGCCGCGGCGCCTCAGCAGCTCCGGGATGCCGCTGTCGCCAGTCAGATGCCCGGCGCCGACCGCGACGAACACCGGGTCCTTGCCGGCGAGGTAGCCCGCAACCTGCTGCGCCATGGCTTCGTTGCGGCGGTTGTAGATGGCCGCTTGCAGCTCCTGGGCAACCAGCTCCGGCAGGCCTTCGGTCTCGCGCAGGATGATGGTGTGAATGGCGGTGGCGTCACCTGCCGCCCAGGCCTTCAGCAGCGCATCCATCTCTTTCTCGACGCTGCCGTCCGCGATAGTGTCTACCGCCATCTGCAGCATGCCTTCCTGCAGGTCGGCGGGGAGCGCATCGAACAGCTTCATCTGGCCTTCCATCGACTCCAGCTCCAGGATCGGCTTCCCGGACTGCATCGCACGCTGCGCAAAGTGCACGTCGAGCCCGAGCCCGGCATCGTAGCCGAGCCGCTGAATCTCCATCATCGCCAGCGTCATCGCCAGCATGTGGGGCTTCATCTTGCGCGCGTACTCGATGGGCAGCCCCACGCGCGGCGACAGCGACTTGACCTGGTCGAAGAGCGGCGCCGAGACATGCTTGGCCAGGTCGTCGGGCGCCTTGTACATGGCCTGTGCCATGGCGGCGGCCACCTCCTGCTGGTCGAGAGGGTTGGCTTCTAGAGCGAGCACTCCGGAGGCGGCGAACGCCTCTTCGACTTGCGGGCTCAGCGGGTACATCGCGCGCGTCCCCACGTGCACGGTGCCGAACAGGTAGACCGTGCTGGTTTCCGAGCGCACCTCGTAGATGAGCGGGGTGCTGCCCTGGGCGACAGCCAGCAGCGGGGATAGCAGAGACAGCGCGAGCGCGAGCCCGTCGCGCAGCCCACGGAGGAAAGTGTGGCGAACAATCACGAAGCGACTCCCGTGATGCGTGGACGAAGCGGGCCAGTCTAGCAGACCGGAGCCGCGGGGCAGCCGGCGTATACTTGCGCACTTCGCCGCGGGGGTGCGCCCCCCGCAGCTACACGTGCCGGCCCGATCCGAAGCAACCCGATCCCATGGAAGACTCCTTCAGACAAGCAGCCCTCGACTATCACCGCCTGCCCAAGCCCGGCAAGATCGCCGTCACCCCTACCAAGGGACTGGTCACACAGCGCGATCTCGCGCTTGCCTACTCGCCCGGGGTCGCGGCCGCGTGCGAGGAGATCGTCGCCGAGCCGGCGCGCGTCAGCGACTACACCGCGCGCGGCAATCTGATCGGCGTGATCACCAACGGGACCGCCGTGCTCGGTCTGGGCGCCATCGGCCCTCTCGCTGCCAAGCCGGTGATGGAAGGCAAGGGCGTGCTGTTCAAGAAGTTCGCCGGCATCGACGTGTTCGACATCGAGATCGGCGAGCGCGATCCCGACAAGCTGGTGGAGATCATCGCCAGCCTGGAGCCCACCTTCGGCGGCATCAACCTGGAGGACATCAAGGCGCCCGAGTGCTTCCACATCGAGCGCAAGCTGCGCGAGCGGATGAGCATCCCGGTGTTCCACGACGACCAGCACGGCACCGCCATCATCGTCGGCGCTGCAGTGCTCAACGGCCTGGCGGTCGTCGGCAAGGATATCGGGCGCGTCAAGCTGGTTTGCTCTGGCGCCGGCGCGGCGGCGCTGTCCTGCCTCGACCTGTTGGTCCATCTCGGGCTTTCCATCGACAACATCTGGGTCACCGACATCAAGGGTGTGGTGTACAAAGGCCGCAAGGAGGAGATGGACCCCTACAAGCAGCGCTACGCCAAGGACACCAGCGCCCGCACGCTGGGCGAGGTGATCGACGGCGCGGACGTCTTTCTCGGCCTGTCGGCGCCGCGAGTGCTGAAACCGGAAATGGTGAAGCGCATGGCGGACAGGCCGCTCATCCTCGCGCTCGCCAACCCGATCCCGGAGATCATGCCGGAGGAGGCGAAGGCGGCCCGGCCCGACTGCATCATCGCCACCGGTCGTTCAGACTATCCCAACCAGGTCAACAACGTCCTGTGCTTTCCGTATATCTTCCGCGGCGCGCTGGATGTGGGGGCAACCCGCATCACCGAGGAGATGAAGCTCGCCGCGACACACGCCATCGCCGAGTTGGCGCGCCAGGAGCAATCGGACATCGTCGCGGTGGCCTACGGGGAGGCCAGCCCCTCGTTCGGGCCGGAGTACCTCATCCCCAAACCCTTTGACCCGCGCCTGATCGTCAAGATCGCGCCGGCGGTGGCCAAGGCGGCGATGGACAGTGGCGCGGCTACCCGCCCGCTCGGCGACCTCGAGGCCTACCGCCAGCAGCTCACCCAGTTCGTCTACCACTCCGGGCTGATCATGCGGCCCGTGTTCGAGGCGGCCAGGCGCAGCCGCAAGCGCGTCGTGTACTGCGAAGGCGAGGATCAGCGCGTGCTGCATGCCGTGCAGGTGGTGGTGGACGAAGGACTGGCGCGCCCGATCGTGATCGGGCGGCCCGAGGTCGTCGTGCCGCGGCTCGAGAAGCTCGGACTGCGCATGCAACCGAGCAAGGATTTCGAGCTGGTCAATCCCAACAGCGACCCGCGCTTTCGCGACTACTGGCAGCTCTACTACAACCTCATGATGCGCAAAGGCGTGTCCGAGGAAGTCGCCAAGCGCGAGGTGATCCGACGCACCACTCTGATCGGTGCCCTGATGGTGCGCCAGGGCGAGGCCGACGCCTTGCTGTGCGGCACCTACGGCGAGCACACCACACACCTGAACTACATCAGCAACGTCATCGGGCTCAAGCCCGGGGTGCGGCAGTTCGCCGCCATGAACCTGCTGCTGCTGCAAGGACGCACCGTGTTCATCTGCGATACCTACGTGAACCCGGAGCCCACCCCGGAGCAACTCGCCGAGATCACGGTGCTCGCCGCCCAGGAGGTGCAGCGCTTCGGCCTGGCGCCGAAGATCGCGCTGCTGTCGCACTCCAGCTTCGGCAGCGCGAGGACGCCTTCGGCCTGGAAGATGAGCCGGGTTCGCGAGCTCCTGGAACAGATGGCGCCGCACCTGGAGGTCGAAGGCGAGATGCACGGAGACGCGGCCCTCTCGGAAGAGATCCGCATGCAGGTCTTCCCCCAGTCCCGGCTCAAGGGCGAAGCCAATCTGCTCATCATGCCCACGCTGGATGCCGCCAACATCTCCTTCAACCTGCTCAAAGTGATCGCCGGAGAGGGCATCACCGTCGGCCCCATCCTGCTGGGCGCGGCCAAGCCGTGCCACATCGTGACGCCCACAGCCACCGTGCGCCGGCTGGTGAACCTGACGGCGCTGGCGAGCGTGGACGCCGGGGCGGGGCGCTAGCTGCATCGCGGAACGAAGGCAATACCCCGAACCGTGTTAGCCACAGAGGACACAGAAGAAAACCTCAAACCGCATGGACCACGAAGGACACGAAGGAACACGAAGGAAACCCTCAAGCCCCCGATGCGCTCCTTCACGGGCGTGAGCGGGCGCGGCCGAGCAGAGTCCGCAGCAGACCGGGCGCGCAGTTCTTCGTGTCCTTCGTGGTGAATGTGGTCGGCTGTTGAACGAGGAAAGGCATGGAACCGATCCGCATCACGCACTTTTCCGACACGCTGTGCGTGTGGGCTTACGTTTCGCAGATCCGCGTCGACGAGCTGGAGAAGAAGTTTCCCGGCGGCGTGGAGCTCGATTACCGCTACTTCCACGTGTTCGGCAACGTGCCGAAGAAGATGGAGGCGAGCTGGAAGGAGCGCGGCGGCTTGCAGGGCTATAGCGAGCACGTCAGAAGCGTGACCGACAGGTTCGGCCACGTGACACTCCACCCCGATGCCTGGGTCGGCAACACGCCGCAGTCCTCCATGCCGAGCCATCTGCTGCTCTGTGCAGTGCGGGTGCTGCAAGGGCGCGGAGAGCTGGAGGCACGCTCGCTCGATCGGGCGGCCTGGGCGGTGCGCCAGGCGTTCTTCCAGCACTGTCAGGACATCTCGCGCCAGGAGGTGCTGATGGGTATCGCCGAGCGGATCGGCCTGCCTCTAACCGGAATCGAAAAGATGCTGGCGACCGGTGCAGCCCACGCCGCACTGGCCGAGGACCTCGACCTTGCTCGCCAGCACGACATCCAGGCGAGTCCCACGCTCCTGTTCAACGAAGGCCGCCAACGGCTCACCGGCAATGTCGGCTATCGCATCATGGAAGCCAACATCCGCGAGCTTCTGGAGAGCGCGCCCGGGCAACTGTCCTGGTGCTGACAAGCCCGGGCAAGCACCAAAGCCGCGCGCGCCAACCGTCATCGAGGGGCAAGTGCGCTCGGAGGCGCGGATAGGCTCGCGCGGCCCATGCGCTCGCAGTGCTCGCCGTGTCGATCCCGCTCGGCTACCATCAGGTGTCAGCCATTCGAGCACGGAGTACAAAGCATGATCGAGATGACCCTGGAAATCGCAGATCGGGCGGCCCGAGCGGCGCTGGAGAAGGCCGCCGCAATGGGGATCGGCATGACCGTCTGCGTGGTCGACGAAGCCGGCCGTCCGGTGGTCCTCATGAAAGGCGACCGCACCGGCTTCCTGACCACCGAGACGTCGCGCGCCAAGGCGGTAGCTGCCGCGGCGTTCAGGCGCCCCACGCGTGAGCTGGTCGAGATGCAGAAGTCCAACCCCGCGTTCTGGAGTGCAGTCCCGGCCATCTCGCGCGGCGAAGCCCTCCCGTCGACAGGGGCCGTGCCGATCGTCGTCAACGGCCGGGTGATCGGGGCAATTGGCTGTGGAGGCGGCTCACCTGACGAGGATCACGAGTGCGCCAGCGCCGGGGCCGCAGCGGTGGCGGTCTGACGCAGCGCGCACGGACGTAGCGGAGACCGTGCTGCTCGCGGGGCCGTACACGCTCTCCGCCCGAAAGGGGAAGCGGCCATCTCGCGCGGCTACCATCTCACTCATGTTCCCGCTCTGGCTCAAGCTTGCCGTCACTGCTTTCGTCCTCGTGACGCTCGCGGTGTACTACGTCAAATACGGGCCAGGCAACTTCCTGTGGTTCTCCGACATCGCGCTGATCGTTACCGTGCCGGCGCTGTGGCTGGAAAACGCGCTGCTCGCGAGCATGATGGCGCTGGCGGTGCTGCTCCCGGAGGTGCTGTGGAACCTCGCCTACTTCCTGCGGCTGCTGACGGGGAGGCGTGTCACCGGGCTGACCGAATACATGTTCGATGCGAGCAAGCCGCTTTTCCTGCGCGCGCTCTCGCTTTTCCACATCGTCCTGCCGCCGCTGCTGGTGTGGATGGTCGCGCGCCTGGGCTACGACCCACGGGCGCTGATCGCCCAGACCGTCCTTGCCTGGATCGTGCTGCCGTTGACGTACTGGCTCACCGACCCTGACGCAAACATCAACTGGGTGCGCGGCTTCGGCGGCCCAGGGGCGCGAACCCGCCTGCCACCGTTCGCTTATCTAGCCATGTTGATGGTCGGATTCCCGCTGCTCGCGTACTGGCCGACACACCTGATGCTCGCGCACCTGTTCGGGTGAGTCCGCCCCCGGCGCCACTCCTTCGGGCCCGGGCGGGGGTCGGTCTGGTCGATTGGATGCGAGCACCTGGCTACGAACCAGGGGGTCTACCCTGGAAATTGTGCGGATGACGGTAGCCTGTTAGGGGCGTAGCATTTGTCTCTGACGGGGGTGTAGCTCAGGGGGTCCGTAGCGGCTGAGCCGACTACTTGCCCACGAAGTGCTGCCCCCGTCGTCTGCATCATCCGCTACGCCTGCCGGGATGGTGCCCTGTGTTGTGGCTCTGAGTGTAGACGAGACGTGCGGATGAAGCGGTCTGGTTGACATGAGGAGGCACAGTCATGATCAGTCCTCAGCTTCAGGTTGCAGTGGATGTTGGATGCCGACGGCATCGAGTTGCGGTGGGCGATGCTGCCGGGGAGTTGCTCGAAGAGTTCGACGTCGAGCACAGTGTGGTGGGGTTGGCCGATTTCTTTGCCCGTATTGAGCGACTACGAGTGAAGTTCGGCTGGCCAGTGGCGGTGGCCATGGAAGGCTACAACGGCTGGGCGCGGCCGCTGGACCGCCAGGTACTGCTGCGCGGGTGGCGGTTGTACAACGTCAACAACCTCAAGCTGGCCCGTTACAAGGAGATCTTTCCGGCGCCCTCCAAGAGCGATGCCATCGACACGCGGCGCATGCTGGAGCTGTTTCGGCTGCGCGGGCAACTGCGAGTGGCGCGCAATGTGCTGCAGGAGGTGGCCGCGGTGCCGGTGGAGAACGACAAGCTCAAGCGCTTGACGCGTCGGCGCCGGCAGCTGGTAGGTGAGAAGGGGCGGGTGCTCAACCGGCTGCAGGCAGATCTGCAGGCCGTGTGCCCCGGGCTACTGGCCATCACCGGAGAGGCGGACAATCTGTGGTTTTTGAGCCTGCTGGCCAGCCGGGAGGATCTGCGCAAGATCGCGGGACTGCGCAAGAGCACGCTGCTGAGCCTGGAGGGCGTGGGCAGGAAGTACGCCTCAGTGATCCAGGCGTGGCAGAAGCAAGCCGTGTTCTCGCCGGAGGCTGAGTGGGTAGGCCCGATGATTGTGATCGATGCGCAGCGCGTGCTCGAGCTCAAGGGCCAAATCCAAGCCCTAGATCAGGCCATCGCGGCGCTGGTGGGGCGTTCAGAAATTGCTCGACGCCTCGACACCATTCCTGGCTTCGGTAACACCTGCAGCGGCGAGCTGGCCGGCGAGATCGGCACGCTGGAGCGGTTTGCGGGCGAGGCCAGCCTGGCGGTGTACCTGGGTATGGCCACGCTGGACAACAGGTCTGGCGATGCCGAGGGGTCCAAACCGCCACGACAGGTCAACACGCGGGCCAAGGCCGCGATGATGGTGGCGGTGGCACGTCACGTCGAACAGGTCCCCATCTCACGCGTTTTCTATGAGAAGAAGCGCGCCCAGGGCAAGACCCATAACCAGGCTGTCCGTGCGCTGGGAAGACACATGGTGCGGGTGATCTGGTCGATGCTCAAGCACGGACGCGACTACCAGCTTCGGCCCGCCGCGGACGCTTGAAATTTCCAGCGGGATGTTCGTGGGTTCAAATCCTGCCGGGCGCGCCATATTCTCAATAGGTTGCGCTCGATGCCGGCGCAACCCCTTCCCTCAAAGTCACCAATGAGTCACCAGCCGGCGCGCTCAGAGCGCTGTCGGTGCCGCGCCGTCAGCGCATTCTTCCCCACAAGCACGCTATCAGGGACCAACCGACGCTCCGTTCTCATCGGACGTCTCGGCTTGCCTGGGTGTGCACCTTGCTTGGCAGTCGCGGGTAATATCCCGACGCCATCGGCTTTCTTAGCCCGCCCAATGGTTCCTCGAGGAACCGAGCTTGGCGCTCCCAACTGCTATGAGGCGTGGGTACGAGGCCAATAGCGACAAAACATGGCACGTCTCGAAGATTTGCTACCGACCACAGTAGTCCGAGGAATCCTCCCCGATTCCCTGGTCACGGTCGTCAACGTGCAATGGTTCGGATCGGAAGCCCTTGAGCTCACCTACAAGACACCTGCGGGCAAGGTCGCCAATGAACTTCTTTACCGCCACGACGAACCTCGCCTGGAAGTCGTGGAGTCAGGCCGCCCGTGGAGTTTCGATGGCGACGGGGCCCTCTTCCGCCTTGTCTCCGAAGCCCACCGCATTCGGCTGGCCCACCTGTTCGACCCGGTCTTGGCCGTACACACCTCCGTAGTCGAGCCGCTGCCGCACCAGATCACCGCGGTCTACGAGGCTATGCTCCCGCGCCAGCCGCTGCGCTTTCTGCTGGCGGACGACCCAGGCGCCGGCAAGACCATCATGGCGGGCTTGCTGATCAAGGAGCTGATCGCACGCGGCGACCTCCAGCGCTGCCTCGTGGTCTGTCCTGGCAGCCTCGCAGAACAATGGCAGGACGAACTCTACCGACGTTTCCATCTGCCGTTCGAGATCCTCACCAACGACAAGTTGGAAGCCGCCCGCACAGGCAACTGGTTCCTGGAGACCAACCTGGTCATTGCGCGCCTCGACAAGCTCTCCAGAAACGAGGACGTACAGGACAAGCTCAAGGCTCCGGATGGCCGGTGGGACCTCATCGTGTGCGATGAGGCGCACAAGATGTCGGCCACGTTTTTCGGTGGCGAGATCAAGTTCACCAAGCGCTATCGACTCGGCCAGCTCCTTTCCACTTTGACGCGGCATTTCCTGCTGATGACGGCCACGCCGCACAACGGGAAGGAGGAGGACTTCCAACTGTTTATGGCGCTGCTGGACGGTGACCGGTTTGAAGGCCGGTTCCGGGATGGGGTGCATCCGGTAGACGTTTCGGACCTCATGCGCCGCATGGTCAAGGAGAGCCTGCTGAAGTTCGATGCGACCCCGCTCTTCCCGGAACGGATCGCCAATACCGTGCCGTACAAGTTGTCTCAGGCCGAGGCCCAGCTTTACGCCTCGGTGACTGAGTATGTACGCGAGGAGTTCAACCGCGCCGAGGCGCTCCAGAACGACAAGAGAGCTGGTACGGTCGGCTTTGCCTTGACCATCCTCCAGCGCAGGCTCGCCTCCTCGCCGGAAGCGATCTACCAGTCCTTGCGGCGACGGCGCGAGCGACTCGAAAGCCGTCTGCGGGAGCTGGAGCTGCTCCAGCGCGCCGCCACGGTCGCTTCCGAGCTTGCAGCGTCCGTACCCGTACTGGACCCCGAGGATGTTGAAGATCTCGAGGATGCGCCCGACAACGAGGTCGAGTCCGCCGAGGAGCAGATCCTCGACCAGGCAACCGCTGCTCGGACCATCGTCGAACTCAAGGCCGAGATCGATACGCTGAAGCGGCTGGAATCACTTTCGCTAGCCGTCCGCCGTAGCGGCGAAGACAAAAAGTGGCGTGAGCTGGCGAGCCTATTGGGCGAGATCTTCACTCCCGCGGCGGTCGCCAACAGCATGGCCGAGCCCGGTCCGCCCGCCTATACCCAGCCTGCGGCGGCGCGCCTAGTACCGTCCCCGCGCCAAAAGCTGGTGATCTTCACCGAACACCGCGACACACTGAACTATCTGGAAGGCCGCATCGCCACGCTGCTCGGCCGCAAAGAGGCCGTCGTATGCATCCACGGCAGCATGGGGCGTGAGGATCGCATGGCCGTGCAGGAATCCTTCCGACACGACCCCGAGGTCCAGGTACTGCTAGCGACCGATGCGGCCGGTGAGGGTATCAACCTGCAGCGCGCCCACTTGATGGTCAACACCATCGAGCTCGCGCGAATTCCCGCGGAACGGTTCTACCTCGAGCTGCGGTTGCGCGAGGTCGCCAAGTCGGTCTGAGACACGCGACCCGCCACATCATGTGTCCCAGCGTTTCCACCCACGAACCCGCCGATCACAGGGTAGGGGCGCGCGTGTGAAAATCGGTGGCAGACTGAAATGCCGCTCCGATCCTGAACAGCAATGCTTCGTCGAAGGGTGGACCGATGATCTGCATGCCGACCGGGAGTCCGTCGTGATCGAAGCCGCACGGCACATTCAAGGAGGGTAATCCAGTCAGGCTCGGCACGCCGGTGAACTGCATGATGGCGGACAGCATGTCTTCTTCCACGCCGTTCTCGATCACCACTTTCATTGCGCCCACTTTGGTAGCTGTAAACGGCAGCGTCGGACAAATGAACACGTCGACTCTCTTGAAAGCTTCGAGAAATTCCTGGCGTAGCAGGGTCCGATAGCGTTGCGCCTGGAGATAGTGTGTCGCCAGCAGCATTTCGCCGATTTCGAGCAGCGACCGGACGTCCGCGCCGTAGTTGTCCGGCTGCTCGCGCAGCCAGCGCTGATGATAAGTGCTCGGCTCGGCCGCCTCGATGGTCAGTTGCGCCGAAATATTGCCGTGGATGTTTTCGATATTGACGTCGACGACTTCGGCCCCAAGGCCTTCCAGCGTCTTCAGTCCACCCTTCACTGCGTCGCGCACGGGCGGTTGTAGATGATGAAAAAAATAGCCGGGTACCACGCCTATGCGCAGGCCTTTGACGCCGCGCTGCAAAGGCTCGGTGTAATCGGTGGTAATCGCCCTGGATGTAGTCACGTCCTTTGGATCGTGACCGGCGATCGCGTTGAACATGATCGCGCAGTCCTCGACCGTGCGCGTCATCGGACCGGCGGTGTCCATGCTCCAGGCCAGCGGGATGATTCCGTGGTTGCTCACGCGCCCGTAGGTAGGCCGAATGCCTACCACCCCGTTGATCGCCGAAGGCAATCGGATCGATCCGCCCGTGTCCGTGCCGATCGCGCCATAGCATGTTCTCGCGGCAACCGCCACGCCCGAACCGCCGCTCGATCCGGCCGGAAATCGTTCAGTGTCCCAGGGATTGCGCACGGCACCGTAGTGCGGATTGTCCGAGGTTCCGCCCCAGGCAAATTCGTGCATGTTTAACTTGCCGAGAAAGATAGAGCCGGCGCGGCGCAGCCTTTCGGTCACTGTCGCATCGTGATCGGGTATCCAATTCTCGAGAACCTTGCTGCCCGCGGTCGTCCTGAATCCCTTGACGGCGAGGTTGTCCTTCAGCGCGATCGGTATGCCATGCAGCGGGCCGAGATCGTGGCCAGCCATGATCATGGTCTCCGCCGCCTTGGCGACCTTGCGCGCTTCGTCCTCGAAAACGGATATGTAGGCGGACAGCCGGCCATTGACGGCTCTGATCCGATCCAGGCTGACGCCGACCAGATCTACTGGGGAGATTTCCCGGGTCTTGACGAGGCGCGCCGCTTGCGCAAGCGACAGTTCCAGTAGTTCACCCGCAGCCTTGCCCATTTCAGCGGTCCTCTTCAGGGTCGATCGGGTGGCTGAAGACCGTTGCCGGAATGAGGTCCCGATATTTCTCGGCGCTCATCTTCCGGCTCAACTCGTTAGCGTCTTTGATCCACGCCTCCAGCGTCCCGATGATGACTGCTTCGCGACCGGGCGCGAGCGGGAGCTCCGCATACCCTGCGAGTACGCCGATCGCGGCCGGCGTGACTTCCTTGCGACTGGCCATGTCTCTCCCCCCTCTTCTCGATCCGACCGCCTGTGCCGGCAGTTTACCTCTTCGCCCGATACTTTTTGCTGATCGCAGCACCGACGGTGTACTTGAGATCCGCGCACGCACCCGAGCTGCTGCCCATCTGGGATGACGCCCCAGCGCCCGTGCCGAGTTCGTTTTCGACCAGCGCCTAGGCTGGTAGCCCGGCGCACTTTCACGCGCGCCGTTTGCCGAGCCCCTCCCACCGGCTCGTCGGCCAAGCTTTGCCTGGCTCGCCCAACACCACGACGCTGACCCACCCGTCATCGCGGTGCCTCGATGTTGACTGGCCCCAGGCCCTTCTCCCGCGGCGGCTGCTCCTGCCTCCCCGGGCCGATGCGACGCGGCGTCTTGAGCCGCGCGCGGGTGTGTGTTACGGTTCCCATCCGCCGTTCGATCGTCGTTCCGGCTTCTCGAGTTGATCCTTCACTCACAGGACACAGGACATGGGTAACTGGCTTGCGGATTCGATCATGTTTGCCCGCGGAGTGGCGAAGGGAAAAGTGGGAGCGACCCACGAGCTGACGGAAGCCAGGCAGGGTCGGTATCACTACACCATGGGGCCCTACTCCGAGCCTGTGATGACCATCAAGCCAGGCGATCGCGTCGTGGTCGAGACGCGCGACGCGTTCGAGGGGGCGATTAAGACGGAGAAGGATCTCCCGACCAAGACCCTGCGCATGCCGTTTCTGAATCCGCAGAACGGCCCCATCATGATCGAGGGCGCGGAGAAGGGCGACGCCATCGCCGTGCATATCGAATCGATGACCCCGCGCGGCCCGAATCCCCGCGGCACCTGCTGCATGATTCCGGAGTTCGGCGCCCTCACCGGCACCTACTTCACGGCGACCTTGAACGATCCCCTGCCGGAGATCGTGCGCAAGATCAAGGTGGACGAGAAGTTCGTCTACTGGAGCGATCGGGTTACCTTGCCGTACAAGCCCCACATCGGGACGCTCAGCTGCTCGCCCGAGCTCGATTCCATCAACTCGCTGACGCCGGACAATCATGGCGGCAACATGGACCTGCCCGACATGGGGCCCGGCAGCATCACGTATCTGCCGGTGCGCTCGCCCGGCGCACGCCTGTTCATCGGTGATGCGCACGCCTGCCAGGGCGACGGCGAGGTGTGCGGCGTCGCCGTAGAATACGCCACCGTGACGACCATCCACGTCGAGCTCATCAAAGGTTATACGATCGAGTGGCCGCGCCTAGAGAACGAGGAAGTGATCATGGCGATCGGCAGCACGCGTCCGCTGGAGGACGCCGCGCGCATCGCCTACCGCGAGCTCGTGCTGTGGATGGAGCGGGACTATGGCTTCGACAAGTGGGACGCCTACATGATGCTGAGCCAGTGCGGCAAGGTCCGGCTCGGCAACTTCGTGGATCCGAAGTACACCGTCGGCGCCGCGATCAGCAAGAAGTATCTGGTGAATAGCTGACCTGCCGGCATCTCCTGTCGACCGCGGCGAATCTGGCGCTTTCGCGATCTCGCCCAGGTTCGATGAGTGTGCTCGACCACACAGAGCGCGCGGGTCGTCGTCTCGCGCACGTTGGTCGTTGCTTGTGTCGTCGAATGACAGTAAACTTTTTTGCACACCGGGTAACCAGACCCATTTGAGGACACCAGGATCATGAGCGACGCTGGCTGGCACTATTTGGAACTTCTCGACATCGGCAGGCGGATTCAATCGAAGGAAGTTTCGTCCGTCGAAGCCACGCGCGCGCAGCTCGATCGCGTCCAGAAACTCGACGGCACACTCAAGAGCTACGCAACGATGATGGCGGACTCGGCCCTGGAAGATGCCCGTCGCGCCGATGCCGAGATCGGCAAGGGCGCGGTGCGCGGCCCCCTCCACGGCGTGCCGATCGCCGTCAAGGATCTGTGCTGGACCAAGGGCGTCCCCACCGCCGCCGGCATGACGATCCATCGCGACTTCAAGCCGGACCGGGATGGGACGGTCGTGCGCAAGCTGCGCGAAGCCGGCGCGGTGATTCTCGGCAAACTGCAGCTCACCGAGGGCGCCTACGCCGACCATCACCCGAAGATCACCCCGCCGGTGAACCCCTGGAACAAGGCGCACTGGTCCGGCGCCTCCTCGAGCGGGTCGGGCGTGGCGACCGCCGCGGGGCTGTGCTACGGCTCGCTCGGTTCCGACACTGGCGGCTCGATCCGCTTTCCTTCCGCGGCCAACGGCTGCACCGGTCTCAAGCCCACGTGGGGCCGGGTCAGCCGCTACGGCGTGTTCGAGCTGGCGGCCACGCTGGACCACATCGGTCCGATGACGCGCAGTGCGGCCGATGCCGGCGCGATGCTGTCCGCCATCGCCGGGGCCGACGACAACGATCCCACCGCAAGCCTGGAACCCGTGCCGAACTATCTCGCCGGCATGACGCGCGGGATCCGCGGCTTGCGCATCGGAGTGGATTCGAAATGGAACACGAATCGCGTCGAAGACGCGGTGAAGCAAACGCTGGCCGACGCGCTCAAGGTCATCGCCGGTCAGGGCGGCGAGATCCGCGAGGTGTCGTTCCCCGATCCCGAGCCGGTCATCGCCGACTGGTTCCCGCTGTGCGGGGTGGAGACTGCGGTGGCGCACGAAGCCACCTATCCGTCGCGCAAGGCTGAATACGGTCCGGGGCTGTCGGGCATCATCGACCTGGGCCGCAGCCAGAGTGGGATGGACTACCAGAAGATCGTGCTGCGGCGGAACGATTTCCGCGGCCGCGTGCAAAGCCTGTTCCAAAGCATCGACCTGCTGGTCATCCCGGCCACCGCGGTCGCCTCGCCCACAGTCGCTCAGATGGCTAAGCTGGGCGAGGACCCGGATCTGATCGCGGCCTTGCTGCGCTACACCTGCCCGTTCGATATGACCGGCAGCCCCACCATCACCCTACCGGCCGGGTTCACCGCGCAAGGCACGCCGATCGCGTTCCAGTTCGTCGCACGGCATTTCGAAGAGGAACTCCTCGTGCGTGCGGGCTGGGCCTACCAGCAGGCGACCGATTGGCACCGCAAGCATCCGAATTTATGAGTCGAATCCTGGTCGTCGATCGGGACGAAGCACCTGTGCCGCCGCTCCTCTAATTCGTCTCGAAGGCAGACCGAGCGTCCGGCACGGCACACAAGAAGACCGCTGTTCAACAGTAAACAGGAGCCCGCATGGAACTCAGAAGAAGCCTACTCGTATTCGCCGGTGCCGCGTCGGTCGCCGCCATGCTGGCCGCACCGGCCATGGCCGCGGACCCGATCAAGATCGGTCTGCTGGAAGACGTATCGGGCGATCTCGCCCTCATGGGCAAGCCCAAGTTGAACGGCTCGCTGCTGGCCGTGGAGGAAATCAACAAGGCCGGCGGCATCATGGGGCGGCAGATCGAGCTGATCCACCTCGACCCGCAGGGCGACAACGCGCGCTATCAGGAATTCGCCCGCCGCCTGACCGGCAAGGACAAGGTCGATGTCCTGATCGGCGGCATCACCTCGGCGTCCCGCGAGGCCGTGCGCCCGATCATGGACCGGACGACCATCCTGTACATCTACACCAACCAGTATGAAGGCGGGGTGTGCGACGCCGGCATGATCAGCAACGGCGCCGTGCCGGAACAGCAGTTCTCGACGCTGATTCCCTACATGGTCGAGAAGTTCGGCAAGAAGGTGTACGTGATTGCGGCCGACTACAACTTCGGTCAACTCTCGGCCGAATGGAACCGCATGATCCTCAAGGACCTGGGCGGCACCGTGGTGGGCGAGGAGTTCATTCCGCTCGGCGTTTCGCAATTCGCGCAGACGATCCAGAACATCCAGAAGGCGAAGCCCGACTGGATTCTCACGATCAACGTGGGCGCGGCGCAGGACTCGTTTTTCGAGCAGGCCGCGGCGGCCAAGCTGAACCTGCCTATGGGCTCGTCGATCAAGATCATGCTGGGCTTCGAGCACAAGCGCTTCGCTCCGCCCGCCCTCAACAACATGCACGCGGTCGCGAACTGGTTCGAGGAGATCGACACGCCGCAAGCGAACGACTTCAAGAAGCGCTGGCACGCCAAGTTCCCGAACGAGACGTACATCAACGACATGGGCTACAACGCGTACACCGCCGTCTATCAGTACAAGCAGTTGGTCGAGGCGGCCAAGTCGACAAAGCTGGCCGATCTGCGCAAGGTCATCGCCACGGGCAAGGCTTGCATCGAAGCGCCCGAGGGCCAGATCTGCATCGATCCGAAGAGCCAGCACACGTCTCACCGCATGCGTTTGATCGCGGTCGACGCGAAGCACAACGTGAAAGTGGTGAAGGACTACGGCGTCATCCAGCCCTACTGGCTGGGGCAGATCGGCTGCGATCTCACCAAGAAAAACGACCAGAAACAGTATTCGCCCAGCGATTTGCCGAAGAAGTAATCGGTACCGTGGTCCCGGTGGCGCGCCCTGCGCGGTGCGCCACCGCCTGATTCGATCGAGCGGCCATGGATTCCATATTCGTCGAGATCTTTTCCGTCCTGTATCAGTTCGGGGACGTCTTCGCGTTCCTGATTCTGTCCGCCGCGGGGCTCGCCATCGTGTTCGGCATGATGGGCGTCATCAACATGGCGCACGGCGAATTCATCATGTGCGGGGCCTACGTGACCGTGGGCCTCGTGCATGGCGGATTCCCCCTTCCGCTCGCGCAGGCTTGCGCAGTCATCGCCGCCGGCTTGATCGGCGTGATGGTCGAAGTCGGCATCGTTCGCAAGTTCTACGCGCGTCCGCTCGATTCGCTGCTCGCCACCTGGGGCCTGAGCCTGGTCGTGACGCAGGGCATGCTGATCCTGGTGGGTTCTTCCGTGCAGGGCATTGGCACCCCGCCGGGCAGCTTCATGGTGGGCGAGTACACGTTCTCGGTTTATCGTTTGGTCCTGTTCGCCGGTGCCGTGGCGGCGCTCGCGCTGATTTACGTGATCTTCATGCGCACCCGGTTCGGGATTTACGCCCGAGCGACGATGCAGAATCCCCGGATGGCGCAGGCGCTGGGCGTGAAGGTCGGCACAATCTACGCGGTTAGCTTCGGAATCGGTGCGGCGCTCGCGGGCTTTTGCGGCGCGCTGTACGCGCCAACGATGACGCTCATTCCCACCATGGGCGCGACGTTCATCGTGGAAAGCTTCGTGACGGTCGTGGTGGGCGGCGCGAACGTGCTGCTCGGCACCGCACCGGCGGGGATACTTCTGGCGGCAGTACGCACGTCACTAAATGCCTGGGCCGGCCAGATCATCGGCCAGATCGGGATGCTGGTCGCGGTGATCATCATCATCCGGCTTCTCCCAGAAGGCATTTCCGGGTTCCTCACCCGTTTCCACCGCTGACACGCTGCCGATGCGCGACATGCTCAAGCTCGTCAATGGTCCGCAAACGGTCGGCAACGGTGTGCCGTTCTGGGTGGCCTTCCTGGTCGTCCTGGCGAGCGCGCTGGCGTATCCGGCGTTCGCCGACCCCTACGACGTGGGGAACTTCGCCTACTTCCTCATCTGGGTGTTCATGGCGATGGGCCTGTGCCTGATGTGGGGCTACTGCGGCATGCTGTCCTTCGGGCAGACGTTCTTCTTCGGCATCGCCGGTTACTCGTATGGCGTGCTCGCCATCAACCTGGGCGGCGGCAGCATGACCATCCTCGCGCTCGCGCTCGCCATCTCGCTTGCCGCGGTCAGTGCGCTGGTGCTGGGCTATTTCATGATCTGGGGGCGGGTCGGCGGCGTGTTCTTCGGCATCGTCACGCTGTCCGCGACACTCGTGCTCGCCTTCTTCCTGGGGCAGACCGCGGGCCCGGAATGGCGCATCGGCGAGGCGCGCTTGAACGGCTTCAACGGCATGAAGGGGATGGAGCCGTTGAACATCCCGTGGTTCGAAGGCGAGACGCTGTACTTCGAAGGCTCCAGCCTCTACTACCTTGCCATCGGTCTCATCCTGATCGTCTATCTGGCGCTGCGCGTGCTGCTGAACTCCCGCTTCGGCAACGTCATCGTTGCCATCCGCGAAGACCCGCAGCGCGCCGAACTGCTCGGCTACGACGTGCGCAAGTACCAGCTCATGACCTTCATCATCGGGTCGTCGCTGGCCGGCCTGAGCGGCGTGCTGTACACGTCTTGGGGGCAGTTCATCACGCCTTCGAGCGTCGGGCTGCCGGCCGCGGCCATGCCCATCGTGTGGGTCGCATTCTCGGGCCGAGGCGACATCACCGCCACGCTGGTGGGGTCGTTCCTGATTCTGGTGGCGTTTCAGACCATCACCGTGCACAGCCAGCAGGCGGCGCTGGTCCTCATGGGCGCGATGCTGCTCGCCACGGTGATGATCGCGCCCCAGGGGTTCGTCATCGGCGTCGCGCGCGGGGTCGGGCGCTTGTTCCGGGGACGCCGGGTGGCAACCACGAGTTCCTGAGCATGGCGCAGATCCTGGAAACGAGCTCGCTGTCGAAGAGCTTCGGAGGGCTTGCCGCCGTGTCGGACGTCGCCCTTGCGGTGGCTGAGGGCGAGATCCATTGCCTGATCGGGCCGAACGGCGCGGGCAAGAGCACGCTGTTCAAGCTTATCATCGGGACCTACCCGCCGACGGCAGGCAGCATCGCCTTCCGCGGCGAGGACGTGACGCAGCAACGTCCCTACGAGCGCGTCAAGCGCGGCATGAGCATCAAGATGCAGACGCCGAGCATCTTCAAGGAACTGCCGGTGCGGCAGAACATCCATATCGCGCTCCAGCATCACGTTGCCAAAGCGGAGCTCGCGCGCGAGGAGGATCGCCTGCTCGGCCTGCTCGAGCTCACCAACGAAGCCACAAAGGCCGCAGGAGCTCTCTCCCATGGCCAGCAGCAATGGCTCGAGATCGGAATGGCGCTGGCGCTGAAGCCGGCGCTCATACTGATGGACGAGCCGACCGCAGGCATGTCGCCGGAGGAGACGTTCCGGACCGGAGAGCTGATCCATCAACTGAACGCCGGCGGCATGACCATTCTCGTGGTCGAGCACGACATGACCTTCGTCCGCCAGATCGCCCAGCACGTCACGGTCATGCACTTCGGCAAGGTATTTGTCCGCGGGTCCATCGGCGAGATCCTGTCCGACCCGCGTGTAGCCGAGATCTATCTCGGGAAACCCCATGACCAGTGAGCCGGTGCTGTCCGTCACGGGGCTGTGGGCCAACTACGGCGCCACGCCGATCCTGCAAGGGGCCGACCTGACCGTCGGCAAGGGCGAGATCGTCGGCCTCATCGGCCGAAATGGCGTGGGCAAGACCACGACCTTGCGCTGCTTGATCGGGCTGCTGCGCGCGACGTCCGGCTCGATCCTGGTGCTCGGCCGGGACATGACGAGGCAGCCGAGCGACGCCTTCGCACGGCTCGGCATCGGCTACATCCCGCAGGGCCGCGAAGTGTTTCCGCGCATGACCGTCGCGGAGAATCTGGCCGTCGGAGAACTCATCGGCGGCCCCCAGGGGAAGAAGCTCCACGACCTGGTCTACCAGTACTTTCCGATCCTCGCGGACCGGCGGCGCCAGCTCGCCGGCACGATGTCGGGCGGCGAGCAGCAGCAGCTCGCCATCGGACGCGCGCTCATCGGTAATCCCGCCTTGATGCTGCTCGACGAGCCCTCGGAGGGCATTCAGCCGTCCATTGTGCAGATGATCTGCGCGGCGCTCGAGTCCATCCGCCAGGAACTCGGCACGACGATCCTGTTCGTCGAGCAGAATCTCGACACCATCCTCGCCATCAGCGAGCGATGCTACGTCATGGAGAAAGGGCGGATCGTGGCGGAGATCGGGCAGGGATCCGTGACGGCCGAGGTTGTGCGCCGCCACCTGTCGATCTGACGCGGGCCTGCATCCCCGCGCGGACCGGCGCGAGTCCGCCAGGGGGGCCGTGTCGCGCGACACCCGTTACACCGTCGGCACCGCAAGAGTCGCGATGACATCCCGAGATCAACCTGTACTGCGGCTGGTGGATTCGATCACCGAGCTGAGTGCCTTCGACCGGGGCTGCATCGCCGTCAGCGGGTCGCACGGCGGCGTCAGTTCGGCGCGCTACGCGATTGCCGCGCGGCCATTGCTCAGCGTGTTCAACGACGCCGGGATCGGCAAAGATCAGGCGGGCATCGCCGCCCTGCGCATTATGCAGGCCGAGGGGCTGGCAGCCTGCACCGTCTCGCACGATTCGGCGTGCATCGGGTATTCGCGCAGCACGTTGGAGGAGGGCGTCGTGAATCACGTGAACGAGCTGGCGCGCGCGCTCGGGATCACACCCGGCACGGCGCTCCGGGACCACGATATAGTGCGGCGACAGCTGCCGAAGTGACGGCGACAGATTCGCGACGCTCCGCAGTCGTTCGCGGAGGCACGCTCCGCGCAGATTCCTGCTCCACCGACCCAGGAGGATACGATGCATCCGAAGGCCCGTTACCTGTTCATCGCCAGCATGGACGTCAAGCCCGAGAAGGAAGCCCTGTTCAACGAGGTCTACGACACCGAACACATCCCGCTGCTACTGAAAGTGCCGGGCGTCTTCTCGGCGGTGCGCTGCACCAACGAGCCGCTCACGCTGGCCATCGCTGGCACGCGCAAGAAGATCGTGGCCGAAGGCGAACCGCGCTACAGCGCGATGTACGAGCTGGAGAGCCCAGAGGTCTTGGTCAGCGACGCATGGGCCAAGGCGGTCGATCAGGGCCGCTGGCCCACCGAGGTCCGGCCCCATCTGTCCAATCACCGCCACGTGCTGCGCAAGATCATGAGTTAGGCGAGGGCGCTCGGGCTCGGCTGCGTCTACCCTCACGACATCGCGCGGTCGATGCGCATGCGCACGCTTTTCGCGCCCAGCTGAACCGGGCCGGCCGTTTCTTGCAGATCGCCCGGCCCCGGGCGCGCATCGCCCGACTTCGACCCGCGCGCCACCAGGACTACACGGTCCAACGACGAGATGCGCGATTCGGCGTCATGTCGGCACTATCGTCGAGCACGAAATCCAGCGGAAGCTCGCGGACCATGGCGACGGGCATGCGTGCGCCGCTGGGGGCACGCGGCCTTATAGCCGCGCACGGGTCATTTGACGCACATCGCAGTAATCTGGTGCCGGATCGGTACGAAGATTGTGGGTAACACCAGCGATTTCGTGGAAACAAAAGAAGTCTTGGGTGGGTACTGGATGGTCGAAGCCGACTCCAAGGAACAACTCGTTAGATTGATGCAGAAATGTCCTGCCGAAGATGGCGACGTGATTGAAATTCGCCAGATCTTCTCACCGGCGGATTTTGCAAATACCACATAGGGGGCAGGCCATGAAATACATCGTCGGCGAGACGACGCGCTTCGAATATGAGCGCATCGTTACTCCGATTCGGGTGGCTCATCACGATGGAGAACTGACATGGTGAATCCAGCAAAGAACACGATTTGCCTTTGGTATGACGGCGACGCCGAGGACGCAGCGCGGTTTTACGCCAAGACCTTTCCCGATTCATCTGTCGGCGCGGTGTATCGGGCACCGGGAGACTTTCCGTCCGGAAAGAAAGGGGATGTGCTGACGGTGGAATTTACCGTGATGGGAATTCCCTGCCTCGGGCTCAATGGCGGCTCCGCGTTCAAGCATAACGAAGCATTCTCGTTTCAAGTCGCGACCGCGGACCAGGCTGAAACCGATCGAT
>Ga0209705_10000137_pt1 | contig 37028 bp, 35 predicted proteins | sample PPLLaktember2015_5_FD_187262 | JGI IMG/M metagenome (GOLD analysis project Ga0209705, IMG submission 187262) | Freshwater sediment microbial communities from Prairie Pothole Lake near Jamestown, North Dakota, USA - PPLs Lake P8 Core (1) Depth... | ecosystem: Environmental > Aquatic > Freshwater... | reverse complement strand
CGGAACTGCCGCCCGCCGTGGCGCTGGCCGCCGTTGCGTTCAACGTGGCTCGTGCTGCAGGCCCGGCCCTGGCTGGAGCCATCGCCGCATGGCTGGGTTCAGGCAGCGCGCTGCTGGCGAGCGCGCTGTTCTTCGTACTAATGATCGTCGCGCTGCGTGGGTGGCCGACCGCCGCCCCCGCGATTCCGGGCATCCCCGAGACGCTGCTGTCCGGGATCCGCAGCGGGCTGCGCTATGTGCGGCATTCGCCTCCGCTGCTGTCCCTCATCGTCCGGAATCTGAGCTTCAGCGTCTGCGCGAGCGCACTGTGGGCGCTGCTGCCCGTTGTCGCCCGAGATCAGCTGGGTCTGGGCGCAGGCGGGTTCGGGATGCTGTTCGCCTTCTTCGGCGCCGGGGCGGTGGTGGGTGCGCTGTGGATCCCTCGCCACCTGCAGACGATGTCGCTGAACAAGGTGGTCACCTCCGGGCATCTGGTCTGGGTCGTCGCTGCGCTGACCATCGCGCTCGCCCCATTAGTCGCTGTGGCTGTCGTGGGGACCTGCGCTGCCGGCGCGGCCTGGGTCACCGTGCTCGCCAGCCTCTCGGCCGGGACCCAGAGCTCGGCGCCGGCGTGGGTTAGAGCGCGCGCCGCGTCGACCAACCTGGTCGCGATGCAGGCGAGCCTGGCGGTGGGCAGTGTCATCTGGGGCGCGCTCGCCTCGGTGGCGGGGACGCGAATCGCCCTGGCGGTTTCGGCCGGGGTCATGCTGGTCCTGCTTGCGCTGACACGCCGGGTCCGTGTCGGACTGGGCGAAGAAGCCGACGTGACCACCGGTGTGCAGTTGCCCGAGTTTGCGATGCCGGTCGAGCCGATGCCCCACGACGGCCCGGTCCTGATCCAGATCGAGTACATGATCGATGCGGAGAACCGTGAGAAGTTCCTGTGCGCTGTCTATGCCATCGAGCCCACCCGCCGGCGCAACGGCGCGAGCTATTGGCGTTTGTATCGCGACCTCGAACACGAAGGGCGCTTCGTCGAGCGCTTCGTAATCACGTCGTGGGCCGAGTACGTCCGCCTGCGCGCGCGCATGACGGTGACGGAGCGCAGGTTGCAGGTGCGCGTCAGACAGCTGCAGCGCCCCGACGTGCCGATCCGCATTTCCCGCCTCATCGGCATCAGTCCCGACGAAGCCCTTACAGCCATGGAGGGGGCGGCCGCGGAGACGCTCGCCCGACAGTGATGCCGACTCCGCGTCCCCGGTTGGGCGTGCGCTCGATGCCGCGAAGACGGTGATCGATTTGGCCTGAGCGCGCCTGTCTGTCTGCTTCGTCCTGTCTGCTTCGTCCTTGACAGCACCAAGCGGGTGCTCAACCATTGCATGGGCGACTGAACCGCTGTCCGATTTCACGCAGCCTTCCCATCACAGTGTCCGCGGAACCTTCAACCGCATCTGGTCTGACCAACGCCGACCCGTACCAGTCGGTGGATTCTGCAGCTGCACGCGCAGTGCTCGAGGAGCACTACGATGTCGGGGCGAACCTTTACAAATTCTGGGGCAGCCCCGGCAGCGTGCTGCGCGCGATCCTGCTGGGTTGGCCGCGCTCGCGGCACCCTGCGCACCTGCATTATGCGTGGGACCTGGAATCGGCCCCGTCGCTCGACGAGGGCATCCTGGAGACGACGCGTCGTGCCATCGCGCTGCTGGACCTCCAGGGCGTGGCCGATGCAGAGCTGTTCGAGCCCGGGTGTGGCATTGGCGGAGGCGTCACGCAAGTCGCCCACATGCTGCCGCACGCGAGGGTGACGGGCCTCAGCCTGGTGCGCCGGCAGCTCGACATCGGCCGCAGCCGTGCGCAGGCTGAGGGCGTCGCCGGGCGCAGCGCGTTCTGCTGCGGCAACTATCTGCACACGCCGTTCGCCGACGCGAGGTTCGACGGCATCTTCGCCCTCGAGACGCTGATCTACACCCCAGCGCCAGAGCGCGCACGATTGTTCCGCGAGATGTTCCGTATCCTCAAGCCCGGCCGCACCTTCGTGTCCTTCGACGGGTTCCGGCTGCGCGAGCCGCGCAACGCGGACGAGCTGCGCATCATCCAGGACGTCATGGACGGCTGGACCATGACCCTGCCGCCGCTCCCGGAGGAGTTTCGCACGCACGCCGAAGCGGCCGGCTTCGAGATGCTGCGCCAGGAGGAAGCGACGGCGCATGTCCACGCCTCGGCGCGGCGCATCTCGGCGATCGCCACATCCGTCCTGCTGCCGCTGTCCGCCCTCGCGCGTGTCCCGCTGCTCGGCGGGTTATTGGCGCCGCTCGGCTTCGCTTCACCCCGACACGCGCGGCGCTTCGTCGACGCGTGCCGCTCGCAGGTGAAGGTGTTCGACCAGGGGTTGGGGGCGTACTACATCCACGTGTTCCGCCGGCCGGGTTGACGCATTCGCAACGCGGGACCAGGCGTGCAAGCCTAGATCTGAACCACGGAGCAGCTGCTTGACTTAAGTCAACCCCCCGCGCACGTCGCATGGCAGAGTTCCCACGGTTCATCGGGAAGCTGCACATGCAACAGGAAACCGTAGCGTTCGCGCTGGCCGGCAGCGGCGGGGCGGGGGTGATGACCATTGGCGCGATGCTGCTCGAAGCTGCTGCCCGTGCCGGCTATTACGGTTTGTTCTCCAGACTTTCCGGGCCGCAGGTGCGCGGCGGCGAAGCAGCGGCGCTGGTGCGCCTGGGTACGCGCGAGATCGGGGCACCGCCCGACCGCTACGACCTGCTGCTCGCCATCGACTGGGGGCATGTCGAGCGCTTCGTGCAGGAGATCCCGCTGTCGACAAACAGCCTGATCATCGGTGATCCGAAGATGGGCGAAGTTCCCGCTGCCATTGCAGCTTCCGGGGCACGCACGCTGCAGGTGCCGCTCGCCGCGGAGGCACAGAAGATCCCCGGCGGCCGCCCCAATATGATCGCGCTGGGAATCGTCGCGGGGTTCACCGGGCTACCGCAGAATGCGATCGAAGACATCGTCAAGGGGCGGATTGGCGGCAAGGGCGAAGCCGCGATCGATGCAAGCGTCGCGGGGCTGAAGCGCGGCTACGAGATGGCCGCGTCTCTGGATGTCGACGTGCGGCTGCCTGCAGTGGCGGCCGCGCCGGGGCGCTGGCTGCTTACCGGCAACCAGGCGGTGGGCGTGGGCGTGCTGCGCGGCGGCGTGCGTTTCGTGGCCGGCTATCCGATCACGCCCGCCACCGAGCTGGTGGAGTGGATGGCGCCGGTGCTGCCGCGTCTGGGCGGGCAGCTCGTGCAAGCAGAGGACGAGCTGTCGGCGGTGAACATCGCACTCGGCGGCGCCTACGGCGGCGTGCCGTCGATGACGGCGACCTCCGGTCCGGGCCTGTCGCTGATGGTCGAAGCCCTGGGACTCGCGACCGCGGCGGAGCTGCCGCTGGTGGTGGTAGACGTGATGCGCGGCGGACCGTCGACCGGAATTCCCACGAAGAGCGAGCAGTCCGATCTCAACCTGGCGATCTACGGCGCGCACGGCGACGCGCCGCGCGTCGTGGTCGCGCCGCTGTCCATTGCCGACGCTGTTCCCACCGCTCAGTGGTCGGTGGAGATCGCCGAAGCGTTGCAGACACCCGCGATCCTGTTGTCGGACCAGGCCATGGGGCAGTCGCGTGCCGTCATCGATGCGCCGGCACCTGACACGACAACGGCTACCCGCATTGCGCCGGAAGAGATCCAACCCCGGGCCTACAAGCGCTATGCGTTGACCGACAGCGGCGTATCGCCGATGACGCGTCCCGGGCAGCCCAACGGCCAGTGGATCGCCGAGGGCCTGACGCACAACGAAGCAGGCACACCGTCCAGTGCCGCGCAGGATCATCATGCCCAGCTTGCCAAACGGCTGCGCAAGCTGCAGCAGTACGACTTCGGGGCGCGCTGGGCGCAGATCGAAGGGGAGGGCGAGCTCGCAGTCATCACCTGGGGCTCGACCGCCGGCGCGGTGCGCGAGGCGCTCGCGCGCCTGCGGCCGCGCGGCACGCAGATCAAGCACATCGCCTTGCGGTTGATCGCACCACTGCAGACCGAGAGGCTGACGCAGGCATTGACCGGCGTGCAGCGCGCGCTGGTCATCGAGCTGAACCAGACGGCGCAGTTGCATCGCTATCTGCTTGGGCATGCACCGGAGCTTGCCCCCAGGCTGAGCGGGCATGCGCGGCCTGGCCCGTTGCCCTTCCGCCCCGCCGAGATCGAACAGCGCATCGATAGCTGGAGCGCAGCATGAACGACCGGGTCGATACGAAGCGCCTGGACGCCAAGGACTTCAAGTCCGACGTCAAACCCATCTGGTGCCCGGGCTGCGGCGACTTCGGCGTGCTGGCTGCACTCACGCGAGCGCTGGCTATGCTGGGTCGGCCGCCCGAGCAGATCGCGGTGGTCTCGGGCATCGGCTGCTCGTCGCGGCTGCCCGCCTACACGTCGGCCTACGGCTTTCACGGCCTGCACGGGCGCGCGCTGCCCGTCGCCACAGGGCTCAAGCTGGCCCGGCCGGACCTCGAGGTGATCGCCGTGGGCGGTGACGGCGACGGGTACTCGATCGGCGGCAACCACTTCCTGCACGCCTGCCGTCGCAACGTGGACATGGCCTACATCGTGATGGACAACCGCGTCTACGGCATGACCAAGGGCCAGCCTTCGCCCACCACCGAGTCCGACTGGGAGGCCGACATCGCCCCGGAAGGCACGGGGCTGCGGCCTTTCAACCCGATGGCCCTGGCGGTGGCAGCCGGTGCGACGTTCGTGGCGCGCGGCTTCTCGGGCGACCCGAACGGGCTGGCCAAGCTGATGACGGATGCCATCCAATGGCGCGGCTTCGCCTTTGTCGAGGTGTTGAGTCCGTGCCTCACCTTCCGCCCCGAGCAGAAGGAGTGGAAGGAGATGACCCACGCCGGCCCCGCCGAGCCGATCGGCGATCTGGGGCGCGCCGCGGCCTGGATGCTCGAGGACGACGGCTTCGGGCTGGGCGTGATTTATCGCGCGTCCGAACTGCCCCACCCGGTCCATCTGCATCGGGTTGTCGCGCTTGCGGAGATCGAGCAGGAGTTCGCGCTGTGACCCCGATCCACTCCCTGCCCGAGTTCTACGCTCATGCGCTGGCCATCGAAGAGGAGGCCGCGGCGCGCTATCAGGAGCTCGGCGACCAGATGACCGAGCACCACAACCAGGCGGCCGCGGAGTTGTTCTTCTGGCTGGCCGGTCTAGAGCGCCAGCATGCCGTGGATATCGGAAAGCGGGCGCAAGGGGTAGCGCTCGCGCAGATCGCGCCATGGGACTACAAGTGGCAGAGTGCGGAATCGCCCGAGACGGCCTCGCCCGAGTCGGCGCACTACCTAATGACGCCCTGGCATGCGCTGGAGCTTGCGCTGGCCAACGAAAAGCGCGCTGTCGAATTCTTCGAAACCGTAGCGCGCACGACCTCCGACGACGCGGTCGCGCGATTGGCGCGCGAGTTCGCAGCCGAGGAGCGCATCCATGTGTCCTACGTGGAGCAGGCGCTCGCCAAGGAGGCCGACCCGACCGCGGGCTGGGACGAAGACCTGGACGACCCGCAGGCGGTGGAGTAACAGATGCGTGAACGGAGGTGTCGTTGTTCGCCCTACAGAGGCAGCTCGGCCTGCCCGGGCCCGCCTGCGTAGGAAAGCCTGCCTTCGACGATCCGCGCCGGCTCTGTGTAGGGATGCGGTTGCGTGCGTCCTCGCCCGAGGATATGCACGACGTTCCAGCCGTCCGCCTTCAGATAGTCGGAGACGAGCCCGCGATGGCACTGCTGCCAGGCGTGCTCTGCGCACATGTATGCCGTCGGCTTGTCCCGCGCAAGCTCCGTCAGCCGCGAGATGCCGAGCTGGAACGCTTCCGTCTGCATGTAATCCGCATAGCCACGGAAGCCCTCGTTGCGCCAGCCGGTGTTGGGGGAGTCCTTGTGCGGTGCGCGCCGTCCACCCAGCTCCGGCAGCCATTCGTAGGCGATGCCGGCCGCATGCACGGCGGCGGAGAGGGCTTCGCGCGTGAACTGCGGATGCCGGCGCGATCCCGGGTACCGGCGCACATCGACCAGCTGCGCGATGCCGTTGCCGGTCAGCCGCGCGATGAAGTCTTCGACCGGCTGGGTGGAATGGCCGATGGTGAAGACGGTGGCTGGCGCTTCGTGGGGCGTGTGGGTCTCCCTCAGGCCGTCGGCCGGAACAGCGCCAGCGCGGCGCGGAATGGCAGGAGCGCCAGCAGCGCCAGTGCGATCTTGACGCCCAGATCGCCGAAGGCCAGTGTCACCCAGGGCATGTCCGTCCCGTAAAAGGCCAGCGTGAAGAACACTGCGGTGTCCACCACCGAGGCGAACAAAGTGGACACGAGCGGCGGTTGCCACCAGATGCGCTGCCGCAGCCAGTCGAATATCTTCACGTCCAGCAGCTCGGCGACCAGGAACGCGCTGCCGGACGCAACCGCGATGCGCGGCGTGGCGTAGTAGGCGGACAACGCAACGGCGATGACGAAGCCTGCATACACCACCACGCGAGCGAACCGCGGCCCGAAAAACCGGTTGGCGAGGTCGGTGACCAGAAAAGCGAAGGGATAAGTGATCGCGCCCCAGGTGATCCAATCGTTCAGCGGGTACTGGACCAGGACGTTGGAGCTCACGATCACCAGGACCATGGCCAGGGTGAACCAGAACAGCGGCAGTGGGCGCATCCAGAAGCTCAAGCAGTGGAAGGGTTGCTCGGCTCTACCCGCAGCCAGATGGTGACTGGGCCGTCGTTGGTCAGAGTCACCTGCATGTGGGCGCCGAAACGTCCCGATTCTACGGGCGAGTGAAGCTGGCGCGCTCGCGCCAGAATGTAGTCGAACAGGCGCTCACCCAGCTCGGGAGGTGCAGCGGGCGTGAAGCTCGGGCGGTTGCCTTTCCTGGTGTCCGCCGCAAGCGTGAACTGCGGCACGAGCAACAGGCCGCCGTGCACGTCGCGCAGGCTGAGATTCATCTTGCCGTCGGTGTCGGAGAAAACGCGGGTGCTGAGCAGACGTTCGAGCAGCCGATCGGCGTCGGCGTCCTCGTCGCCGCGTTCCGTGCAAAGCAGCACCATCAGTCCGGGGCCAATGGCGCCCACGGTGACGCCGCCGACATCGACCCGCGCCTGGGTCACACGTTGCAGCAGACCGATCATGCAGGCAAGAGTAGCACGCCGGGTGGTCGGCGCGATGTCGCGATGAGCCCCTTTCACTGGCCGTCCGCCGGCGCAGGGCTCGGCACGCGAAGGGGAGGACGCTGTAAGGCCGCGCGATCAACGGCGACCTATCGCAAACCGAGGATCGCGCGCTATCCTGGCATGCAGCGCGTAGGGCGCAATAGCGCTGCGTATTGCGCTGCATGCCTGACAGCGATCATCCCGCGGGTTACGCTACGCTAACCCGCCCCACAACTACTCAGCACCCAGCACTCGATACTCAGGGCCCGAACCATGACCAAACTCGTTCCCAACACTCCTCCGCCCGGGAAGGAGATCGCCACGCTGGCCGGCGGCTGCTTCTGGTGCCTGGAAGCCGTCTACGACCAGCTGAAGGGCGTGGAGTCGGTCGAATCCGGGTACACCGGCGGCCAGGTGGCCAACCCGAGCTACCGACAGGTGTGCGATGGCGATACCGGTCACGCGGAGGTGGTGCGCATCACCTTTGACCCGAAAGCGGTGGGCTTCGGCGACCTGCTCGACGTGTTCTTCGTGATCCACGACCCGACCCAGCTCGACCGGCAGGGCAACGACGTCGGCACTCAGTACCGCTCGGCTGTCTTCTACCACTCGCCCGAGCAGAAGCGCATTGCCGAGGAGAAGATCGCTGCCCTCGCGAAAGCAGGAGTGTACGACGATCGGATCGTTACCGAGGTGACAGAGGCCGGGCCGTTCTACGTGGCGGAGGACTACCACCAGGAGTACTTCGCCAACAACCCCTACCAGGGCTATTGCATGGCCGTGGTGGCGCCGAAGGTTGCCAAGTTCCGCAAGCACTTCATCGACCAGCTGAAGCGCTGAGCCTGAAAGGACAAGACCCGGCCCCGGCCATAGACTTCACGGAGGAAAACGAGATGCTTCCTTCTGACTCTCATGGCCGCGTGAGCGACACACGCAGAGAATCCGTTGAATCTCTCTCTGCCCTGTGCGGCTGATCTCGAGAGTTGGGCTACACCCGACCAGCTTCCGATACGCCCGCTGGGTCCCTGAACGAGAGGGTGCCGCGCACCACCCGCCGGTCGCCCGCCTTGATCCAGACGGTATACCGACCCTCACCGTCCCCTCGGCGCTCTCCGCCGGCACGTACGGCCTCGCCGACGAACACCGGTGCCACGAACTGAAGATCGAGGTCGGCGCGCGCAGCGATTTCCGGCGGGAACGTGGCTGCCATGGCCAGGCCCAGCGCGTTCAGCGACCAGGTGCCGTGGACAATGGGGCGGCCGAACGGCGTCGTCGCGGCAAAGTCCGGGTCGAAGTGAATCGGGTTGTAGTCGTCGGTCAACTCGGCGTAGGCCGCCACCGTCTCCAGCGAAGAGCTGAGGCTTGCTTCGGTGAGGGTGGCAGGCCAGTCCATCACTGCGCCCACAGCATCGACATTTCACCCACGCACACAATATCCCCCGAAGCGGCGGTGGTCTCTGTCCTGAAGTGTACCCAGCGCCGCTCGCGCCGCAGCTCCTTGCCAGTACAGGTCAGCTCGGTGATCACGCGCTCGCCGGGGGCGAGGCCGCGGTGGAACTGCATCCGCTGACGTGTATGGATGTTCCCGGCAGGGCGCTCTCGCAGGATCGCCATGTAGGCGCGTACGACCAGCGCGACGCTGACGCCGGGCGGCAAAGGCGCCTCTATCGCCAGGCTGGGGAAAAGCGCCTGCCACGGCCGCAGCACTGCCGGGCCGATCTCCTCCTCGTGCCGGCCCAGCACGGCGTGCGTCACGAAGTCATCGAACAGTATCAATTGCGCGAGATTCGTTGTTTGCAGATCGCAGTATGCATGCTGCCGGACCGTGGCGTCACGGCGTCACCGCCTCTGCGGTTCATCTGCACGCTCTAGCCGTACCCCGGTGGGGCCACGAACCCGTGGTACTCCCGCTCCAGCAACTGCGCGAAGGCGAGACAGGTCAAGTCGCCGTACTGCGGGCCCACGATCTGTACGCCGGTCGGCAGCCCGTCGGAGGTCAGGCCGGCTGGGGCCACGGTGGAGGGCAGGTAGCACATCCCCGAGTAACCGGCCCAGAACATTTGAGTCGTGGAGGGCTGGGGCTTGCCGTTGACCGTCACCATACGTTCCCAGCGCTCGCCCTGCTGGTTATGCGGGAAGGCAGCAGTGGCGGCAGCCGGGCACAGCAGGAGATCCCAGTCGCGGAAGAACTCGGCCCACTTCAGGCGCATGTGATGACGGGTCTCGTTGAGATAGAGCCATTCCCGATGATAGAGCGTATTGCCCCTCGCCATCACCGCCGGGTAGCTGTCGTCCTCCGGCCGTGCCTTGCGCGTCGCCTCGAGGTTGCGCGCGAACGCCTCGTCGTTCAGCGAGCGTGAGGTCGCCGCACGCAACAGCCGGAAGAAGGTGTCGTGCACCTGCTTCAGGTCGATGGCGGGGCGCGCGGTGTGGCTCACCCTCGCCCCTTTCTTTCCGAGGAACTCGGCGAGCGCCTGGATGCGGTCCTGCACGCTGCGATCGACCTCTGCGTTGGGCGCGTCGAGCAGCACGCCCACGCGCCACTGGCGCCAGGGCTTCTTCGGCGCCTTGGGCAAGGTGAGCTGCCAGCCCGTGCCGTCGATCTCGTCGGGGCCGGCCATGGCCTTCAGCGCGATCTCCAGGTCCTTGGCACTGCGCGCCAAGGGGCCGATCACGGCGATGTCCGACTCGCGGATATAGGGCGGCAGGGTCTGGCCCTGGGACGAGCAGATGCCGAAGGTCGGCTTGTGCCCGTACACCCCACAATAGTGGGCCGGGTTGCGGATCGAGGCGCCGATGTCGCTGCCGGTGTCGAGCCCCGTCAGGCCGGCAGCCAGGGCCGCGCCCGAACCGCCTGACGAGCCGCCCGGTACGCGCGATACGTCCCAGGGGTTGTTAGTGGTGCCGTAGATCGCGTTGAAGGTCTGCCAGTCGGCCAGCAGCGTGGGCACGTTGGTCTTGCCGAACAGCACGACGCCGGCCTGTTTCAGCCGCTCGACGGCCAGCGCGTCGCGCGCCGGGACGTGGTCCTTCAGCTCGGGACGACCCCAGGTAGTAGGCAGCCCGGCAACGTCGAAAGACTCCTTGATCGTCATCGGCACGCCGTGCAGAGGCCCCCAGCTCTCGCCCCTGGCCACCGCGCGGTCGGCGGCGCGGGCCTGCTTGGTGGCCCGCTCGGTGTCGAGCACGACGATGGCGTTGAGCTTCGGGTTGTGCGTCTCGACGCGCTTCAGGTAGAGCTTCAGCAGCTCCAGGCAGCCGATCTTCTTCTGGCGGATCAGCGCGGCAAGCCGGTGGGCGGGAAGGAAAGCCGGGTTCACGAACAAGGCTCCGTGGTGGTGAGTTCAGCGGGTATTATGCGGGCCGAAGCCCCGTACAGCCATGACTCCCATCCAGGACCTCCTGCACCGCATTCGTTGGGATCCCGACTTTGGCCGGGCGAGCTTCGAGATCGCCTATCTGGACAAGGTTGCGGGCGAGCTCGTGCGCGCGCCGTTTGCCGACCTGCACATGGACCCCGGCGAGCCGTTCGGCTTCGAGTTGACCGGGCCGCACGGGGAGACGCGCTTCATCCCCTATCATCGGGTGCGGGAAGTGTATCGCGACGGTGTGCTGATCTGGCAGCGGCCCTAGCGCTGAGGAGAGGATGCAAGCAAAACCGAACGTGGGCGTGATAGGCGTGGGCGCCATGGGCATGGGTGTCGCGAAGCGGCTGCTCGAATGCGGCTTTCCGACCTCGGCAAGGGATATCCGCTCGGAGGCCGAGGACGAGGCGCGCGCTGCCGGCGCTTCCATCTGCAGCTCACCCGCGGAGATGGGTCGCGCGTGCCAGATCGTCGTCACCCTGGTGGTGGACGCCGAGCAGACCCGGGAGGTGATCGTCGGCCGCAAGGGTTTGATCGAGACGCTCGCACCGGGCAGTGTGGTGATCATGAGCAGCACGATCCAGCCCGATGTCGCCCAGGCGCTGGCCGAGCCACTCGCCGGACGCCGCGTTCACCTGCTCGATGCACCGTGCTCGGGCGGCCCTGCCAAGGCGCGCGCCGGGACGATGAGCATGATGCTGGCCGGTGCCGATGTCGCTTTGGAGCGCGCCGCATCCGTGCTGGAGGCGATCTCCGGCACGCGCGTGCGCATCGGCGCGCAGCCGGGGGACGGCTCCAAGGCGAAGATCGTGAACAACATGCTGGCGGGTGTGAACCTCGCTGCCGCGTGTGAAGCAATGGCGCTGGCGATCAAGCTCGGGCTGGATCCCCACACCATGTTCGAGGTGATCAGCGCCAGCTCGGGCGCGAGCTGGATGTTCTCCGACCGCATCCCGCGGGTGCTGGTGGGAGACTATGCTCCGCGCGCAGCCGTCGACATCCTGCGCAAGGACCTGGCGATCCTCCTGGAGACCGCCGGCAAAGAGCGCTTCCCCGCACTGGTGGCGCGCGCAGCCCACGCCCTGTACGAGGACGCCGCGCGCCTCGGTCATGGGCAGGAGGACGACGCGGCGCTGGTCAAGGTGTATCGGACGCTCAGCGGGATCGAGCTGCCAGGAGAGCAGTGAGGCCCCAACCGCTGCGTCGCTCGGCGCTGCTGCGCTCGTCCATCTCCGGATTGTCGGGGCTGGGCCGGGCACCTTCGCGCTGCCCGATGAGCAGCCGCCCGATCCAGGCGCCGTTGAGGGCGACGTAGAACAGATTCCAGTACACGACATTCATCAGCGGCTGAGGCAGGGTATAGAAGTATACCGCCAGGCAGCACGCACCCGAGAGCGCGAACACGCGCAGCCACACGACGCTGCGCACGAAGTACGCGGCGACGTAGAACAGATTGGCGAAGGTGACCAGCGGGTCCATCGGGCAAGTCTTTGCACATGGTTCGCAATGTGCCGAAGCTTACCCATGCGCCGTAACGCGGGAATTTCCGCCGGCCGGCAGTTTGTTGCCGGATTGTTTCTGCGTGGTGCGCCGCAGTGGAGGGGGAGCCCTACCTCGAGATTGGCGCCTTCCCGCTGTGCTTGAACGGCAATGCCAGCGGGCCGAAGCGCGTCCCGGCTTCCAGCGAGCCCGAGGGCTTCGCCGTGCCGTCGACGATGCGTTGTCCGCCGCTGCCGATGACGTAGCCGAGCTCGACGAGCGGCAGACGCCGTAGGGGTTGCTCACCTCGACGTCGAATACCAGATCCACCTTCTCCAGACTCAGGCCTTGCAGCTTTGCCCCGGTGATGCGGGCGGTGGGCTTGGGTGCCGCCTTGAGGATGTCGTCCAGCGACTGGCAGCCGCCCAGCAAAACGGCCCACAGCAGCACCAGCGCAACGAAGCGAGGGCACACCCCACGCATAACGGCGCCCATTACAGGCCCCGCAGCCGCGGCCGCAGCTTCTCCGGGATCTCCAGCTCGAAAGCGAGGATCCGCGAGGACAGCGACTTGCCATAGTTGTCCAGACACAAGCTGCGCGATACGCCGCCGCCCAGCGCGCCCTGGCACACGAAGTTCATCGCCCACAGGTGGTCGATGGTGTAGCGCTCCACTGGCCCGGTGACCACGCCCGCATAGAACTCCTTGAAGCGGGCTGCAGTGAGCTGCTCCTTCAGGAACGAGTAGAGCTCCTGCTCATATGCGATCACCGAGATGTTCGACGTATTGCCCTTGTCGCCGGAGCGGCAGTGAGCGGCATGCTGCAGCATGATTCTCATGCGAATGCTCTTGAAAACCTCTCACCGCCAAGGACGCCAAGGACGCCAAGGAAGGCGAGTGGAATGGTGGGAAGACCGCAGGTGGTCAGCGAAGCCTTGCGTGTTGAGAGCATTAGCGTACCTCCGACGTCAAAGCAGACCCCTACGCCACGATACGGACTTCGTTCTTAGTCGTTTTCCTTCGCGTCCTTGGCGTTGAGCGCCTTCTAGCTTTCGTAATAAGTGATTGTGGGGACGACTCGCTCGCGCGGCACCAGAGAGGACCACACGCCGATGACCTCGCGGGTGCGGTCCTGGTGCGGCACGCGCTTGCCGGTCATGCCTACGCCAGAGACGGCCATGCCGTCCACTTCGCGTCCGACCTTGATCGCCTCCTCGCGCGTCCTCGTGCGCGCCGCGACCCGCACTGCAACCTCGTAGGGCTCCGGCTGGTCCTTGGGAGTCATGCCGCCGTGGATGGCGTTGAGGCCGAGAAAGTCGATGCGCACCTCCTCGGCGTCCAGGGCCACCAGCTTGAAGCGCTCCTCGAGAATCCGCTTGGCGAGCTGTGCGCGCCGCAACGCACCCGGGCCGGCATAGAAGAACATGTCCTCGCCGATGAAGCCCTCGATACAGCCGATGGAAACCTTGAGCGTGGGGGTGCGGGGCTTGCCGGAGATATTCGTGACCCGTACGCGGTCGGGTCCGATCTGCTCGAGTCGGGTGGTGGTGAAGTCCACCACCACATCCGGCGTGATGTAGCAGCCGGGATCGTGGACCTCGTAGAGCAGCTGTTCCTTGACCGTCATGAGATTGACAGCCCCGCCGGAGCCGGCGACCTTCGTGATGACGGCGCTGCCGTCCGGCTCGACTTCGGCGATCGGGAACGCCAGGTTCCAGGGATCCGGCACATCCTTGAAGCCAGGGTCGGGGAAATAGCCGCCGGTGACCTGCGCTCCGCACTCCATGAGATGCCCGATGCCGTTGCCCGGGCCGAGCTTGCTGTGATCCAGCGGGTCCCAGTCGAACTCGTGCATCATCGGCGCCATGAAGATCGACGGGTCGGCCACGCGCCCCGACACGACGATGCTTGCCCCCTGCCGCAAGGCATCGACGATTGGCTCCGCGCCCAGGTAGACCTCGGCCGAAACCAGCGTGTCTTTGAGCGTCACGGTGGGCCTGCCGTTCTCCAGGATCGTGTCGGTCAGCGCCAGCAGGCGGTCGGTGATCAGCCCACCCGAGACGGCGGCCACTTTGACGCCCTTCGCGCCAAGCTCGCGCAGCCAGTGCACGACGCGCCGCGCTGCCCCTTCCGGGTTGATCCAGCCCTGGTTGGTGATGATCTTCGTTCCGCGCTGCAGGCACCCGGGCAGGACCGCGCGCATGCGGTCGTCCAGGTAGGTGTCGTAACCCGGGAAGGTAGGGTCCCGCCTAGCGCGGACCTGCGCGGCCGAGACCGTCGCCTCGGCCATGGTTTCGAAGCACAAGTAGTCGAGATCGCCTTGCTCGGCGTTCAGCCGTGCGGGCTCGATCCGGTCGCCCCACCAGGCTGAGCCCGCCCCGATCCGGATGGTGGTCTTCATCTCCCTCCCCGTTTGCGTCCCGTAGGGTACCGCAAGTGCGGTTTCTTGCTCTCCCGGGGCGCGGCGGTTACAGTTCACGAGGAAAACCTCAACGCAAAGGCGCAAAGGGCGCAAAGATCGCAAAGGAATCCCGTCATCCGACTCGACGTCGGTCCACGGGTCTTTGGCTAAATGCTTTTCTTTGCGGCCCTTTGCGTCTTTGCGTTGAGAAGTTCCGATCCAAGGTGAGGAGACCATGCCAACAACGCCACGCTGGAAAAAGCGCCCCGAAGGCTCGACCTGGGGCGACTGGGGCCCCGACGACCAGCTCGGGCGGCTCAATCTGATCACGCCCGAAAAGGTCAAGCAGGGTGTGGCCGAGGTGCGCGAAGGGCTCAGCTTCTGCCTGAGCTTGCCTCTGGATTACCCGGGCGGCAACGTGCTCAACCCGCGCCGTCATCCGCCGGTGCTGCGGCCCACCCTGCGCAATGGCCGGCCGAACATGAACTACCAGCTCGCCCTGGACAACCCGCATGTGACCGACGTCATCAACGACGACGCGGTTATCATGCACCTGCAGTACTCGACGCAATGGGACAGCCTGGCGCACGTCGGACAGCTCTTCGACGCGAACGGCGATGGCGTGGCGGAACCCGTTTACTACAACGGCTTCCGTCCCGGCGAGCACATCGTCGGCCCGATCGATCCCAGGGACGCCGGCGCCATCGGCCAGGTGCCCGCGCATTCCACCTCCCACGCCAAGGCGCTCGGCGTCGAGAACATGGCGGTGAAGTGCGTGCAAGGGCGAGGCGTGATGATCGACCTGCATGCCCATGTCGGGCGGCAGCGCGCGGTGGTCGGCTACGAGCAGCTGATGCGCATTCTCGAGGCCGACAGGGTGGCGGTGGAAGAGGGCGACATGGTATGCCTGCACACCGGCTTCTCTCAGGTCATCCTGGAGATGCACAAGAAGCCGGATGTGCACGTTCTGGAGAACTCATGCGCGGTTCTGGACGGTCGCGACCGCAAGCTGCTCAAGTGGATAACGGACACCGGCTTGTCAGCGCTGATCGCCGACAACTACGCAGTGGAGGCCCATCCCGCAACGAGCCAGCCGCACGATTGTGCTTCGCTGCCCCTGCACGAGCACTGCCTGTTCAAGCTCGGAGTGAACCTGGGCGAGATCTGGTACCTGACCGAGCTGGCGACGTGGTTGCGCAAGAACGGGCGCTACCGGTTCTTGCTGACGGCGCCCCCACTGCGGCTGCCCGGGGCGGTGGGGTCACCGGCGACGCCGGTAGCGACCGTCTGACCTGACCTACAGTGAGCACGATCGGCGGTGGGTAACAGGGTGGCTACGGCGAAGGCCACAGCGGCAGCGCGGAGTTCACATCGCCGGTGCAGTGCGGCTTATCAGGGCACCATCTCGATCTGCTGGCGGACGATGGCCATCTGGCGGTCGACGTCTACGACGTCCGGATGCTGCTCCGTGTACCTTTCCAGGAGGCTCGCCTTGCGCTGCTCAAGCTCTTCGAGGACAGCCAGGAGCTCACTCTTCGACTCGTACGGTTGCGGTACGTCGGCCAGGTGAAGGGCGCCGACAGGTCGCACCCTGTCGGATAACCGGCGGAGCGTGGAATCGAGGGTGTTGGTGCTCGCTTCCTTACCGTTCACAGGACGGGCCGGCCCGCGCTCGGCGCATGCGCCAACGAGCAGCATGCCGAGCGCCAAGGCAGTCAATAGAAATCGCTGTGCAATGCTCACGGTCACCCCCTGTGAGGACACCCGTGTGACAGATCGCTCGCGCTGAGGCTCGCATCCAGAGCGGATTGCGGTGCGAGCCTTCTTCCGCACCAGCCGGCCCGACCCATCCGCACGGCCGCCACGCTTCGCGATGTATCAACGGTGCATGCGACGGGCGGAGAGGTAGACTATGGCAGGATACACCATCCGCGCGCGAGCGGAGTCAGCGGCGGGGTTCGATAGGCAACTCACTTGACTGCACCTGGAAGAAGACGGTTCCTGACATCCTGCCACGCATTGCTAGCGGCGGTGATTACCGTTGCGGCCGTGCAGGTGGATGCTGCTCAGCCTCCGGGTACGGGACGGGCCGAGAGCCAGGCAACGATCCAGTTCGGGATGGGCTGGGGCTGGCCCTATGATCCAAGCTTGTGGCCCGATCCGCTTTACCCGGGATACTACTGGTACGCCCCCTGTTACCCCTTCGTCAGCTGTTCGGAGTATCTGCGGCACCAGATGCTCGCGAGGCGTCGGCAGCGTATGGAGGAGCTCAGTAAGCGGGACGAGCAGGCGCTGCCACCCGTGGGCATAGAAACCTGGGGAGGTCTGCCCGCCAACCAGCGGCGTCGCGCCGAAGCGCCGCGTACTCCCGACGAACAGATCCAGCCGGGCTACGAGAATCGCAGCGAGGTTCGACCGGAGTACCGCGGAACCGGGGACTTCCTTCCCGAGTTTCTCGAAGGGCGGGTTCGCCCCTCGGAGTAGGGCGCGCAAACTCTACCCTCGCCGCGCGACGTCGGAGTAGCAGCAGAAATGATGTCGAGAAGGCGGTTCTCTGCAGGCTTAGCGGCGGTTGGCGTCGCGCCACTCTTCCAGTCTGTGTTCCTCGCAAGTGCTGCCCTTGGAGAAGCCGCTCAGATCAGTGCCGCGGAACCCGATCAGCGTTTTCGGTACGTCGCCGATTGCATCCACGCCTGGCCACACGAAAAGGTCGGCACCGCATACAACGCGTACTTTGACGGCACACCGTTTGGACCGGTAGACAGTGATCCCAGCGCGAGGTCTCATTGGCTGCTTGGTCAGCATGTAGACTGCCGCCGAGCTACGTCGGACAACTGTCCTCGATTTGGCCCTTCCGCGCAACGAGTCGGCGCCGCAAGCTTCGTGGTGAGGTGGATAAGGATCAGGCAGGATGTTTTCGGACGGACATACACCGTCATATCCAACCTTGTATCCAGTTGTTGCTGATTCAGGTGCCCGGATCACCGACTTTGGTCGGCGAATTCCCGACAGTTGTTGCCGGTTCGGCTTCGGCCAGCCGCTCGAGCCGGGGCACCGGCGCAGGGGAGCGCTGCAGCCGGGCACTGCATTCATCCGTCCGCAGCGCGAGGCGCCGCTTGATCGCTCCCTGCGGGCAACAAGGGGCGCGGGTCGGGTCACGGACCCCTTGCCTTGACTGCTATGCCCGCGAGTACTAGCCTGTTCCACGAGGCCTGAATTCGCGCCCCCAGCATAAGAAAGGGCCCGTAAGGCGCCCCGACCAGTAAAGGAGGCTTGCACTATGCCGAGAGGGAGACGGTGGATAGTGGCGCACACTCGGCCGGGGACCTGCTTCATCATTCTGGCCGCCATCCTGCTCTGCAAGGCTCCTCGCGTTCATGCGGAGGACATGCGAGATCTGATCACGAACCTCTGGCCCGGCGGCATTCTGTTGGAGCCGCCCACCTCGGGCTTCAGTCATCAACCGCATTTCACGGCCAGTTCGCTGCAGGGGCTGGACTCCCTCAACAGCGCGCTCGCCTCGTCGATCGTCACGTTCTCGCCGAGCGCTGCAGTAGGCGCCTTCACCTTCGACGTCGAGCGGGGCATTCCGCTCCCGAGCAGCGAGCCTCTCGGCCCGCTGCTCGCCGAGCGTGCCCGGACCATCGGAAAAGGCAGGCTGAATGTGGCCGCTACCTACACGAGGGTGCGTTACACGGAATTCGAGGGCACTTCCCTGGATGACCTGTCGCTGGAGTTCCTGCACGAGGACAGCAACAACGATGGAAAGCTCGGCGGTGGGATCTTCAATTTCGAGCTGGAGACAATTCAGGCCAACCTGGACACTACCATCGAGCAGGACGTGGTCGGCCTGTTCGGCACTTATGGCATCACTGAGAAGTGGGACGTCGGGGTGGTGGTTCCTTTGGTGCGCGTGTACATGGACGTCAAGGCGCACGCCGAGGTCATCCATTACACGGGGCCACCCCCGGTACCCCCCCTTACCACCCACCAGTTCGGTCCCAACTCCAGCCCACAGGATGTCCACTCCGAAGACGAGGCCACCGGCATCGGAGATGTGCTGCTGCGCACCAAGTACAATTTCCTGCGCAACGACCCCAAACTCCCCGACATGGCGATCGCCGGCTGGGTCCGGCTGCCGACGGGCGACGAGGCCGATCTTCTGGGAACCGGCGAAACCAGCGTGGCGGCGATCTTCGTGGCCTCCAAGTCGTTCGGTCGGGTCGCGCCCCATCTGAACCTCGGGTATGAAGCATCGACCGGAGACTCGAGCGAGAATCTCGTTCGATACGTGGTCGGCTTCGAAGCGAGCGTCCACCCCCGGGTGACGACGGCCGTCGACGTGCTCGGTCTGTGGAGGCCGGAAGGAAACGGGATCGGAGACCATATAGTGGATCTCGCCCTTGGCATCAAGTGGAACCCCGTCCGCAGTTTTATCCTCGGCGGGAATGTATCGCTGCCTCTGAACAGGGACGAAGGCCTACGCGCGGATGCGATCTGGACTATCGGGGCGGAGTACACTTTCTAGACGTGAGCTGGACTGAGAGCCCGGGGCGGATCGGGAGTCCGCCCGGGCTCTGAACCAGAGCCGCATGGAACCGGATGGCTGCGCAAGAACACTCGCTGCAATGCTCAGGCCGACTTGACCCCGGTAGCCGGCCGCCCAGCATGCACATGCGGCGGGCGCTGTGGTCCCTTGTCGCGTGCTTGCCGCTGCTCGTCGCCGGCTCGCAGACCGCGAACCCGGCCGCTCCCGCGAACGTGGCGGTGCTCATGAGCGCCAACGTCGACGCGTACCGGGACGCGCTCAAGGGCTTCAGGGACAGCTTGCGCCATCGCATTGCTGCCGAATACGACATGGGCGGCGATTTGAAGGCGGGGCGCAAGGGCCTCGCCCAGATGCGCACCAAGGTCAAGCCCGACCTGATCCTGGCCGTGGGCGTCTGGGCCTTGCAGGTTCTCGCCGAAGAATCGCCCGATGTGCCGGTGGTCTACGCCATGGTGCTCAACCCGCCCAGTGTGATCGGGGACGGCAAGCGGAACATCACCGGCGCGAGCATGAACGTCCCAGTGAAGTCGACCATGGAGCTGGTCAGGAAGCTGGGCCCGCAGTTCCGACGGGTGGGTGTGGTGTTTAATCCCGCCAAGACTGGATACCTGATCAGGCGCGCGGAGGCCGCCGCCCGCGAGGAAGGGTTACAGTTGTTTGCCCGGGAGATCCTTTCGCCCCGCGAAGCGATTGCGGCGGTCGAGTCGCTGCAGGAATCGGGGATCGACGCACTCTGGATTCCGCCGGACGAGACCATTCTCGCGCCGGAAGTGGTCCAGCACATCCTTCTTCTGTCCTACGCCAAGAAGCTTCCCGTGATCGGGCTGTCCGAGCGCCAGGCCCAGCTCGGTGCAATCCTGTCCGTGCAGTTCGCCAGCAGCGAAGACATCGGTAGGCAGGCGGCCGAGCTGGCCAACAGCATCCTGGACGGGCGCGCGGCCTCCGACCTGCCCTACACGAGCGTGCGGCAAGTGAACGTCACGGTGAACCTGAAGGCGGCGCAGAAGTTGGGACTGGTGGTCCCGCAAAGCATCGTCGGGGTGGCGAACACGGTCATCCAGTGATCCGGCCTTGGCAATTCCGCGGGTTCTCCACCTTCCGGGCTCGGGTCTTCTGGTCCGTTATTCCGATCGTGCTGTCGCTTTCGGTCCTGTATGGGCTGATCGACCTGCGCGAACGCCAGGGGTTGGTGGAGGAGGAGTTCGTGAAGCGGGGCCAGGCGATGGGTGCGAACCTCGCCGACAGCAGCAGGCTCGCCGTGTTCGCGGAGAATGCGCCGCTCCTGGAATCCTCGATCCGGGGCATCGTCGGCGATCCCGACGTCGCCTATGTTCTAGTCTATGGAGAGCAAGGCAAAGTGCTGGTCACCGGCGGAAGGCCGCTCGACGAGCGCAAAGGGCCGGCGGTCCACCTGAGCGCAGACGACACCGCGCGAGTCTTCGCGCAAGGAAAGCCGGTGACCAGAACGATATCGGTCGGGAAGGAACGCTTCGCGGAGTTCCTGGTGCCGATCGTCTCCGAGGAACTGGCGCTAGCGGATGAGCTGCTGATCGGACCGCTGGCCAACGCTGCCGATCACACCCGACCGGGGGTACCGCGCGTGATCGGGGCGGTGAAGCTCAGCATGTCGCTACGCGGCGTCGAGGACCACGGTGCGGCGCTGCTCAGACTGTGGGCCAGCGTGACCGCCGTCTTCCTGCTGGTCAGCGCGATGGTCATCTACCACTTGTCCCGGCGCATCACGCTGCCGATCAAGCGGGTGACCGTCCAGGCACAGAAGATCGCCGAAGGCTTTCTCGATCAGAAGATCGAGGTGGAGTCCCGCGACGAGGTCGGGCAGCTCGCCACCACCTTCAACGAGATGGCCTCGGCCCTGAAGAGCAACATCCAGGAGAAGGAGGACGTCCTCGCCGAGCTGCAGGATCTGAACCGCACGCTGGAGGAGCGCATCAAGCAGCGCACCGCTGAGATCGAGAAGCGCACCGATGAGCTGGAGCGATCGCTCGAAGAGGTCCGCGCGCTGGGAGCGGTCAGCCAGGCCGTCAGCTCCTCCCTGGACCTGCGCGAAGTGCTGGAAACGATCGCCCGCTACGCGGTGAACCTCTCCGATTCCAACGGCTGCGGGATCTTCGAGGTGGACCTGGAGCACGGGACCATCGAAGTGGTAGCAAGTCACAACCTCAGTGAAGCGTTTCTGCAGGAAGTACAGTCGAGCCGGATAGATCCCGTTCAGCGCCTCGCGATCCGAGCCGGCTCGGTGGCGCGCCCGTTCCAGATCCCGGATCTGGTGCACGCTAGCCACTTCCAGCTGAGCAGCATCACGCTCAAGCACGGGTTCCGTGCCCTGTTGATCGTCCCCATGGAGCATGGGACGGTGAACCGGGGCGTCGTGCTGTTTCGCGCCAACCCTGGTCCGTTTGACGAAGGGATCCTGAACCTGCTCACCGCGCTCGCCAGCCAGTCCAAGGTCGCAATCGACAATGCCAGGCTGTTCCGCGAGATCGAGAGCCAGCGCCGCGAGCTCGAGCGGCTCTCCAGGAACCTAGAGCAGCTCTACCGCCTCTCCACCAGCATCCAGGAACCGCTGTCTCTCAAGGAGCAGCTGCACATGGTGCTCGACGCGGCGCGGCAGGTCGTGGGGATCGACCGCTTCTACATCTGGGTGGTGAAGGAGGATCGGTTTGAGGCGCTCACCGGCGCCGGGTTCTCTGAGGAAGAATGGAACTTCTTCGAAGGTGCGCAGATCCCGCTGTCCGCGGCAGGTGCGATGCAAAAGGTCTATCGTGAAGGGGTTCCCCTGGCCTTCGACGAGGCCAACCCGGTGCCCGAGGGCCTGCGCCTGAAGCCACCCTACTGCGACATCAAGTCGATGCGGTCCAGCAGCTTCCTGGTTGTGCCGATGATCGCGCGCGGGCGAACGATCGGCGTCCTCACTGCGGACAACAAGTTCAGCCGCAAGTCGATCCTTCCGCACACCACCGAGCTGCTTCGCATCTTTGCGTCCCACGCCGCGGTCGCCTTCGAGAACGCACGCCTGTTCCACGAGCTCGAAGACCGGGGCCGCCAGCTCGAGATCGCCAGCAAGCACAAGTCGCAGTTCCTGGCAAACATGAGCCACGAGCTGCGCACCCCGCTCAACGCCATCCTGGGTTACATCGAGCTGATCCTTGACGGCATCTTCGGTGAGGTGCCCGACGACATCCGGGACAGCCTCGAGCGTGCGCAGAAGAGCGGCCACCATCTCCTGGGCCTGATCAACGACGTTCTCGATCTGTCTAAGATCGAAGCCGGCCAGCTGGCCCTGTCGGTCACCGAGTACTCGATGAACGATGTCGTCCAGGCTGTGGTGATGGCGATGCAGTCGCTCGCCACGGAGAAGAGGCTCGCGCTCACGGCTACGCTGGCGCCCGACCTGCCGTCTGGCCAGGGCGACGTTCAGCGCATCACGCAGGTGCTCACCAACCTGGTGGGCAATGCAATCAAGTTCACCGAAGCCGGGGAAGTGCGCGTGCACGTGACGGCGTCCGACGATTCGTTCATGGTGTCGGTGGCGGATTCCGGCCCGGGAGTGGCCGAGAGCGATCAGCGCCGCATTTTCGAGGAGTTCCACCAGGTGGACAGCTCCAGCACCCGCAAGAAGGGCGGTACCGGCTTGGGGCTGTCGATCGCCAAGCGCATCGTCGAGCTGCACGGCGGGCGCATCGGACTCCACTCGAACCCCGGCAAGGGATCGACGTTCTGGTTCACCCTGCCGGTTCGGGTCGTGGAGCGGACGGAGGTCGCATGACCAAGCAGATCCTGGTCGTCGAAGACCACGAGGAGAACCGGCGCATCCTCCGCCTGCTCTTGGCGAAGCATGGATACGAGGTGATCGAGGCGGTCACCGGGGAGGAGGGCGTGGCGCTGGCGGAAAGCCTGCGCCCCGATCTGATCCTCATGGACATTCAGCTGCCGGGCCTGGATGGATACGAGGCGACGCGGCGCATCAAGGCGAACCCTGCCCTGCACGACATTCCCTTGATCGTGGTGACGTCCTATGCGCTGAGCGGCGACGACGCGAAGGCGTTCGCCGCGGGGTGCGATGCTTATATCGCGAAGCCGGTCAACCTGCGCAAGCTGCTGGCCAAGGTCCGCGAGTTCCTGTCTTAGGGCGGCGCCGGAGGTACGACGTGAGAACACCGCCGCGCATCCTCGTCATCGACGACACGCCGGCAAACGTGCACGTCCTGAAGCTGCGTCTGACCGCCCTGGGTTACGAGGTGGTGACCGCCGCCGACGGCCAGGAGGGCTTGACGGCGGCCAGGCAGACGAGGCCGGACCTCATCCTGCTCGACATCATGATGCCGAATGTCGACGGCATCGAGGTATGTCGTCGGCTCAGAGCGGACCCGGCCTTTCCCTTCGTGCCGATCATCATGGTCACCGCGAAGGCGGATTCCAAGGACGTGGTCGCCGGGCTCGACGCCGGCGCTGATGAGTACCTGCCCAAGCCGGTGGATCACAACGCGCTCGCAGCACGCGTGAAGTCGATGCTGCGCATCAAGAACCTGCATGACACGGTGCAGACGCAGGCCGCCGAGCTGGCCGAATGGAACAGGAACCTCGAGCAGCGCGTATCCGAACAGGTCGCCCAGGTCGAGCGTCTAGGCCGGCTCAAGGGTTTTTTCTCGCCACAGCTCGCGGAGGTGATCCTTTCGCCGTCGAACGAGAAGCTTCTGGCCAGTCATCGTCGCGAGATCACCGTGGTGTTCTGCGACCTGCGCGGTTTCACCGGCTTCTCCGAGACGGCCGAGCCCGAGGAGGTGATGGGTGTGCTGGCCGAGTATCACGCGGAGATGGGGGAGGAGATATTCCGCTTCGAAGGCACGCTGGAGCGCTTCGCCGGCGACGGCCTCATGGTCTTCTTCAACGATCCCTTGCCTTGCGCGGACCCCTCCGATCGCGCAGTCCGCATGGCAGTGGCCATGCGCGAGCGGGCGCAGGCGCTGATCCACGCCTGGCTCAAGCGGGGGCATCAGCTGGGGTTCGGTGTCGGCATCGCGCAGGGCTATGCGACGCTGGGGAGGATCGGGTTCAAGGGAAGAGTCGACTACGGCGCGATCGGCACGGTAACGAACCTCGCGTCGCGTCTTTGCGACGAAGCCGAGCCGGGACAGATCCTGGTGAGCCAGCGCGTGCACGCAGCGGTCGAGGAGTTGGTGGAGGCCGAACCGGTGGGTCAGCTTCCACTGAGGGGATTTCTCAAGCCGCTGCCGACTTTCAATGTGCTGAGGCTCAAAGCAGGGACCTGACGGCGGCGATATGCTTGGTCCTCCGCATGCACCTCTGCTCCGAAGCGGGGACAGGTCGATCCAATCCAACCTGGGATCGAGGGCGACAACCGCATGAGCGACGGCGCGCACTGGGCGGAGTCGGCGGTGGCATCGGCAGCGGGGACAGTTGAGCTGGCGCTCCTCGAGGTCCGCAACAAGCTTTACCCGAGAGCGGTCACCGGGAAGCGGGCCACCTGGCGGTGGATCTTCGTGCTTTTCACCCAGCTCGTCTACTTCGGAACCCCCTGGCTCAACTGGGACGGGCGCCAGGCGGTACTGCTCGACCTCGGCTCGCGCAAGATCCACCTGCTGGGCCAGGTGTTCTGGCCGCAGGACGTTCTTTACCTGGCCATCCTGCTCATCGTCCTCGTCTACTCGCTGTTTCTCTTCACTGCAATCGCGGGGCGTCTGTGGTGCGGCTATGCTTGTCCGCAAAGCGTGTACACGGAGCTTTTCATGTGGATCGAGCGCAAGGTCGAAGGCGACCGCGCGGCACGGATGAAGCTCGACAAGCAGCGTACGACACCGCGCAAGGTCCGGACGAAGGCGGTGAAGCACGGACTGTGGATCGCGGTGGCGCTCGCCACTGGATTCACCTTCGTCGGCTATTTCACGCCCATCAGGTCCCTGGCGGTTGACCTTGCACGCCTCAGCGTGGGCCCCTGGGAGACGTTCTGGATCCTATTCTACGGCTTCGCGACCTATGCGAACGCGGGCTGGATGCGCGAGCAGGTGTGCAAGCACATGTGCCCCTATGCACGTCTGCAGGGCGTGATGTTCGACGCGGATACTCTGGTGATCGCTTACGACCGGCAGCGGGGCGAGCCGCGCGGCGCGCGCCCGAGGGCGCTCGACCACAAGGCCGCGGGGTTGGGCGATTGCATCGACTGCGGTATCTGCGTGCACGTGTGTCCCACCGGCATCGACATCCGCAACGGGTTGCAGTACGAGTGCATCGGCTGCGGCGCCTGCATCGACGGCTGCGATCAGATCATGGACAAGATGGGATATCCGAAGGGTCTGATTCGCTACTCTACCGAAACCGTCCTCAAGCATTCCCCGCGTGGCATCGTCCGGCGCATCGCCCGTCCGCGTGTGCTTGCTTACGCGGCTATCCTGCTGGTTGTGGCCGGGGGCGCCGCGTTGTTTTTGTACAACCGTGGCCCCGTCGAGCTCGACGTAATGCACGATCGAGTGGCGGCGAGCGAAGCGCGTGGCCAGCCGCTAGTCGAAAACGTGTACCGCTTGAGAATCGTGAACCGCGAGAAGTCGGCACGCGAGCTGACGATCCGCGTCTCAGGCCTCGATGGGATGACGGTATTGTCCGAACCGCAGCCCATTCCGGTGGAGGGCGAATCCAGCCGACTGGTCCCGGTGCGCGTGCGGGTCGCACGTGAGCAGCTGCCTCCGGGGGTGAGCGGGATCTGGTTCACCGTGGAAGCACACCTTATCGGCAAAGCCAACCCACACGTAATCCAGGAGCGAGCTTTGTTCACCGTGCCCTGAAACGCGGGCATTGCAGGGGAAAGATCTCATAGATGCAGGCGAGCAACAGCGCCCAGAGGATGCGCCAGTGAGCACCGACCGCTCGTGCTTGGACGATTGTCCATCACATCCCACGAGGGAATGATAGCGTGCGTTGGTCGGGCTGTAGTGTGGACAGCGGCGGCGTTCCGTTAGGGGGACGGCTCCCGCTAGTGCGGATTGGGATGATCGGTGCGCCCTGTTGTTCGGACTGCCACCGGGGCGGGTGGGAGGAAGTCGATCGCGACTGCCGCCTTCAACGCCGCGCCGTATACTCCGAGAATATCCGCGCTTCGACGCGCCGCCTGACGTCCTCGAAGCCGGCTTCCTGCAGCGCGCCCATGATCTGCGCTGGCGGCACACAGGCCTCGATGGTGTCCCAGAAGTAGCGGTATAAAATGGGCGCCTCCGGGGTAGCCCCAACGAGACGGGATAGAAGCGGGGCAATCCCGCGCAGATAGAGCTTCAGCGCCCCGCGAGACAGTGCGTTGTCGGGCCGCGCGATCTCCAGCACACATGCGACGCCACCCGGGCGCAACACCCGCCGGAACTCGCGGAACAGGCGACGCAGGTCGGACACGTGCCGCAGCGCGTAGCCCATGCTCAGAAAGTCGAACTGTCCGTCCGCGAACGGTAACCGCTCGCCCAAGCCCTGGACCACAGGAATGGGAGCGATGGCACGTGCCGCACGCAGCATGCCGGCGCTGGGATCGACCCCTGCCACGTAGCCCTGCGCTCCGAGCACGGCTAGAGCCTCGCGCGCGACCAACCCCGTGCCGATCGCCACGTCCAGCACCCGCATGCCGGGGGCAAGCCCTGCCCGCAGCAGTGCCCGGCGGCGATACCACGCCCCCGTCCCGAAGCTCAGCGTGCGCTCGATCCGGTCGTAGTCACCGGCAGTCTCGTCGAACAAATGGCGAACGAACTTGCGCCGCTGCGCCTCGTCGGCGTAGTAGGCCGGGAGGATCGGATGCGGATGCGCGCCCGGGGGCGAATCCGGGTCGGAGCGGGTCATGTCGGGTGCGTTACGGGGATGCACGCCGGCAGTTTACGTCATTACTCCAAGGTGGATGCCTCCGATCCCGCTCTCACTGCCCCCGCACCAACGACACGATCTGGTTGGTATCGATAGTGCGCGCCTTCTGTTCGATCTCGCGCGCGTAGCGCCCCTGCAACCCCTTGGCTTGCTCGAACATGGAGGCGAACACCTGCTTGAGCTGGGCTGCATCGATGGTGCGACCGCCGGCGTAGTACTGCTTGGCGACCTGACCCAGCGCGTATGTGGTGGCGAAGGAAAAGCCGGCCCCTGTGGCAGCGCTGCCCAGCCCGCCAAGGAGCCCGCCGCCGACTTTCTTCAGCAGCCCGCCGATCAGCTTGCGGCCGATCTGCTCCACGTACTGGCCGGTGAGCCCGACGCCGAGGGTGGCGAGGAGATCCTTGATGTGGCCGCGGTCCAGCTCGTAGCCGTAGCTCTTGCCAACGCGGTAGACCATCTTCATCTGCAGCGGGATGATCGCGATCGAAGCGATCGACTGCGGCAACAGCTCCAGCGCGCCGTTCAGGATGGAGTAGTTGAGGACCATCTGGTCCAGCGCGGCCGTGTCCACCCGCTCGGGCGGAAGCACCTCGGGATCGGCCAGCGGTACGCTGACCACCGCTGCGGCCTCCTGTGCGAAGGCGCGGGCAGGCGCCGCTTCCAGCGCCAGCGCCGCGCGCAACTTCTCCAGGAACGTCCCTTCTGCGGCGCCCGCTGCGCCGTCTGCGTCGCACACACACACCGCCATCTCGTAGGCAAGCTGCTTCAGCTCCGGGCTGGTCAGGTCGCCCGCCACCTCCTCCAGGCTACGCCGCTTGAGCAACACGTCCTGATACAGCGCCGGAAGGTTGAGCGCCGAGCCAGGTGCGAGGCTGTCGGCGATACGCTTGATCTCCGCGCGCTCGCGGTCGTCCTTCTCGCCGTCGGCAAAGGCGGCCATGAGACAGAGGGTGAGGACGGCTTTCTGTTCCTGTTCGGTCATGACGGACTCCTGTGGTGACTCCTAAGAGTGGTCGGTCCTGGGACGAGTTCCGTGGTGCCCCCAAGAGCGCAGGGTCGGAACCGATGGCATCAACCGTTCCACTGAGGTCCTTGTGGTTGACGGGCTTGTCTCGCGATTTCCCTGGCGCCTTGGTGGGTCATCTTGGCCTGACCTGAAACCTCCCGGGATGCACCGCATCCATCAGCGCTCGCGGTAAGGGCGCGGGCTCGCATTCAAGATGGCCGCCGAGCACCTCGCCTGCAAGAGGCGCCGTGATCAGCCCGCGCGAGCCGTGGGCAGTCGATACGAACAGGCCGTCGGCGACAGGGCCGATGATGGGCAGATAGTCGGGGCTTACACAGCGCAGCGCCGCCCGCCCTGTCAGCCTGTCAGCAGCCAGCCCCGGGCCGTCCAGCGCAGCGTACAGCGCCGGGGACAGCGTCTCGAGCTGGCGGAGGTTCTCGGCGTTGTCCGTTGCGCTCACGTCGGTCGAGGCCTCACGCGCGAATGTCGCGCCCGCACTGTGCAGGCCACCACGCACCGGGGCGAAGTAGCTCTCCGCGCACAGCACAGCCGCAAGGTTCCGGCTTTCCGGCGTCGCCGCCAGCATGGTTACCTGTCCGCGGTTGACCCGTAACGGCAGATGGCGAGTTTGGTCGAAGGCCCCCGATCCGGCACCGCCAGCCAGCACGACGACAGGCGCCTCGGCCACCACGTGGCCGTCCGCTGCGACCCGCCAACCTGCCTCTCCCCGTACGAGCGACAAAGCGCGCGTGTCAGGGCGCAGCGCGATGAGCGCGTGATCCGCGAGTGCGCGGCATAGCGCGGGCGGGTGCACCCACCCGCCGCCTGGGAACACGACGCCGCCGGTCGGCAGCGGTACCCCAGCGAGCGCGCTCGCTTCGTCGGCTCCTACCGAGTGCAGCAGTTCGGCGGGAAGGCCCAGCGCGAGCAACTTAGCCTGGCGCGTCGCCTCCTGCTCGTCGTACGCGAGCTGCAGGATCGGCGCGTTCGACCACGCCTCGCTGTCGCAGGGTAGCAGCTGTCCGAGCGCGCGCAGGGTGTACTGGTAGCCCGCGAGCACGAGCTGGCTCAACGGGGGCTGGCTAGGAGACAGGCGCGCATAGAGCACGCCTTGCGGGTTGCCGGAGGCTTCCGCTGCGAGCGTGGCGTGCTGCTCGATGAGAGTGACGTCCCACCCGCGTCGTGCAAGGCTACACGCAGCCGAGGTACCGGCGAGCCCGCCTCCCACGACTATCGCTTCCCGCGTCCCCGTCGCGCGCTCGCCGGGGGCGACTGCTGCTGCGTACTCGCCGCGCAGCATCTCGCGCTTCGGGCCGAAACCCTTGCTCTTTTCGAGCCTGAATCCCACCTCCTCGAGCCCTCGCCGCACTGCGCCGGCACAGGAATACGTGGCGAGGGTAGTACCCGCACGCGAGTGGTCCGCCACAGCACGGAAGATGCCGGGCTCCCACAGCTGCGGGTTCTTCGCAGGCGAGAAGCCGTCCAGGAACCAGGCGTCCACCACTCCTTGCAGCTGCGCCAGCGTCTCGCGGGCATCGCCTACGACGAGAGTCAGCATGACCCGCCCACCGTCGAACACGAAGCGGTGCCACCCGCCGGGGAGCGGACCGTACTGCGCCAGCAGCATGCTGCGCCACCGCTCGAGTTGCGGCCACAGCGCCAGCGCCGCCTCCAACTCACGCCGCGCGAGCGGATAGAGCTCGGTAGTTACGAAGTGTAGCCGCGCACCCGGCGGGGCCATCTGCTCGAACAGCTGCCAGGCACAGAGGAAGTTGAGCCCGGTGCCGAACCCGGTCTCGCCGATGGCGAACACGCTGTCGCTGCGCATCCGGACACAGCGCTCCGCGAGCCGGTTGCCGCCCAGGAATACATGGCGCGTCTCGTCGATGCCCGACGCGCGCGAAAAATAGACGTCACCGAACCGGCGCGATATCGGCTGGCCGTCCTGCCAGTCGAGCAGGGAGTCGGCGGGCCCTACCGGTTGCGACATGGGTGCAACCACTCAGGAGAACTCGGCGAGGCCGTGGCTCACAGCCAGGTCTCCGGCGGCGTTGGTCACGGTGAACTGCACCTTGCCGGGCTCTCCGGGCTCGACGCCATATTCGAGACCGATGGTGGTGCCCGGGATCACCATGCCGTGGAAGCGTCCCGCCAGCCGCTTCAGCCGCAGCGGATCGCCTTCGGCGCAGCGGCGGATCAGCTCCATGCCGGCCAGCGCCCAGGTGCAGGTGCCGTGCAGGATCACATCCGGGAGCTGCTTGTCCTGTGCGATGCGACGCTCGGTGTGGATCGGATTCCAGATGCCCGCGCACTCGGTGTAGACGTGGGCCATCCGACGGCTCGTGGGAAGCGCCACACCGCCCTCCATGAGGACCGTGATGGTCCCGGTATCGCGCAATGCGGGCGGCTCCTCGAGCGTCCCTGGCGCCCCCTCCAGCGGAACACGCAGGAATATCGTCGAGGAGTAGCTCGTCACGACCGGTTCGCCGCTGCGCTCGTCCCCTGTCTCGAGCTTGAGGACAACCAGTGTACCGGCGCTCGTCGGTTTGAGCTTGATGACCCGACCGCTGGTGCGCAGCCGGTCACCTGGGCGGACAGCCCGGTGGAAGGTAGAGTCTTGCTGGACGTGGATGCCACCCCAAGCCTCTTGGGCAGTGATGCCGGTGATCTCGCGGTAGCGCGGCCCGTTCACTAAGGGCCATTCGAGGCTCACACAGAAGGGCGGGGGCGCCACGACGCCGTCTGGGCGCAGGTCGTCGAGATAGCAGGCTTCTTCGGCCTCGACGCCTGCGGCATAGGCCATGGTCAGGCGGGGCGTGACCTCCAGCGCGGATTCACCGGCGGACTGGCCGAGCGCCGTTGCGTGGATAGGCATGTGTCACTCTCCTGGAGGGGGTGGACGAAGCTCGCCAGGCGCGAGCGACTACTGAAGTGTGACCAGCCGGGCAGCCTTCGGTGCCGCGCCCGCACGGACAGTGCAGGGCGACACGCCCGTCTGGCCGTTGGTGAAACGGCCACGGGGTCCCCGACTCGAAGCTCGCCGGGGCTATGCAAGGGGCCCGGCCCGGGTCCAGGGCCAGGCCGGGAGGGTGCGACTACTTGAGATGCTTTGCGACCATTGCGGTCATCTCGAACATCGAGACCTGCTTCTTGCCGCCGAACACCGGCTTGAGCTTGTCGTCCGCGTTGATCATGCGCTTGTTGACGGAGTCCTGCAGCTTGTTCTTCTTGATGTAGTCCCAGATCTTCTTGGTGACCTCCGTGCGCGGCATCGCCTTGTCCCCGACCACGGCTGCGAGCTCCGCGCTGGGCGTCATGGCCTTCATGAAAGCCGCATTCGGCTTGCGCTTGACCGCGGGCTTCTTCTTGGGAGCGGCTTTCTTAGCAGCAGGCTTCTTGGCAGGGGCTTTCTTCTTGGGAGCCGCTTTCTTGGCGGCAGGCTTCTTGGCCGGGGCCTTCTTCGCGGGTTTCTTCGCAGCAGGTTTCTTGGTCGCCTTCTTGGCTGTTGCCATCGTCATGTCTCCGTGAGATGAGATGTCTCTATCTTGCGGACCTCCTCCTCTAGAGGAAGCGCGTGGAGAGAATGCCCAAGAGCGAGAGCGGAGTCAACGATTTTCTAGAGGGAAAACGCCGTGCAGCCCCCGTCCGGCGCAGTCTTGGGGGATCGATGCGGCATTTCGTCTTCCGGCGACACCTGGAGAGCGCGCCCGCGCCGCGTCAGGCGACGCCTAGGTAGGCGCCGCGACCACCTCGACCAGCCCGTCCACCACCTTGCAGGGTTCGCCCGGCGCGCCCACGATGACGGGGTTCAAGTCGAGGCTGACCACCTCGCAGGCAGGGTCTGTCATCATCCTGGCCACCGCCACCGCCACTTCCGCGAAGGTCTCGGAAGCCAACGGCGGTTCGCCCCGCACCCCTGGCAGCAGAGGTGCGATGCGTAGTCGCGAGAGGGCCTGCACGACGTCCAGCTCGTCGAAGGGCGGCAGGAGCAGGCGCAGATCGGGCATCGCCTCGACGTACTTGCCGCCGTCGCCCACGACGACGACCGGTCCGAACACCGGGTCGACATGGGCCCCGATCATCAACTCGCGCTGGCCGCGCACCATCTCCGCGACGATCGCGCCGTCGAAGGGTGCGCCCGCGATGCGCAGAGTCTTGTCGAAGTCGTCGTAGGCCGAGCGCACTTCCTCCTCGGTGCGCACGTTGAGCTTCACCAGCCCCCACTCGGACTTGTGCGCCACCGCCGAGGAGCAGCCCTTCACGACCACCGGGGCGCCGATCTCATGCAGGGCCGCGACCGCTTCGTCGGGCGAACGGCACAAGCGGTGGCGCATGACCGGAACCCCGTGACGCGCGATCAACGCCAGGCTGTCCGCTTCATTGAGCATGCGCCTTGGCCGAACGGCGGCGGTGCGGCGGGCGGGCACCGCGGGAGGCGGCAGCGTGATGCGCTCCAGCATCTGCATGTGGGACAGGTACTGGTTCAGCGCCGCAACGGCCTCGCTCTCGGTGACGAACACCGGCAGCCCCTGGGCCTTGAACTTGGCCGCGATGTTGGGCTGCGGGATGGCCGTGACCAGCGGCTTGCCGGTGCGGCGCGCGAACACCGCCGAGTCGGCAGCGAAGCTGTCCACGTCGTAGCCCTGGCCCGCCACCGGGATACCGATCAAGAAGGCATCGGCTGCCAGGTCTTTCGCGATGACCGGGAGGATCTGCCCGAACAGGCCGCTGTTGGTGAGCAGCGCCGCTGTGATGTCGATCGGGTTGGTGGTGGTCGCGAAGCTGGGCAGGATCTTCGCCAGCCCGCTGCGCGTCTCCTCGCCCAGCTGCGCCATCGACATGCCCAGGCTGGTCGCCGTATCGGCGGCCATCACGCAGATCGCGCCCGAGTTGCTGATCGCCACCAGACGCCGCCCTTTGGGCTTCCAGCCTTTCAGGTACAGCTCGGCCGTGCGGGTCAGCTCGCCAACGTCGCGCGCGCGCCAGATGCCGTGCTTCTCGAGGAATGCGTCCACCACCCTATCCTCGTTGGCGAGCGCACCCGTGTGCGAGCGGGCGGCTTGCTGGCCCGCCGCCGTTCGCCCCGACTTCAGCGCGATCACCGGCACGCCGCGCGCTTGTGCAGTGCGCGCCGCCTCCGCCAGGTTCCAGGGGTCGCGGATGGTTTCGAGGTAGAGCAGCAGCAGGCGCAGATCGGGATCCTCAGCCACCACGCAAGCCAGCTCGGAGACGGTGACGTCCGCGTCGTTGCCGGTGGCATGCACGTGACGCACGCCGATGCCCTGGGCGCGCAGGAGCCCATAGGGCACCACGCTCATGGCCCCGCTCTGGGAAATCACGCCCACCGGGCCGTCCTTCGGCTCGGCCTCGATGAACATGGTGGAGAAGTTCAGCACGGCGCCGTTGCCGAAGTTCGCGAGCCCCTGGGTGTTGGGTCCTATGAGACGCATGCCGCCAGCCTGCGCCCGTTCGACCATGCGCCGTTCCTTCGCTCGCGCCTCGGGGTCGGCCGTCTCCCCGAAGCCCGAGGTCATGGCGATCGCCACCTTTACTCCGCGCGTTGCGCATTCGTCCACGGCCTCGACCGCCATGTCGCCGGGTACGGCGATGATCGCGACCTCCGGCACGTCGGGCAGGGCGGCGAGGCTGGGATAGGCCTTGAAGCCCTGCGCCTTGCTGCGATTGGGGTTGATCGGGTAGACCTTGCCCTTGTAGCGGAACTTCGAGAGGTAGAACAGCGGCCGGCCGCCGATCTTGTCCGGGTTCTCGGAGGCGCCGATGACGGCAATGGAGGCAGGGTCAAGGACCGCCCGGAGGGCGGCGCGGCGGGAGTCGATCATAGAGCGAAAGGCGTGAGGAGTGAGGGGTGAGCAGTGCGGGGCGAAAGCCTGGTAGTACGTTGATAGGGAAGTTCCGAAAGAGCGCGCCAGGCCGGTCCGAGAAGCCCACTTCTCCTGGTCGTTGCGGTTTTCTTCGTGTCTTCGTGCCTTCGTGGTGAGAGGTTCGATCGATGGGTTTCAGTCCTGGGTCCGCTCGAACCGTGGTACCGGGCGGCCGGCGAAGTCGATGAACCGGACGCGCACACGCTCGCCGATGCGCAGCTCCTGCGCGGCGTGGCCCATGAGGCGGAAGCCCTCGTCGGCGTCCACCAGGGCAATCGCATACGGCGCATGGGCGCGCAACTCCTCCGTGGGTGCGCGCGTCACCACAGTGATGGCGTGCACGGTGCCCGTCCCGGCAGCCTGCCGGGTCTGGGGACGGGGGTCTCCGCATCGCGGGCAGAAGGTGCGATGGAAGTACCACACCGAGGCGCACGCAGGGCAGGCCTGATAGGCGATGCCCTCGGATCCTTGCGTCCAGTCCCGTGTCGGGTCGCTCATGCGTTGTTCCTCAGAACCAGACTGACGTGGGAAGAAAGCACCCCGCCGTCACCGTGCAACAGAGCGACCCCTGCCTTTCGCACCTGCCGCGGGCCGGCACGACCAGTCATCTGCAGATGCGTCTCGACCAGGTGCGCCATGGCCCCGCCGCAGCCGCAGTGCCCATAGGACAGCAGGCCCCCATGGGTGTTGAGGGGCAGCTTCCCGTCATGATTGAAGTGCCCATCGCGGGCCAGGCGCCCGGCCTGGCCGCGCGCTGCCAGTCCGATCTCCTCCAGCAGGATCGTGAGCGTAATGGTGAAGCTGTCGTAGATGGCGGCGTACTCCACGTCCCCCAGAGAGATACCCGCCGCCTCCTGCGCCCGGGCCGCGGACGGCCCCGCGCCGAACTGTGTGAGGCTGGGTGCGGCGGTCACGTGCTGGTGGGTATGGGCCTGGCCGGTGCCGGCGATCCGCACCCGATACCCGTTGGTGGGATCCTTGCCAATCACGAAGGCCGCGCCGCCGTCCGACACCGGGCAGCAGTCGAGCAGCTTGAGCGGCGTTGCGATGGGCTTGGAGGCCAGCACCGACTCGGCAGTGATCGCCTCCTTGAACTGCGCGCCAGGGTGCATCAGCGCGTGCCGGCGCATCAGCACCGCGAGCTCTGCCAGGTCGGCTTCCGTGGTGCCCTGCTTGTGCATGTAGCGCGACGCCACCAGCCCATAGTAGGCCGGAATCGTCGGCCCCAGCGGCACCTCGTAGACGGGACTGCCCACCTGTGCCAGCGCCTGCACAGCGGCGTCACGGCTCTGGCCGGTGAGCCGGTTCTCGCCGGCCACCACAAGGACGTTGCGCGCCGCGCCCGATGCGACCAGGTGGTGCGCCAGCATGGCCATGCCGAACCCGGTCGCGCCGCCGAGCTGCACGGCATGCGCATAGGTCGGGTTCAGCCCGTAGTGCTCGACGAACACCGTCGACAGCATCAAGTGCGAGAAGGTGGTCGAGTAGCCCACCAGCAGCCCGTCGACGTCCTTGCGCTCGAGCTGGGCATCGGCGAGCGCCAGCGTGGCCGCATCGCTCATCAGGTCGAGCGTGGTGCGGCCGGGCAGCTTGCCGAACGGCGTCAGGCCGACGCCGGTGAGGTAGGACATGGGCTGGTCGCCTCGTTCTGTGCGAGGGTGAAGGGATCGGGTTCAAGGATACACGATGAGGGCGCCGCTCGACCTTAACCGGCGATGCTCGAGATCGATAAGAAAAACCACATCTGCGGCTGGAGACAAGTGTTCACTTCCTCTTTGTCCGACTGCGGGCTTGAGCTGTGTCCATGGGGCCGTCATTTTCCGGTGGTGGCTCGAAGAGCAGCTACTCGTCCCCTTGGAGCTAGTTCCTGAGCAAAGTGCCCGGCAGCCACGTCGCCAGCCCCGGCATCAGCATCACCAGAACCAGCATCAGCAGCCCGAACAGCACGTAAGGCGCGACCGCGCGGAAGATTTGTGGCGTGGTGATGTGCTTCGGCGCAACCCCCCGCATGGTGAACAGCAGCATGCCGAAAGGCGGCGTCAGCAGCCCCAGTTGCATGCAGATCAGGAACATTACCCCAAACCACAGCGGATCGAAGCCGAAGTGCTGAACGAGCGGCATGTAGAAGGGCAGGGTGACGAGCATCATGCTCACCTGGTCCAGGAAGCAGCCCAACAGCAGCAAGATCGCCAGCATTCCGATCAGCACGACCCAGGGCGACAGGTCCACGCCCTGTACCAGCGAGACTAGCCCGTCCGTCGCGCCTGAGAACGACAGGATCTGAGAGAAAGTGGTGGCGCCGATGATGATGAACAGGATGATGCCGGTGATGGCGGCGGTACCCAGGAGCGCTTGCATGAGCGCTTTCAGCGTCAGTGCCCGGTAGGCTGTCGCCACTACGAGGGTGGCCAGTGCGCCGATGGCTGCGGACTCGGTCGGCGTGGCCCAGCCGGCCGACATGGCGGCGATCACGACAACGAAGATCAGCAGCAGCGGCGCCACGTAGATCACCAGCGGGCGCCAGCGCGCCCACCCGGTGACCGGAGCATGCTCGAAGCGCGGTGCCAGCGTCGGATCGCGCCAGGTGCGCAGCAGGATGTAGGCGACGAACACCGTGGCGAGCAGGGCGCCCGGCACGACGCCGGCGATCAGCAGCCCCGAGATCGAGATCCCCGCGAGGCTACCCAGCAGCACCGTTAGGGCGGAGGGTGGAATCAGCATGTCCACGCCACCGATGGCCATGATCGGTCCCATGGCCATGCTCGGGTGATAGTTACGCCGCAGCATCTCCGGCAGCAGCAAGCTGCCCAGGAGGGCCGTGGTGGCGATGGTCGACCCGGAGATGGCAGAGAACACCGTGCCCGCCACTACGGCGATCACGGAAAGCCGCCCTGGCACCCGCCAGATGACGTTGTCGAAAGCGTCGATCGCCTTCATGGCCACACCGGTGTGAAACAGCACCTCGCCCATCAGCACGAAGAACGGAATCGGCGTGAGGGAGAAGTTGGTGACGGAAGCGACGCCGCTGCGCACCACCTGCATGAGGCCGGCCTCCCCGCCGAGGAAGACCACGGCGCCCACCAGATTGATGGCAAGAAAGGCGAACCCCGCCGGCAGCCCGAGCACGAGCAGCAGTGTCAGGATGCCGAACAGCAGGGCGAGGGTTTGCCACCAGAGCATCTAGTGTCAGACGTAAGTCAATAGCGGATTCTTACCGCCGAGGCGGCTCATCAGTAGTAGTAGGTTACTCGCCGTAGTGCAGCG
>Ga0209705_10000136_pt1 | contig 37160 bp, 30 predicted proteins | sample PPLLaktember2015_5_FD_187262 | JGI IMG/M metagenome (GOLD analysis project Ga0209705, IMG submission 187262) | Freshwater sediment microbial communities from Prairie Pothole Lake near Jamestown, North Dakota, USA - PPLs Lake P8 Core (1) Depth... | ecosystem: Environmental > Aquatic > Freshwater... | reverse complement strand
AACAGTCAAACTAAAAACTCCGGGATTGACATTAAAGCGCAAAATCCTGGGAGTTTGGGCGCAAAGCCCCCATGAAGAAACCAGTCATTTTTTGGCATATCCATGTACAGATTCTTATGAGGAGCCAAAAGTTTTATCGACCCACACACGGGTATTCTTGGACCGCTCCAGGAACAGCGTAATCCGCTTGCCATTCCAGCCGTCGGGAATCGTCACCCGGCGCTGATACCACGCCAGCCCCTTCCAATACCAGACCCGGGATAGGCGATCGATGCACTGTTCGTCCTTCTTGATGCCCTTGTGGTTCTCGTCGGTCGTGCCGGGCAGTTGGACGGTGTCGTCAAACTCCAGGGCAAACCATTTTCCCGCGACGCCGACGTCCTCGCCGTCGAGACGAAATTTCCAGACCCCATCCAACGGGATTGTATCCCCTCGGCCCTGGGCACAAACATCAACGCCGGCAAAAAAAACCAACAGCAACACTAATATAACAATATTCTTTTGCAACATTGCTCTTACCTCCCCTCTGTATTATTCAACATCACCACCATTACCATCATCGCAGTAAAAAATAACTCCCTCATCTTCTGGTCCTTTCAGTTGCCATCCACATATTCTGACAAAAAATCACAAAAAATATTTCAATGATTCTAAACTCACCGCCCGAACTGCTTGGAAAAACCGTCCTTTAGAAATACGAAATGTCATACTCATAGCTTAGCCAGCCGGTATCGTATCCTCCCCATTCCTGCATGTTTCGATCGCCCATATCAGGAAGATCAAAAGGACCGCTGCCAGGAATATCTTTCCATTCCACCCGGCCGTCCCCGAACAATTGACTTCGCCCGGTAGCCATCGAGTCCGTATCGACTCCAGCGGAAACAGCATGTGGAGTCCCACCACCCGCAGGACGACTATATTCGTTCCACGACCAGCCTTTTCTCCCATGGTTGTAGCGGTACATGCTGTCTGACGTGTCAATATACAAAATTTCGCTCATCAGAAGTCGGCTTTGAGATAATATCCCTTTAGTCAGAAACCTCTTTGCGTTATCACTGAAATGTTGTGAATCTATGGGTGAACCGTCAGGTTTTTTCAGATCATCCACCCTGGCCCAATAGCTATACGCAAACTCTATAAAATCAAAATATCCACGATTCCATTTCTTGATCCATTCCTGCATAAAGTCGGCGCTGCAGCTCGGACAGGTTATCATTTCGCTCAAATTACCGTCCTTATACCAGGTATTGGCAAACTCAATATATGGATTTATAGCTTTCATATTCCACATCTCATCAGCCTGGCTCAGCGGTAACGTCATCATGTAATGCGGATAAGGCGCATTACCCCAATAGACCACTGTCTTCATCAGCTTATCGTTATTGTCACCAGTGTACATTACTATGCCAACACCCCAATTCCTTAATTGAACCGCGCATTTGACACGCCGGGCCTGTTCTCTCGCCAGATTTAGCGCCGGCATCAAAATCGACATCAGCAAAGCTATAATCGATATCACCACCAGCAGTTCGATAAGTGTAAAACCACCCGCCCGACAACAGGATTTCCGCCGCCGCAATACACCCGACTGTTTCTGTTCCTTCAGCCTACTCACCCAAAACGGACAAAACGATGTGAAATATGAAGGCAACATGATATCGCTCCAAACGTAAAATTGACAATATACTGCTGCAACTTGTATCACACTACCCTAACAATGTCAACACTATTTCCCCGCGTTTTTTACCCGATTGACAATTGTAACAGCTATTTCTACAATGGCTTAACTGTTCTACCTGAATTATACATTGGACAAAACTTGTTAGACGAGACCGAATATGGAAATCAAATTGCGTTTTCTGGGCGCCGCTCAAAATGTCACCGGCTCCCGACATCTGCTCGAAGCCAATGGCTCACGGATACTCATCGATTGTGGAATCTATCAGGAAAGACATCTCCAGCAGCGAAACTGGGATCCTTTCCCTGTACCACCTTCGAGCATTGACGCAGTCCTTATAACCCACGCTCACCTCGACCATTGCGGTTGGCTCCCCCGCCTCGTACAAGGCGGATTCAAAGGACGCATTTACTGCACTGCCGCCACCGTCGAAATCGCACGCATCATACTGCTCGACTCCGCCAAAATCCAGATGGAAGACGTCGAACACAAAAAGAAAAGACACCAACGCGAAAACAGAAAGGGCAAATACCCACTCGTTCCGTTATATACCATCGAAAATGTCGAAAACACTATGACGCTGTTTTCACCGGTACGATACGAAAAATTCGTCAAAATCGCCGACGGAATCGAGGCAGCCTTTTACGACGCCGGACACATCCTCGGCGCCTCTATGATAAAAACCAAAATCCATAATAACGGCCAAACCACATCCGTCCTGTTTTCCGGTGACGTCGGGTGCCGCCACAAACCCATCCTGCGAGACCCGACCGTCTTTAACGAGGCCGACTACGTACTCATCGAATCCACCTACGGCGACCGCGTACACGAACGCCCTGAAGACACCAAACAAATGCTCAAAGACACCATCAACGCCACCAAGAAAGCCGGCGGAAATATCGTCATACCAAGCTTCTCCATCGAACGGGCACAGGATATCCTATATTACCTCAACGAATTACTCATCGAAAATCAGATACCAAACATTCAGGTCTTCCTCGACAGCCCCATGGCCCTTAAGGTCACCGAAGTCTTCGAAAAACACCCCGAACTCTACGACCGTGAAATGGTCGAGCTGATTAGACAGCACGAATCGCCTTTCGATTTCCCCGGTCTCCAGATGGTCGAAACAGCAGGCCAGTCCAAGGCCATCAATCGCATCAAAGGCACCGTACTGATAATAGCCGGTTCCGGCATGTGCACCGGCGGCCGCATCAAACACCATTTAGTCAACAATATCTCGAACCCGCAAAGTTCGATCCTTTTCGCCGGCTACCAGGCCAACGGCACACTCGGCCGACTGATTGTCGATGGCGCCGACCCCGTCAGAATCATGGGTCAGTACTATCCCGTCCGAGCCAGAGTTGTTCGAGTGCACGGCTTTTCCGGCCACGCCGACCGTGATGGCCTGTTCCGTTGGCTCTCAAACATCAAACAACCTCCTAAAACCATCTTCCTGGTCCACGGCGAAACAGACAGCACCACCAGCTTCGCCGAATACCTCAAACAAAAAACCAATTGGAACGTCCAAATCCCAAACTACCTCGACCAAGCCATCCTCCATTAAGGGAACCTCTAAAACCAGTCAAACCCCAGGCAGGCGGACGATTGAGTGTGTATGTTGAATGTTGACTTTCGCAGTTTTTTACAAGCTAACATTCTATGGCAGTGACAGCGACTGGAGATTTGCCTTTGCCAAGTCCAGAACCATTTGAATGTCTTCTTCCCTGGGTGGCATGCACAGGTAATTGCTGGCCCCGTTGACTATGGCCTGTTGTCCGTGAGCGATATCCTCGCACAAAGCTATTACGGACAAATTACCGAAAAGTTGACGAACCGCTTTGAACTCTTCATAATCTTCGGCATCGAAATCAGCCAATACCAGATCAAACATATCACTTGTGAATTGCTGAGCTTCTTGAAGATCAGTGGCTACCCGGAAGCTGTATCCGTGCTCTCCCAACTGATATGAAACAAGATTGACTCTGGTATTGTCGATACTGACAATCAGCGCCTGTCCTGACAGTTGCCTTGCCGCTTTGTTAGAACGTCCGGCATGGCCTACCATGGCCCGTTCAATAGCGGAAAACAGGAAGTTGTCGTAGTTTCGTTCTGCCAGGCACTCATCAATGCCTGCCTGCAAAAGAAGCAGCCGGTCTTCTTCTTTCTCTATGATCGCCAGTGTTGCAAGATCCGGCGGCTTAAGCTCCAGTGCCTCCAGTAATTGAGGATCTTTGCTCAACTGCGAGCCATGGCAGAAAATAGCCAACTGGGCTGATATCTTCCCTGCGCTCTTCATTGCCAAATGAACACTGTCAACGCATCGTATGTTGTATTGTCTGGTTTGTACTCGAGAGGCGAGTTTCTTTTCTATTAATCTCGTATCCTTATCTCTGCCCACCAACATAACAAGCATACCTCTGCGACTGTGCAGCTTACTGCGAGTTTTGGTTGTTTGTTCTTCCAGCAAACGCAGTCGCCTGACCTCTTCGTTATTGACGCTTCTGCAGCCCAACTCCAGCCAGTTGCCGTCCTGATTATTCATCTTTCGAATCCGCACTATCTCGAGAAAACACTGCTTGATCTTCCCCCCTGGTCCTGCAAACGTCACTTCTACCACACGCGACGAAATGAAGTTGTTATCCACGTGCAGGCACATACCGCTACGCGAAATGTCACTTATAGTCACGCTGTATTCTTTGCGCTCACCCGGCTTGACATCGGTAACTCTTGTCAGCGTACCGAGAAGGTTGGCCTGAAATCGCTTTTCGCGACGCATACTGCGACCCGCCTCTTCGTCATCCTTGGCCTCACTGGTTTTTGCCCTGCCGATCAATTCCGTCAGAACTCTTTCGATCTTGATCAGATCACTAAAATCACATTGCCGCATCAGCTTTTCGATTTTGCTAATATCCATAATCACCTTTACCCCATCATTTATCCATGTGGGGATAGCGCACCCATTCATAGTTGGCCATACCTATCCTCGGCCTTACCGGGGGCCGACTAAAAAATACCTCCTTAAAAAGCTCTCAGGCGCGTTTATAGTTCCATACGCGACCGATAATAATTTTTTTCAATTTGCGCTATACAGTGCCACACCGTTACCACAAATTGTTCCGATAACGTATAAAATTACCGGCTTTGGTCCAAAAAGGCCCTGTTCTGACGTTGCGTATAAGCAACACACAAGAAAAAGTGCGAACTCGCACCTTGATTATTCCACGCCAGATACTACACTACACGCAACCATAAAAAATAGCGTGGTTTTTAGACCCTGCTGCTGTTTTCAGAAATCCAGCAACGTAAAATAAGCTTTGGTCTATATATTTCGGAGGAATTTATTGATGTCTGTAGCGAAGGAAATTGAAATTGGCGCCGATTTTGTCCCACAATTTGACGCTCAGGGCCTGATTCCCGCAATTGCCCAGGACAGCCAAACCGGCCAGATACTTATGCTGGCTTATATGAATGACCAGGCTCTGGCCCGGACTCTTGAAACCGGAAACGCTACCTATTATTCCCGATCTCGCGGCAAATTATGGACTAAAGGTGAAGAGTCCGGACACATACAGAAGGTCCAGGAAATACTGGTCGATTGCGATCAGGATTGCCTTGTCCTTAAAGTAACCGTCAATGCCGGCCAATGCCATGTCGGTTATCAGTCATGTTTTTACCGTCGTGTCACAATCGGCCACCATAATCAACTTAAGTTTATTGCCAAACCAGTTTACGACCCCAACCAGGTGTACAAAAAGTAAAAACAAAAACGAAACATAAAAGCACAGCGTTCAACTGTGGTGTAAGGTTTCGTTCCTCGCGGTCTTTTCCGACAGATTGCACTATGAGGCCTTACCCCACGGGGCAGACAAATTGCAGGGTAGAGCATTGCCGCAGGCAGGGTTACCCTGCTTTGGCTGTTTTGTGCCTGACCGTTTTGCCTGTCGTTTTCGGTTCAGCAGGTTGCACCACATACCTGCCAGACACGCCCAACATTACTGCCAGACGAATCATCACCCCCCAATCAACTCCCACCTCCATCCCACCACGCAAACCTGTGTTACCTCCCGTGATCGAGTCCCAGCCGCCATCGGTTGAACCCTTTATCGGTCCGGTAACAATTGTGATCGACCCCGGCCATGGCGGTAAGGACCCCGGTACTCAGGATACCTCACGCGTCCCCGAAAAGCATATCGTTTTGGCTATCGCTCTTGAATTAGCCCAATTGCTTACCGATCGTGGGGCCAATGTTGTTATGACCCGCAGCACTGACCGGTTCATAGAGTTGGCCGACAGAGCGGCAATAGCCGAACGCCGTAAAGCGGATTTGTTCGTTTCGATACACGCAGATTTCTCCCGAAATCCTGCTGCTTCAGGAGCAACCGTGCTCACCGGCAGAACCGCTTCAGAACAAAGCAAACGAGCTGCATGGAAAATAAAGACATCCCTCCAGCGGGCCGGAATAGCCTGTCGTAAAACTCGTCCACAACGTTTGGCTGTGCTGGAGGACCATTCCCGTCCGGCAGTGTTAGTTGAGTGTGGTTTTCTTTCCCACCGTACGGAGGCCGCAAACCTGAACGCATCGTGGTATCAATCAAAAATCGCCCAGGCCATTGCCGAGGGAATCTCCGATTATTTCCTCCGATAGCCGACTACTGAGTTATATAGCCATATAACTATGTTCTCTTTTTGGCGACTAGCAAACGCCGGACCTGGATATTTTTAACGCAGTTACGGATTCGCGGAAATTGATTGCCTGAACAGAGTTTTTCGCATATAATGGCGACTTGGAAAGTATCCCCAACGTAAATGGGGTAACAGGTGGCAGATTGACAGTAACTCCTACCCGAAATCATGCCCGTAGGATATGGATTCTTCGGGGCTGCCCCGAAGATAACACCCTAATATTAAAAGACTTATGTTAGCTAAAAGGATTATTCCGTGTTTGGATGTCGATAAAAGCCGAGTGGTCAAGGGGGTGAGGTTTTTTGAGCATCGCGATGCCGGTTCAGTGGCCGAATGTGCCCAGCGATACGAACAGCAGGGAGCGGACGAACTGGTCTTTTATGACATCACCGCCAGTCATGAAAAACGCGCACTGACGGTCGATGTGCTGCGGGAGGCATCAGAAAGGGTCTTTATGCCTCTGACGGTAGGAGGCGGAATCCGGACGATCGAGGACGTTCGACTGATGCTCAACAGTGGAGCTGATAAAGTCAGTATCAACAGCGCCGCGATTCGTAATCAGAATCTGATCAGGCAGGCGGCACTGCGGTTCGGCAGTCAGTGTATTGTCTTAGCGATCGATGCCGGTCGTGTCGTCAAAAACAATGTCGAACTTTGGGAGGTCTATGTCGATGGCGGCCGCAAAGGTACAGGGATAAAAGTAATGGACTGGGTACGCAAAGGACAGGACGACGGGGCGGGAGAGATCGTGCTCAACGTAATAAATTCCGACGGCACAAGGGAAGGTTACGATCTGGAAATGACCGCGGCCGTGAGCGAGGCGGTCAATATCCCCGTGGTCGCCAGCGGAGGAGCAGGCAGTCCGAAAGATATCTATGCAGTGCTGACCGAAGGCAAAGCTGAAGCGGCTCTGGCTGCCAGCATCTTTCATTTCGGCCAGTATTCCATCAGGCAGACCAAACAATATCTGCACGATAAGGGACTCGTAGTCAGAATGGACTACCAAAACGATGCTACTTTGAATAATTGATCGGCACTTATAAGGAGTATAGATATGTGCGCGCAACCGATTGCAAAACATTTGGCCTCCGATAAGAAACCGGCACTGGACAGGTATTTCAGTCTGGCGATCAAGACCGAGGCTTCTGATATACACCTCAAAGGTGAATCGATTCCGAGGATTCGGACCGGAGGACGACTGCGGTTCGCCACCGGTGAGCCCCTGGATGAAAAAAACCTGGAAGAAATGATATTTGAGATATTGTCGCCGGAACAAAAGGAGTTCTTCCTGGAAAATGGCGCGCTGGACTTCGCGTACGACATGGGCAAATCGGACCGATTTCGGGTGAACATATATCGCCAGCGTGGAAAAGTATCGCTGGCTGCTCGGCGGGTGAGCAGTGTAATACCAGCGTTCGAAACTCTGAATTTGCCCCCCATAATAAAGGAGATCGCGCAGATACATCAGGGATTGGTACTGGTTACCGGAGTCACCGGCTGCGGCAAAAGTACTACCATCGCCTCTATGCTAGACCAGATTAACCATACACGCGCCTGCCATATCATTACCATCGAAGACCCGATTGAGTATGTTTATGTCGATGACAAGGCCCTGGTCAGTCAGCGCGAAGTGGGTATTGACGTGCCCAGCTATAAGGATGCCATGCGGTCGCTGATGCGCGAGGACCCGGATGTAGTGCTGATCGGTGAAATACGTGACTACATAACCCTTACTGCCAGTCTGCAGGCGGCCGAGACAGGGCACCTGGTTTTCGGCACGCTGCACAGTACCGATGCTTACCAAACCATCACGCGTATGTTAGACCTTACGCCACAAATTGAACGGCACATGGTGCGACAGGCGCTGGTGGGAAACCTGCGGTCGGCTGTTTCTCAACGATTGATGCCAAGCATTCGAAAGGATATACCGCGTGTGCCGGCGGTGGAGATATTGCTGGTCAACCCGTCGATACGAAAACTGATCGCCGAAGAACGAGAACTCGACATCAGTACCGTGATCAAATCGTGTTACGCCGAAGGTATGATCGATTACACCGAATCGCTGCGGAAACTGGTCGAGCAGGAATTCATCGACCTCAAAACCGCTTATAACTACGCACCAAAACCGGAAGAATTGAAAATGGCTATGAAAGGTATTCGAACCGGATCGACCGGGATCTTGGGATAAAAAATGGTGGCGACATAAAGGGCAAAAGCTAAACAATCCGCCCGCAAAATTATATCCTGACACCTGAAACTTATTTTATTCAGGGAGCAGCAAATGCATAATGAATTATTGGCTCAATTGACAACCGGGGGAAACTATATATCCGTCTGGAAACTTGCGGTTTTCGTGGGGTTTTTCGGATTCTGGGCTTGGGTGGGACAGTGGATAAACAAAGACACAATGGTGGTAAAAACCAAACGCGCCTTCTGGAACAGCATTTATCTGATGAGCGGAGTACTGGTACTGGCACTGTGGCTTCTGCTGCCGGCGCCCGTAATCGTAGGACTGGGGCTGTTCCTGGTAACATGGGCTATGACAGCGGTAATATACGTCCTGCATCGAAATGCACGAGTACCGAAAAACGAAACCGTCCTCACGCCGACACACATTAAATGGTTACTGTCTGTCGAGGACCGACAAAGAAAAAAACATAAGGCACGCCTGGAATTCATTTCTGTCAATGATAACGTGCTGCCCATGCCTTATCGGGACGAACCCGAATATCCCGGCTTCTTGTCCGCCGAAGAATTACTGCACGATATGTGGAAACGCCGCGTCAGCCATGCCGTCATGATCCCATTCGGAGAAAACTATCAATTACGCTACGTGATCGACGGCATTGCGACCGTTGCCGGCGAGAGAACCCATGAGGAGGCCACCGATGCTATCGAGTATCTCAAAGCCGTTGCAGGTCTGGATGTGCGGGACCATCGACGGCCACAGGAGGGAAGCTTCTTTACTATCCGTACCGGCGAAAGCGATACCGGCTGGCGAATAAATACCTCCGGCAGCAGACGGGGCGAACAACTGAGCCTGGAAAAAATCGAGGAAAAAAAAGCCTTCAAAATTGACGCACTGGGCTTACATCCCGATCAACTGGAAGCCGTTCAGGAAGCTATTGAACAGGAAAAAGGAATCATACTGATTACCGGTATGAAGGGCAGTGGTGTTTCCACTACCGCTTACGCCCTGGTACGCAAACACGATGCCTTCATACGGAATATCCATACCCTTGAGTCAGAGTACCTGATGGAACTGGACAATATCACTCAAACTCTCACGGATAAAAGTCCAAACGCCAAAAGCACCGTACGGCAACTGCAAAGTGTGCTGCATTCCGATCCGGATGTGGTATTGGTCGGCTTTTGCGATTCCCCGGAAATGGCCCGGATCGGAACCAAAACGGCCAGAATGGGTAAAAAATTGTATTTCTGCCTGCCGGCTTCAAATTGCTTTCAGGCACTGAGCGAATGGATTAAGCTGGTAGGTGAAAACGACAAAGTGGCCGAAAGCCTCACTGCAATTACCAATCAAAAACTGATCCGTGTACTATGCCACGAATGCCGGGAAGCCTATACACCGGACGCCACGATGCTGAAAAAACTTAATTTGCCGGCCAATAAAATCAAACAGTTTTACCGGCCGCCGCCGGAAATCGAATACGATAAACGCGGAAACCCGATACTATGTCCGAACTGCCATGGAACCGGTTATTTCGGCCGAACCGCGGTTTTTGAAACGCTGATTATCTCCGACGCTTCGCGAAAACTCATCGCCGAAGGCGCCACCTCAAACGTTATCAGTACACAGTGTCGAAAGGAACGAATGCTCTATCTGCAGGAACAGGCGCTGCGCAAGGTAATAGACGGAACGACCAGTATTCAGGAGGTGTTGCGGATAACTCAACAACCTGGGCGAAAAGTGGTGAAACAAAGAGAATAACTCTCAGAATACAAGAGAACCACAAGGAACAACGTCCCACCTGTAAACAAAAAAACGAAAATGGTTAAATGAATCGAACAAATGAACACGCTGGGCCTGACCGGCAATACTAGATTAGAGTCGGTGTCTTCGACTACTGAACAGTTACAACGTCTTTTGGAGTCGTAGTTATGTTGGCAATTGTAATCTTTTGTATTATAACGGGAATCCTGATCTACTATCAGGTTTTTACGCAAGGCCTGTTCAGTTCGTTGATAATGGCGGTGTGGTCACTGGTCGCGGCAGTGGTGGCGCTGAATTACCATGAACTGTTGGCGGCGATGATAAACGACCAGTTGCCACTCGGCAACTTCGGGCCAAGAGGAATCTCCCTGATGCTGATATTCCTGGTGACGCTTTTTGCCCTGCGAGGGATGAGCGATCGTTTTGTCAGGGGCAATATGAACTTCCCTTTGATGGTAGATCGGATGGGCAGTGCCGCCTTTGCATTGGTCTCCAGCTTGACCATTACCGGAATGCTCGCCCTGACACTTCAAAGCCTGCCGGTCTCAGCGACGTTTCTCGGGTTCGACCGCTGTGAAAAACTCACCAACCCCGAAGAGGATAAGAGCCTTTTCCCCTGCGGTGATTCTCTGGTTTTGACGTTTATGAATCGGGTCAGCAGCTACTGCTTCGCTGGCTCGGAAATCTTCGCAAATCATCACCCGGACATGCTGCGAGAAATGTACATGGGCCGACTGGTCCCGGAAGACCATCAGGGCAGCCGAAAGGAAGCCGCATCAAACGCCATGAGCATCGAAAGGGCATGGGTCGTCACCAATGACTTCAGAGAACTCGACCGGAAACCCTCAGATACCCTCCTCGGAGTAAAACTCAAATTCGCCTCAGGCTCGGACAAAACAGGTGATTACGGGGCCCAGGATGTTGACAACGCCATTCGATTTGCCATGGGGCACATAAGAATGGTTGGGTACAGTGACAGCAACCAGGATCGCAACGCCACTGGATGCAGTGTATATCCAGTCGGCCTCCTGGCAGAGAACAGTACGTCATATACGCCGATCTCTCTGGAAAAAGGCAAATACTTTACCGGCGGCCAAGCCCAGATTACTTTGCTTTTCAAATGGCCCGACAGCATCAAGAAAGTACCGCCACGATACATCGAATTCAAAAGGTCGGCCCGGGCCGAAATGCCCACCGCCAAGCAGATCCTGGAAGACAGAGGATGAAACTGAAGGGCCAAAGGGACACGGGACCACAGGGACAAATGGTAAAAGGGGGGAAAACAGCGATTAGTCATGTTTCCCAGGGTATTGGTAACATTTCACTCGGTTTGTAATATATAGGAATTTGTTCGTAACTTACGTCCTATCACAGAGTTAACATGAGGCTTCACACAAGCCGGTCCGGCGGAAGCTGGTAACTTATGTTTCAACGGCGACTGATAGTATTTTCAGCTCTTCTGATCGTTGCAATGGGTGTCCTGGTCGCTCGGTTGGCGTGGCTCCAGATCCATGACGGGGCGCACTACGTCAAGCTGGCAGACGAACTGCTCGAACAGCAACCACATTGGCTCGATACTGTCCGGGGCGGTATCTATGACTGTCATGGACAAGCCCTGGCGGAAGACCAGCTCGGCTTCAAAATCTGCCTGCATTACAAACTCACCCGCCTGTATGACGAAGGATACTGGAAATATCGGGAATTGCAATATCTGCAGAAAAATCCAGGTAAAACCGCCACAGATGCCATAGAATACACCCAAAAAAAGTTTGGACCCGAACTGGAACTGGCCGAACAACTTCTGACGGAACTGGCTGAAATAATCGATGAGCCGATCAAAACCATCTACGGGGCAATCGATGATATCAATGATAAAATATCTATTCGCCGTGTCAGCCAGGCACGTTACAAATGGTATAAAGACAACGATATAATCGACCAGTACGAACCGAAGGAAAACGCCCAGGCCATCCAGGCGGATTTTGCCGAACGAATCCCGGATGATAACGAGCGCACCAGACTGATCTACCAGACTGATCTGCTGGAAATGACCCAGGCACATCCGATCCTGGAGTCCATACCGAAAAAAACGGCATTGACGGTCAGAGAAAGGTTTGTGGGCACGGTCCTTGCCGATTCGGATTATGATCGGCCGGTAACCGTCCGGACGGTTAAAACCAGGGTTTATCCACATCGTGACGCAGCCTGTCACCTGATCGGCCAACTGGGACCGGTATTGGAGGCGACCGGCCAACCTCAAATCAAACGCAAACCTGCGACGGAGGAACTGACGGCCTATTACGCCGATCATCGGCGAGGCCAATGGGGCATCGAGCAGATGTTCGAGACGTATCTGCGTGGCCGAAGCGGATGGATCAAAAGAGATATCGAACATAATACAATCGACTCGATTGACCCGATTTCCGGTTCGGACGTTAAAATGACCATCGACATAGAACTGCAAAAAGATATTTATGAGATATTCCAGGGACAAAATGATCAGCAGGTATATTATCGCGGGGCAGCCGTGATTATCGATGTCCCCACCGGTCAGATCAGGGCCGCGGTTTCCGTGCCCACATTCGACCTGAACACCTATTACCAAACAGAACAGTTTAACAAGATCAATTTTACGCCCGACGACGACCAGGAAAAACTCAGTTGTAATCGCGCCTTCATGGAAAACTATCAGCCTGGCTCGACAATCAAACCCACAATACTGCTGGGAGCTCTGGAAAAAAACATCATAAACGCTCAAACAGAATATTATTGTGACATACAAGGTAAAACCTGGGATGAACCAAGATATATTTGTAGCCATGGGCAAACAACCCCGGAAAAAGCCATCAGGGTAAGCTGCAATTTTTATCTTATAAAGGTCGGAGAAAAAATGGGCTCGTCACAAATGCTTGATTGGCTCAAACAGGCGGGGTTCGGAAGACAAATTATGGCATGGCCAGGTGAGTTACGAACCGATGGGACGCATACAGCTTTTCGCGAAACCGTCGGATATCTAAGCCCTATCGGTCAGGATCTGCCCACCCTGTATCACCTGCGGTTCATGAGTATTGGTCTTAATCCGTTGAAAGCCTCGGTTCTGCAAATAGCCAACAGTGTAGCGACAATCGCCCGCGACGGCCAATTTGTTAAGCCCAGCCTCACCATCACACCAGCAGTTCCGAAATATGCCGAGCGGATCGCTTCAATCAGCAACGCCAAAATCATGCAGCAGGGGATGCGAGGCGTTATCTACGAACTCAGTGGCACCGCATATAATGCCTTTCATCCGTTACCCTGGGACGAAACCAAGGTCCACCTGTACGGCAAGACAGGTTCGACGGGTAAATCCTTGTTTGCCTGTTATGCCAGGACCGACGATGGACGGTGCCTGGCACTGGCGGTTGTGGTCGAAGTCGATGACGACGGTAGTAAGGTGGCTGCACCGATGGCACGGGAAATCCTGCGGGTTTGTTCCAGGCACGGTTATCTTCCACCAGCCGAGCAAATCGAAACTGAATCGCCCTCACTCGGCTCAGGCATTTGAGCCTCCCTACATCTCACATCGGCCGGTCGCTGCGGTAGTTTGCGGGTGAGGCTTTGTCCCATGCGGTTTTATCCGGTTGGCTCTTGACCCGGATATTTCACAGGAGTTCGGCCGATAGCCGAAAAAAATTAAAGCAATGACGTCCTATAATCCGATGTATCCGACAAGGATGTCTTTGTCATTGTTAGTATAATACATATACAACAAGAACCATAACTCCTTTATAGAGGGCATTTTAGGTGAAAACAAGACGTTGGCGGCTTAGCTGCTTCTTACTGATTTGGCTGATAATGGCTCCATGGCCAGCCCGATTGGCACTGGCCGAAGTTACATCTTTGCAACAACTGCCCCAAAATCCCACAGTGCCACCTAGCCGGTTCATGGAAAACCGCTCACCCACCATTCCTGTCATACGTACTCGAAATATGAACATCAATTACCAGACCAATCTCCAACCCTGGGAACTTAGGCGGATCGAATTGTGGTACGGGCAGGGAAACGAGGGATTATGGCAACTATACGATTTCGACAAGGACAAAATCAGCCCGGTTCGATTTGTCGCTCCGGGCGAAGGTATTTATCGCTTTTTGGTAGTAGCCGTTGACCAAAAAGGTACTCGATCATGCCAAACCGGCGTTGTACCAGAAGCTGACAGAGGGTTCATACCACCTGATGTGGCCGCTCAGCAGGTGGTCTTTATCGACTATACTCCGCCCCAGCTTTACCTTCAAAGCCCGTCCAGCCAGACATGGGAATGTTATCACCGGGAACTGAAAATCAGTTGGGCCGGCTTCGACCTACATCTGAGCAGCCGTCCGCTGCAACTTTACTATTTCCCGAAAAGCAGCACAAACGAAACATGGATACCGATTACCTCCTCACTGCCTGCAATAGGCGATTTCCTCTGGCAACTGCCGCAAGAGCTTGCCGGCCTTATCAGGATCAAGCTGGTTCTGACCGATCAGGCTGGAAACAGCGATGTAAAGCTCACCGATTGGATAAACATTGTCAAAAACCAAACCCAAACTCAAACAACCGTAAACGTAAACTCGGTCACACCATCGCCGCCACCGGAAAGTACCGGGCTTCCGCAAAGTGCCGCAAAAGCCGAACCGCAGCCAACCGCGATTGCCCCGCCGCCGGACAAACCCGAATCAAGCCAGCAACAGGCCAGTGATCACTTGCAGCGAGGCGACGTGTACAGCCAAAGACTCGAATGGAATAAGGCTATTCAGGCTTATCGACAGGCACTGGACTGCGATGGGCAATCTCTCAAAGCTCGACAGGCCTTGGCCGACGCCCTCTATCAGACAGGCCAATTCGAACAGTCCCTGCAGCAATTTGAGCTTTGTCTGCAAGAACAACCGAACGATCCGTCCACACTGTATCGACTGGCACGAACAATGGTCGCGCTCGAACAATACGATAAAGCTAAAGAAACCTTCGAAAAATTACTCGCTCAGGATAGCGAAGACTGGCAGATATGGCTGCTGCACGGCGATATGGCTCAAAAACTCGGACAAACAGACATAGCTCAAAAAAGCTGGCAGAAAGCAGCCAGCGGAAACCTGTCATTTATCACCCGCGCAGCAAAGGAACGCATTGGTAATTACTAACACTCGGGAAACATCTACATAATATGACAGCAACACAGGCAAATCCGAAACAAAATAATAAAACCGTATGTCCGATTAACGTGATTTACGGCAAAGATCGACGGCGCGCCATCGATAAGCTGCAGGAAATAATCGACCAGGCCCTGGGACAGGCAGATCCACAATTGGCACTGAACATTTACGACGGAAACGAGGCCGAACTCGCTGAAGTGCTCGACAATGTGCGAACCATGCCGTTTCTCTCGCCGGTTCGCGTAGTGGTGGTAAAGGATGCCGACACGTTCATAACACAATACCGCCAGCAACTCGAACAATATCTGGAAAACCCCTGTTCTACCGGGGTTTTGATAATGTTGGCCAATAGCTTCCCTGCCAATACGAAACTGGCCAAATTGGCTAAAAAAAATGGGGAGGTCTTTGCGTTCGACCCGGTCAAACCACAAGACCTGCCCGATTATCTCACCGGGTACGCCGCAAAACAGCACCAACTCAAACTGGACCGCCAATCGGTAGCACTGCTGATCGAGTTGGCCGGGGACGATTCCGGAGCCCTGATGAACGAAATCGATAAAATCGCCGCATTCCTTGGCCCCACCACAACGGGAAAAACCGCTATTACCATGGCACAAGTGGAAAAACTGGTGGGAAACAATAGACAACATGATGTTTTTAACGTCATAAACGCCATGACAAAAGCAGACGTCAAGACAGCATTGAATCATCTCGAAAAAATGTTGACACAGGATAAAACAGCCGAGTTTGGAGCCGTAGGAGCATTTGCCTGGCACCTTCGCAGACTCTACAAGGGGAGAATACTACTCGAACAAGGCGCCTCCGAGCAGACCATAATCAGTCAACTACGCATCTGGCCTCATGCCGGGCAGGGACCGTTCATACGCCAGGTCAGGCAACTGAAAATCCGTCAGATTGCGATGGCACTGAGGGAACTGATGAAAATCGATCTGGCCGGAAAAACAGGCACACAAACAATAAAAACCGGCCTGGAAAAATTTATTATAACATTTTGTCATTCACAAAACGAATCGAATTGATAAGATATGGGCACAAAGGTACGAGGGGAAAAAAGTTATCCGAACAAAATGTTGGCATCGAAAATATAAAAACAATATCAGCATGGAGGCTCGATAAAAATGATTACTATCATTAGTCACGGATGGAGCTGCCGACGCCGTCTTGGCGGTAATTGTCGTCTCGTTATTGTACTGTCGGTATTGACCGCGGTGGTCCTATGTGGCTGTACGAGATATCCAGACTATATCCGTCAGCCGGCGGTCGTCAACACAAAGCAACTCCCCAGTGAATCTCCCGGTCTGTACAGCCCCGACAGCCAGCCAATGATCGCTCCTGAAAATTACTACCAATCCGGCCTTAATAGCAACGACCAGTACAATCAGCGTAACTTGAACGCCCAGCTTGACGCTCGCAGCCAGCCATGGCAGGTCAACGCCGCACAGCGCGCCCAACAACCCCCACAGACCATCAGCAGCAATGACTACATATACTATCCCACACATCCAAAAGCCAACAAGGCCGGTTTTATTCGGGTAATACGGGACAACTACAACCCGCAAATGGAATCGCAAAACCAACAATGGGATCCCCAAAATCAGCCGGACCGCAACCAAACGTACAATACGCAGGAGACAACCGGATATAACCTGCAATATCAAGGCTACAACAACCAACCTTCCCTCAGCGGTGCTAATCAGCAGTTCGTAGAATCATCCACGCCATCGTTGCAGCAGAATCCCCAATGGCAAAGCAGGCCGACAGGAACAGCACTGCCGAATATCCAAATCGCTACCAGCCAAAAGACTGACAGATCGTACAACCCCGGGCAACTTGCCGCCGAAAGGCCGCCCACTGTCAGCAACGTTACCGTTACCGGAATCGGTGAACCTGCCACATCAGATTTGGCCCCGGTCGCTCTCGACGCCCAACCGGTTCCCTTCGATGATAGCAATATCAATACTGCCGCCGGAATATCGCAGACCGAGAATCTATACAACAAAAACGTCGAGTTCCCCTCTGTAGCCGACATAGAAAGAATGAAAACCTATAAAGAACAAATCTCAAAGACCGGGGAAACTCCCATAAAAGAAAAGATGCCGACAAGTATCACATTCAGCAACGACCTTCCCGCCCAGAACCCGCTCAGCCAGCCGAACATTGAACCAGTTGGACCCACTCGACAGGCGGTCTCACAAACTACGGCGGATTTCACCGGCACTGTCGATAAAATCGGGGACAGTATAATCCATCTGGAACGCTATGTCGCCTCACATCCGGACGATGCCAAAGCACAATTGACACTCAGGCTCTTGTACTCGGTTTACGGAAACGATGATAAGGCCCTCCAGTATTTACCTTCTACACCAACAGAAAATCAGTCTCAAAGCCTGGCCTTGGCCCAGGCACTGCTGTTGACAACCCAGAAGACCGAACTCGCTACCGACCACAACGAGGCACAGGCGGCCAATCAGGCACTAAAGGCCCTGGAGTCCTTAACAAAAAAACTCTCCGATCAGGCGGACCCCGTCATCTCCTGTGTAAAGATATGCAATGAAAACGTAACCGGGTTCGGTAAGTACGAGGTCTTAACTAACGAGGAACTGCAAACAGGGCTGCCACGCACGATCAAGGTGTACTGCGAATTGGAAAACATCAAAGCCAAACTCAACGAGGAAGGCAAATACTACACCGATCTTTACGCCGAGTTTACACTATACGACTCTCAATTGCGACCTAAAGCCGAACTCAAGTCCGATGTGCCCGACACCCCGATATACAACCAACGACGCGACTTCTGCCTCTGGGGACCGCTCACTCTGCCAAACCTGCCGCCAGACAAATACAAAATCACTGTAAGGGTAGAGGACAAACTCGCCGGAAGGGTCGCCGAAACAAAATCCTACGAGTTCGAAGTCAAATAATATGCCAAATGGCTGAATCTATTGAATCAGGTTCTCAAGTCCTGTCAGATCAATCGCATCCAAAACGGTTTTTAGGGCGTCCATCGACATATTGACACCCTGCGCAAACACCACAAATCGCCGGGCCACCAGTACCTCAATAGAGACAACCTGTTTCTCCCAGTCCGATCTCTCCTGCGCCTGATAACTCCGATAAGTTGTTGTCTGAAAGCGACAGGTATCGCCTTCGAGAAAAATTTCCGCGTCTGCCCAGCTTGGCAGCTTAATTCGATTTTCCCCCTTGGGACCCGCCAAATCGCTAATCGTTACTTTAACGCCTGCGTCGTTCCGCTCGGTCATCTCATAATATCTCGTCACAACAAGATCCAAATCAATTACATTTCTGTAGTCCTTGCCGTCGTGGGCCACCTGTTTCATCCCGGCCACCTCTTCCGGAAACAAACCAATAATATCTTCTACGTCTATGCTCTTAATCCGGGATTTCCTGCGGGGGTTTTCACGACCGTTAGTGGACTGCTCGGCCGCGTCCCGAATCGGCTGCTTCGCGGCAATCGAATCCGACTTGGCCTCTGCGGGCTTCGACAAGGCCGAATTTCCATTAGGCAGATCTTTCGACAGGATATTGTCGATCTCTTGCAAACCCTTCCTGGCAATCCCGCCGTTCTTAGCGTCCTTACGGACCGCAGATGTTGATGGACTGGTCGATTTATCAGATGAGTTGTTTGGCTTCAGAACAAAATCTTTAGCCAGAAAACTCGCATAACCAATAAGCACTATCAGTAATAAACCTTGCAACCACTTCATTCAACAGGCCCTGTTCTAACTTTGCGCATAAGCAACTCACGAGAAAATGTGCGACACGCAAAAGCCGCCTAAGCGAAATCGCACAGGAACCTCTCGCTCCTTTGGCCCCAACAGCCGATAACATTCCCTCCGGCTACAGCAAACTGGACGCTTAGTTCATTATACAGTATTTGCCATGCCAATGCAAGCTTTTTCTGTCACCACTTATAACCGGGGTGCATGTCACGTTTGTAGGTAGGTTTCTCATGCAGCCAGTGGTTTTCCGGCCCACAACTGGACCCATTGGCAGTCTTGTATGGTGGGCTCTTAGCTCACGCGGTCTTTTACATGTCACCCCTGCGAAGGCAGGACACGAAGCGAAGCCCATTCCCGCGATAGCGAATCCATCTTCCGCCCTGAAAGGGCAAAATAAACCAGCCCAGGGCAACACCCTGGGTACAATGTCCCCCAATATTTTCTCCAAGCCCTGTAAGGGCGACATAAAATTTCGGGTGGCATGCTCAAGCTTCTTTGCTTGAGCATGTTTCGGAAAAAACTTCTGTAGCGTGGCCCCTTAACCCACACCCATCTTCCACCCTGTCCCCCCTTGTCATTCCCGCGAACAATTGTCATTCCTGCGCAGGCAGGAATCCATCTTCCACCCTGTCCCACCTCTGTCATTCCTGCGAAGGCAGGGGTCTATCTTCCGACCGCAAAGCGGTCGAATATTAATACCCCCAGCCCACATCGCCTGATCGGCCGGCTGGGGGAAAACGCTTGCATAGGGCCGGCCGGTAGAGTAAAATGGCCGTAAGTTGCCTGGTAGTGGTGTCGGGCAGTTTTATATAGGAAGCTTGGTTAATATGGAAAAGGTTGGTATCACAGAAAAGACAGTGTTGGTTCTGGGGGCAGGGGCAAGTATGCCTTTTGGGTTTCCGTCAGGTAGGAAGCTAAAAAAGTATATCTGTGAAGGGCCTGAGGTTTTTGGCTATAACTCGCTTCTGACGACGATAAGGTGGGAAAAGGTTGGTGATCCGTTCAATCCCATAGGAGATGTCGATATAGCGACGAGCCAACTCCAAATTCGCAGAAATAGAGAGGAAGATGCGAATAAATTCCGAGAGCGATGGAGAAGCTTCAATCGGGCCTTGGCGAGGTCAGGACAACCCTCAGTGGATGCCTTCCTCGAAGGGCAACCAGACTTTGTTGATATCGGCAAGCTGGCAATTGCTGGTGTATTGTTAGAGTGCGAAGAGACAAAGCGTATGTTCGAGGATATGATAAAGGAAGAAAAGAATAACTGGTATGAATCATTGTTCGAAAAGCTCAACGAAGGGGGAACACTTGAGAGGTTTGGCCAGAATAAACTAGGAATCGTTACGTTCAATTACGACCGGTCGTTGGAGCACTATTTGTTTACGGCTCTGCAGAACTCTTACGGAAAAACAGACGAAGAATGCGCGGAAGCAGTGGGGAAGATACCAATAATACATGTATATGGGAGTCTGGGGGCGTTGCCCTGGCAAGACAAGGATAACAATACGCCTTACGGTCTTCGAGAAAACCAGCCAATAAGGCCGGAAGACATTGTAAAAGCTAGCAAAACGATCACGATTATACGCGACGACAACTATCTAAAAGAGTTCGAGAGAGCCTGGGAACTTATGAATGACGCACGTAGTGTCTATTTTCTAGGTTTTGGGTACGACAGGACAAATGTGGACAGGCTGAAGTTGCCGTCTCTAGACTATAAGACGGACAAATTTGGGGGAACTTGCATGGGTTTATCACTCGAAACAAGACATAGAATGAAAGTGTTGCAGAGTAACACACCACAGGGCCCATATCCACTTATTTGCCAACCATCGTGGAAGGACGTAGATGTTTACGATTTCTTGCACGATCACATAATTCTAGGTTGACAGCCGTATAAATTCGTTTTTTTACCATCTGCGGGGGAGGGGGTGGTTGATTAGTTAGAGGGCGAGTACAGTAGTATGGTTACCAGGGCACAGGCTGCCGAGATAATAGCCGCAGCAACTGCTCCATACATAGTGATCACCATTCTGTCGGCACGTTTGTCGGCCCGGTCGGCGAGTTTGTCGGCCTTTTCTGCGAGTTCAGCAGCGCGGTCAAGACGCTGGTCGTTTCGGGTATCTCTGATCCAATCGCGTATCTTGTCGATATTTCTCCAAATCTCCGCGCGATCAGGTTGATGACTTAACCCTATGCAACCGATACCCATATATTTTATAAGGTTTTTGAGTCCCGATAGTATTTCGTCAAAGTTTTTGCTCGCATCGTTCGCATCATTCGCAATCTCATCGACCCTCTTTTCCACGGTTTGCCACATTATTTTCTGTTTATTGTCGGTTGGTTCAGTCATAGGTTCTATAATACCACAAACGGATCGGCCGAGCAAGGGGGTTTTTATCGGCCGACGGAGCTTTACTCCGTTAGGCATCTGTGTGTCGATATGGTGCCCGTGACGGCCGAATAAGACAAAATTTACAGCAATCCGGCAAATCCATCTAGATAGATGTTGCATAATCCTTGCCGATAGAGTAAAACGATCAGGCAATGGAAAACTTGTTGAGCAGTTGCTTTATCCTATAGGTTGTGGAATTGTTTTTGGTGAGAGTCAGTTTTGTAGGGCCGGCTCTTAACCTGCGTGGTTTTGTTTATGCATACTAAAGAATCCAGATTAACAATACTAATCGCAGGCATATTTGCCTTGTTTCTGTTCCCGTCAGTAGCACAAGCAAATGTGATAAGCATTTTTCACCAAAATATAATCCTCCACCTATTTATTGGAAACGCTTTTCTTGGTCTGATCGAAGGCATATTGATTGCCAGAATTTTTAAAATTTCCATGATGCGTGCGGTTTTACTCATGATTGCCGGCAACTATTTTTCTTCTTGGATCGGTGCTGGTAGTTTACTTCTTTTCGGCTCACAATTACATTATCCTCTTTTACATCTTGTTACTATCGATAATCTCCATTATTTCTTATTATGCCTCATAATCTTCGCCTATCTGGCCACTGTTATTCTCGAATGGCCTTTTTGTCTGTTTATTATGTGGGCAAAACCCAAACGTGTGAAAAAATCCCTTTATGCCTCCATTATCGCTCAGACACTTTCTTATTTATTAATACTAATCTTCAATCCGCCATTTGGGCATTTTTATGGTAATCCAGTTGGCCATCGTAAAATTGATATTGTTCCGGTAAAGACTTTTGCGGATGTACCCAATGCCACAATCTACTTTATTTCTATATCTGATGGCAACCTCTATACTGTCAAACCGGACGGCTCATCCTTGGAAAAAGTTTGCACTCTCCCTGTAAAACAAATGAATATGAAACTTTTAGCTAAACCGGCGGACAAACCAAATCTGTGGAAGTTATATATGGAAAAACAGCCGGATCATTACTGGGAAAAACCAACAGACGAACTTATTTACACAGGCATTGAAGTCTCAGGTTATACCCAGATAGAACTGGACAGAGACCCAAAAAATCGAGACAGAACTAGAAAGCGGGCCATAGATCTTCGAACCAAAGACCCAAATAGTCTTCAAATCTATACTGCTATGCTTGGCGACACTTGGCTTGGTGTGGAAAACCCCCTAGAACTTTATTCTCCCGAAATCATTCATCTGCAATTTGATAGACACATTCTATATTGGACCACATGTAATGCCACTGTCTTGCCTGGAGACCAGGTAGTATATCAACTGGGAAGCCAAATAGTCTTACTGGATCCGAAAGAAAGTAAACTTGGCCTTATAACCCTTGGTTTAGGCCCCGTCGTATTTCTCGCCAAATAATCAGCAAGCGTAGCCCCGACAAAGTAGCCCGGCCCATACACCCCATTTATTCAAACCTAATCTCAAATCTGCGTCAATCCGCGTAATCTGCGGATCCTGTTCTTCCCCTTCCGCCCTTTTCTTTTTTCTTCCTCCCCCTATTGCCTATTGCCTATTGCCTGTTGCCTGTTGCCTGTTGCCTTCCTCCTACCTCCTGTCCCTATTTTAAAATCTGATCCGTCCGATCCGTCCGATCCGTGTTCTATTCCCCCTCCGACTCAACTCACCCACCTTTCGCACCCTTCACACCTTTCCCACTCTTCTAATCTCCTCCCCCCTAAGTGGTCCGCCCTCTTCCCTTCTGATTTCTGCCCTCCTCACCTTCTCACCTTCTCAACTTCTCATCTTCTCGACTTCTCGCTTAATCTTCCCCATCCCCCCTACTCTACCTATCCTCCCTACACTCCCCATCTACCCATTTACTCATCTACTCATCCACTATTTATCTTGTCAAATTCTTTTCTTCTCCGTGTCTCAGTGTTTCAGTGGCTAATCTTCCCCATCCTCCCTATCCCCCCTATCCCTCCATTCACTTTTCATCAAAACTCATCAAAACATAGTACAAACATGGTACAAAGTATGTACAAACATATCGCAAACAGGGTACAAACCACATCACTTTTCATCGGAATTCGTCGGAATTTCACACTTTTTTCTTACCCATCTTGCCTAATCGTTATAATCGTTACGCAAAAATAAGCACTTACATCAATTCCAACAACGTAAAATAAGCACTTACATCAATTTCATGCTACGAAAAATAAAGACTTACATCAATTTCCCCAACCGCCCGCGAGTATTTCCAAACCGTCGATAAAGTCAAATTATTGTCTTGAGTTTTCTATTTGGGTTTTGTGTCTTTGCAATGCCATGTAGGCGGCTTTGTATTCTGGGTCCAGGGTAAGGGCTGTTTCGTATTCCAGCACGGCCTGGTCGATTTGGCCTTGTTTTTCCAGGCTTATGCCGAGATTGAAATGGGTCTTGGCGTTTCCAGGCTCGATTTCAAGCGATTGTCTGTATCTCTTTGTCGCTTGCTGGTACTTTTCCATGCCCAGCAGGGCATTGCCCAGATTGCTAAGGGTCTTGGCATCGGCCGGTCTGATACTCAATGACGTTTCATAATGTTCGATCGCCTGAGCGTGCCTACCCTGTATGGAATAGATATTTCCAATATTGTTATGGATCGCCCCGTCATGGGGGTCAAGCTCCACCGCTTTGAGAAACTGTTCCAGGGCCTCCTGGCGCTTGTTCTGTTGAAAAAGAGCGTTGCCCAAGTTGTTATAGGCATTGACGTTACGAGGATCGATTTCAATTGCCTGATGATAACATTTGACAGCCTCGGCGGTCTGTCCCAGTTCAAAAAACGCCCTGCCCAGATCATTATGAACGCCGGCAAATTGCGGTTCGAGCTTCAGGGCGGTTCGGTAGTGCTCCATCGCTTCTTGTATCCGACCCGCATCGGCCAGCAACCGTCCGAGGTTGTGATGAGCTTCTACGTAATCGCTCCTTAAAGCAATAGCCTGGTAATAGGCAGTTATCGCTTCCTGGTGTCTTTGCCGTTTATTCAGCGAATCGGCCAGACCGAAATACAACTCCGCTTCGTAGTTAGGCGTCTCTTCCGCAAACGGACCGGGCAGACTGGCAAGCAGGATTATAACAATTCCAACCGCCCCGGCCACCGACAAAGCGGTCCGGTTGCGCATACGTATAAACCTGATCAGAACCGTTACGCCCGCCGCCGCCAAAACCGACATGACCGGAATTACCGGTATGCGATAGCGCCCCGCCACAAAGACCAAAATGATCGACAACGGATAAAGGAATACAAACAATACTATCGGGCCGGGAATCCGCCGCCAACAGTTTATCAAACCCAGTATCGCTAACGGCAAAAGAATACCAAAAGGAAATCCGAATCCACCGGCCTTCCAGGTAAGCACCCTCAGCAGGCCCGACCATTTGGTAAACAGATAGATATTTACATTTCTCGGGATTTCCCTGGAGTTGATAAATTGAACGGTTTTACGAGCCAGCCCACAGGCAAAGGCCAACGGTTCATCGAGGACATAGTTCTTGACTTGTTGGTAATAGAAGCCTTGTGTATCATACGAATCGCCGGTGAAGCCGTTTTGTTCCGGCAGGTCGGTTATCTTCTTCCAGGCCAGACCGGGCCGAGCAATCAGCGTTTGCCCATAGTTGGGATTGTTGCCGATATATAAGTTGATCCCGCCGGAAGACGGCAAAACCGCAAAATGCCCGGTCACGTGATGGTTCAGCGTGGCCACCGGAATTGCGATTAACAAAAATCCTGCCAGGATGCCCGTCCATCGCAGGATCAATGACCGCCAACCCACCTCCGCTCGCCAAAGACCGATCGTCAGCCACACACAACCGGCCAGGTAAAATAGTAGAAACGTCGGGCGGGTAATAATACTGACAGCACCGCACAAACCCACCAGAAAACACAGCCGCCATGTCCTGTTTTCACAAGCGTACAGAAAAATCAGCACCAGCAGCACCGCCTCAAAGGCGGCCCAGCCGCCGGCCAACAGCTCGCCTTCTAAAAATATCAGCGGTCCGTAAACAGCCGTTATCAGCCCGGCCCCAACACCGATCTTCAGGCCAAAAACCTTTTTTCCCAAAAGGTAAGTCAAAACGCATGTGCTGCCGCCGAGTACAACTTGAATGATCTTGACAGCCAAAATCGACGAACCGGTCAAACGATAAACCAACGATAAGAAAAACGGATAGAAAAACGGCTGCCAAAAAAAATCCCTCGTCAGACCCTGCCCCTGCACCGCCCTTTGTGCCATCTGGTCATAAGTCATCGAATCAACAATCGGTACGGTAAAGGTGGGATTGTCACGACTGTCATACAGATACCCCACTCGTACAAGCAATGCCGACAAAAATATCAATGCGCCCACCCATCTGGCCCAACCGGCCGCCGGTGGATTGTCTGGGCATTGTTCATTTGATTTGCTTTGTTTGGTTTTTCGTTTCTGACTCATGCTCAGAATCCGCAGGATGGGCCTTGGCCCATGCGGTTAGTTAACCTGTTCGCTCACAAGCCAGCGGCAAACGACAGCAATTCCGGGATGCACTGTTTGTTTGGCTCGTAGTTGCCGCTGCCTGGTTACAGTCCGTAAATCGATGCAAGTTCATCTTCGCGGGGCAGGTTTTTGTAATATTCGCCCTGCCGATCGATAGCTGCAAGAATCGCCCCTATGCCGCCAATGCCAGCCCCGATAGCGGTGCCGTTGCAGTCCTCATCAGACTGGTGGCCAATTATAAGACCAATAAGAGCGCCCACCAGTACCGCTTCGTAGATCGGATGCAGCCTGAGATGTTTACCATGATCATCGTCATCATTGTCATTGTCGCTTTGGCACTTGCCGTCAAGTTTTCCAAAAGTGCATTGACAGCCGCCCAGGGCCACCAGTAACGAACCGACCAGCACAATTGCCCTCGCTTTTCTCAAAGACGCTGTTTTCATATCATACTCCCAAGATTGATGTTACCGGCTTCGTCTCTTGCGAACAAAGCGGCTCAACTCCGCAGTTGAACCGTTGCCGAGTATAATGATACCTATTGGGCATAGTTTATGATACCCATTGGGTATACTTTATTTTCCGGGGTTGTGCAAGACCTTATTTAGAACGAGCGGGTAGAAGTCAGATTTCAGGAAACAGAAAACACTGTATTGGTTCAGCGTGAATTGGACAAATCCGTTTCACAGTTAAGAGCTTTTTCTTGCCTTCGGCAGATACTGAACCCGCCTTTGGCGGGGCTGTTCTACCAGGTTTTTAAAAGGCATAACAAAGCTTTGAATTGGCTCGGCTCATAAAACGGGATGGCAGGCTTTTCGTGGGGGTGACAATTGTTCGCGGGGGTGACAGGTTAGATGAATGGCGGGTATGGTGTGGGCTGCGCTGGGGAATAAGAATTTGCTCGTTAGTAATGCGAAGTATTCAGCGGCTGGTTTGTGGTTCTGATCGGCCCTGCAGACGGGCGATTTCCTTTCTGGCTTCGGAGAGGGTAAGTCCTAAATTTCGCAGGGTCTGCTCGGCGACACAGCCTTTTTCCCGCATCAGACCCAAAAGCAGATATTCGGTGCCGACCTTTTTGTCATTGACCTTTTCGGCCTCCTCGATGGCAAAAGCGACTACCTGTTTGAAGTGCGGCGTGCCCGGGAGCCGACCGAAGACCCAAGTCTCCTCCAGGGAACGCCTGTTCAACCGAGTGATTTGATTTCTCACCGCCGAGGGTGAAACCGAACAGTCTTGCAATACCTGGGCGCCTACGCCCAGGCCATGGTCCAAAATAGCCAATAATACATGCTCAGTTCCGACATATTCCTGATGGTCCTGATGAGCAAGCTCTTCAGCTAATTTCAATACCTCCTTGGCGGTTTCCGAAAGATGTTGGTACATAAGTCAGTATGCTCCTTCGTGTATCGTATATATCGTATTGCGTAATTTTTTGGCACGATACGTTTGACGTTTATTTTTTCGCTTTTCCGAGGCCACAGCGGATCTCATTGATGAGCTGGGCCACCTTAAACGGTTTGTAAATTACAGCGGTCAATCCTTCACTGTTGGCCCGAACAATGGAATGGTTAGGGTCATATCCAAATCCGGTCATAAGAATAACCGGTATGTTTTTGTCAGCGGCCCTGGCGACGGCGAAAATTTCATAACCGCTGGCATAGGGCATTTTTATGTCTGAGATGACAAGATCGTATTTGCACTGAGCCAGCAGTGCTTTAGCCTCCCGTCCATCTCGGGCGGTGTCGGCAATGCAACCGTATTTTCCAACTACATCGACGATGGTCTGACGGATGAACTCTTCGTCGTCAACTACGAGAATATGCTTAGCCAACAAATCGGGGTCAGGCTCGATCTCCTCCATAGTGGGAATACCAAAAACCCCCTTGGGTTGATCCTGCACACTTTTGAGGCTTGACTTTATTTTGACAACGTTGTTGACGATGCCCTGGAGACGGTGACGGATGTCGTCGTGCCCGATGTAATCGTCTATCAGCAAAGAAGCCTCGGTCATGATCTCGTTTAGCGGCTCTGAAACCTGCCGATATAGATCGTCGGCAATCTGACCGGTGCTTTGGTAGCGTTCGACCACCATCAGATCGAGAATGTTGAGTGCTATGGCAATGTATCTGCCGAAGATTTCCGCCATTTGTCGGTCATCTTCAGTGAAGGCTCGCGCGTGCTCACTTTCGACGTTAAGGGTGCCAACCACTTTGTCGTGCAAGAGCAGTGGCACCGTCATAGATGAGCAGGCTCCGTCCAAGCCGGGCAGATAACGTGGATCGCTAGTGGGATCGTTACAAATGTAACTGCGACCGGTGGCGGCTACGTAACCGGTGATACCGTTGTTTTCAATACTGGCAAATATCTCCGTATGTGCATCACGCGGCAGAGACGCTCCCAAAAGGACCTCCAACTGGTTGGTACCGCGGTTTAACAGCCGAACGACAAAATGGTCGAAATGAAGCAGGTCCTTGACGTATCGAACGATTTTGTTCTGCAGGAGATTGACTCGCTGTTCTACCGTCATGGCGCTTAAGGTTTCCGCTTCGAGGCGTACCAGCTCCCGGCCGGCGTTGTCAATGGCGTTGATCCGCTGCTGAAGCTTTCTGCCTGCCGTTTCTTCCCAGGCGACCACGGCAACCTGAGTGAGCTTGCCCTGCTCGTCCATCATGGGGTTAACCACTATTTCGAAATAGCGATTCGACTGTTCGTCTGTAAAGGAATACTTTCGCGGGTGAAGTTGTTTATCGTCAGGAAAACGACTGGCGGCGATCTGCCGTTGGAAATACTCATAAGCCTGGCGGCATCGCTCGATCAGGCCGCTGCGGATGGGTTCGGGAAAGCCTTCCATTTTGGAATTGGCCCATATTATCGTGCCGTCCCGATCTACAATGCAAACGCCTTCGCCAATAGTGTTAAGGACGGAAAGGGCCTGTTCGGAAAGCGATCGCCGCTGCGAATCGCAAGGCGGTTCTATCGGATGGTCTGCTCTTTTTTCAGAAGCCATTTATTTTTCTACCTACTTATGAGCACACACTAATATTATACCACAAATCACCGGTCAATTCCAGCATTATTTTTCATGGTCAAACTGACCGATTCCAATGAATCGTTCGTTTCGAAGGCAACGGGCACAAGGCATGACCGGCTGGTAATCATGAGTATCAGGACAGACATAAAAACAGCCCAATCGGACTCTCGCTCGCTCGACTGGGCCGGTTCTTAACTCCCCAACGTCTCAGTAAATAAACAGATGGGCAGATGGGCTGGTTACCCACCTGGTCATCCGACCATCTATACCCAATGGGTATGATAATTCCTGGCAGGGCCAATTGTGACGCCAGCGTCAATTGTAAAGGTTTTCGGGACAAGTAAAAATACGTAATCAGAAAACGGGGCACGTAGAGCCGCGTAAGCGAAAGCTCAATCGTTGTGAGTATAATCATTTCGAGGATGCGAATTATCGTACTCCTTTTTCATTCTATTGGTCGTCAAATGGGTGTAAATCTGTGTGGTGCTCAAAGACTGATGACCGAGCAACTCCTGTACGACCCTCAGATCGGCGCCGTTGTTTAGCATGTGTGTGGCGAAGCTGTGTCTCAACGTATGAGGGCTAATTTTAGGATCGAGACCGGACTTCAGGAGATATTTATCGAGCTTACGTCTGACGGAACGTGTACTAAGTCTTTGTCCGTGCTTGTTAATGAACAGTGCCTGCTGATCGAAATTTTGTTTACGAGGATGGCTGTCCCTGAAGGTGAGATATCTCTGGATCGACTGCAGAGCTGAAGCGCCGACAGGTGCGAGTCGTTCTTTTTTACCTTTTCCCCGCAGGAAAAGCGATTCTCCCAGGAAGTCCACATCGCTGAGGTTTAGCCCCACCAGTTCACTAACTCTCAGTCCACTGCTGTAAAGCGTTTCCAGAATAGCTCGATCGCGTGCACCGAGCATCGTGTTGGTATCAGGACAATTCAACAAGATGTTAATCTGTTCCACCCCCAGGCATCGAGGCAGTCTTTTTTCCTGCTTAGGAGTGCGAATCGAAGTTACCGGGCTGCTTTCAACGCGACCTCGTCTGACCATGAACTTATAGAAACTACGCAAGGTAGCCAGTTTTCGCGCGACGGTAGCTTTGGAATAGTTCTGTTCGTTAAGATAAGCCAGATACGCTCTAATACACGCCACATCGGCCTGCACGAGTTTGGTATTAGTATCGACCGCAACACTGGTAGCCGAGCCGGTTTCATTCGCATGGTCGCCAGCAGGCAAATGTACAACGGCGTCTCCTGAAAACTCTTCCCTGGAAACACTATTACGTTCCAACAAATAGCCGGCAAACTGCAGCAAGTCCGCACTGTAACATTTTACCGTGTGATGCGAAAAGTGTTTTTCGTAATTTAGATATTCTAGAAATTCTTTTATGATTGGATATTCTTGCATTATCATGCCATTCTTAGTTACGGCGAAAGGTGAATACCAGTCGATAACTGGTTTTTTAAAACCCCTTCCGGGGATCGTTATCCACAACCCTACTGCGGTTGTCTGAGGGTCAATCAGACAGCAAAGGTTTTTCGTCAGGAGCAAAAAGCGAATCGTCCTCTTTTCGTATGCTCCGCGCAAGTACGGTTACGGAAAATTCCAATGATTTTTATCATTAGAATCCGTCGAACCGGTTTGCGCAGACTGACCGTGGGGGCACAGGAGCTCGTCAGCCTCCTCGACCAGTTGTTTACTTAACTGAAAACTCAGGACCGCGGCGTCAAACCAATCGAATTCATTACCACGATCATTAGCCATATCTACAAAAGCGTCCAGCAATTCTTCTTCACAGCCCGGCTGATACCGAAACACAAATCTTTCCCGGCATTCGCCTTCGGCTGCTGAGGCCTTCAGTAAAGAAATCTCTTTAAGTTGGGGCATTATCTTTCTCCCTGTTTAACACTAGTCAGGCGTTGTTTTTCCCGGGCGAGGAGTTCGCCAACCATCTCGTGACAGACAAAGGACAAATAGTTCCTGCTGGTAAGGATTCTTTCCCAGCCGGAAGGTGTTTTGTCGGCCTTGTGTCTCCGGGCATATTTTTTAATTTGTTCGATCACATCCTCTTGTCCGGCATCGAACATTCTGACAACCATTGTTTTTGGTTTCATTGTCAAATCATCAGACAATTCGAAACTCGTACCGGTAGTAGCCAATTTCTTGGCATCGACGCCACGAGACCATCCTTTATCTGCGAATTGTTCTCTGACATACAACTGCAGCATCATGCCTATTTGCGGCGGTCGATACGGTTCGTATTTGGTGATCTGACCTACGATCACCGCATCCGCGCCCAGGTTGTTTGCCAGAGCCATCACGTCCTGCGGGTTACTGACGTTTTGGAACCCTAATTCCGTCAAAGCCGCCAGAACCCGATTGACTGGAACAACCTGCAACGTTCTGCTTGATCGTTCGTCCAGAACTTCCACCTGTTGAAGCTCGAAGTAGAACTCGTCGGTGACCGCCATGACGTCCAGAGCACTAGTGCCAGAGATGTCTCGGAACGGCACTACGGCTATGGAGTACTCCATCGGATAGGGGCTGTGATAGACACGCTCGACCCTGCCGCTGGTAGTGCAACCAATGAGCACTACGGCGATCAACAGGAACATTACCAAGGACGCTTTCGCCAGACCAAGGTTGTCAGGCCCGTTGGGTTTCTCGATATTCACTTTTTTTCTTTCAATAACTGTGTGGGGTCGTTATTTACAACTAAACAAGCTAATTAGCCTGGACACTACCCTGTGGATGTTTGCTCATCCGCATCGGCGTCGGGGCAGTAAAATCTATCATGTCGGTTTTGACCGACCAGATATTGTCAACAAACATTCTGTCAGAGCAGAAAAATATTCTTCCGTCCGGCGCCCATGTTGGTGCATAGTTGGAACTCTGTCCGGTAGTAAGTCTGTTATTGTTGTTGCCGTTGATATCCACGATCCAGATATCCTCGTTGGAATTATTGGATGCGTCGGAATTTGCTTTGTTGTTCTTATCCTGGTTACGTCCGGTGGTATGGTATGCTATTTTGCTGCCGTCAGGCGACCAACTCGGATAAACACAGGCATGCTCGGTGCTGGTGACAATTTCGGTGGGGAACCTGGCCTCATCACCAACCATATCCACGGTCCAGATACTGAACCACTGGCTGCCCCTGAAGCGGTTTAACTGAAAGGCAATCTTATTGTTTTTGGGATCGGGACTCCACTGGGGAAACATGCCAAACCCGATTGATTTTTTAATACTCGGATTTTCGGCGTCCAGCACCCACAACTCCCATTGTTGGGAGCGATCCCCAAAAAGGCAGTAAACAATGCTCTTGCCGTCCGGCGACCATGAAGGGTGCATTTCGTTACTGCTGCTGGTGGTCATTCTGACCGGGCTGGTACCGTCTGTGCCGATGACCCAGATGTCCCAATTGCCCGAGCGCTCACTAGCATAAGCGACTTTGTCACCGGCAGGCGAAAAACAGGGCTGAATCTCACTGGCCGGATCGCTGGTCAGGCGGGTGGCGGTATGGCCGTGAATCCGCTTGATATAAAGATCGGGGTTTGGCGAATGTTGTAAGGAGCTGAAAACCATTAATTGATTATCACTACTGATATCGGGGTCGAAATCACCACCCTCCTCACAGAAGGTGTGTTGCATGAGAGAAGAAAACGGTTTGGCGGCAAATTCCACCGGAGTCCAGTCGTCAAACCCCTGATGGTTTGCGGTTAGAGTGGGGTAGGAAAACGCAATTTTTTTGTTGTTCGATTGTAGCGGCAAGGACACGCTGGAACAACCAATCCCCCAAAATATTGCTATCGCAACACCAGCGACAAAAATTTTTATTCTATTAAGCTGCAACACTTCCATCCCTAATAAAAGAATCTCCCCTGGGATTCCTTCGCTGCTCTCCCCAACCACCCGCCTCCAGCTAAGCAACAGGGGAAGAAGTCGCCAATTTGTTCATCGCCGGGAACTCCTGCCCCAGCATTGTTTTCCGGCAGTCCGCCGGTTTGTTTTCGCCGATTTCCCATCTGATTTGCCCAGCTTTTTCCGTTGGTTCGGAGGCCGCTAACCGTAATGCCCAATGGTATCTCTGTTTGTCTTATCGGCCTTATAGCTGCCCAAACTGAGCAAAATATGTAACTTTTCCTCGAATTATCAAGTCCCATAAAGGTTACACAAACCTATCGTCCAGAGGGGCGGCTTTACTTTAACCTGGATGTGTAATAAAGGTATTTCCGAGGAGAATTGCTTTGGGAATGGATCATGCCGACCACTCATCGCTAAATGGTAGGACCAACAAGGCGAATGGAGTAAACACACATGTGAAAATTTCTTTGTTTTAGAGCATAAGATGTGTAACTTATTCTCAAATCTCAAGTTATCGTTTTCATAGACTGTTGATTTCTTGACAGGCAGATGATATTGTTATAGTTATAGACTTAAACTGGCAAGGGCCGGTACCGAATAGGGTTATGTGAGAATTTGCAGTAAGGTAAATATTTTGTGACCATTTCGCGCACAATTTTACTCGTAAGAAATTAAATGAACGCAAACGATAACAATCAATTTCGTCGCGTTAGCGTGGTCATACCAGCGTACAATGCGGGTCCGTATATCTGCCGAACTATTGAAAGCGTTTTGAATCAGACCCATCGGGCTGATGAAATAATTGTGATCGACGACGGTTCGACCGATAACACCGGCGAGCAGGTAAAAAAATACGGTTCCTCAGTTCGCTATATTTATCAGGACAATGGCGGGGCCAGCACCGCCCGTAACACGGGGATAAAGGCGGCTGGGTTTGAATGGATCGCTTTTCTTGATGGCGACGACGAATGGCTGCCGGAAAAACTGAAGCTCCAGATCGAGCACCTCGGGCGAAATCCGCAACTGGTCTGGACCGGTGCCAATTTTTACTATTGTTTGTGCGACGAGAACCGGCGAGGGCCGTGTATCGCTCCGGCTCGTGCTGAACAATTACTTAACGGTAAAGAGTTTTTTGACGATTTTTTTTGGGCATTCCGCAACGCTGCTTCCGGCTGTACCATAACGATGTTGATAAGGAAAGATATTTTAGAACAGGCAGGCATGTTTCGGGTTGGTCAGCTCATGGCCAATGATCTCGATCTTTGGTTTCGGATTGCGTATCAACATGGGCGTTTTGGATTTATCAGTGAGCCGCTGGCAATCTATCATATAGCCATACCGCAAAGTATAACAAAAAAACACAGGTTGTTGGAAATTCGCTGTGAATTGCTGAAACGTCATCTGCTGCTCTCAGCCGAGCACGGCAGGGATCAGGCGTTCAAGCCATGTGCAGGCCGGATGGCGGGATCCTGGATACGCAGCTTGCTTTTTGAAGACCGGCCGGAAGACATCCGCGGTATGCTAAATGACTTTGGCGAGTTATTGAGCCGGCGTTTCAAAATAATTGTTCGTTTGCTGCTGATATTTCCACGGGCAACGGCTGTCGTTTGTCATACGATCTCTCGAATAGTGAGAGCCTTACATCTACGTCGGCAGATAGTCCCGCGGCCGAAACGACGCCAGGATGTTTCTCAAAAAAACAGATGAGAATATCCAATGTCATTACAAAACGATAAAAAAATCAATCTCATTATCATGGGGCATTTTCAGTATCCCCATGGCATGGCCAATACCAAAAGGGTGCAAAACTCCATTGATTATCTGATGCGGACGGGCAATATCGATATTAAGGTTTTGCTCCTGCGCGGGGAACGCGTGAAACTGGCTGACAGTGAGCCATGCGGCATACACCGGGGCGTCGAATACGTAACCATCGGGGCCGATATCGAACCGAACATCACGGCTTTGTACAAAAGTATGAAATACTTCCTCGATGGAATGGCTTATATCAAAAGAAGCCGCCGGCGCAGGCAAAAAAACATCATATATGTTTACGATCATCCCAGTACGGACAATGTCCCCATTATTCTGTTCGGGAAAATACTCGGGTATAAATTCGTGTTCGATATTGTAGAGGATGTTGATTTCGTAGGGCATTCGCCCGATATTTTTGCCAGGATCAAAAATGCTTCCGGAAAATTTTTTTACAAAAGGCTTGGTTTTTTTGCCGATGCGGCGATCGTCATATCGAAGCATCTGTACCAGAAAACAACAGCTATAGCAAAAAACAGGTTTCCCGTGCGACTTTACCCGATCTCGGTCAACTTTGAAAATTTCGACTTTGCCGGCCAGGGATTTCACGATCCGATACGGATATTCTATGGAGGAACTTTCGGAGAAAAAGACGGTGTCGAAAATCTGATTTGTGCTTTTGAAACCGTTTGTTCAAAACACAACAACGTCAACCTCATACTCACCGGCAAAGGTTCGCCCGGCCGTATGGATGTTATCGAAAAAAGTATTATCCGATCGGATTACCGCGATAGAATCGTATATAAAGGCTATCTGGGAAACGGTGATTTTTATGATTGTTTGAACAGTTGTGACATTTTGTGCATGACACGAACAGGTTCCGGCTTTGCCAATACAGGTTTTCCTTTCAAACTGGGTGAATATCTGGCCACCGGCAAACCGGTGATCGCTTCTAAGGTGAGCGATATCGGCGAATATCTGGAGGACAGGAAAAATGCCGTCGTTATTGCGCCGGGTTCCATCGGGGCTATTGCCGAAGCTATCGAATTTCTAATAGAACATCCGGACGAGGCGTATAGAATCGGCGCCAACGGCCGGGAAACCGCAAAAAATAATTTCGATGCCGCAACTGTGGGTGAGAAACTGCGGCAAATTCTAATGGCCGTCTGAAATATGCGTAACGACCAAAAATATTAGTGCCTTACGAGTAAAATTGGGTTAAAAAACTGCGGAAGTTAAGAGTGAATAAGAGTGAAGAAAAATATCGCATAAGTGTGGTTATACCGGCTTATAACATCGGCAAGTTCGTCGGCCGGGCGATCGAATCCGTCCTGGCTCAAACCCGTCGGCCTGATGAGATCATCGTAGTAGATGATGGTTCGACCGATGAGACCGCGGCCCAGATAAAGAAATTCGGCGCCAAGGTAAAATACATTTACCAGGATAACGCCGGTCCCGGTGCCGCTCGAAACACAGGTATAAAAGCAGCCGGCGGCGAATGGGTCGCTTTTCTCGATGGCGACGACGAATGGCTGCCAGACAATCTGAAACTGCAAACGGATTTGCTAAATCGCAACCCAGATATATTCTGGTCCGTCGGCAACTATAACAGTTGTCTATATGATGAAAAACGCAGCGCTCCTTATCTGGTTCCTGAAAAAGTCAAAACGCTTATGTGCGGCAAGGACTATTTTGATGATTATTTTGACGCCTTTATGGCAGGCGCCACAGGACACCTGAACACATCATTCATTAAACGTCAGATACTGGAAGAGGTCGGATCTTTCCTCCAGGGCGTAACCTTTGGCGAAGATATAGACCTGTGGTTTCGTCTGGCTATACGCCGGCCGAAAGTCGGCTATGTCTCCCAGCCCATTGCCGTCTATTATCTTCACCATCCCGGCAGCCTGATCGAAAGTACCCAAACCCAGCAGAAAATGAAAGTGGTTTGTGAACTGGTTGAGCAAAATCTCAGACTAGCAGAGCAATATAACCGAACGGAAAAATACAGACAGTGTGCCGGTTTTTATTTGCGGCGGTTCATACGATCCTGTCTTTTTAATGATAGCTTGGCACCCGCTATTCGAGACATGCTTAAGCGATTGGATGATTTCTTTCCGCCGGGTTACAAGATGTTTATATGGACACTTCTCTGTTTTCCACGGACCACCGCAGCGGGCCTGCACCTGATTTCCAGGATTGTCCGGCTTCTTAATCTACGCCGACGCGTTGTCCGACGTCCAAAATAATTTTGGTTCCTCATAAGAATCTGTACAGAACACGAGGCTAAGAACTGCTGTATCCTATTGACCTGCAAGGAGATACGTCATTTGTCGCGACATTCGGAAGCAACTCTTGGATTTATCGCATTGGTGTCAAT
>Ga0209705_10000133_pt1 | contig 37654 bp, 36 predicted proteins | sample PPLLaktember2015_5_FD_187262 | JGI IMG/M metagenome (GOLD analysis project Ga0209705, IMG submission 187262) | Freshwater sediment microbial communities from Prairie Pothole Lake near Jamestown, North Dakota, USA - PPLs Lake P8 Core (1) Depth... | ecosystem: Environmental > Aquatic > Freshwater... | reverse complement strand
GCACGCCGTTCGCCAACGTGCTGCTCGCCGCCCGTACCCCGCTTGCTTCGAACCTCGCCTGAGAACCGTGTCGCCCCTGCAACTCACCTGCTATAGCGCCACCAGCTGCCTCGGCCGCGGGCTCGCACCGATGCAAGCCGCGCTGCGCGCGCGCGCCAGCGGCCTCGCGCGCGAGCCTTTCGAATCGGCGGCACTCGATACCTTCATCGGCGCGGTCGACGGCCTGGACGCAGTCCGTCTGCCCACCGCCCTCGCCGCCTGGGATTGCCGCAACAATCGCCTCGCCGAGCTCGGGTTGGCGCAGGATGGATTCGCGGACTCGGTGCGGGCGGCGGCGGCCCGCCTGGGCGCGGCGCGCATCGGCGTGTTCCTCGGTACCAGTACGTCGGGGATCCACCAGACCGAGCTCGCCTACCGGCGACGCGACGCCGCAAGCGGCGCGCTGCCTGCGGACTTCGACTATGCGCGCACGCACAATACCTATTCGGTCTCGGGCTATGTGCGCGCCCGGCTCGGCCTCGCGGGACCCGCGTGGACCGTGTCGACCGCGTGCTCTTCCAGCGCCAAGGTGTTCGGCACCGCCGCGCGCATGATCGACGCGGGCTTGATCGATGCCGCCGTGGTGGGAGGCGTGGACAGCCTGTGCCTCACTACGCTGTACGGCTTCAATTCGCTGGAGCTGCTCGCGCACGAAGCCTGCCGGCCCTGGGACCGCGCGCGCACCGGGTTGTCGATCGGCGAAGCGGCGGCCTTTGCATTGCTCGAGCGCCCGACGGCGTCGCCGGCGTCCGACGCCGTGCTGTTGCTGGGCGTCGGCGAGTCGAGCGATGCCCACCACATGTCCTCGCCGCATCCCGAGGGGCTGGGCGCGCGGCTCGCCATGCAGGCCGCGCTCCAGGCCGCGGCGCTGCAGCCTGGCGACATCGACTACCTCAACCTGCACGGCACCGCGACGCCCAGCAACGATGCCGCCGAGGATCGCGCGGTCGTCGGTCTGTTCGGCCGATCTGCGCCGTGCAGCTCGACCAAGGGCGCGACCGGCCATACGCTGGGCGCGGCCGGCGCGCTCGAAGCAGTGGTAGCGGCGCTTTCGCTGCGCGAGGGGTTCATTCCCGGCGGCGCGCAGACGAGCGAGCTCGACCCGGCGCTCGGCGCGAACTACGTGCTCCAGAGCCGCGACGCGCCGCTCAGCCGCGTGCTGAGCAATTCCTTCGGCTTCGGCGGCACCAACTGCAGCCTGGTGCTGGGGCGAGCATGACGCCGCTTTCAGCCGCCATAGAGCGCGTGAGACTGCTCGGCCCGGGCCTCGCGGACTGGGACGCCGCGCGCCAGGTGCTCGCCGGCGAGGCGCCGTACAGGCCGGCGCCGACTGCGGTACCCCCGCCGGCGCTGCTGCCGCCCAACGAGCGACGGCGCTGCGGGCAGGCGGTGCGCATTGCGCTCGCCGTGGGCGATGACCCGCCGGCGGGCATCGCCACGGTGTTCGCCTCCTCGTCGGCCGACGGCGATACCTGCCACGCGATCTGCGAGCAACTGGCCGGCGCAGAGCGCCTGATCTCGCCCACGCGCTTCCACAATTCCGTGCACAACGCACCCTCGGGCTACTGGAGCATCGCCACCCGCAACATGAGCCCGTCGACGAGCCTGTGCGCCTACGACGGCAGCTTCGCCGCCGGGCTGCTGGAGGCCTGTGCGACGCTGCGCGCCAGCGGACGGCCGGTGCTGCTCATCGCCTACGATGCACCCTATCCGGAACCGCTTCACGCGAAGCGCCCCCTGCCGGACGCGTTCGGGCTGTCCCTGCTGCTGGCGCCGGTACCGGGAACCGCGAGCCTTGCGCAAATCGATCTGAGCTGCGCGGCGAGCGCCCCCGACGTCCTCGCCGACGCAGGCCTCGAGGCACTGCGGCGCGCCATCCCCGCGGCGCGTGCGTTGCCACTGCTTCGCCTGCTGGCGCTGCGTCGCAGCGGGTCGGTGGTCGTGGATTACCTGGATGGCCTCGGCCTCACCGCCCGGGTACGCCCGTGCCCCTAGACCGCGAGTGGATCGAGGCGCACATCCCGCACCGGGGCGCCATGTGCCTGCTGGATGGCGTCCTGGAATGGGACGCGCAGCGCATCCTGTGCCGCGCGACCAGCCATCGCGATCCGGCGAATCCGCTGCGCGTGGCGCAGGCGCTGCCCGCCGCCTGCGGCATCGAGTACGGCGCGCAGGCGATGGCGGTGCACGGCGTGCTGGTGGCAGCGGACGGCGCGCCGCTCGGACGCGGCGTGCTGGCGAGCGTGCGCGGGGTGACGCTGCACGCGGCGCGCCTCGATCAGGTGCAGGGCTTGCTGCGGGTCGCTGCCGAGCGCCTGAGCGGCGAAGACGACCACATCCTCTACGAATTCAGCGTCGCCTGCGATGCGGGCGAGCTGGTGCGCGGTCGCGCCACCGTGGTGCTCGACGCGTCCACGGCATGAAGGGCGTGCGCGCGCTCGTCACCGGCGGCAGCGGCGGCATCGGCGCGGCGATCTGCCGCCGCCTCGCGGCCGACGGGCACCACGTGGTGGTGCATGCGCATCGCAATCCGGACGCGGCGCAGGCGCTGGCCGGGGAGTTGGCCGCCCGCGGCGGCGGCGCCGAAGCGATCGCCTTCGACGTCGCCGACGCGACCGCCGCGCGCGCCGCGCTGGAGGCACTGCTCGAGCGCGGCCCGATCCAGATCGTGGTGAACAACGCCGGCATCCACGACGACGCCGCGTTTCCCGGCATGAGCGAAACGCAGTGGCGCCGCGTCATCGACGTGTCCCTGCATGGCTTTTTCAACGTGACGCAGCCGCTGGTGCTGCCGATGATCCGCACGCGCTGGGGACGCATCGTCAACATGGCATCGGTCAGCGCCGTCACCGGTAACCGCGGCCAGGCGAACTATGCCGCCGCCAAGGGCGCGCTGATCTCGGCGACGCGCACCCTCGCGCTCGAGCTCGGCAAGCGCGGCGTGACCGTGAACGCCGTCGCACCGGGATTGATCGATACGCCCATGAGCACCGGCTTTCCCGAGGAGCGCTTGCGTGAGCTCGTGCCCCTGCAGCGCGCGGGCACCGCGGAGGAAGTCGCTGCGCTGGTGGCGTTCCTCGCTTCCGAGCGCGCCGGCTACATCACGGGGCAGACCATCCCCATCAACGGCGGGATGATCTGAAGCGCCGCAGCGCCAGCCACGGCAGCCGCGCGAGGAATCCGAGCATCAGGCGGATGTGCATCCAGGTGAGCAACGTGTTGTCGCGCCCATATCGAAAGTGCGACACGCCACCCTCTTCCGGCCGCAGGTAGCGCACTGGCGCGCCGAGGTTCACCGCCGGCACGCCGCGCCACAGCAGGCGCACCGCGGCCTCCGGATCGAAATCGAAACGCCGCATCCAGCGCCGCGCCTGCATCACCTCGAGCAGCGGCCGCACCGGATAGACGCGAAAGCCGAACAGCGAATCGCCGATGCCCATCCACAAGGTTTCCAGGTTCGCCCACCAGTTGGATACCCGGCGCCCCTTCACGCGCAGCGCTGGGGCGCTGGCGTCGAAGCGCGGCACGCCCAGCACCATCGCCTCGGGCAAGCGCATCGATGCCTGCATGAATTCGCCGATCGAGGCGGCCGGGTGCTGGCCGTCGGCGTCCATGGTCAACGCGTGGCTGTAGCCCTCGGCGGCGGCATGGCGCAAAGCGTGCAGCACCGCCGCGCCCTTGCCGCAGTTCGTTTCCAGCGCCAGCACGCGCAGCCCCGGGTCGACGTGCGCCATGCGTTCGAGCTCTTCGCGCGTGCCGTCGGTGCTGCCGTCTGCGACCACCCACACGGGCGTCCATTGCGCGCGCGCGGCGCGCACCGTCTCGTATACCTGGGGGCCGGAGTTGTAGCTCGGGATGACCACCAGGTGGGAGCGCGAGGTCGCGCCCGCGCTCACGCCGGACGCGACTCCACGTCCACCGGCACCGGCAGCGCGGCCGCCGGCGCCTCGGCCATCTCGCGCGCGCAGTACTGCTCGAGTTCGCGCATGAAGCCATGCAGGTCGCGCGGCGGATCGAAGCGCCGCCCCAACCGCACCCGGTAGCGCAGCGGCAGCTCGGGCCGGCGCGACAGCGGCCAGCCCTTGCCGAGGAACGCGCTGTCGGCCTCGATGAATAGGGTCTGCACCGGCACGCCCGCCTGGCGCGCAATGAGTGATATCGCCCCGCGGAACGGATTCAGGTGGCCGCGCGCGGTGCGCGTGCCTTCGGGGAACAGCAGCAGCTGGCCGCCGCCGCGCAACTCCTCGACGGCGCGCCGCACCATGCCCACCGGCCAGTCGTTGCGGATGTACCCGGCGAGCCGCGCGCCCGGGCCGAACAGCACCCCGGTGATGAGCGGCGCCTTGAGCACGCAGTTGGCCTGCGGTGCACGCGAGAGCAGCATCACGGCGTCGAGCAGCGAAGGGTGGTTGGGGGCGAGGATCATCGGTCCCGCCTCGCGCAGGGCGTCGAGCGCCTGCAGGTCGAAACGGCAGGCGCCGACCGCCTGCAGCGTGGCCAGATAGGCGCGGAAGCCGCGCGCGATGGCGCGGCGTCCGAGCAGGTGGCCGGTACGCTCAGGCAGCACCGCGCGTAGCGCGACCGCCAGCGCGCCCCACGCCAGGCTGGCGACGCCGAGGAGCGCCAGGCCGAACCAGAGCGCGGCGTAGGCATGGGCCGCGCGCAGCCAGCGCAGGATCATGCGCCGCTCACTCCGGGGCCTCCACGCGCTCGCGCGACGTGCCGAGCAACCAGGCGATACCCACGCCGGCGGCGACGTAGCGGTCGCGCTTCACCAGCGGGCTCGAGTCGAATGCCGCGCCGCGCAGCGTGTCCGCGCGCAGGAAAGCGCCCACCCAGAAACCGTCGAAGCGGCGGCTGGCCGCGGCGAGGAACTGCATCCCGGCGTAACCCCCGGAGGCGACGTAGGCGGGGCGCGCGGCCGTGGCGAACTCCGGCGACACGCCGTAGAAATACTCGTGCTGGCGACGACTGCCGTAGAGGGGGCCGGCGAGCAAGCCCAGGTTCCATCCCGCCAGCATGCCGCGACCCGGCAGGTCGAGGTTGAGGTTCGGCGTGACCGCCCACCCGATCGCACGCGGCGAGGATTCGAGGGTGAACGCGGCCCGCGCGGGCAGGCGCAGCTCCAGCAGCGGGCCGCCCGCCCGAGATCCCCACAACGCGATCTGCAGCGACGGCCCCGCCTCCACGGAGGGCCGCAAGTCGGGCATGCCGGCGCGCGCCGCGTTGCGCGAGCTGTTCACCGGCAGCGACGCTGCGAAGCTCACGTTGAGTTCCAGGCGCGGCGTGCCGAACAGCTCGCCGCGTATGCCGTGCCGGTCGGCCTTCAGGTACTCGCCCCGATAGATGACGTAGGGTACGGGCAACACATAGGTGCGGCCCTCGTCCGAGCCGCGATAGTCCGGGAGCGCAAAGGCGCCCAATCCCAGGCCCAGCTCCCACAGGGGAAGTTCCTCGGCGCCCGCGTGCGCCGATGCCAGCACGCAGAGTACGACGAGCGCTCGCTTCATGCACCGGCATTTCCAGCTGTCATGCCCCACCTCCGGCTGCGCCCGATTCTAACCCGCCGGGCTAGGGCCGATTCTTGGCGAGATTGGCGTCGTGAATGTCGATATCGGCACGCGTGCGCAAGCTGCCGACGTAGGCTTCCAGCTGGCGCGCGCCCGCGGTTTGGACGGCTCGCGCGCGCTCGGCGGTCTTTTGCGCCTCCGGGCGCGGCTCGGGTTCGAGTACCTTGACCACCCGGTACAGCATGTAGCCTTCGGCGCCGCGCGCGGCACCGGCGTACGCCGGCAGCTTGCCGGGATCCGCGGCCATGATCTGGCGCAAGGCACCGGCCGGAACACCCTGCGGGCTGCGCCGGGTGACCGCCTTGGAGGGTCCCCAGCCCACGCCGGCGTCCTTGCCCTGACGCAATTCGGTGAGCTTCGCGTTGCCCGCCTTTTGCGCGAGCGACGACGCCTCCTCGGCACGCAGCCGGCGCTCGATATCGGCACGCACCTCCTCGAACGTGCGCTGCGTCTCGGGCTGGTGCTCGAGGACGCGCGCCGCCACCAGCGTGCTCGGGGCCACCTCGACCGCGTCGGTATTGCGCCGCGCCTTCAGCGCGTCGTCGGCGAACAGTGCCGCCAGCAGCTTCGGGTGCGCGATCACGCCGGCCTCGGGCGCGGGTGTGCGCCCGATCCAGCCGCTGTCGCGCAGGGGAAGCTTGAAACGCTCGGCCACCGGCCCGAGGCTGTCGGGCTGCTCATACACCAGGTTGCTGAAGATTTCCGCCGACTCCACGTAGCGGCGCGCACCCCGCTCGCGGGCGAGATCCGCCGCCAGTTCGGCGCGCACCTCGGTGAAAGGCCGCCCCGATGCGGGCTGCACGCCGGTCACGCGGATGATGTGCCAGCCGAAATCGCTTTGCACCGGGTCGCTGATCTCGCCTTGCTTCAGCCGGAAGGCCGCCTCCTCGAACGGACCCACCATCATGCCGCGGGCAAACAAGCCGAGGTCGCCCCCCTTCACCGCGGATCCCGGATCCTGCGAGTGTTGCTTCGCCAGTTCGCCAAAGCGCGCCGGGGCCTTGCGCAGTTCGGCAGCGAGCTTGCGCGCCTGCTCCTCGGACTGCACCAGGATATGGCTGGCGCGGCGCTGCTCGGCCACGCGGTACTGGCTGGCACGCGCCTCGTAGGCCGCCTTCAGCTCCGATTCGGGGATCGCCTCGCGCGCGCCGAGGACCTCCGCGGAAAGCACCAGGTACTGGGCCCGCACGCGCGCGGGAACGCGAAACTCCGCGGGGTTCGCGTCGTAATACGCTTTCGCCTGCGCTTCGGTCACGCGCACCTGGGCAAGCAAGGGCTGCGCCGCGATCAGCGCCTCTTGCACGTCGCGGCGCTCGTCCTGCAGCGCGGCAAGGCGCTCGGCCACCGTGCGGGAGACGATCGCCGTGCCGCCGATCGCTTCGGTCAGCTGCGTCAGCGCGAGGTCCTGGCGCAGACTCGCCTCGAACATCTGCGGGGTCTGGTTCTGCGTGCGCAGCCGCGTCTCGTATTGGGAGCGGGAGAAGCCCTTCTCGTCCTGGAACGCGGGCACCGCGAGGATGGTCTCGCGCAGCACCTCATCGCTCACTGCGAGCCGGGCGCGCAGGGCGGCGTCGGCCACCACGCGCTGCGCGACGAGCGAATCCAGCAGCGCGCGCCGCGCTTCCGGGGTATCCAGCGCCTCGACGTCGATACTGGCGCCGAACGCGGCGCGCAGGCGATCCTGCTGCTGGCGCAGCGCGTCGGCGAACTCGGACTGCGAGATGCCGGAGCCGTTCACGGTGGCGACGTCGTTGCGTCTGCTCATCGAGCCCGTATAGGCTTCCAGCCCGAAGAACGCGAACGGGATCACCATCAGGGCGAGCACCCCCTGCACCAGCCGCTTGCGCTTGTGTATGAGTTCGAACATCTCTTACGATTTCAGCTAAGTGTGGCGGAGCGGACGGGACTCGAACCCGCGACCCCCGGCGTGACAGGCCGGTATTCTAACCAACTGAACTACCGCTCCGAATCCGTGGTGGGTGCTGACGGGGTCGAACCGCCGACATTCGCCGTGTAAGAGCGACGCTCTACCAACTGAGCTAAGCACCCCGCGAAAAAGGGGCGCTAGTTTATCGCGTCCTTGAGCGCCTTGCCAGCGCGGAACTTGGGCACGCGCGCCGCCGCGATCTGCAGCGCCTCGCCGGTCTTCGGGTTGCGCCCGGTGCGCGCGGCGCGCTGCCCCGGGTAGAAGGTGCCGAAGCCGACCAGCGTCACCGCCTGGCCTTTCCTGAGATTGGTCTTCACCGCGCCCACCAGGGCGTCCACCGCGCGCTCGGCGGCAAGCTTCGACAATTCCGCCTGCTGTGCGATGTGCTCGATCAGGTCCGCCTTGTTCATCGCTCGGGCCTCTCCTGTCTAGTGCTTGACCGCGGTGGTGCTGCCCGGCTTGTCCTCGGCGGGCGGCAGCGGCGCGGCTTCTTCCGGCACCGGCAGGGGCGTGGGCATGCGCTCGAGCGCCACCTCCAGCACCTTGTCGATCCACTTCACCGGCAGGATCTCGAGGCGGTTCTTGACGTTGTCCGGGATCTCGACCAGGTCCTTCAGGTTCTCTTCCGGGATCAGCACCGTCTTGATGCCGCCGCGATGCGCGGCCAGCAGCTTTTCCTTCAGGCCGCCGATCGCCAGTACCTCGCCGCGCAGCGTGATCTCGCCGGTCATCGCCACGTCGGCGCGCACCGGGATGCCGGTCAGGACCGACACCATCGCCGTGGCGATGCCGATGCCCGCGCTCGGCCCGTCCTTGGGCGTCGCGCCCTCGGGCAAGTGGATGTGGATGTCGTTCTTCTGGTAGAAGTCCTCCTGCACGCCGAGCTTGCGCGAGCGGTTGCGCACCACCGAGAGCGCCGCCTGGATGGACTCCTGCATCACCTCGCCGAGCTTGCCGGTGGTGATGGTCTTGCCCTTGCCGGGCATGGTCACCGTCTCGATGGTGAGCAGCTCGCCGCCGACTTCGGTCCAGGCGAGACCGGTGACCTGGCCGACCTGGTTCTGCTTCTCGGCCATGCCGAAGCTGTACTTGCGTACGCCGAGGAACTTGTCGAGGTTCTTGGGCGTGACCGTGATGCGGCGCGCCTTGCCCTCGCCCGCCTGCTGCGCGGTCAGCAGCTGCTTCACCGCCTTGCGGCAGATCTTGGACACCTCGCGCTCAAGCGCCCGGACTCCCGCCTCGCGCGTGTAGTAGCGCACGATGTCGCGGATGGCGGACTCGGACACCGACAGCTCGCCCTCCTTGAGGCCGGTGCTCTCCTTCTGCTTGGGCAGCAGGTAGCGCACCGCGATGTTCATCTTCTCGTCCTCGGTGTACCCCGAGAGGCGGATCACTTCCATGCGATCGAGCAGCGGCGCCGGGATGTTGAGCGTGTTCGCCGTGGCGACGAACATGATCTCCGACAGGTCGTACTCGACCTCGATGTAGTGGTCGGTGAAGGTGTGGTTCTGTTCCGGGTCGAGCACCTCGAGCAGTGCCGAGGACGGGTCGCCGCGCCAGTCCTGTCCCAGCTTGTCCACCTCGTCGAGCAGGAACAGCGGGTTGCGCACGCCGACCTTGGTCATGTTCTGCAGGATCTTGCCCGGCATCGAGCCGATGTAGGTGCGGCGGTGGCCGCGGATTTCGGCCTCGTCGCGCACGCCGCCCAGTGACATGCGGACGAACTTGCGGTTGGTGGCGCGCGCGATGGACTGGCCGAGCGAGGTCTTGCCCACGCCCGGCGCGCCCACCAGGCACAGGATCGGCGCCTTCATCTTGTCGACGCGCGTCTGCACCGCGAGATACTCGACGATGCGCTCCTTCACCTTCTCCAGCCCGTAGTGGTCCTTGTCCAGGACCTCCTGCGCGGCCTTGATGTCCCTGGAGATCTTCGAGCGCTTCTTCCACGGCAGGTTGACCAGCGTCTCGATGTAGTTGCGCACCACGGTCGCTTCGGCCGACATCGGCGACATGAGCTTCAACTTCTTCATCTCGGCTTCGGCCTTCTTGCGCGCGTCCTTCGGCATGTGCGCGCGCTTGATGCGCTTGTCCATTTCCTCCAGGTCGGCGCCCTCCTCGCCCTCGCCCAGCTCCTTCTGGATCGCCTTCACCTGCTCGTTGAGGTAGTACTCGCGCTGGCTCTTCTCCATCTGGCGCTTGACGCGGCCGCGGATGCGCTTTTCCACCTGCAGGATGTCGATCTCGGTCTCGAGCTGGCTGAGCAGATGTTCCAGGCGGCTCTTCACGTCGAACATCTCCAGCACCTGCTGCTTCTGCTCGAGCTTCAGCGGCAGGTGCGCGGCGACCGTGTCGGCGAGGCGTCCGGCGTCGTCGATGCCCGAAAGCGAGGTCAGGATCTCCGGCGGGATCTTCTTGTTCAGCTTCACGTACTGGTCGAAGGCCGACAGCAGCGCGCGGCGCATGGCTTCGATCTCGGCGGGCACCGCGCCTTCGATCGGCACCGGATCGGCTTCCGCGACCCAATGCGACTTCAGGTCGGTCACCGAGCGGATGCGCGCGCGGCTCGCCCCTTCCACCAGCACCTTCACCGTGCCGTCGGGGAGCTTGAGCATCTGCAGGATGCCCGAGACGCAGCCGATCTCGTACATGTCCTCGGGACCCGGCTCGTCCTTGGCGGCGGACTTCTGCGCCACCAGCAGGATCGACTTGCCGGCTTCCATCGCGGTCTCCATCGCCTTGATGGACTTGGGCCGCCCCACGAACAGCGGGATCACCATGTGCGGGAACACCACCACGTCGCGCAGCGGCAGGAGCGGATACTGGGTGGCGGAGGAGGATTCGTTCATCTCGGACATGTGCGGGTTCCCGCAGCGGAATCAACAGCGCGAGCGTACACGCAACGTGCGTGCGCTGCAACGCAGAAAAGTGAGGAAAATGCGGCGCTTAGGCCGACGAGCCGGCAACTTTTGGCGGGTCGGAGTAAATCAGCAGCGGCTTGCCTTCGGCCAGGATCATCTGTTCGTCGACCACCACCTTGCTGACATTCTCCAGGGCCGGAAGTTCATACATCGTGTCCAGCAGGACGTTCTCCAGGATCGAGCGCAGGCCGCGCGCGCCGGTCTTGCGCGCCAGCGCCCGTTTCGCCACCGCACCCAGCGCCGCGGTGCGCAGCTCCAGTTCGACGCCTTCCATCTGGAACAGCCGCTGGTACTGCTTCATGAGCGCGTTCTTCGGCTCGGTGAGGATCTGGATCAGGGCGTGCTCGTCCAGTTCCTCCAGCGCCGCCACCACCGGCAGCCGGCCGACGAACTCCGGAATCAGGCCGTACTTGATCAGGTCCTCGGGCTCGACCGCCTTGAGCAGGTCGAAAATCGCCTTGGAATTGGCGGGCGAGCGCACCTCCGCGCCGAAGCCGATGCCGGTCTTCTCCGTGCGGTTGCGCACGATCTTCTCCAGCCCGTCGAACGCCCCGCCGCAGATGAACAGGATGTTGGTGGTGTCGACCTGCACGAAGTCCTGGTTCGGGTGCTTGCGCCCGCCCTGCGGGGGCACCGAGGCGACGGTGCCCTCGATCAGCTTGAGCAGCGCCTGCTGTACGCCCTCGCCCGAGACGTCGCGCGTGATCGAGGGATTGTCGGACTTCCTCGAGATCTTGTCGATCTCGTCGATGTAGACGATGCCGCGCTTGGCCTTGTCCACGTCGTAGTCGCAGTTCTGCAGCAGTTTCTGGATGATGTTCTCGACGTCCTCGCCGACATAGCCGGCTTCCGTGAGGGTGGTGGCGTCGGCGATGACGAACGGCACGTTGAGCAGGCGCGCGAGGGTCTGCGCCAGCAGCGTCTTGCCCGAGCCGGTCGGCCCGATCAGCAGGATGTTCGATTTCGCCAGCTCCACCTCGTCGTTCTTCGACAGGTGCTTCAGGCGCTTGTAATGGTTGTAGACCGCGACCGAGAGGATCTTCTTCGCCTGGTCCTGGCCGATCACGTACTGGTCGAGGATGTGGCGGATCTCATGCGGGGTGGGCAGGTCGGACTTGGCGCCCTTGCCGCCCTTGTCCGAGGCGGTCTCCTCGCGGATGATGTCGTTGCACAGCTCGATGCACTCGTCGCAGATGAACACCGACGGGCCGGCGATGAGCTTCCTGACCTCGTGCTGGCTCTTGCCGCAGAACGAGCAGTACAGCAGCTTCTCGCCGGAGGCGGGCTTGTCCGACATCTACGCGGGTTCCCTCGACGTGAGCACCTTGTCCACGATGCCGTACTTTACCGCGTCTTCGGCACTCATGAAAAAATCGCGCTCGGTGTCGCGCGCGATGGTCTCGACCGACTTTCCGGAGTGGTGGGCCAGGATCTCGTTCAGGCGCTGGCGCAGGTACAGGATTTCCTTGGCATGGATCTCGATGTCGGTGGCCTGGCCCTGGTAGCCGCCCATCGGCTGGTGGATCATGACGCGCGAGTTCGGCAGGATGAAGCGCTTTTCCTTGTCGCCGGCCGCGAGCAGCAGCGAACCCATGCTGGCGGCCTGGCCGACACACAGCGTGCTGACGTCCGGCTTGATGAACTGCATGGTGTCGTACACCGCGAGCCCCGCCGACACCGAGCCGCCCGGCGAGTTGATGTAGAAGAAGATGTCCTTGTCCGGGTTCTCCGACTCCAGGAACAGCAGCTGCGCCACGATCAGGTTGGCGGTGGACTCGGTCACCGGGCCCACCAGGAAGATCACGCGCTCCTTGAGCAGCCGCGAATAGATGTCGTAGGCGCGCTCGCCGCGGCCCGATTGCTCGATGACCATCGGGATCAACCCGAGGTCCTTCGCGTCCGGCATGTTGCCCTGCCAGTTCATGTGTTGCTTCCCATCAGCTCGTCGAAAGGCATCGCCTTGTCCGCCACCTTCGCCTTCTGCAGCACCCAGCGCACCACGTTGGCCTCCAGCGCCATGCCTTCCATTTCCTGCAGGCGTTGCGGCTGCATGTAAAACCATTTTACTACTTCGGCGGGACTCTCGTAGGACTGCGCCTCCTGCTCGATCAGCGCGCGCACTTCGGCGGGCTTGGGCTGCAGCTTTTCGGCGCGCGCGAGCTCGGCGATGATCAGCCCGAGCGCCACACGCCGCTTCGCGCTCGCCTCGAACGCCTGCGGGTCGAGCGGCAGCTTCTCGAACTTCAGGCCGCGCGCGCGCAGGTCCGCGGCGGCGCGCTCGACCAGTTCGCGCGTTTCCATGGCCACCAGCGACTTGGGCAGCTCGAGCGGCGTAGCACCGAGCAAGGCTTCCAGCGCCTGGTGCTTGACGCGCGCTTGGACGCGCTTGGCCACCTCGCGCTCCACGTTCTGCCGCACTTCGATGCGCATTCTGGCCAGGTCGCCGTCGCCCACGCCCAGGCTCTGCGCGAATTGCGCATCCAGTGCCGGCAGTTGCGGCGCCTCGACCTGCCGGACGGTCAGCGTGAACGAGGCGGTCTTTCCCGCCACGTCGCCGCCGTGGTAATCGTCCGGAAACTTCAGCTCGAAGGTCTTCGCCTCGCCCGCCGCCATGCCGCGCGCGCTGGTCTCGAACTCGGGCAGCATGCGCCCTTCGCCGAGCACGAAAGCGAAGCCCTCGGCCTTGCCGCCGGCGAAGGACTCGCCGCCGATGGTGCCCGCGAAGTCCACGGTGACGCGGTCGCCGTCCTGCGCCGCGCGCGCCGCCGGCGCATAGCTGACGCGCTGCTTGCGCAGGATCTCCAGCGTCCTGTCGATCGCCGCATCGTCCACCACCACCTGCGGCCGCTCGATGGGCGCCGCCGACACGTCGCCGATGGAGAATTCCGGATACACCTCGAAGGTGGCGCTGAATTCCAGCGCGCCGGCCGCGGCGTCCTGCTTGGGCTCGATGCGCGGCTGCCCCGCGACCTTCAGGTTGGCCTCGCGCACGGCGTCGGTGAACGTCTTTTGCACCGCGTCGCCCAGCACTTCCGAGCGCAGTTGCGGGCCGTAGGTCTGCGCCAGCAGCTTCATCGGCACCTTACCGGGGCGGAAGCCGGGCATCTTCGCGTTGCGCGCCATCTTCTTCAGGCGCTCGTCGATCTCGCGCTCGATGCGCTCGACCGGCACCGTCATCTGCAGGCGCCGCTCCAGGCTGTCCAGTTGCTCCACGTTCGCCGCCATGCCTCTCGAACCCCTCAGTGTGCGTCGCTGGTGCGAAGGGAGGGACTCGAACCCTCATGCCTTGCGGCGTCAGATCCTAAGTCTGGTGCGTCTGCCAATTCCGCCACCTTCGCACGAAAAAGCGAATGGAAAGAAAGTATTATACCTGCGCGTGCCGGTCGCCCATTACGAGAACTTCCCCGTCGCCTCGCTGCTGCTGCCACCGCGCCTGCGAGCGCCGGTGGAGGTCATCTATCGCTTCGCGCGCAGCGCGGACGACTTCGCCGACGAGGGCAACGACCCGCCCGCCCTCCGGCTCGCCAAGCTCGATGCGTATCGGCGCCAGCTCGGCGCGCCGACCGAGCCGCTGCTGCAGGAGATCGAGCGCATCGTGGCGGAGCACGCCCTGCCCCGGCAGTTGTTCCGCGACCTGCTCGACGCGTTCTCGCAGGACGTGACCCAGACGCGCTATGCCGATTACGCCGGACTGCTCGATTACTGCCGGCGCTCGGCCAATTCGGTGGGCCGGCTGTTGCTGCACCTTTTCAAACGCACGTCTGAAACGGATCTGAGGCAATCCGACGCCATCTGTACGGCGCTGCAACTGATCAATTTCTGGCAGGACGTGGCGATCGACTACGCCAAAGGCCGCGTCTACCTGCCGCAGGACGAGATGGCGTGCCATGGCGTGAGCGAACGCCACCTTGCCGAACAACGCTGCGACGATGCCTGGCGCGCGTTGATTGACTTCCAGGTGCGGCGTACGCGCGAGTTGATGCTTTCGGGCGCGCCGCTCGGTCGGTCGCTTCCGGGTCGCCTCGGACTGGAGATCCGCGCCACCGTGCAAGGCGGGATGCGCATCCTGGAGAAGCTCGAGAAGGCGCGCTTCGACGTGTTCCGCCACCGGCCGGTGCTGCGGGCGTTCGATTGGCCCCTCATTCTGGCAAGGGCCCTATGACGCCCGAGGCGTACTGCCAGCAGAAAGCGGCCGGGAGCGGCTCGAGCTTCTATTACTCGTTCCTGTTCCTGCCGCGGGAGCGCCGACGCGCCATCACCGCGCTGTACGCGTTCTGCCGCGAAGTGGACGACGTCGTGGACGAGACCGCGGATGTGCAGCTCGCGGCCACCAAGCTCGCCTGGTGGCGCCAGGAGATCGCCTTGCTGCTCGAGGGCAAGCCGCAGCACCCGGTGAGCCGGGCGCTGCAGCCCGCGCTCGGGCCTTACGGCATCACCGCGGCGCGACTCAACGAGATCATCGACGGCATGCAGATGGACCTCACGCAGACGCGCTACCTCGACTTCGCCGGCCTCGAGCGCTACTGCTACCACGTGGCGGGCGTGGTCGGCATGCTTTCCGCGGGCATCTTCGGCTACAGCGATGCGCGCACGCTTGAGTACGCGCGCAATCTCGGCACCGCGTTCCAGCTGACCAACATCATCCGCGACGTGGGCGAGGACGCGCGCAAGAACCGCATCTACCTGCCGGTGACCGATCTGCAGCGCTTCGGCGTGAGCGCGGCCGACCTGCTGCAGGCACGCCATAGCGAGGCCTTTGTCGAGCTCATGCGCTTCCAGGCGGAGCGCGCGCGGCAGTACTACGCGCAGGCGATGGCGGCGTTGCCCGACGCCGACCGGCGCGCGCAGCGTCCGGGCCTCATCATGGCGGCGATCTACTCCGCGCTGCTGCAGGAAATCGAGCGAGACGGGTTCCAGGTGCTGACGCAGCGCACCTCGCTCACGCCGCTGCGCAAGCTCTGGATCGCCTGGAAGACGTGGCTCGGCGCGTAGCAGTCATTGGCGCGGGCTACGCGGGCATGGCAGCCGCGGTGACGCTGGCGCAGCGCGGCGTGCGCGCCACCGTCTACGAATCCGGTCCGGTGCCGGGCGGACGCGCGCGGCGCGTCGAGACGCGAGGCCACACGCTGGACAACGGCCAGCACATCCTCATCGGCGCCTACACGACGCTGTTCTCGCTCATGCGCACGGTCGGTGTGCCCGCGAATGCGGTGCTGCGCGTGCCGCTCGAATTGCGCTACGCCGACGGCGTGCGCCTGCGGCGCCTGTTTCTGCCCGCACCGCTCGGCCTTCTCGGCGGCATCCTGCTCGCGCGCGGCCTGCCCTGGCGCGAGCGCCGCGGCGCGGTGCGCTTCATGCTCGCGCTGCGCAAGCTCGGCTTTCGCCTGCCCGAGGACTGCAGCGTGCAGCAGCTGCTCGAGCGCCACGGACAGCACGGGCGCATCGGCCACTACGTATGGAAGCCGCTCTGCGTGTCCGCGCTCAACACGCTGCCGGAGCACGCGTCAGCGAACGTGTTTCTCGCCGTGCTGCGCGATACGCTCGCCGGAGACGAAGAGGCGAGCGACCTGCTGCTGCCGCGCGTAGACCTGTCGAAGCTCTTTCCGGAGCCGGCGGCCGCCTGGCTGCAGGCGCAAGGCGGCGAGCTGCGCTGCGGGTCAACGGTGCGCGACCTGGGCGCGTTGCGCGCCGCGTACGACGCCGTGATCCTCGCGGTGGGACCGCATCAGGTGAAGATGCTCGCGCCCGAGCTCGCCGGCGACTACGAGTACCAGCCCATCTATACCTGCTACCTGCAGTATCCGCGCAAGGTGCGGCTCCCCTTCCCCATGCTCGGGCTCGCCCACGGGCTCGTGCAGTGGGTCTTTGATCGCGGCGCGCTCACCGGCGAGAAAGGGCTCCTCGCCGCGGTGATCAGCGCGCAGGGCGACCATCAGCAGATGACGCAGGACGAGCTCGCGGCGGCGTGCCACCGCGAGCTCGCGCAGGCGCTGAAAGCGCTGCCCGCGCCCGAGTGGTCGCAGGTGATCGCCGAGAAGCGCGCCACCGTCACCGTGGGCGCGAGCCACGCCCGACCATCGATTGCAACGCCCCTGCCCGGCGTCACTCTCGCGGGCGACTACACGGACCCGGAGTATCCGCCGACGCTGGAAGCGGCCGCACGCAGTGGGGTGCGTGCGGCAGAAAATGCCCTGAAAGCATGACTCGACTCGAAGCCCGCCAGACCGACATCACCACGCTCGCGGTGGACGCGATCGTCAATGCGGCCAACGAGAGCCTGCTCGGCGGCGGCGGCGTGGACGGCGCGATCCACCGCGCGGCGGGACCGCAGCTGCTCGAGGAGTGCCGCGGCCTGGGCGGCTGCGCCACGGGCGACGCGAAGATCACGCGCGGCTACCGGCTGCCGGCGAAATACGTGATCCATGCGGTCGGCCCGGTGTGGCACGGCGGCGGCCGCGACGAGGCGAAGCTGCTCGCCGCCTGCTACCGCCGCTCGCTCGAGCTCGCCGCGCAGCACGGCGTGAGAAGCGTCGCCTTTCCGGCGATCAGCACCGGCGTGTACAGCTATCCGAAGGAAGAGGCGGCGCGCATCGCGGTGGAGACGGTGCGCGCAAGCGCCGTCCCGCCCGTCGAGCACGTCGTCTTCTGCTGCTTCTCGGCCGAGGATCTGCAACGCTACGAGCGGCTGCTCGCGCCGTAGGGTGGGCCGATGGCCCACAGGGTCGGTGGGCCGTCGGCCCACCCTACAGGTTGCGCAGCAGCTGCACGGCCTGGTCGATGCGCTCGACCGAGATCACCTCGAGGTCGGCGATTTTCCCCTTGGGGGCGTTGGCCTTCGGCACGAGCGCCTTCTCGAACCCGAGCTTCGCCGCCTCCTTCAGCCGGTCCTGGCCACGCGGCGCGGGACGCACCTCGCCCGCGAGGCCGATCTCGCCGAAAGCCACCACCTTGCCCGGGATCGGCCGGTCGGTCAGCGACGAGACGATGGCGAGCGCCACCGCGAGGTCCGCCGCCGGCTCGCCGATGCGCACGCCGCCCACCGCGTTCACGAACACGTCCTGGTCCATGGTGGCGACGCCCGCGTGCCGGTGCAGCACCGCGAGCAGCATCGCCAGGCGGTTCTGCTCCAGGCCCACCGAGAGGCGCCGCGGGTTGGGCGCGTGTGCCGCGTCCACCAGCGCCTGGATCTCCACCAGCAGCGGCCGCGTGCCTTCCAGCGTCGCGAGCACGCAGGAGCCCGCGACGTCCTTCTCATGGCGCTGCAGGAACAGCGCCGACGGGTTGCTCACCGCGCGCAGTCCCTTGTCGGTCATGGCGAATACGCCCAGCTCGTTCACCGCGCCAAAGCGGTTCTTGATCGCACGCACCAGCCGGAACGCGGAGTTCGGGTCGCCTTCGAAGTACAGCACCGTGTCCACGATGTGCTCGAGCACGCGCGGGCCGGCGATCGAGCCTTCCTTGGTGACGTGGCCGATGATGAACAGGGCCGTGCCGGTCTTCTTGGCGTGGCGCGCGAGCTGCGCCGCGCACTCGCGCACCTGCGCCACGGAGCCGGGCGCGGATTGCAGCGTCTCCGACCACAGGGTCTGGATCGAATCCACCACCGCGACCTCCGGCCGCGCGCCTTGCAGCGCGCCGAGGATGCGCTCAAGCTGGATCTCGGCGAGCAGCCCGATGCCTTCCGCGTCCAGCCCGAGTCGCCGGGCACGCAAGGCGACCTGCTCCGCCGATTCCTCGCCCGAAACGTAGATCACCTTGTGCGAGGCCCCCAACGCGGCAAGTGACTGCAGCAGCAGGGTGGACTTGCCGATGCCCGGATCGCCGCCGATCAGCGCCACCTGCCCGACGACCAGGCCGCCGCCCAGCACGCGGTCCAGTTCCGGCAGGCCGCTCGAGAGGCGCTCGGACTCGCGCGCCTCGACGCGCGCCAGCGCCACCGGCGCGGCGGCCGGGCCGCTCGAGCGCACGCCGCGCTCGGCAGCCTGCTCCGACAGCGTGCCCGCCTCGCCGCAGGACGGGCACATGCCCATCCATTTGAGCGCGGTGGCGCCGCAGGAGGAGCAGACGTAGGCCGATTTTGCCTTCGCCACTACGCTTCCTCGTGCACCGGCACCCGCGGCGCGAGGGCGCACAGCAGCTCGTAGCTCACCGTGCCTGCGGCGGCGGCCACCTCGTCCGCCGACAGGCCCTCCCCCCACAGCGTGACCGGCGTGCCGATATACGCCTCTTCGATGTCCGTGATGTCCACGCACAGCATGTCCATGGACACACGACCCACGGTGCGCGTGCGCCGGCCGTTCACCAGCACCGGCGTGCCGGTCGGCGCGTGCCGCGGATAGCCGTCGGCATAACCGCAGGCCACCACGCCGATCGTCATGGGCGCCTTCGCCTCGAAGGAAAAGCCGTAGCCGACGCGCTCGCCCGGGGCGAGGTTTTGCACCGCGATCAGCTCCGAGGCGAGCGTCATGGCGGGCTCGAGCCCGATGTCGGCGGCGCTCCAGTCGGGAAACGGCGAGCAACCGTAAAGCATGAGACCCGGGCGCACCCAGCCCTCCCGCGCTTCCTTGAAGCGCAGCAGGGCCGCGGAATTCGCCAGCGAGCGCGGCGCCTCGAACGGGCTCACCAGCTCGTTGAACCAGCGCAGCTGGTCGTGCACTCCGCCCGTGCCTTCGGCATCGGCGAAATGCGTCATCAGCGTGATCTCTCGTACTTGCGGCAGCAGGCGCAGCGAGTTGTACATGACGCGCAAGTCGTCCACCCCGAAGCCCAGCCGGTTCATGCCGCTGTTCACCTTGAGGTAAAGGTCCAGCGGTGCCGGGAAATCCATGTGCTTGAGCAGCTCCACCTGCTCGGGGTTGTGGATCACCGGCGTCAGGCCGTACTTGAACAGCAAGTTGACGTCGAGCGGCCGGAAAAAGCCTTCCAGCATCAGGATGGGCTGGGTGACGCCCGCCAGCCGCAGGCGCACTGCCTCCTGGAAGTCGAGCAGCGCAAAGCCGTCGGCCCCGGCGAGCGCGCGCGCCGCGCGCTCCAGCCCGTGGCCGTAGGCGTTGGCCTTCACCACCGCCCAGATCTTCGACTCGCCGGCGGCTGCACGCGCCCGCGCGAGGTTGTGGCGAAGGGCGGACGCCCTGACGACGGCACGGATCGGGCGCGGCATGGGACGGTAAGCATAACTTACCGCTCGGGCGTGCTATAAGAGCGCCGCCATGAGCCTCGGGTTCTACATCATCATGGCGGCGCAGTTCTTCTCGTCGCTCGCCGACAACGCGCTGCTGGTGGCCGCCATCGCCCTGCTCATCCAGAGCGACTCGCCGGCATGGCTGACGCCCTACCTGAAGTTCTTCTTCGTCATCTCCTACGTCGCGCTCGCGCCCTACGTCGGCGCCTTCGCCGACCGCCTGCCCAAGGGCCACGTGATGTTCGTGTCCAACCTGATCAAGATCGTCGGCTGCGCGATCATGCTGCTCGGTGTCAACCCGCTCGCCGCCTACGCCCTGGTCGGCCTGGGCGCGGCGGCGTACTCGCCCGCCAAATACGGCATCCTCACCGAGTACCTGCCACCGGCGAAACTCGTCATCGCCAACGGCTGGATCGAGGGCCTGACGGTGGGCTCGATCATCCTCGGCACGGTGCTCGGCGGCGTGCTCATCAGTACGCGCGTCTCCGGCCAGCTACTGGGATACGGCACCCCCGGCATCCACACGCCCGCGGACGCTGCCATCGCCCTCATCATCTTCGTGTACGCGGCCGCCGCGATCTTCAACCTGTACGTGCCGCGCACCGGCGTCGCGCTCAAGCCCCTGCCCGCGGATCCGACCGAGACGCTGCGCGACTTCTACCACTGCTGCCGGCGCCTGTGGACCGACAAGCTGGGTCAGATCTCGCTCGCGGTGACGACGCTGTTCTGGGGCGCGGGCGCCACGCTGCAATTCATCGTCATCGAGTGGGCGCGCGCCACGCTCGACTACAACCTGTCGCGAGCCGCGATCCTGCAGGGCGTGGTGGCGGTGGGCATCGCGCTCGGCGCGGTGCTCGCCTCGATGCGCGTATCGCTGGACCGCGCGGTGCGAGTGATTCCGCTGGGCATCGGCATGGGCCTGGTGGTCATCGTCATGAACTTCGTCGACGACGTGCGCGTCGCCATCCCGCTGCTGATCGCCATCGGCGGCCTGGCGGGCTACTTCGTGGTGCCGATGAACGCCCTGCTGCAGCACCGCGGCCACAACCTGATGGGCGCCGGCCGCTCCATCGCCGTGCAGAACTTCAACGAGAACGTTTCCATCCTGCTCATGATCGCGGTGTACTCGGCGCTGCTGGGCGCGGGGCTGTCGATCTACACGGTGATCGTGATCTTCGGCCTGTTCGTCGCCAGCACCATGACCCTGGTGTTCTTCTGGTACCGGCGCAACCGGCGCGTGCACCAGGACGAGATCGAGGCGCTGCTGGAGATTGCGCGCTCGGAGAAGCACTGAGCCCGTAACTGGCACGCCACGGTTTGACCTTCCATGATCCCCTGTTTTTCCGGCCGGAAGATTCACCCGGCCGGAAAAACAGGGGACGCATTTAAAGGCGCGCAACCCGCTACGGGTTGTGCGCCTCGGCGATGGTTTTCTTCGCCAGCACCAAATCCGCCCACGCCTTCGCCTTGTCTGGCAAGTTCCTGAGCAAGTACGCCGGGTGGTAGGTCACCACCAGCGGCACGCCCTGGTACCGGTGCACGCTGCCGCGCAGGCTGCCGATGGTCGCGTCCGTGTTGAGCAGCGTCTGCACCGCGAAGCGGCCCATCGCCAGGATCAGCTTGGGCCGGATGAGTTCGATCTGGCGCGTGAGGTGCGGCGCGCAGGCGGCGACTTCCGCGGGCTCGGGATTGCGGTTGCCCGGCGGGCGGCACTTGAGCACGTTGGCGATGTAGACGTTCTCCTGTCGCGCAAGGCCGAGCGACGCAAGCATGCTGTCGAGCAGCCTGCCCGCCTGTCCGACGAACGGCTCGCCCTGCCGGTCCTCCTCCGCCCCCGGCGCCTCGCCGACGAGCAGCCAGTCCGCCTTTTCGTCGCCGACTCCGAACACGGTCTGCGTGCAACCGGCGCGCAGGGCGCATGCCGTACAACCCGCGACCGTCGCCTTGAGCTCCGACCAATCCATCCGCGCAATTCGCTCTTCCCTCGATCCCCCGGTTTCCGCGCCTCCTGCGGAAACCGGGGGAGGCTTTTCACGCAGCTTCCATACGGGCGTGAGGCCCATCTCCTCGAGGATCTCCAGACGTCTGCTCACAGCACCCTCGACAGCACCAGCGCATCCTCGCGCCCCTGGCGCGCCGGGTAGTAGCCGCGGCGCTGCGCGATCTTGCGGAATCCGTGGCGTTCGTAGAGCGCCTGCCCGGGCCGGTTGCTCGGGCGCACTTCGAGGAACATCTGGCGCGCGCCCAGCTCGCGCGCGATGCGCATCGCCTCGCCGAGCAGCGCCGTGCCGTGACCGCGGCGTTGCGAGCCGGCGGCTATCGACAGGTTGAGCAGGTGCGCCTCCCCCGCCGCGACCATCAGCACGAAGTAGCCGATCAACTCGCCGCCATGCCGCCAAGTGCGGCACGGGTATGCCGCGCGAAGGGAGTCGGCAAAATTGCCGCGTGTCCAGGGATGGCTGTAGACGGCGTTCTCGATGGCCAGCACTTCGTCCAGGTCGGCCTCGGCCATCGCCGCCAGCCGCGGCACGTCCTTCAGTACGGCGCTCATCGGTGACGGCGCTCCTGCGTCGTTAGCGCGACCTTGTCGCGCAGGTAGACCGGCGCGGCGAGCGCGGCGTCCACGCCCTCCCCGGCGGCGAATCGCGGCGCGGCCAGCCGGGCCACAGCCGCCGCGCCCGGGTGGATCTCGGCGTACACCGGCGAGAGCCCCAGGTCGCCGTAGGCGGCGAAGCCGCTGCCGCAGCCGATCCAGCCTTCGCCCGGCGGGTGAGGCGCCTTCCCCGGCGCGACGCATTGCGCTGGGACGATTTCGCGCCAGCGCGCGCCTTGCTTCTCCAGCGCGGCATAGTACACCTCGCCCATGCGCGCATCGAGGCAGGCGACCACCCGCGTCGCGCCGCTTTCCTCGGCCATCGCCTCGAGCGAGGACACGCCGCATACCGGCAGGCCGCGCGCGAAGGCGATGCCCTGGGCGAGGCCGCAGGCGATGCGCAGTCCCGTGAACGAGCCCGGCCCGGCGCCGAAGGCGACCGCCTGCAGGTCGGCCAGCGCGAGGCGTGCCGGCCCGAGCAGCGACTCGAGCATCGGCAGCGCGAGTTCGCCGTGGCGGTGGCCGGCGCGCTGCTCGATGGCGCGCAGTTCGCCGTCCAGCCACAGCGCCACCGAGCACCACTCGGTGGAGGTTTCGAACGCGGCAAATTTCACCGGGTGATTCTAGCTATACTCGCGGCCATGACGACCTACAAGATCGCAGTGGTTCCCGGCGACGGCATCGGCCGCGAAGTGATGCCCGAAGGCGTGCGCGTGATGGAGGCCGTCGGCGCCAGGCACGGCCTCAAGTTCCAGTGGCAGGAATTCCCCTGGAGCTGCGACTGGTACCTGAAGCACGGCAAGATGTGCCCCGATGACGCGCCGCAGATCCTGCGCGCGTTCGACGCCATCTATTTCGGCGCTGCCGGCAATCCGGCGATCGTGCCCGACCACATCTCGGCCTGGGGGCTGCTGATCAACTTCCGGCGCTGGTTCGACCTGTACGTGAACCTGCGCCCGGTGCGCCTGTTCGAGGGCCTGCCCTGCCCGCTCGCGGGCAGGAAGCCCGGCGACATCGATTACTTCGTGGTGCGCGAGAACACCGAGGGCGAGTACGGCAACATCGGCGGGCGCATCTACGAAGGCACCGAGCGCGAGATGGTGACGCAGCAGGCCGTGTTCTCCAGGAAAGGCGTCGACCGCATCATGCAGTACGCCTTCGAGCTGGCGAAGAAGAGAAACAAGCACGTCACCTCCTGCACCAAGTCCAACGGCATCTCCATCACCATGCCGTACTGGGACGAGCGCTTCGAGGCGATGAAGCAGCGGTATCCGGACGTGCGCGCCGACCAGTACCACGTCGACGGCCTGTCCATCCAGATGGTGCTCAACCCGGACCGCTTCGACGTCATCGTGGCGTCGAACCTGTTCGGCGACATCCTCTCGGACCTCGGGCCCGCCACCGCGGGCACCATCGGCATCGCGCCCTCGGGCAACATCAACCCGGAGAAGACCGCGCCTTCCATCTTCGAGCCGGTGCACGGCTCGGCGCCCGACATCGCCGGCAAGAAGATCGCCAACCCGATCGGCCAGATCTGGTCGGGCGCGCTGATGCTCGAGCACCTGGGGCACCCGGAAGCCGCCGCCGACATCGTGCGCGGCATCGAGCGCGTGATCGTGGAAGGCCCGCATACGCCCGACATGAAGGGCAAGGCGTCGACCATGGACGTCGGCGCTGCGGTGGCGGAGGCGGTGCGGAGCGCTTCGCGAAAAGCGGCTTAGTTCAGGAGCTTGTACCGCACGGCGCGTTGCCGGCGAACGGATTGTCGGACGGGATTGCGTAGGGCGATGCCCCGTTCACATCGATACGCAGCATCTTGCCGAGCAACGTGCTCATCCGTTGCCCATTGCCGGTCGCGCCGTGCATGTCGTTCGCACCGCCGCCGTCACCCATGCCGATGTACAGATAGCCGTCCGGTCCGAAGGCGAGGTGGCCGCCGTTGTGATTCGCCTCCGGCTGGCCGATGACGAGCAGGATGCGCTCCGAGTTCGGGTCGAGCGTTGCGCCGCCGGGCGCCAAAGTGAACTCTGAGATTCGCGAGAGATTGGCCCCTGTCGAGTTGTAGGAAATGTACACGCGCGGATTCGTCGGGAACCCTGGGTGAAACGCCATTCCCAGCAGCCCCATCTCGCCGCCGGAGGTCACGCGTGCGCTGATGTCGACGAACAGATTCGAAGCAGGGACGGCGGGGACGTTGTCGAACACCTGCACGCGCCCCTGCTGCTCGACCACGAACCAGCGGGTGTCGTCGCCGGGCGCCTGCAACATGGCGACCGGCTGCACGAAGCTCAGATTGGTGAATACCTGCTGGACGTCGAGCGTGGGAAAAGGCCCGACCAGCCGGTAGAGCCCGCCGCCGTAGTCCACGACGTAGAGTTCGCCGTGGACGTCTTCACCGAAAGACGAGATGCTCAGCTCGGACAGGAAACCGTCGCTGACCGTCACGGTCGGCGCCGTCGCGCCATCGATGTCCCAGATGCGGCCCGAGCCGAAGTCGCCGAACACATAGCGGCCCCCGAGCCCCGCGATCGAGGCGCCGCGATAGACGTACCCTCCAGTCACCGACTGGCCCATCGTGCGCCCGTACTCCGCAATCGGCGGCAGCAGGTTCGACTCATTCCCACATGGGAAAGGGGTCTGCAAGGTCCCCTCGAAGCACCGCCAGCCGTAGTTCCCGCCGAGCACGACGCGATTGACCTCCTCGAGCGCACCCTGACCCACGTCGCCGACCCAGAGGTCACCCGTCTGCCGGTCAAAGCTCCAGCGCCAGGGATTGCGGAAGCCCGAAGCGAAGATCTCCGGGCAATTGTCACCCCGAGCAGCGCCGGGCGACGACTCATCGCCCCCGCTGCAGCCGAGCAGGGACGACACCACGGCGACAATCACTGCAAGGTAAGATGCGTCTGAGCGCAGCGTCGTCATTTCAAATCATGAAATCCTATCGAATCGCATCCATCCCCGGCGACGGCATCGGCAACGAGGTCATTCCCGCCGGCGTCGAAATCATTCAGACACTGGCCGCCAAGGAAGGGTTCCAGGTCGCCTTCGAACACTTCGACTGGGGCTCTGAGAGATACAAGCGAACCGGCGCCTATATTCCAGACGGCGGGCTCGAAAAGCTCAAAACTTTCGACGCCATCTTCTTCGGCGCCGTGGGCGCGCCCGATGTGCCCGACCACGTGTCGCTCTGGGGCCTCAGGCTGCCCATCTGCCAGGGTTTCGACCAGTACGCCAACGTGCGGCCTTCGCGCGTGCTGCCCGGAGTCACGAGCCCGTTGGCGAACGCCAAGGACATCGACTGGGTGATCATCCGCGAGAACTCCGAAGGCGAGTACTCGGGCTCGGGCGGGCGCGTGCACAAGGGCCTGCCGGAAGAAGTCGCCACCGAGACCTCCGTCTTCACGCGCGTCGGCGTGGAGCGCATCCACCGCTTCGCCTTCGAGCTGGCGCGCAAGCGCCCGCGCAAGCTGCTGACGTTGGTGACGAAATCCAACGCCCAGCGCCATGGCATGGTTCTGTGGGACGAGATCTTCTACGAAGTCGCGCAGATGTACCCGGACGTGAAGACCGACCGCATCCTGGTGGATGCCATGACCACGCGCATGGTGCTCAAGCCCGCGTCGCTCGACACCATCGTCGCTTCCAACCTGCACGCGGACATCCTTTCGGATCTCGCGGCGGCTTTGAGCGGCTCGCTGGGCATCGCGCCGACGGCGAACCTGAATCCCGAAAGAAAGTTTCCTTCGATGTTCGAGCCGATCCACGGTTCGGCCTTCGACATCACCGGCAAGGGCGTGGCCAACCCCATCGCCACGTTCTGGACCGCGGCGATGATGCTCGAGCACCTGGGCGAGCCCAAGGCCGCCGCGCGGCTGATGACGGCGATCGAACGCACCACCGAGGAACAGGTGTTCACGCCGGACCTCGGCGGCGTGCAAGACACACGTGCCGTCACTAGCGCCGTGAAGCGCTCCTTGTAGTGCTCCACGCAGACAGCGCAAGGAACCGCCTCACCGGCATTGGTATCGTCTCGCTCACCTACGTGTGCTTCGCGCTGCTCGACGGCAGCGCGAAGTGGCTGGTGGGCAGCCTGCCGGTGCTGGTGGTGGTGTGGCTGCGCTTTCTTACCCACACGCTGATCGGCGCGGCGCTGATGTTTCCGATGCGCGGCCTGGCGCTGGTGCGCACGCGCCACCTGCGCTGGCACCTGCTGCGCGGGCTGATGTTCGTCGCCATGACCGGGATGAACTTCTGGGCGCTGCAGTACCTGCAGCTCACGGTCACCGCGTCGATCTTCTTCACCGTGCCGATCCTCATCGCGCTGATGAGCGCGCCGCTCCTCGGCGAGCGCATGGACGCGAAGCGCTGGGCGGCGATCCTGGTCGGCTTCGCCGGCGTGCTGGTGATCGTGCGCCCGGGCTCCGACGCGTTCCATCCCGCGATGCTGCTGTCGATGGCCAACGCCGTGCTGGTCGCGTTCTTCAACCTGATGACCCGCAAGCTCGCGGCCTACGATTCGCCCGAGACCATCCAGTTCCTGCCGGCGGTGGTGGCGAGCGTGGTGCTCGCGCCCTTTGCCCTGGCCGTGTGGGAGACGCCGCAGGGCTGGCTCGAGTGGCTGATGCTGTGCCTGCTCGGCGTGTTCGGCGGCACCGGGCACCACCTGCTGGCGATGGCGCATCGCTACGCCCCGGCGAGCACGCTGGCGCCGTTCCTGTACCAGCAGATCATTTACATGGCGATCTTCGGCTACGTCGTGTTCGGCAGCGTGCCGGATGCCACGGTGTGGGCCGGCGCGGCGATCGTCATCGGCAGCGGGCTGTATCTGTTCTCCCGCGAGCGACGCGCGCGATGAACTAGAATCGCCTCACGGAGGGTTGCGTTGCTCCACTCGATCCTTGGCCCCTTCCTCGCGCGGCGCACCCCGGCGTTGCGCGAGGCGCTGCGCCGGGCGGAAGCGGCCGGCGACACGCAGGCCGTCATCGCGGCCGCGCGCGCCCTGGTGGCACGCGATGCGAAGTCCGGCGACGGGTGGATGATGCTCGCGCGCGCGTTGCACAAGGCCGAAGATCACCAGTCCGCCATCCACGCCTATCGCAGCGCGCTCGCGTGCGGCGTGGCGCTGCAGGAGGCGCACAAGCAGCTGGGCGTGCTGCACGCCGCGATCGGCGAGCGGGCGCGCGCCATCGAGCACCTTGCCAAGTCGATCGAGCTGGCGCCTCAGGACGCCGATACAGTGTGCATGCTCGGCTGCACGCTCAACGACGCCGGGCGCCACGCGGAAGCGATCCCCGTGTTCGAGCGCGCGCTTTCGCTGCACGCGGACTTCCCGGAGGCGCACTACAACCTCGCCCTCGCGCGGTTCGAGCGCGCGGACTTCGCCGGGGCGCAGGCGGGCATTCGGCGCTGCTTCGAACTCAACCGCGGCCGGGCGCCCGGAATCGGAGCCGTAGCGGCGCTCGCGGAGGAGCCCCGGCCGCCGTTCGCCCCGCGGGAGATGGGGGTCAACGAGATCAAGCTGAAGCATGACTGCGAGCAGCTCGAGCACCTGCTGCGGCTCGGACGGCTGCCGCCCGCCTACGGTGAGGTGCTCGCGCAGTACCGCGCCTTGCGCGAGGAGCTGCGCGGGCGCACCGACCTGTACACGCTGGTGCCCTTCGATGCGACCCGCTACCCGCTGGTGGCGCGCACCTACAAGCGGCCGCTCCACGTGCCGCAGGCGCCGTCGCCGCCGGGGCCGCTGCTCAACCCGGCGCTCGATTTCCGCGGCATCGAGGCGCGCTACCTCGCCTCGGTGCCCAACGTCGCCACCGTGGACGCCCTCCTGACCCCGGCGGCGCTCGAGGCGTTGCGCGGCTTCTGCCTGGAAAGCACGGTCTGGAACAACATCAACCGGGGCTACCTCGGAGCCTACCTGTATGACGGATTCTGCTGCGAGCTGCTGCTGCGCCTCGCCTGGGAGTTCCGCGAGCGCCTGCCGCGCATCGTGCGCGGAATGCCGCTGCAGATCATATGGGGGTTCAAGTGCGAGAACAGCCAGCCCGGCTTGGGCGTGCACGCCGACGCCGCGGCGGTGAACGTGAACTTCTGGCTGACCGACGAGAGCGCCAACCTGGAGCCCGACGGCGGCGGCCTGCTGGTCTATGAGCACGACGCGCCGGCCGACTGGGGCTTTCGCAAGTACAACGACGACGCGGCGGCCATCCTCGCCTACCTGGAGTCGGTGGGCAGCGTCCCGCAACGCATCCCCTACCGGGCGAACCGGGTCGTGGTCTTCGACTCCGATCTGTTCCACGCCAGTGATCGTCCGAGGTTCCGCGAGGGCTACGTCAACCGGCGCGTCAACATCACCCTGCTCTACGGGCACCGCATCGCCTGAAGGGCCCGTCTGAGGCCTTGGACGAGACTGCCCTCCAGGAGAGAGATATGCAGGCAAGCGTTTCGGTTCCACTGTGGCTCGCGGTCGCCGGCGCGGTCCTCGCCGCCTGGGCGTTCTACGAGCACGTGCTGATGCCGGCGCTGCGCTGGCTGGTGATGCACCCGGCCAACCAGGTCATCGACGAGATGGGCAAGCGCCTGCGCATCGGCATCCGCCCGTTCCAGCGCACGCGCCGCCAGGCGCTGATTCACCGGCTGATGACCGATCCCAAGGTGCAGCGTGCCGCCGAGGAGTACGCGCGCGAGCACCAGGTGTCGCTCATCGCGGCGATGCACCGCGTGGAGCGCTACGCGCGCGAAACCGTGCCGGCGTTCAACGCCTACCTGTACTTCCGCATCGGCTACTGGGTCGGCAAGCGCGTGGCGCAACTGCTGTACCGCGTGCGCCTCGGGTACGTGGACGCGGAGAACCTGCAGCGCGTGGAGCCCGAATCCACGGTGGTGTTCGTCATGAACCACCGCTCCAACATGGACTACGTGCTCGCCGGGTACCTCGCGGCGGACCAGACGGCGCTGTCCTACGCGGTGGGCGAATGGGCGCGCATCTGGCCGCTCTCGGCGCTGATCCGCTGGATGGGCGCCTACTTCGTGCGGCGCAACTCCCGCGACGAGCTCTACCGGCGCGTGCTCGAGCGCTATATCGTCATGGCCACCGAGGCCGGCGTGCCGCAGGCGGTGTTTCCGGAGGGCGGCCTGACGCGCGACGGGCGCATGCGCGAGCCCCGGCTCGGCGCCATCGACTACATGATGCGGGGCTTTCGCGCCGACGGCGAGCGCGACCTGGTGTTCGTGCCGCTGGGCATCAACTACGACCGGGTGCTCGAGGACCGCACGCTGCTGCGTTCCATCGATCCGGAGGCGACACGGCGCGGCGGGCTTGCCGCGCTCGGCACCACCTTCAGGTTCGCGGCGCACAACTTCTGGCTGATGCTAAGGAGCGAGTGGCACCGCTTCGGCTACGCCTGCGTCAACTTCGGCGCGCCGGTGTCCATGCGCGCCTACTGCGGCGAGCGAAATCTGGATTTCCACAAGCTCGCGCCCGAGGAAAGGAAACGGGAGATGGCCGCGCTCGGCAAGCACCTGATGGATGCCGTCGGGCGCATCGTGCCGGTGCTCCCGGTCCCGCTCATCGCCACGGTGTTCGTCGCATACGGCGACCGGGCGATCTCGGGGATGGAACTGAAAAGCGAAGTCAGCCGGCTGGTGGAGAAGCTCGCGGCGAAAGGCGCCCATGTCTACGTGCCGCGCAAGGACTTCGACTACGCGGTCAACGTCGGCCTGCGCATGCTGCGCCAGCGCCGCCTGGTGGGAGAGCGCGAAGGCCTGTACTACGCGCAGGCCGCGGAACTGCCGCTGCTGCGCTACTACGCCAACTCAATAGCGCATCTGCTCTAAATAGGGACTGTCCCTATTTGCGTTTCATGGCGCGGTTGGCGTCGAGCAGGTCCTGGCGCAGCTGGTCGCGCTCTTCGCGCGTGAAGCGGTGGCGCTCGCTGTCGCGCCGCTCCATGCGCTCGCGGCGCGCCTCGCGCGGACGCTCCTGGGGCTGCATGCCCTGCTTCTGCAACTGCCGGTCGCGGCCCTGCCGGTCCTGCCCGAGCGCGGGCAGGCAGACGGCGAACGCGAGCAGCAGTGCAGCGAGTCTTTTCATGGCGCGTACAGTTTAAGATGTTTTCCTTCGCCCTTTGTAACATTGCGTAACGCCATGGCCGAGCTGAAAACCCGCATCCTGGTCGTCGACGACGACCAGCGCCTGCGCGAGTTGCTGACGCGCTACCTCACCGAGCAGATGTTCGAGGTGCGCGCGGTGCGCGACGCGCCGGAGATGGACAAGCACCTGTCGCGCGAGCGCTACGATCTCCTGGTGCTGGATCTCATGCTGCCCGGCGAGGACGGCCTCGCCATCTGCCGGCGCCTGCACGCCGCGGGCGGCGCGCCCGCCATCATCATGCTCACGGCGAAGGGCGACGAGGTGGACCGCATCGTGGGCCTGGAGATGGGCGCCGACGACTACCTGCCCAAGCCCTTCAACCCGAGGGAACTCGTGGCGCGCATCAACGCCGTGCTGCGCAGGAAGCCGCGCGGCGGCCTGCCGGGCGCCCCCGGCTCGGATGACGGCGTTTACCGCTTTGGCGCCTTCGAGTTCAATCCGGCCACGCGCGCGCTGAAGAAGGACGGCAAGCCGGTGGCGCTCACCACCGGCGAGTACTCGGTGCTCAAGGTGCTGGTGGAGCGTCCGCGCCAGCCGCTGTCGCGCGACCAGCTGATGGAGCTCGCGCGCGGGCGCGAGTACGAGGTGTTCGACCGCGCCATCGACGTGCAGATCTCGCGCCTGCGAAAGCTCGTCGAGGAAGACCCCGCGCACCCGCGCTACATCCAGACCGTGTGGGGCCACGGCTACGTCTTCGTGCCCGACGGCGCCAAGTCGGCATGACGCTTTTCTGGCGGTCGTTCCTGCTGATCGCCGCACTCATCGTCGTTTCGGTCGCCGCCTCGTTCCAGATCCAGCGCATCGCCGAGCGCGAGCCGCGTGCGCGCGAGCTGGCGCAGCAGGCGGTGAGCGTGGTCAACCTGACGCGCGCCGCGCTGGTCAACGCCGACCCGGTGCTGCGCCGCGAGTTGCTGATCGAGCTGAACGAGCGCGAAGGCATCCGCCTGTACCCGGTGACCAACGAGGAGGAACTGCGGCCGCTGCGCCCGGACGGGCGGCTGCAGCGCGTCGCCGCGCGCGTGCGCGCGGAGCTCGGCGATGCGACGCGCTTCGCCGCCGCCCGCGACGGCATGCGCGGCTTCTGGGTCAGCTTCTTCATCGACGACGACGAGTTCTGGGTGATGCTGCCGCGCGAGCGCTTCGAGGCGGACCTGGGGCTGGGCTGGATCGGCTGGGGCGCGGGGCTGCTCGCGCTCGCGCTGCTCGGCGCCTGGCTGATCGCCGCCACGCTCAGCCGCCCGTTGCGCGCGCTCGCCGGCGCAGCGCGGCGCGTGGGACGCGGCGAAACGCCGGAGCCGATGGCCGAAGGCGGCCCGCGCGAGCTGGCCACGGTCACGGCGGCGTTCAATCGCATGGCGAGCGACCTCGAAGCGCTGGAGCGCGAGCGCGCGATGGTGCTCGCCGGCATCTCGCACGACGTGCGCACGCCGCTGTCGCGCCTGCGCCTGGCGCTGGAAATGAGCGGCGCGGACCCCGCCGCCCTCCAGGGCATGAGCGCGGACATCGACGAGATGGACCAGGTGGTGGGCCAGTTCCTCGAGTTCGCGCGCGGCGATGACGAGCCGCGCGAGGCGCAGGATCCTGCCGCACTGCTGGCGGAGATCGGCGAGCACTACGCGCGTCTCGGCCGCAAGGTCGAAGTGCGCAATGCGGCGGTGCCGCCCTTCCCCTTCGCTCGCATGGCGCTGCGCCGCGCGATCTCCAACCTCGTCGAGAACGCCTTGCGCTATGCGGGCGAGCCGGTCGAGCTCGACGCGCGCCGCGAGGGCGCGCAGGTGGTGATCGAGGTGCTGGACCGAGGTCCCGGGATTCCGGACGGTGAGACCGAACGGCTCAAGCGCCCCTTCACCCGACTGGACGAGGCACGCAGCGACCGCGGCGGCGCCGGGCTCGGCCTGGCGATCGTGGAGCGCGTGGCGCGCGCGCACGGCGGGCACCTGGAGCTGGCCGCGCGTCCCGGCGGGGGCCTCGCGGCGCGACTCCTCCTGAGCGCCGCCGCGTGATCGCGCGGCGGTGATGCGGGAGTCTTGACCGAAGTCAATGCGCTCCGCACCTCGGTATGTTGCAATGCAGCATCCTTAAGTTATTGGAGCAATTGATGATTACAGAACTCGACGTTCTCTATAAGCGGATCGACGAGATGAGCATGACCCCCGCCGATCGCGAGCTGGCCAAGGCGCGCCTGGCTCAGGCCGAAGCCCTCGCCGCTGCCTTCGAGGGCGCGCTCACCAAGCTCGCGCGCCTCATAGGAGCGCATAGCGTCCGAGCACCTCGTACGCTGGGCCTTGCGGGCCGGGAACAGAACTCACAAGCGTAAATTCCCCGACCGGCCAGTCGAGGGCGGGCGGCGCGGGCAGCGCTCGCGGCTTGCGCGCCTTGCGCAGCAGCGTCACGTGCGCGGCGAAGCGGTCCCGCTCCCCCAGCGCCGCGGCGAGCGCCGCGAGCGCGGGCGGCGTCTCGGCGGGGCCGACCCACACGATGCGGTTGTGCGCCCAGTAGCGCGACTGCTCCAGCAAGAACCCGCAGCGTGGCAGGCGGATCGCCTGCGCCAGCCGCTTCGCGGCGTGCACGTCCGCCTCGCCGAGGAATGCGAGCGTCAGGTGAATGCGTTCCCTGGGCGTTGCGCGGCCGCCGCATGCCTGTCGCGCGCCTTCTGCCCAGCGCGACAGCGCCTCCGCCACCGCCGCGGGCGGCCAGGAGGCGAAGAACAGGCGCATCAACTCTCCGTGAGGTGCTTGCGCGTGAGCGTGGCGAGCGCCTTGAGCATCGGGTCGGCGGATTTCTCCAGCTCGGCGGCGATCAATTCCTGCTCGCGCCGGCCGCGGTTCTGCGACAGCTTCCAGCGCGTTTCCAGCCGCGTCACTTCGACGTCGAAAGTGACGATGCCATCGAGCATGCGCTCGAGGTAGTCCGCGCCCAGCGCGTCGAATTTCGGCAGCCACTCGGGATCGAGTTCGGCCACCAGGCGACGCTGCGAGGCGTGCTTCACCGCCTTGTCCTTGGTGACGCGCACCTTGCCGTAGGCATGCACCGCAGCGTAGTTCCAGGTGGGTACGCGCTCCACGGCCTCGTACCAGCGCGGCGAGACGTAGGCGTGCGGGCCGGAGAACACCACCAGCACCTCGTCTTCGAAGAACGCCTGCCACTGCGGATTGGCTTTGGCCATGTGCGAGTGGATCACCAGGCCGCCCGCGCCGTCGGCCACCGTCACCGGCAGGTGCGAGGCCTGCGGCGCGCCGCCGGTGGCGGTCACCACCAGCGCGAAGCTGTTGGTGCGCATGAAATCGACCAACTCGCGGCGATCCTCCACCCGGTTGTAGGGCGGCGAGTACAGGTCAGGCCTTCTCGAGCAGGGCGATAGCCATCGCGGCGATGCCTTCGCCGCGGCCCGCGAAGCCCAGGCCCTCGGTGGTGGTCGCTTTCAGGTTGATGGCCGCCGGCGCCACGCCAAGGTCGCTGGCAATGTTGCCGGTCATGGCCGCGAAATGCGGCGTCAAGCGCGGCGACTGCGCGATGACGGTGGCGTCGACGTTGACCACGCGATAGTTCTGCGCCGCGAGCTTCTTCGCCACGTCGCGCAGCAGCATGCGGCTGTCGATCTCGGCGTACTGCGCGTCGGTGTCCGGGAAGTGCCGGCCGATGTCGCCCAGGCCCGCCGCGCCGAGGAGCGCGTCGCAGATCGCATGCAGCAGCACGTCGGCGTCGGAGTGCCCCTCGAGGCCCAGGTGGTGCGGGATATGCACGCCGCCGAGCACCAGCTTGCGGCCCGGGACCAGCGCGTGCACGTCGAAACCCTGGCCGATTCTCATGCCGTCCCCCGCCGCGCCAGGATCGCTTCCGCGATCGCCAGGTCTTCCGCGTAGGTCACCTTGAGGTTCTCGCGGCTGCCGGTCACCAGCCGCGGCTTCAGGCCCATCTGCTCGAGCGCGCTCGCCTCGTCGGTGATCGACTTGTCGGCCTTGCCGAGCGCCTCGGCCAGCAGCGCCGCGCGGAACATCTGCGGCGTCTGCGCGAGCCACAGCTGCGCGCGGTCCTCGGTGCCGGCGATGCGCTGCGCGCCCGCCTCGTCCTTGGCGGCGCGCTTCACCGTCTCGGCCACCGGCAGCGCCAGGATCCCTCCGATCTCGTCATTGCGGCATTCCGCGTAGAGCCGCGCCAGGTCCGCCGCCGGCAGGCAGGGGCGCGCCGCGTCGTGCACCAGCACCCAGTCGTCCGCATCCACCGCCGCCATCGCCGCCACCAGGCCGTTGTACACCGATTCGCGCCGCGTCTCGCCGCCGCAGTAGAGCGGCTCGATCCTTCCGGTGAACGCGCTCCAGTCGCAACTCTTGAACGCCGTGTCGCCCGGCGCAAGTACCACGAACACCATCTCCACCGGTGCGCGGCACACCGCCGCCACGGCGTGCCACAGCATCGGCTTGCCGGCGAGCGCCACGTACTGCTTGGGCTGGGCGCCCGCCACACGGCTGCCGCTTCCCGCCGCTGGGATGAGGGCTACGCAGGTCAAGGTAAATATTCCATGAATTCAAGGAAGTATAATTCGTTTCGGCATGCTGCGCGATCCGCTCCCGGGAAGCTCGCATCCGGCCGGGCTCGCCGGGTCGGCGGATGCGCTCGCCCTCGCGCGACTGGCCGCTGCCGCATCGCCCCTCGCGGTGATCACGGCCTCCGCGCGCGACGCGCAGCGCCTGGTGGCAGAAATGGCCTGGTTCGCGCCGCAGTTGCGCGTGTGCCTGCTGCCCGACTGGGAGACCCTGCCCTACGACGCGTTCTCGCCGCACCCGGATCTCGTGTCCGAGCGCCTGGCGACGTTGTACCGCATCCAGCGCGGCGAGTTCGACGTCGCGGTGGTGCCGGCGCAGACTGCGCTGGTGCGGATGTGCCCGCCGTCGTACCTCGCCGCGCGCACCTTCTTCCTGGCGCAGGGCACTCGACTCGACGCCGATGCGCTGCGCACGCAACTCGCCACCGCCGGCTACCAGCACGTCACGCAGGTGGTGGCCCCTGGAGAGTTCTGCTTCCGTGGCGGACTGATCGACCTGTTCCCCACGGGCAGCCAGCTGCCCTACCGGCTCGATCTCGACGACGATGTGATCGACGCGATCCGCACCTTCGACGTGGACACGCAGCGCACGCTTTATCCGGTGAAGGAGGTGCGCATGCTCCCCGCGCGCGAGTTCCCGCTGGACGACGACGGGCGCGCGAAGTTCCGCTCGCGCTTCCGCGAGCTGTTCGAGGGCGATCCCACCAAGAAGGGCCTGTACCGCGACGTCTCCAACGGCATCGCGGCGGCCGGCATCGAGTACTACCTGCCGCTGTTCTTCGACCAGGCCGCAACGCTGTTCGACTACCTGCCGGCGGGGACCTCACTCGCTCGCCAGGGCGACGTGCCCGCCGCCATCGACGCCTTCTGGCGCGAGGCGAGCTCGCGCCACCGGTTGCTCGGCGGCGAGCGCGAGCGGCCGCTGCTGCCCCCGGCGGCGCTGTTCATGCCGGCGGAGGAGTTCCACCTTGCGGCGAGCGCACTGCGACGCGCGCAGCCCGAGCGCGACCTCGCCGGCGTGCCGCTGCCCCCGCTCGCCGTCGACCGTCGCGCGGCGGACCCGCTCGCCGCCTTCAAGCATTTCCTCGGCGAATGCGGCCTGCGCGTGCTGGTGGCGGCCGAATCGCCCGGCCGGCGCGAGACCATGCTCGCCTACTTCGCCGAGTACGGATTGAAGCCGGAGCCGGTCGCGGATTACGCCGCGTGGTGCGCGAGCGCCGCGCGCTTCGCGCTGACCGTCGCGCCGCTCGCCGAGGGCTTCGCGCTGCACGCCGAGGGCTGGTGCCTGGTCACCGAAGCCGAGCTGTACGCCGGCACGGTGCGCCGCCGCGCGCGCGACGCGCAGAAGGCAAGCTCGGTCGAAGGGATGCTGCGCGACCTATCAGAACTTCGCATCGGCGACCCGGTGGTGCACGCGCAACACGGCATCGGCCGCTACCAGGGCCTGGTGGGCCTCGACCTCGGCGAAGGCCCGACGGAATTTCTGCACCTGCAGTACGACGGCGGCGACAAGCTCTACGTGCCGGTGTCGCAGCTCGCGGTCATCTCGCGCTACTCGGGCGCGCAGGCCGAGGCGGCGCCGCTGCACAAGCTCGGCAGCGGCCAGTGGGACAAGGCCAAGGCGAGGGCCGCGAAGCAGGTGCGCGACACCGCCGCCGAGTTGCTCGCCCTGTACGCCAAGCGCGCCGCGCGCGAGGGCCATGCGTTCAAGGTGCAGCCGCACGACCTCGATGCCTTCGCCGACGGCTTCGGCTTCGAGGAAACGCCGGACCAGGGCGCCGCCATCCAGGCGGTGGTCGGCGACATGGCCTCCGATAGGCCGATGGACCGCCTCATCTGCGGCGATGTCGGCTTCGGCAAGACCGAGGTCGCGCTGCGCGCCGCTTTCGTCGCCGTCGCCGACCGCAAGCAGGTGGCGATCCTGTGCCCGACGACGCTGCTCGCCGAGCAGCACTTCCAGACCTTCTCGGACCGCTTCGCCGACTGGCCGGTGAGAATCGCCGAGCTGTCGCGCTTTCGTACCGGCAAGCAAGCCGCGGCGACGTTGAAGGCGCTCGCCGCGGGCGAGGTGGACATCGTCATCGGCACGCACAAGCTGCTGTCGCGCGACGTGAAGTTCGAGCGCCTGGGTCTTGCCATCATCGACGAGGAGCACCGCTTCGGCGTGCGGCAGAAGGAAAGGCTGAAGGCACTGCGCGCCGAGGTCGACGTGCTCACGCTCACCGCCACGCCCATCCCGCGCACGCTCGCGCTGTCGCTGGAAGGCCTGCGCGAATTCTCGGTGATCGCCACCGCGCCGCAGAAACGCCTCGCCATCAAGACCTTCGCCGCGCCCTTCTCCGAGGGGCTGATCCGCGAGGCGGCGCTGCGCGAGTTGAAGCGCGGCGGGCAGATCTATTTCCTGCACAACGAGGTCGACACCATCGGGCAGATGCGCGAGCGCCTGGCGCGGCTGCTGCCCGAAGCGCGCATCGAGGTGGCGCACGGCCAGATGCGCGAGCGGGACCTCGAGCGCGTGATGCGCGACTTCTATGCGCAGCGCCACAACCTGCTGCTGTGCACCACCATCATCGAGACCGGCATCGACGTGCCCACCGCCAACACCATCGTCATCCACCGCGCCGACAAGTTCGGCCTGGCGCAGCTGCACCAGCTGCGCGGGCGCGTGGGCCGCTCGCACCACCAGGCCTACGCGTACCTGCTCACGCCGCCGGAAGAGGCCTTGAGCGCCAAC
>Ga0209705_10000131_pt1 | contig 37861 bp, 45 predicted proteins | sample PPLLaktember2015_5_FD_187262 | JGI IMG/M metagenome (GOLD analysis project Ga0209705, IMG submission 187262) | Freshwater sediment microbial communities from Prairie Pothole Lake near Jamestown, North Dakota, USA - PPLs Lake P8 Core (1) Depth... | ecosystem: Environmental > Aquatic > Freshwater... | reverse complement strand
TCCAACCAGTCTTTACTGCATCTCGTTCATACCCTATCCGTTCAGGAAATCCTTTGCCCCGCAAAGCGAATTGCTCGCCTACACGAACCATATTATCGACAGGTTCGGCTTGCGAAAGCATGCGCGCACGAACCAGACGGTGACCCGGCTCGCTTTCGACGAGCGCGAGTTCCTGTGGCATGTGCAGACCGAGTCAGGCGAGAGCTATAGCGCCCGCTTCGTGATCGACACCAGCGGGGTGCTGGCGAACCCGCACATTCCCGGAATCAAAGGTGCGGAGACCTTCAAAGGACCGATATTCCACTCCGGGCACTGGGATCACTCGGTCGCCTACGAAGGAAAACGTGTCGGCGTGATCGGCTCGGGATGTTCAGCCGCCCAGATCGTTCCGGCCATTGCCGGCAAGGTATCCCGGTTGACCCTGTTCATGGGCAAGGCGCAGTGGATTCTCCCGCGCTCGGACCGGCATTACGGTGCCGTAGAGCGTTTCGTTCGAACGCTGCCGGGCATACGGCACCTCATCCGTTTGCTCGTCTTTGTTTTCTATGACATCCGGTTCATCGCCTTCCGCCGCTACCCGGGGATTTCGGGAATCAGCCAGCTGATGAAGGACCATTACCGCAGAAGGTTGAAAAAGCATCTGGACAAGTACATCAAGGACGAAAAGCTTCGGCAGCACATGATGCCCGACTACGAGTTGGGCTGCCGGCGGGTCATACCGACCAACACCTATCTCCCCGCGCTGTCCCTTGAGAATGTCGATGTGGATATCAGCGGGATTGAATGCATCACGCCCCAGGGCATCCGGACAAAGGATGGCAAGGCTATCCCCCTGGACGTCATCGTCTACGCCACGGGATATTTCGCGTATTCGAACATGAAGAAGGCGCTGACGTTTCAGGTCCATGGGCTCGGTGGCCGCAACCTCAACAGTGAATGGGAAAAAGAGGCGGTCTCCTACAAGGGCCTTGCCGTTTCCGGTTACCCCAACTATTTCAAGGTGAACGGTCCGAACACCGGCACCGGACACAGCTCGCAGATTTCCTATATGGAAGCGGCAACGGACTACATCGTGCAGGCCATTTGCGCCGTGAAACGGGACAAGACCATCAAGGCCATCGATGCCAGACGCGGGCTTCAGGATGCATACGTCGCCGACATGAGACGAAAGATGAAAAAGACGGTCTGGCAGAACGCCACCTGTACCGCCTTCTACAGGAAGAACATGACCGAAGAGGTCACCTCTCTCTCCCCGGAACCGGTGACCGGGTTCATCCTTTCCCGCAAGTGGTTCCGGATGAGTGATTATCGTCTGCTGACGTAAAGGACTCCGTCAGTACCCGCCCTTCCTCAGGCTCTCGGGCAGCCCCGCGATCTTGCCCGCCTGCTTGGAGGGGTTTCCCGGGTAGAGATCGAACAGGGTCTTGTTGTCCACCTTGCGGCCGGACCACTTGTCCTGCATGGCCTTCAAGATGGCGCGGTTGTTCGGCTGCTCGCCGTTGTGATTGAGGTAGGCGTCGCGCAGGTACTCGATCACGTCCCAGTGGTCCTGGGTGAGCGTGAGGCCTTCGGCCGCGGCGATCGCTTGCGCGACATCCTTGTCCCAGTCGTCCTGGCTTACCAGGTAGCCGCTCTCGGTGGCCTCGAGCGTCCTGCCGTTCACTTCGTACGTCATGGTCCTGTCTCCTGAAACCTGGGCAAAATGGGGTTGTCCAAAGACTCTCTTACTTACGGAGCAAGCTGATGTTCGAACCGATCACGCTGCCGTTCGGCGCCAAGATGCTGTTCAACACCGTGAAACTCAAGCCGGGCGTCAAGTTCGAGGATGTCGAGCTCGCGGTGGGCGAGATGTGCAACGTCGTCAAGGAAACCTACGGCGGGGACAAGGGCGGCTTCATCGCCGGGCAGGTGTTCAAGTTCTCCGGCTTCGTGTCCGACCAGGGTTCGCTCAACGCCACGCGCACCGCGGACGAGCACTACGTCATCGTCACGTACTGGCGCTCCTTCGAGGAGCACGAGCGCTCGCACGCCGGCAAGGTTTTCACGAACAAGTTCGAGGCGCTGGCGAAGATGTGCACCGAGACGAAGGAGCTGGGGTACGACATGCTCTGGCAGGGCGAGCCGGAAGGCCAAGGCTAGTCCTCCCAAGCCTGCCGCGCGCGCGCCGCGCCGCGCAGGTCGCCCACGTCCTTGTGGGGGATGAACAGGCCGCAGCCGAGTTTGCGCGCCTCGCCCAGCCCGTGGCGCTGCAAGGCGAGCGACTGCGCCGGTGTGGCCACCGTCACCATCAGGCTGCGCGTGCGGTAGGTGCGCTGCGGCGTGGCGAGCGTCACGTCGCGCCCGCAGAGCATCGTCGAGGCCTCCACGCCGAGCGACCGCAGCGCCTCGGTTGCCGCGGCGAGGAATCCCGCTTCGTCATCGGAACCTTCGAAGATCACGCTGCGCGAGAAGAGCGAGGCGATGCGCAGCAGCGGGCGCGGCGACAGCCGGCCGACGTGCATCGGAAAGCTGGCAACGTCCAGGGTTCGGCCGGTGAGCGCCGACGCATCCCGCAGGCGACTCTCGGGGAGGCGCAGCACGAGCCTGGTGCGCTGCGAAAGCTGCAGCAGCGCGTCCTCGCCCTCGGGCCGCTGCCAGCCCGCGCCCGAGGCCGCGCCGTGCACGGTGTGCAGCCCGGCCTGCGGCTCGTCCGCGAACCAGGGCAGCGCCGCCTGGAGCGCCTGCGACAGCGCATAGGCGTGATCGACCGGCAGGCTGCGGCACTCGATCGCGAACGCCGCATCCACGATCTCGTCCATCGCGCTCAGTCCGCGGGCAGCGCCGCCTGCAGGGCGTCGCGGTCGAACCACCACTCGTCCTGCACCAGGACGTCCACGACGTTGCGCAGCCGCGGCAGGAACGCCGCCGGGTCGTTCAGCTCCATGTCCTCGATCCAGCGGTTGAACGGCTCCTGCCCGTCGACGCCGCTGTGGCGGCGCGCCACCGTGGCGAGCAGCTGATTGGTGTAGAGCAGCAGGTGCTCGCGCTGCGGATCGCGCGCGCGCAGGTCCACGAGGTAGTGCGCGGTCACCGCCGCGACCGCCGCGCCGTCGGCGTCCGGCGGCGTCTCGTCGACCACGTGCTGCAGCAGCGCCACGCTCAGCTCCGGATCCACCGGGTAGGTCACCGCCAGCCAGATGCCCTGTCCCAGCGCGGCAAGCGACTGCGGCTGGTCGGCGAGGAACAGGATGTCGCAGGCCTGCGCCGCGCCTTCGCGGGCGTGCTCGGCCATGTACAGGTCGAAGGCCTCGCGCGCCGCAGCCCAGGCATCGGCACCCTGCTTGAGCCGCACCAGCGCGCGTCCGAGCTGCAGCAGCAGGTCGGCGCGGCGCAGCGGCGCGGCGCCGGGCGAGAGCGCCTCCAGCGCCTCGCGCACGCCGGCCACCAGGCGCTTGAGCTTCCCGGTCTCCTCGGCCGCGTCGGTGCTGTCGTCGGCGGCGCCGACGCCGGGGTCTTCGCTGATGTACTTGAGCGGGATGGTCTTCATGCCGGTCCGATGCGCTCGGCGTAGCGCGCCCGATAGACGAGCCGGCCGGCGCCGGGTGAGTCCATGAACTCGCTGCGGTCGTGCAGCACGTTGTTGCACACCAGGCCCTGGCCACCTTCGAGGCGCAGCCGGAAGACGTACGGCGAGTCGGAATCCAGGATCTCGCGCAGGCGCTGCACCGCGGCCTGCGTCACCTCGTCCGGCCGCCACTCGATGCTGCGCGTGCGTGCCGTGTAGCGCATGTGCAGGACGCCGCCGTCGGTCGAAAACACAGGACCGGTTTGCGCGGGACGCATCGTGGTGCCGTCCTCCTCGTTGGCCGGGATGGTCATCGCGTCTGGCGCCGAGAGCGCCTCAACGTAGCGGGGGTCGGCATCGCGCAGCAGGATGTAGGCGATCTCGGGATCGAGCAGGCGGTTTTCGCCGCCCGCGGCGGCGGGCCGCACGCAGTGCAGGATGAAGGCGCGGATGCGCTGCGCCGGCGGGTTGTAATAGCCGTCGGTGTGCCAGAGCAGGCGCCGGTTCGAATACGGGATATAGCCGCGCGCCGACTTTTGCGTCGCCACCTCGAGCGAGCTGATGCCGTCCTCATCCGCGAGCGGATTGGCATGCAATCGCGCCAGGCCCAGGCGCTCGCCGAGACGCCGCGCCATGTCCTTGTCCGCCAGGTCCGCGAGCGGGCTGGCATAGACGGCCATGTTCGCCACGGCGCACAGGCGCCGGATCTCGGCGGCCTCGCTGTCGCTCAGGTTGCGCGGATCGCGCACCTCGACGATCAGGTCCTCGGTGCGGCGCGGGTAGCGCGCGAGCTTGCGCTCGCGCCGACGTTCGAATGGGTCTTGCAGGACGGCGTTCAAGGCGAACACAACGTACCGCATTTGCGGCTATTTTGGGCATAAGCAACCCGTATATCCCCAAAGGGAGAGGTGCCTATCCCCAATGACCAGGCAGGTGCGCGAGGGGGCGTCATTACACTGGCGGGGCTCGATGGCACCCTGAGGAGGGACCGCGATGTCCGACGCCCGCAAGCAGCCCAAGGATCCGCAACGGCACAGCACCTACGTGCCGACGGAAAAGAAGTCCACCAAGGCGTTCCATCCGACGCCCATGCTCGACCAGCTGGAAAGCGGTCCGTGGCCGAGCTTCGTCACCGGGCTGAAGCGCCTGGCGCACGAGAACAACATGATGGTCGACCTGCTCGGCCAGCTGGAGCATTCCTACAAGACGCGCCTGGGCTACTGGAAGGGCGGCACAGTCTCGGTGTTCGGCTATGGCGGCGGCATCATCCCCCGTTTCTCCGAAGTGGCGAGCATGTTCCCGGAGTCCAAGGAGTTCCACACGCTGCGCGTGCAGCCGCCAGCGGGCAACCACTACACCACCAAGCTGCTGCGCCAGCTGTCGGACTCGTGGAACAAGTGGGGCTCGGGCCTCATCGCCTTCCATGGCCAGACCGGCAACATCATGTTCATCGGCTCGACCAGCGAGAACACGCAGCATTTCTTCGACGAGATCAACGAGTACGGCTTCGACTTGGGCGGCGCGGGGCCGTGCGTGCGCACCGCCATGTCCTGCGTCGGCGCGGCGCGCTGCGAGCAGTCCTGCACCAACGAGCACCGCATCCACCGCACGCTGGTCAACAACTTCATCGACGACATGCACCGCCCGGCGCTGCCCTACAAGTTCAAGTTCAAGGTCTCGGGCTGCCCCAATGACTGCATGAACTCCATCCAGCGCGCCGACTTCGCCGTGATCGGCACCTGGCGCGACGACATGCAGGTGGACCAGAAGGAAGTGAAGGCGTACGTCGAAGGCCACGGCCGCAAGTACACGATCGACAACGTGATCGCGCGCTGCCCGACCCGGGCGCTGTCGCTGAACGATGACGACACGCTGGAGGTCGACAACAAGAGCTGCGTGCGCTGCATGCACTGCATCAACGTCATGACCAAGGCCTTGAAGCCCGGCAAGGACCGCGGCATCACCCTGCTCATCGGCGGCAAGCGCACGCTGAAGATCGGCGACACCATGGGCACGGTGATCGTGCCGTTCATGAAGATGGACACCGACGAGGACTACGAGAAGCTGCGCGAGCTGGCGGCCACGGTGATCGATTTCTGGGCGGAGAACGGCCTGGAGCACGAGCGCTGCGGCGAGATGATCGAGCGCATCGGCCTCGCCAACTTCCTGGAGGGCATCGGCGTCGAGGTCGACCCGAACATGATCACGCATCCGCGCACCAGCTCCTACGTCCGCCTGGACGACTGGGACCAGGAAGCGGCGAAGTGGGTGGAGCGGCACAAGCAGCCGGTAGCCTGAGTCAGGACTGAGGAGATCGCGGTGGCACAAGCACAGGTGGTGGAAAAGAAGCAGATGCGCACGCCGATCGAGAGCGGGTGTCCCGACGGCATGCAGTTCATGCATCCGCTGATGGTGAAGAATTTCGGCAACTGGAAGTACCACGACCGGCCGCGCCCCGGGGTGCTGCACCACGTCGCTTACTCGGGCGACGAGATCTGGACGGTGCGCGTCGGCACTCAGCGCCAGCTCGGGCCCTACGAGATCAACCTGCTGTGCGACATCGTAGACAAGTACGGCGAAGGCCACGTGCGCTTCACCATCCGCTCCAACCTGGAAGTGATGGTGTCCAAGTGGGAGAAGGTCGGCCCGCTGATCCAGGCCTTCAACGACGCGGGCTATCCGGTGGGCGGCACCGGCAACTCCGTGACCATGATCTCGCACACGCAAGGGTGGCTGCACTGCGATATCCCGGCCACCGACGCTTCCGGCGTGGTGAAGTCCCTGATGGACGAGCTCTATGAGGAGTTCATCAAGGAGGAAATGCCCAACCGCGTGCACATCACCACCTCGTGCTGCCAGATCAACTGCGGCGGCCAAGGCGACATCGCGATCAACATCCAGCACACCAAGCCGCCGAAGATCAACCACGACCTGGTGGCAAACGTGTGCGAGCGCCCGTCGGTCGTGGCGCGCTGCCCGGTGGCGGCGATCCGCCCGGCGATCGTCAACGGCAAGCCCTCGCTCGAAGTGGACGAGAAGAAGTGCATCTGCTGCGGCGCCTGCTACCCGCCGTGCCCGCCGATGCAGATCAACGACCCGGAGCACTCCAAGCTCGCCATCTGGGTGGGCGGCAAGAACTCCAACGCCCGCTCCAAGCCGATGTTCCAGAAGCTGGTGGCCGCGGGCCTGCCCAACAACCCGCCGCGCTGGCCCGAGGTCGCCGCGGTGGTGAAGAAGATCCTGTACACCTACAAGAAGGACGCGCGCGACTGGGAGCGCGTCGGCGACTGGGTGGAGCGCATCGGCTGGCCGCGGTTCTTCGAGCTGACCGGGCTGCCGTTCACCAAGTTCCACATCGACAACTGGCGCGGGGCGAGGAACAGCCTCAACGCCTCGGCCCACATCCGCTTCTAGGCGCGCGGGACATGAAATTCAGCATCCTGGTGAACGAAGGGCCGTATACCCACCAGGCCTCCGACACCGCCTTCCAGTTCGTCAAGGCCGCGCTGGCGAAGGGGCACGAGATCTACCGCGTGTTCTTCTATCACGACGGCGTGAACAACGGCACGCGGCTCACGGTGCCGCCGCAGGACGACCGCAACATCGTCAAGCGCTGGAGCGAGCTGGCGGCCGAGCACAAGCTGGATCTCGTGGTGTGCATCGCCGCCGCGCAGCGCCGCGGGCTGATGGACAAGAGCGAGGCCAAGAGGAACGGCAAGGACGCGGACAACATCGCGCCCGGGTTCCGCATCTCGGGCCTGGGGCAGCTGATCGAGGCGGGAATCCAGGCCGAGCGGCTGGTGGTGTTCGGTGACTGAGGAAAGCGCGGGCGGTGTCGCCAAGCGGTTCCTGTATGTGAACCGCAGGGCGCCCTACGGCACCATCTATGCGCTCGAGTCGCTCGAGGTGGTGCTGATCGGCGCGGCGTTCGAGCAGGACGTGAGCCTCGCGTTCCTGGGCGATGGCGTCTATCAGCTCACCAAGGGCCAGGACACCAAGGGGCTGGAAGTGAAGAACTTCTCGCCCACGTTTCGCGCCCTGGAAGACTACGACGTCACCAAGCTGTACGTGGAAAAGGAAGCGCTCGAGGCGCGCGGGCTGACCGAGGCCGACCTGGTGGTGCCGGTCGAGGTGGTGGGCGCCGAGCGCATGGCCGAAATCATGGAAGCCCAGGACGTGATCCTGAGCTTCTGAGGAATAGACGCATGCTGCATACCGTCAACAAGTCGCCATTCGAGCACAAGGCGCTGGAAGCCTGCCTGAAGTTCGCGCGGCAGGGCAGCGCGGTGCTGCTGATCGAGGATGGCGTGTACGCGGCGGCCAAGGACACGGCCGTCTCCAAGCGGGTGCAGGAGGCTCTGAAGACCGTGTCGGTCTACGCGCTCAAGTTCGATGTCGAGGCGCGCGGCATGCAGAACCGGGTGATGGACGGCGTTCGCCTGGTGGACTACGGGGGGTTCGTGGACCTCGTGGCTGAGAACAACGCCGTGCAATCCTGGCTTTGACCCTAGAGGAAGAAACGACATGCCTATCGAAGTGAGCGGCAAGACCATCGAAACCGACGAGGAAGGCTATCTCGCCAACCGCACCGACTGGACCGAGGACGTGGCCAAGGAAATGGCGCGCGTCGACAGCTGCGACCTGAGCGAGAGCCACTGGGAAGTGATCAACTTCCTGCGCGAGTATTACGAGGAGTACCAGATCGCCCCGGCGGTACGCGTGCTGACCAAGGCCATCGGCAAGAAACTCGGCGCGGACAAGGGCAACAGCAAGTACCTGTACGAGCTGTTCCCGTACGGCCCCGCCAAGCAGGCCTGCAAATACGCGGGGCTGCCCAAGCCGACCGGCTGCGTCTAGGCCTCGGAGCGGACTGGTGTCCGCGCTGACCGTCCTCTACGCGCTGCTCTTCTACGTCGCCGCCGCCACGCTGCTGGGCGGCGTTGGCTGGAAGTGCTGGGTGTACGCGCGCACGCCGCAGCCGCTGAAGATCCCGATCCCGCCCGCGCCCACGACGCGCGGCGGCGTCGTGCTGCGCATGCTGATCGAGGTGACGCTGTTCCGCCAACTGTTCCGCGCCAACAAGTGGACGTGGCTCTTCGGCTGGATGTTCCACGTCGCCTTGCTCCTCGTGCTGCTGCGCCACCTGCGCTACTTCACCGAGCCGGTGTGGTTCTGGGTGGACCTGGTCCAGCCCTTCGGCCTGTACGCCGCCTTCGCGATGCTCGCCGGCCTCGGCGGGCTCTGGGCGCGGCGCGTGCTCGTCGATCGCGTGCGCTACATTACGAGCCCGTCCGACCACCTGATGCTCGCGCTGCTCGCGGCCATCGCCGCGAGCGGCCTCGCCATGAAGTACCTCGCGCACACCGACATCGTGGCGCTGAAGGCATTCTTCCTCGGCCTGATGGCCTTCGACTGGCAGCCGCTGCCCGCCGACCCGGCGCTCCTTATCCACCTCGCGCTGGTCGCCATGCTGATGATCGTGTTTCCGGTGTCGAAGCTCCTGCACGCGCCGGGGGTGTTCTTCAGCCCGAGCCTCAACCAGGTGGATGACGCGCGCGAAAAGCGGCACGCAGCCGGCTGGTCGACGCGGATCGTGCACGTCAACCGGGCGCGGGGAGGCTGAGTGGCCGCATTCGAAACGCCGCCGCTGGGCGAATATCCGGTGATCCCGCGCGTGCGCGAAGGCGCCATGGCGCACAGCAAGCCATTCGTGGCCAAGCCCGATCTGCAGAAGCCGCTCGGCTTTCCCGGCGAGCTGGTGCCGGACTGGGAGAAGGTCGCCGTCACCAAGCTCGGCCAGCTCGTATCGCAATCGCGCGCGCTGCAGGTGTTCCTCGACTCCTGCGTCAAGTGCGGCGCCTGCACCGACAAGTGCCACTACTACCTCGGCACCGGCGATCCCAAGAACATGCCGGTGGCGCGCCAGGACCTGCTGCGCTCGGTGTACCGGCGCTACTACACGGTCGCCGGCAGACTTTTCCCGAAGCTCGTCGGCGCGCGCGACATGACCAAGGAAGTGCTGGACGACTGGTACAGCTACTTCCACCAGTGCTCGGAGTGCCGGCGCTGCTCGGTGTTCTGCCCCTACGGCATCGACACCGCCGAGATCTCGATGGCGGCGCGCGACGTGATGGATGCCGTGGGCCTCGGGCAGAAGTACTCCAACGAGATCATCGGCAAGGTGCACAAGATCGGCAACAACCTCGGCCTGCCGGGCCCGGCGCTGCGCAACACGCTCGAGGGCCTGGAAGAGGACGTGAAGGAGGCCACCGGGGTGGACGTGCGCTTCCCGCTCGACGAGAAAGGGGCCGAGGTGCTGCTCGTCACGCCGAGCGCCGATTTCTTCGCCGAGCCGCATGTCGACGGCCTGATCGGCTACGCCAAGGTGTTTCATGCCGCGGGCATCTCTTGGACGCTCTCGTCGCACGCCTCCGAGGCGGCGAACTTTTCGCTGTTCATCGGCAACCACGACAACCTGCAGAAGGTGGCCGAGCGCATCCGCGAGGCCGCGCTCGATCTGGGGACGAAGCGCCTGGTGGTCGGCGAGTGCGGCCACGCCTGGCGCGTCGCCTACAGCTTCTGGAACACGCTCATCGGGCCGTTCGATTTCCTCGATGCGCGCTACCCGGCGCCGCAGCACATCTGCGAGCTGACCTGGGACCTGATCCAGCGCGGCGCCCTGACGCTCGACAAGAGCGCCAACGCCGGCAAGGTGGTGACCTTCCACGATTCCTGCAACGTTTCACGCGCCTCGCGCATGGGCGGCGTGCCGGGCGGGCAGTTCACCATCCCGCGCGAGATCATTCGCGCCTGCGTCGAGAAGTTCGTCGACATGGCTCCGGAGACCATCGGCGAAGCGACCTTCTGCTGCGGCGGCGGCGGCGGGCTGCTCACCGACGACCTCATCGAGCTGCGCGTGAAGGGCGCGCTGCCGCGCATGCAGGCACTGCAGCAGGTGATCGAGGAGCACGGCGTCAACTACATGGCCGCGATCTGCGCCATCTGCAAGAGCCAGTTCACCAAGGTGCTGCCCTACTACAAGCACCCCATGGACATGATCGGCAGCGTGCACGGGCTGGTCGGCAACGCCATCGTTTTCAATCGGAGATAACCATGTCAGCGCCAGCGAAAAGCGGACACACGGGTCATACGTTCCGCAAGTTCAAGGACGGCGACCAAGAGTGGAAGTCGCTGCAGGAGCGGATCTTCGCCGGTGACGAGTCCGACAAGTGCCCGACCTACGTGCACAAGACGCCGCCCTGTCAGGCGAGCTGCCCGTCCGGCGAGGACATCCGCGGCTGGCTGAACATCGTGCGCGGCATTGAGAAGGCGCCCAAGGGCACGAGCATGCAGGAGTACGCATTCCGGCGTTCCACCGACGCCAATCCGTTCCCCTCGATGATGGGGCGAGTGTGCCCGGCGCCGTGCCAGACCGGCTGCAACCGCAACAAGGTGGAGGACTTCGTCGGCATTAACGCGGTCGAGCAATACATCGGCGACTACGCGCTGGAGCAGAACTTCGCGTTCCAGGCCGGGCCCGAGACCGGCAAGCGCGTCGCGATCGTGGGCGGCGGCCCCGCGGGCCTGTCCGCGGCCTACCAGCTGCGCCGCAAGGGGCACGCGGTCACTCTGTTCGAGGATCACGCCGAGCTGGGCGGCATGGCGAAATACGGCGTGCCGGGCTACCGCCTGCCGCGCAAGCACCTGGACGGCGAGATCGGCCGCATCACCGCCATGGGCGTGGAGGTCCGGCTCAACACGCGTATCGGCAAAGACGTCCAGCTGAAGGACCTGGAGAGGGACTTCGACGCGGTGCTGCTGGCGCTCGGCTGCAAGGCGGGACGCGCTCTGCCGGTGCCCGGCGCCGATGCGCCCAACTGCATCAGCGGGGTCGCGTTCCTCGAGGCGTTCAACCAGGGGCGGCTGAAGACAGTCTCCGGCCGCGTGGTGGTGGTCGGCGGCGGCGATACCTCGGTCGACGTGGTCTCGGTAGCGCGCCGCCTGGGCTATGTCGAGGACATGAAGGAGACCGAGCGCCCGGAGTTCGTGGTGATGGGCCACGCCGCGCACGACGTCTCCACGCTGGCCGCGCGCCAGGGCGCCGACGTCATGCTCACCTCGATGCAGCCGATCGAGGAGATGAACGCCGCCAAGCACGAGATCGAGGACGCGCAACGCGAGGGCGTGAAGATCCGCGGCAACCTGCTGCCCGTGAAGGTGCTGCTCGATGAGCGCAGCGGGCGCGCGAAGGCGCTGCGCGTGGTCGAGGTCGAGTGGGTCAAGGGCAAGCCGGTCGAGAAGCCGGGCACCGAGATGGACCTCGAGGCCGATCTCATCGTCTCCGCCATCGGGCAGACGGGCGACCTCACCGGCATGGAGGAACTGGACAACGGCAAGGGCCTGATCGCGGCCGACAAGTTCTACCAGCTGCCCAATCGCCAGGGTGTGTTCGCCTGCGGCGACATCATTCGTCCGCACCTGCTGACCACGGTGATCGGGCAGGGATCGATCGCCGCCGACAGCATCGACCGCTACCTTGACCACAAGGAAATGCCCAAGCGACCCAAGGTCGACGTGCACCATTTCAACCTGCTGGACAAGCTGCGCGAGGTGAATCTCGAGCCCGGGAGATACGAGTCCTCCGAGGCGAATGGTCCGCGCCCTATCGACCAGGGCCTGCGCGGCACCTCCGAACACGGCAAGGCGGTGGGCGGCTTCGCCATTCACAACTACGAGGACCGCAGCGCAGCCGAAGTGTGCAAGTCCGAGGAGCTGTTCCTCGGCCATTTCCCGTACCAGGAGCGCATCAAGCGCACCGAGATCGGGCCGTCGGCCGAGGAGGTGCTGGGGCACTTCGCCGAGCGCATGGTGGGCTTCACCGACAAGCAGGCGGTGGACGAGGCCAAGCGCTGCATGAGCTGCGGCATGTGCTTCGAGTGCGACAACTGCGTCATCTACTGCCCGCAGGTCGCGGTCAAGCGCACCCCCAAGGCGGAGGCCACGATGGGCCGCTACGTGTACACCGACTACGACCTGTGCATCGGCTGCCACATCTGCGCCGACGTATGCCCCACCGGCTACATCAAGATGGGCCTGGGCGAGCACTGAGCGCGGCAATGACGCGCCTCGCCGCCGCCCTCCTGGCCGCCGTGCTGACGCTCGCGGCGCACGCCGAGGCGCCCAGGTTCAAGATCGAGCGCGGCGAGGCCTGCGTGGCGCCGGTCGCCGAGATGCGGCGCGACCACATGAAGATGCTGTTTCACCAGCGCGACCGCACCCTGCGCCAGGGACTACGCGAGCCGCGCTTCAGCCTGAAGGGCTGCGTCGACTGCCACGCCAGCCAGAAGACCGGCAGCGTGCTCGGCAAGGAAGGCTTCTGCTCGAGCTGCCATCAATACGCCGCGGTGAGCATCGACTGCTTCGAGTGCCATTCGCCGCATCCGCAGAAGCGGACCGCGGCCAGGCCATGAATCCGGATCGCCGCGAGTTCCTGGGTTGGGGCGCTGCCGCCGCCGCGGGGGCGGCCCTCGCGCCGGGCTTCCGGCTGATCGAGCTGGCGCAGGCGCGCTCGCCGCAGGAGGCCGCCTCCAAGCTGCAGCGCTGGGGCTTGCTGATCGACATCACGCGGTGCGGGGAGTGCGACGCCTGCGTCACCGCCTGCCACGAGGAAAACGGCGTCACCGGCCACGGCCGCCCCGAGACCGACGCGCAGTGGATCCGCAAGGTGAGCCTGCGCGACAAGCGCACCGGCTACGCGCAGACGCTGCCGCTCATGTGCCAGCACTGCGAGCACCCGCCGTGCGTCGACGTGTGCCCGACCGGCGCGTCGTTCAAACGCGACGACGGCATCGTGCTGGTCGACAAGCACACTTGCATCGGCTGCCGCTACTGCGTCCTCGCCTGCCCGTACGGCGCGCGCTCCTTCGTGCACGAGGCGACGAGCGGCCAGAAGCCCGACGTGCCGCGCGGCAAGGGCACGGTCGAGTCCTGCACGCTGTGCGTGCACCGCGTGGACCGCGGCGATACCCCGGCTTGCGTAGAGGCGTGCAACAAGGATGGCGGCAAGGCGATGGCGTTCGGCGACCTGAACGATCGCGACAGCGCCATCCACAAGCGCCTGCGCGCCGAGCCTTCGAGCCAGATCCGCGCCGACCTCGCGCTCAACACCGGCGTGCGCTACCAGGGCCTCTAGCCATGGCGAGCATCCAATATCGCGAGATCGAGGGCCGCAGCGGCGCCTACCTGGCGCTGCTTGGCGTACTCGGCGCCCTGATCCTCGCCGGCCTAGGCGCTACGTGGTACATGGAGCACAACGGCCACCACGTCACCGGCATGAGCAACCGCATCGTGTGGGGCATGCCACATGTGTTCGCGATATTCCTGATCGTCGCCGCCTCCGGCGTGCTCAACGTCGCCTCGATCGCCTCGGTGTTCGGCCGCGAGCTGTATAAGCCCCTGGCCCGGCTCTCCGGCCTGCTCGCGGTGACGCTGCTCGCCGGCGGCCTGGCCGTGCTGGTGCTCGACCTGGGGCGGCCCGAGCGGCTGATCGTGGCGATGACGCACTACAACTTCAAGTCGATCTTCGCCTGGAACATCTTCCTCTACACGGGCTTTTTCGCCATCGTGGCGCTGTACCTGTGGAGCATGTTCGAGCGGCGCATGAACGGCTACACCGGGCGCGCCGGCCTGCTCGCGTTCGTGTGGCGCCTGGTGCTCACCACCGGCACCGGATCGATCTTCGGCTTCCTGGTGGCGCGCGAGCCCTACAACAGCGCGCTGCTCGCGCCGCTGTTCATCATCATGTCGTTCTCCTTCGGCCTGGCGATCTTCGTGCTGGTGCTGATGGCGGCCTGCCGCTGGACTGGCCGCCCGTTGGGTGACGTCGTGCTGCGCCGGCTGCGCAACCTGCTCGGCGTGTTCGTCGCGGCGGTGCTGTATTTCGTCGCGATCCAGCACCTCACCAACCTCTACAGCGCGCGCCAGCACGATGTCGAGCGCTTCTTCCTCCTGGACGGCGGCATCTACACGGCGCTGTTCTGGCTCGGTCAAGTCCTGGTCGGCGGCGTCCTGCCCCTCGCGCTGCTCTTCGGGTCCGCGTCGCGCCGCACACTCGCGGCGGCGGCGGTTGCCGTGATCGTGGGCGGCCTGGCCCAGCTCTACGTGCTCATCATCGGCGGCCAGGCCTATCCGCAAGCGATGTTCCCGGAGAAGGACGTCGCCAGCAGCTTCTTCGACGGCGTAGTCGCGAGCTACACGCCGAGCCTGCCGGAAGTGGCGCTCGGCGTGGGCGGCGTGGCGCTGGCGCTGGCGCTCACCGCGGTCGCGCTCAAGGTCCTGCCGTTCCTGCCGCAGAGCCTCGCCGACGGCCAGCCGCGAAGCGCGTGAACCGCCTCTTCATCTCGGCCGCGCACAAGTCCTCGGGCAAGACGACGGTCTGCATCGGGCTGTGCGCGGCGCTCGCCGCGCGCGGCGAATCGGTGCAGCCCTTCAAGAAGGGCCCGGACTACATCGATCCGCTGTGGCTCGGGCTGGCCGCCGGACGGCCGTGCTACAGCCTCGACGCCTACCTGATGGACGCGGACGAAATCCGCGCGCAGGTGGTGCAGGCCATGCGTGGCGCTTCGATCGGCATCATCGAAGGCAACAAGGGCCTGTACGACGGGCTCGACCTCGAGGGCGCGAACAGCAACGCGGCGATGGCCGCGCTGCTCGAGACGCCCGTGGTGCTGGTGATCGACGCGCGCGGCATGACGCGCGGCATCGCGCCGCTGATCCTCGGCTACCAGGCGTTCGACCCGAACATCCGCATCGCCGGCGTGATCCTGAACCAGCTCGGGGGCTCGCGCCACGAGGCGAAGCTGCGCGCCGTGATCCAGCACTACACCGGCGTGCCGGTGCTCGGCGCCGTGCAGCACGACGAGCGCCTGGCGATCGCCGAGCGTCACCTCGGGCTGGTGCCGAGCAACGAGGCCGAAGGCGCGCGCCGCCGCATCGACGAGATCGCGGCGCACATCGCGGCCCAGGTCGACCTCGACCAGGTGCGGGCCATCGCCCGTCAGGCCACGCCGCTGCACAGCGGCGAGCGGGCGCCGGCGGCGGCGGGCGGAGCGCCGGTGCGCATCGGCGTTGCGCGCGATGCCGCGTTCGGCTTCTACTATCCGGGCGACTTCGACGCCCTGCGATCGGCCGGCGCGGAGCTGGTGGTCTTCAGCGCGCTGCACGACAGCCACCTGCCGCCGGTCGACGGCGTGTTCATCGGCGGCGGCTTCCCGGAGACGCACATGGAGCCGCTGGCCGCGAATGCGAGCCTGCGCCGGGAGCTGCACGACGCGATCGAAGCGGGCCTGCCGGCCTACGCCGAGTGCGGCGGGTTGATGTATCTGGCGCGCGGTATCGAATGGAACGGGCGCGCCGCGCCGATGGTCGGCGTGATTCCCGCCGATATCGTCATGCACCGCCGGCCGGTCGGGCGCGGTTACGTGCACCTGCGCGAGACCGGGCGCGGCCCGTGGCCGGGGCCGCAGGCGCCCCTCATCCACGCGCACGAGTTCCACTACTCGAGCGTGGAGAACCTCGCGCCGGACGTGGAGTTCGCCTATGCGGTGGAACGCGGCCATGGCATCGACGGCCGCCACGACGGCATCGTGCACAAGAACCTGCTGGCGTCGTACGCGCACCTGCGCGACGTCGCGGGTAATCCGTGGGCGCGGCGCTTCGTCGATTTCGTGAGGAGCTGCAGGCGTGCCGCTTGAAGTTGAAGGCAGCACGCTGGCGGTCGACTTCGAAGGCTACCTGGTCGATCCGTCGCTGTGGACCGAGAAGGTCGCCGAGGCGCTGGCGCGCCAGGAGGGCATCGCCCTGTCCGACGAGCACTGGGTGGTGATCCGCTTCATGCGCGAGTACTACGACAGCCACCACATCGCGCCGGACGCGCGCCATGTCATGAAGCACCTCGCCGGGCTGAAGGGCACCGGCAAGACCGGGCGCAACGACCTGTTCGTGCTCTTCCCCTACGGCTACGTCAAGCAGGCCTGCAAGATCGCCGGCATGCGCAAGCCGCGCGCCTGGAGCACCGGCTGATGATCACCGTCACGTCGCCCGCCGCGGCGCAGATCCTGCAATCGGCCGGCGGCGCGGGGCTGCGCCTGGCCGCGCGCCTCGATGACAAGGGCGTCATCGAGTACGGCATGGGCTTCGACGAGCAGGCCGAAGGCGATGAGAAGGTGGTGTCGAACGGCGTCACGCTCCTCGTCTCGCCCGGCAGCGTCGAGCTGCTCAGCGGCGCGACGCTCGATTACGTCGAGATCAATCCCGGCGAGTGGCGCTTCATCTTCGCCAACCCGAACGACCCGTCGCATAAGGCGCCCAAGCCGGCGCGCTAGGGTGCGCCGCTGGACGCCGCAGCGGCGCAGGGTTAGTCTGGATTGAAGTATGGCGAAGTCCACTTCCTCGAAGCAGGCGCCGACGCCGGCGGTGCGCCTTGCGCGCAAGACGCAGTCGCTCGACATCCTGTACGAGGTCGCCGCCAGCCTGAGCCAGCCCGGCAACCTGGAACAGATGCTCGGGGGCTTTCTCGACACCTTCATCGAGCTGGTGGACGCGCGCGCGGCGAGCGTCCGGCTGGCGAGCGCGGACGGCGGCTTGCGCCTGGTCGCGAGCCGCGGTCTCGCGCCGGAAGCGGTTGAGCGCGACCGCGCGGAGTTCGTCGAGATCCCGGTGCAGCACCAGGGCCGCGTGCTGGGCGTGTACAACCTGCTGCTCGACCGGCCGCTGGCAGCCCTGGGCGAGGACATGCCCGAGCTGCTCCTCAGCGTCGGTCGCCACCTCGGCCTGGCGGTCGAGAAGGCGCGCCTGGAAAGCGACGCGCGCCGGCTGGCGATCGTCGAAGAACGCAACATCATCGGCAACGAGCTGCACGACTCGCTGGCGCAGTCGCTGATCGGCATGCGCCTGCAACTGAAGATGCTGAGCGAATCCCTCGCGCGCAAGGACTTCGGCGCCGCCCAGTACGAGGCGAGCCGCCTGCACCGCGCGATGACGCAGGCCAACGCCGACCTGCGCGAGCTGCTCACCAACTACCGCCTGAAGATCGACGACGCCGGGCTGGTGCCGACGATCGCCAGCCTGGTCGAGCGCTTCGGCCGCGAGACCGGCATCGCGGTGTTCTTCCAGAACGAATGCCGCGCGCTCGCGCTCACGCCCGCGCAGGAGATCCAGGTCTTCTACATCCTGCAGGAGGCGCTCACCAACATCCGCAAGCACAGCGGCGCGCACAACGTGCGCATCCTGCTCAACAACGAGGACGACCTGTATACCGTGCTGATCGAGGACGATGGCCTCGGCATGGCCGCCGCCGCCGGGGACGCGACGGATGTGCCGGGCGGGCATGCGGGCCTCGCCATCATGCGCGAGCGCACCGAGCGCCTGCACGGCCAGATCGTGATCGAGAGCGAGGCGGGCGAAGGCACGCGCATCGTGCTGATGTTCACCGCGCCGCCGCCGCCGGCCGCCGCGGCCGGAAGCTGACATGCGGGTACTGCTGATCGACGATCACGCGCTGGTGCGCAAGGGCATCGAAGAGCTGCTGCAGAGCCGCGGCGTCCAGGTGGTGGCCGCGGTCGGCTCGGGCGAGGAGGGTGTGCGCCGGGCGCGCGAGCTGCCCGCCGATCTCATCCTGCTCGACGTCAAGATGCCGGGCATGAACGGCATCGAGACCCTGAAGCAGCTGCGCGCGAGCGGCATCGGCACGCCGGTGGTGATGCTCACCATGAGCCGCGAGGATGCCGACCTGAGCGCGGCGCTGCGCGGCGGCGCGCAGGGCTACCTGCTGAAGGACATCGAGCCGGAGGACCTGGTGCCTGCGCTCGAGGCGGCGCTGCAGGGCAGCAACGTCGTCGCTCGCGAGCTGGTCGGATCACTGGCGCGCCTCGTGCGTAGCGATGCCGGCCCGCAGAAAGAAGCGCGGCCGCGCCCGGCAGCGCCTTTCGCCGAGCTCACGCCGCGCGAGCTTGAGATCCTGGGGTGCATCGCCGACGGCTCCAGCAACAAGATGATCGCGCGCGAGCTGGATATCACCGACGGCACCGTCAAGCTGCACGTGAAGGCAATCCTGCGCAAGCTCGGCCTGCGCTCGCGCGTGGAGGCGGCGGTGCGCGCGGTCGAACATGGCCTGGGTAAGAGCAGGAGGGCGGGCGGCGCATGACGGAGCGCGCCCGCTCGGTGCTCGAGGCGGCCAAGGCACCCGATGCGCGCAGGGCGGCGCTCGAGTTCGTCGCGCAGGCGGGCCGCGACGCCGCATTCCAGCTCGAGGCCTGCGTGCACTGCGGCCAGTGCGCCGACGCCTGCCATTTCCACCTCGTCACCGGCGATCCGCGGCATACGCCGATCTACAAGCTGTGGCCGATGCTCAAGGCGTACCAGCGCGAGGCGGCCCCCTTTGCGTCGGTCAAGAAGGCGTTTGGCCTCGCGCCACCCGAGGTCACGGCCGAGGAGCTGCACGAATGGTCCGAGCTGCTCTACGACTCCTGCAACCTGTGCGGCCGCTGCACGCTCGCTTGCCCCATGGGCATCGACATCGCGAGCCTGGTGCGTCGGGCGCGCGAAGGCATGGCGGCGGGCGGCTTCGCGCCGGCCGATTTGTACAAGGCTGCGGCGCGGTCGCTCGACACCGGCAGCCCGATCGGCGTGCGCTGGCCGGCCCTCAAGCGGCAGATCGAGCTGCAGGAACAGGAGACGGGGTTGCACGTGCCTGTCGACGCCGAGGGCGCCGAATACATGGTCGTGCTGAGCTCGATCGAAATCATGGGTTTTCCCGAGGCGATCGGCGCCCTGGCGCGAATCTTCCGCCAGGCGGGCGCAACGTGGACCATCCCCAGCGCCGGCTTCGAGGCGACCAACGTAGGCGTGCAGATGGGCTCGCGCGACGTGGCGGCGGAACTGCTGTCGCGCATCGTCGCGGCGGCCGAGCGGCTGAAAGTGAAATGCGTCATCAGCCCGGAGTGCGGCCACGCCTACTCGGCGCTGCGCTGGGAAGGCCCCAACCTCCTGGGCCGGCGCTATGACTTCGAGGTGGTGCAGATCGCCGAGCTGCTCGACCGGTTCGTGCGCGAGGGCCGTTTGCGCCTGCGCGGCATGGACGCGCGCCGCCTGACGTTTCACGACCCTTGCCAGCTCGTGAGGCGCGGCGGGCTGACCGAGGCGCCGCGGCGGCTGATGCACGGGGTGAGCGCGAATCAAGTAAAGATGCCCGCATCCGGCGCAGCGAGCTACTGCTGCGGTGGGGGCGGCGGGGTGAGCGCGATCCACCGCGCCGAAGGCCTGCGCTTCGCTGCATTCGAGATAAAGAAACAGGAGATCGAAGCCACCGGAGCCGAGGCGGTGGTCACTGCGTGCGCCAACTGCCGCAATGTGCTCGAAGAAGCGATAGAGCACTACGGCATGACCATGCCGGTGCTCGGCCTGACCGAGCTGGTGGCGCAGTACCTGGACAATGACGGCCGTTGAACTCTTGCAGTTCGCACGGGGGCCGGCCCTCTGGGCCTCGGTTGCCGTGCTGCTCGCGGGTAGCCTCTGGCGCATCGCCGGCATCGTGCGGCTCGGGGCCAAGCCGGACCTTTCCGAGCCGCGCAGCACGCGGCTCTTCGCTGGGGCGATGCGCGGCATCTTCGCGCGCATGGTGCCGCGGGTGGAGTTCCGGCTACGCAAGAAGCTCGGCTTCTGGAACGGCTACGTGTATCACGTGGGCTTGGCCGTGATCGTCTTCGGCTATCTGCCGCACATCCACTTCGTCAAGCGCCTGACCGGAATCGGTTGGCCCGCGCTGCCGGAGCCGGTGTTCTTCGTTTCCGTCGGCCTCACCTTCGTGTCGTTGTTCATCGCGCTCATGGAGCGCCTCAGCGACCCGGTGCGCCGCCTGCTGTCCGGCTTCGACGACTACTTCAGCTGGTGCGTCGTCGTGCTGCCGCTCGCCACCGGCATGATCGCGATCCAGCAGTCCGATCCGATGCCGCTCGCAATCCATCTGCTGAGCGTGGAGCTGCTGTTCGTGTGGTTGCCATTCGGCAAGCTGGCGCACGCGTTCCTCGTGTTCGCCTCGCGCGGCGTCACCGGGGCGGCGCTGGCGCGCAAAGGCGCCCCCCTGTGATCAGGACTCGAGCGCGCTGACGAACAACTGCTCGCGCGGCAGTCCGCACTCGAGCAGCTGGAACTCGGCCGCGCCCGCCCACGGCGCGGGCCCCGCGACGTAGACATCGCACTCGGCCAGCCGCGGATGATCCTGCAGCACGGGCCGCAAGACAAATTCGTCGGGCAAATCGCCGCCGGCCGTCAACGGCGTGTAGCGGAAGTCGTCCAGGGCATCGCTCCACGAGCGGCACAGATTGTCCAGGTAGTGACCGTTGCGGTCGGCGGCGACCCAGACCAGGTGCAGCGACTCGGCCGCTTCCAGCGCCATGGCATGCTCGATCAAGCTCTTGATGGGCGCAAAGCCGGATTCGCCGGCGATGAAGACGAGCGCCCGGTGCGATTCCTCGTGCAGCACGAATTCCCCGCGCGGTCCCTCGACGCGCACCGAGTCCACGCCTTTGAGCCCGTCGAACACGCACTCGGCGAACGCGTCGCCGTCGCGCCGCCGGATGTGGAATTGCAGGTTGCGGTCGTCGCAGGGGCAGCTTGCCACAGGCAACGATGCGCCAAGGCCCTCGCCCAGGGACAGCGAGACCGATTGCCCCGCGAGGAAGCGCAGCCGGTTGCTGCGCGGCGTCTGCAGGTGCAGCAGCCGCACGTCGTCGCCGAGCGGGCTCACGGCCTTGACCCTGGCGTCGATGGTTTGCAGCGGCATGTCCGCGGCGCCGTGCGCCTCGCGCGCCTCGATCACGACGTCGGTGAGCGCGGTATTGCAGCACATGAGCACGGCGCCCGCGTTCTTCTCCGCCGCGGTCAGGACGTAATCGGAATGGCGCGTGCGGTGCACCTGCCCCGAGACCACCCGGGCCTTGCATTTGCCGCAGCTGCCGGCGCTGCAGCCATAGTCGAGCGACAGCCCGGCCCGCAACGCTGCCTCGAGCAGGCTGTCGTTGCCGTCTACGAAGAACTCGTGGCCGCTCGGCTTGACCAGTACGTGCGCGGTCATGATCCTGAGAAGACTCTCCTGTGCCAGCAGCAGCTGACTGTCCTGCGCGGCGGGCGCCAGGCGCTGCTGCAGCCAGGCGAGCAGTCCCGCCGGCTCACCCGGTCCGCGCAGTTTCGCCTGCAACGCCTCGACGATCCCCCGGTAGTGCTCGAGTTGCGCCTGGGCCTCGGCCCGCTCCCGGCTCAATTCGGCCAGGCGCGCGACCAGGGCCTCGGAACTGGGCAGCAGCCGCTCGCGCATGCGCCGCGCGAAGGCGGCGTCCTTGATCGCCTCGAACCGCTCCAGGCCGGCATGTTCCTCCAGCCGGGCCTGCGGGTAGGCGCGCAGCAGATCCTCCGCCGCGACCATGCCCTCGAACGCGGCCAGCTCGCCGCTGCGGATCCTGCTCTGCAGCGCGCCGCGCCTGACGCCGACCAGGCGCGCCGCGCGCGACAGTGTGAGATACCGGGGCATGCACGTTGCCGAATGAATCTATCATAGGCCGGTGGATTTCCTGCCGATCTTTCTCGACGTGCGCGGCCAGCCGTGCCTGGTCGTGGGCAGCGGTCAGGTGGCGTCGCGCAAGTGCGCGCTGCTGCGGCGCGCGGGCGCGCAGGTCACGATGTCGACGGAGTTTCGCGAGGAAGCGCTGGACCGCTATGCGCTGGTGATCGCCGCCACCAGCAATCAGGAGGTCAATCGGGCGGTGGCCGACGCCGCCAAGGCGCGCCACATCCCGGTGAACGTCGTGGACCAGCCGGCCCTGTGCTCCTTCATCCTGCCTTCGATCATCGAGCGCGCGCCGCTCATCGTGGCGGTGTCCAGCGGCGGCGCCTCCCCGGTGCTGGCGCGGCTGCTGCGCGCGCGCCTGGAGAGCCTCATCCCGGCGGCCTACGGGCGCCTCGCCGCGCTGGCCGGGGAGTTTCGCGAGCGCGTCAAGGCGCGCTTCAAGCCGCAGGAGCGGCGGCGCTTCTGGGAACGCGCGCTGCAGGGCCCGATCGCCGAGCTGGTATTCAGCGGCCGCGACGCCGAGGCGCGCGCGGCGCTGCAGGCGACGCTCGGCGACCGGCGCCTTGCCGGCCCGGGTCTATCCCTCACGGGCGGCGAAGTGTCCTTGATCGGCGCCGGACCGGGCGATCCGGACCTGCTCACCTTTCGTGCGCTGCGCCTCATGCAGCAGGCCGACGTGGTGGTGTACGACCGGCTGGTCTCGCAGCCGGTCCTGGACCTGGTGCGGCTCGAGGCCGAGCGCATCTACGCCGGCAAGGAGCGCGCGAAGCACGCGCTGCCGCAGGAGGACATCAACCACCTGCTGGTGCGCCTGGCGCGCGAGGGCAAGCGCGTGGTGCGCCTGAAGGGCGGCGACCCGTTCATCTTCGGGCGCGGCGGCGAGGAGATCGAGTCGCTCGCCGCCGAAGGCATTCCGTTCCAGGTGGTGCCCGGCATCACGGCGGCGGCCGGCTGCGCGTCCTACGCGGGCATTCCGCTTACCCACCGCGACTACGCGCAGTCGGTGGTGTTCGTCACCGGCCACATGCAGGACGGCAGCATGGACCTGAACTGGCGCGCGCTCGCGCAACCGCGCCAGACCATCGTGGTGTACATGGGGCTGGTCGGCATCGATGTCCTGTGCCGCGAGCTCACCGCGCATGGCCTGCCGGCCGCTACGCCGGCCGCGCTGATCCAGCAGGGCACCACGCCGCAGCAGCGCGTGCTGGCGGGCACGCTCGAGTCGCTGCCCGCGCTGGTGCACGCGAGCGGCGTCAAGGCGCCTACGCTGATCATCATCGGCGAGGTGGTGAAGCTGCGCGAGCAACTAAAATGGTTCGAACCCGCATGACGCAGGAATTCGTCGAGGTTGGCCGGGCGGGCGAGCTGGCGCCCGGGAAGATGCGGCGCGTCGACCTGCGCGGCCGGCGCATCCTGCTCGCCAACGTCGACGGGCGCCTGTGCGCCGTGGACGACACCTGCACGCACGAGGACGCCTCGCTTTCCGCGGGCGTGCTGAAAGGGGAGTTCGTGAAGTGCCCGCTGCACAACAGCCGCTTCAACGTCTGCACCGGCAAGGCGATGGAAGAGCCGGCGGAAGAGGATCTGCGCACCTATCCCGTGCGCGAGGAAGGCGGGCGCGTCCTGCTCGGTCTGCCCGAAGCGCAGACGCCATGAGCGCGAGCCTGATGAATTCCATTCTCAAGCGCATCGCCACCGGGCCGGAGCTCTCCAAGGACATCTCGCGCGAAGAGGCCTGCGGCGGCATGCGCCTGGTGCTCGACGGCGCGGTCGATCCGGTGCAGGCCGGCGTGTTCCTCATCGCGCTGCGCATGAAGCGCGAGACGGACGACGAGGTCCGCGGCGTACTCGACGCGATCCGCGAAGCTACGCATCGCGCCACCGCGCCGGTGGACGAGGTGCTCGATCTCGGCGACCCCTACGACGGCTACAACCGCACGCTGCCGGCCTCGCCCTTCCTGCCCGCCGTGCTCGCCGCCTGCGGCGTCGCCACGGTGTCGCACGGCGTGGAGCGCATGGGGCCCAAGTATGGCGTGACCCACCGGCAGGTGCTGAGTGCCGCCGGCCTGCCGGTGGATCTCGCGCCGCAGGCGGCCGCCGCGCGCCTGGGCGATCCCGCCATCGGCTGGGCCTACGTCGACCAGAAGGCGTTCTGCCCGAAGCTCTACGCGCTCAGCGCGCTGCGCACGCTCATCGTGAAGCGGCCCGCCCTCACCACCGTGGAGGTGCTCGCCGGGCCGGTGCGCGGCCGTTCGAAGACCCATCTGGTCACCGGTTTCGTGCACAAGCCCTATCCGCGCATCTACGCGCTGCTCGCGCGCCACGCCGGTTTCGACTCCGCGCTCATCGTGCGCGGGGTCGAGGGCGGGGTGATCCCGTCGCTCTCGCAGACCGGCAAGGTGTTCCACTATCATGGCGGCGGCGAGGAGGCCTCGACGGAATTCAAGCCGGCCGACCTGGGGTTCGAGCAGGCGGTGCGCGCCGCGCGCATTCCCGGCGCGAGCGACGAGGGCGAGGGCGCAGCGCCCTTCGATGCCGCTGCCGTCGCCAAGGCGGCCGCGCAGGCGGGCCGCGCGGCGCTCGCCGGGGAGCCCGGCCCGACGCGCGACTGCCTGGTCTACGGCGCCGCGCTGTGCCTGTGGCATCTCGGGCGCGAGCGCTCGATGCAAGACGCCGCCGCGGCCGCGCGCGTCGCAATCGATTCCGGCAAAGCATTGGAGCATCTGCGATGAATGAAGCTGATCCTGCGCAACTCGCCCGCTACGTCACCGGCGGCGCGTTCGTGCTCGCGTTCATTTTCGGCGCCGTCGGCAACAAGACGAACTTCTGCACCATGGGTGCAGTGTCCGACTGGGTGAACATGGGCGACACCGGCCGCATGCGCATGTGGCTGCTCGCCATCGCGGTGGCGCTGCTGGGCTCCAGCCTGTTGCAGCTCGCGGGCCTGGTGGATCTGTCGAAGTCCGTCTACACGGGGCCGAACCTGCTATGGCTGTCCCATATCGTGGGCGGATTCCTGTTCGGCGTCGGCATGACGCTCGGCTCGGGCTGCGGCTCCAAGACCTTGATCCGCATCGGCGGCGGGAACCTGAAGTCGTTCGTGGTGTTCGTGTTCCTCGGCATCGCCGCCTACATGACGCTGCGGGGCCTTTTCGGCGCGTTCCGCGTGGGCGTTCTGGAGCAGGCCTCGGTGACGCTCGTGCCCGGGCAGGACCTGGGCTCGCTTGCCGCGGCCGCGACCGGCATGGCGAAGGCCACCTGGGCGGCGATCCTCGCCGCGCTCATCGGCGGCGCGCTCGTCGCCTTCGCCTACGCCAGCAAGGATTTCCGCGCGAGCTTCGACTACACGCTGGGCGGCGTGGTCACGGGGCTGGTGGTGGTCGGCGGGTGGTATGTGAGCGGCGTCGTGGGCTTCATCGAAGAGCACCCGGAAACCCTGCAGGAGGCATTCATTGCCACCAACACGGGGCGCATGGAATCGTTCTCCTTCGTTTCGCCCATGGCCTTCACCCTCGAGTACCTGATGCTGTGGACCGACGCCTCGAAGATCGTCACCTACGGCATCGCCTCGGCCGCGGGCGTGATCGCCGGCTCGGCGGCCTATGCGCTCGCCACGCGCACGTTCCGCTGGGAGGGCTTTCGCGATGCCGAAGACACCGCGAACCACATCGTGGGCGGCATCCTGATGGGCTTCGGCGGCATCACCGCGCTGGGCTGCACCATCGGCGCGGCGATCACGGGCATTTCCACGCTCGCCCTCGGCTCGTTCATCACCTTCGCAGCGATCGTCGCCGGATCCGCGCTGACGATGAAGTTCCAATACTGGAGGATGTCATGAAACCTGCCTTGCTCCTGCTCTGCCTCGCCCTCTTGCCTTTCGCCGCCTCGGCCCAGGGAACCCACTCGATCAAGCTGCTTACGCCGGAAACGGCGCTCAAGGCGGCGCAGGCGGCGCTGAAGAAGTGCCGCGACAACGGCTTCCAGGCGACGGTGGCGGTGGTCGACCGCATGGGGGTGACGCAGGTGCTCCTGCGCGACCGCTACGCCGGCGCGCACACGCCGCGCACGGCGCGCGGCAAGGCCTACACCGCGGTGAGCTTTCGCACCAACACGACGGAGCTCTCGGAGGCGACCCAGTCGGGTCGGCCGGCGAGCGGCATCCGCGGCATTCCTGGCGTCGTCGCCGTCGGCGGCGGCCTGATGATCGAGGCGGCGGGGTCGCTCCTCGGCGCGATCGGCGTCTCGGGCGCGCCCGGCGGCAAAGAGGACGACGCCTGCGCGGCGGCGGGCATCGCCGCCATCCGCGACGACATCGAGTTCTAGCGCGCCGCCGCGCTAGAATCCGGGCCTGCCCCGAATTTCCGGAAACTTCCCAGCACGAGAGAGCGACCGATGGACAAAGCCCTGCTAGCCAAGACCGCCGCCGCCATGGTGGCGCGCGGCAAAGGCGTGCTCGCCGCCGATGAATCCAGCGGCACCTGCGAGAAGCGCTTCAAGTCGATCAACGTCGAGTCCACGGAGGAGAACCGCCGCACCTACCGCGGACTGCTGTTCACCACGCCCGGCGCGGAGCAGTACGTCTCCGGGGTGATCCTGTTCGACGAGACTATTCGGCAGAAGACGAACGAGGGCGTGCCCTTTCCGGCCTACCTCGCCGGCAAGGGCATCCTGCCCGGCATCAAGGTGGACAAGGGCGCCATGGACATGGCGCTGTGCCCGGGCGAAAAGGTGACCGAAGGCCTGGACGGATTGCGCGGGCGCCTCGCGGAGTACTTCAAGCTCGGCGCGCGCTTCGCCAAGTGGCGCGCGGTGATCACCATCGGCGAGGGCATCCCCTCGCACGCCTGCCTGTACGCCAATGCGCATGCGCTCGCGCGCTACGCGGCGCTGTGCCAGGAAGCCTCCATCGTGCCGATGATCGAGCCCGAGGTGCTGCTGGACGGGAACCATAGCGTGGAGCGTGCCGAAGAGGTGACGGAAGCCGCGCTGCGCGCCACCTACGCCGCCATCGCCGCGCACCACGTCTCGGTCGAGCACCTGATCCTGAAGACCAGCATGGTGGTCTCGGGCAAGGACCACGCGCGCCAGGCGCCGGTGGACGAAGTGGCCGAGCGCACGGTGCGCGTGCTCAAGCGCACCGTGCCCGCGGCGCAGCCGGGAATCGTGTTCCTCTCCGGCGGGCAGTCGGACGAGGCGGCGACGGCCCACCTCAATGCCATGGCGGCGATGAAGGGCCTGCCCTGGCCGCTCACCTTCTCCTACTCGCGCGCGCTGCAGAATCCGGCGCTCAAGGCCTGGCGCGGCGATCCGAAGAACGCCGCCGCGGCGCAGAAGGCCTTCCACCACCGCGCGCACATGAACGGCCTCGCGGCCCAGGGCAAGTGGAATCCCGAACTGGAGCGCCAGGCGGCATGAACGCGCTCTACGAATCCAGCCTGAAGAGCCTCCCGCGCCTTGCTCGCGGCAAGGTGCGCGACATCTACGGCGTGGGCGAGGACAAGATGCTGATCGTCACCAGCGATCGCCTGTCGGCCTTCGACGTGGTGCTGCCCGACCCGATTCCCGACAAGGGGCGGGTGCTGAACGAGATGGCCAACTTCTGGTTCGCGAAGCTCGGCCACATCGTGCCGCACCAGTTGACCGGCATCGATCCGGAGAGCGTGGTGCAGGGCGAAGACGAAAAGGCGCAGGTGCGCCACCGCTCGGTGGTGGTGAAAAAGTTGCAGGCCCTGCCGATCGAGGCGGTGGTGCGCGGCTACCTCATCGGCTCGGGCTGGAAGGACTACCAGAAGACCGGCAAGGTCTGCGGCATCGAGCTGCCCAAGGGGCTGGCGCAGGCGCAAAAGCTCCCCGCGCCGATCTTCACCCCGGCGACCAAGGCCGAGGAAGGCCACGACGAGAACATCTCCTTCGGCGAAGTCGAGAAGTTGATCGGCAAGGACCTGGCGGCGAAAGTGCGCGACGTGTCCATCCGTCTCTACCGGGAAGCCTCGGACTACGCCGCGACCAAGGGCATCATCATCGCCGATACCAAGTTCGAGTTCGGCACCGACGCAAACGGCAACCTGGTCCTGATCGACGAAGTGCTCACGGCGGACTCCTCGCGCTTCTGGCCCGCCGACTCCTACCGGGTGGGCGTGAGCCCGCCGTCCTACGACAAGCAGTACGTGCGCGATTACCTGGAGACCCTGGACTGGGACAAGACGCCGCCGGCGCCCAAGCTCCCGCCCGAGGTGATCGCGAAGACCTCGCAGAAGTATCGCGAGGCGCTGGAGCGCCTCACCGGGAGAAAGCTCGCATGATCGGCATCGTGATGGGGTCGGCCAACGACTGGGACGAGATGAAGGCGGCGGCGGAAATGCTCGAGGACTTCGGCGTGCCCTACGAGGCGAAGGCCATGTCGGCGCATCGCACGCCCCGCGAAGTGGCCGCCTGGGCCGAAGGCGCGGCCGCGCGCGGCATGAAGGCGATCATCGCCGCCGCGGGCGGCGCCGCGCATCTCGCGGGCGTGGTGGCGGCGCACACGACTCTCCCCGTCCTCGGCGTGCCGATGCCTTCCAAGCACCTGCAGGGCCTGGATTCGCTCCTGTCCACCGTGCAGATGCCCAAGGGCATTCCGGTCGCCACCTTCGCCATCGGCGAGGCGGGCGCGGCCAACGCCGCGCTCTTTGCCGTCGCGCTGCTCGCGCTCTCCGACAAGGACATGGCGAAGAAGCTGCACGAGTTCCGCGCGAAGCAGAAGCAGGCGGTCCTCAGCGCCCCGCCACTCAAGCTGTGAGCGAGGAGGTCCGGCGCGCCGCGGAGATCCTCCGGCGCGGCGGGCTGGTCGGCTTTCCCACCGAGACCGTGTACGGGTTGGGGGCGGACGCTTCCAGCAAGGATGCCGTCGCGCGTCTTTACGCCGCGAAGCGCCGGCCGGCGGATCATCCGGTGATCGTGCATTTCGCCGACGCGAAAGCCGCGTTCAAGTGGGCACGCGACGTGCCGGAAGGCGCGCAGAAGCTCGCCGCGGCTTTCTGGCCGGGTCCGCTCACGATGATCCTGAAGCGCTCGCCGCAGGCGGGTGACTTCGTCACCGGCGGGCAGGACACCATCGGGCTTAGGGTGCCGGCGCACCCGGTGGCGCGGGAACTCCTCAAGGCGTTCGGCGGCGGCATCGCGGCGCCCTCGGCAAACCGCTTCGGGCAGGTTTCGCCCACCACCGCGATGCACGTGAAGCAGGACCTCGGCACGGACGTAGAGCTCGTCCTGGACGGCGGGCCGAGCGAGGTGGGCATCGAGTCCGCCATCGTGGACCTTTCGGGCGAGGTCCCGGTGCTGCTGCGCCCGGGGCGCATCTCGCGGCCGGAGCTGGAGAAGGCCCTGGGCACCCTGGTGCAGGAAAAGCGCGCCGACTCGCCGCGGCATTCGGGCGGCCTCGAGCGCCACTACGCGCCGAAGACGCCCGCGCGCCTGGTGCCGCCGCACGAGCTCGACCGCGAGATCGCGCGGCTGAAGGACAAGGTGGCGGTGCTCGCCTTCTCGCGGCCCGACGAGCGCGTGGAGTATTGGCTGCGCCTGCCGCGCGAGCCGCTCGGCTATGCGCAAAAGCTCTATGCGGCGCTGCGCGAACTGGACGAAGCCGGTTGCGAGAGTATCCTCATCGAAACGCCGCCCGATGCCCCGGAATGGGCCGGGGTGCGGGACCGATTGATGCGGGCGACCTCATGAGAATCGCGTTGGTAATTCTGTTCTTGTTGAGCGGCTGCACGCACGTGAGCGTGCAGGGCGGCGCCGGAGGCGTTACCTCGTCGACCAGCACCGGCGTATCGGTGGGCTACAGCGGCAGCGGCAGCGCCGCGATGTGGGCGCTGATCGGCATAGGCTTGATCGCCGCTGAGTACGGCGGCAGCCTCGCTGCACGCGAGCGCGGGCTGGAGCCGGAGGCGAAGCCCGTGCAGCCGATGGATGCGAGCCGGCAGGTGAATGCAGTGGATTGCACCAGGCCGATCCAGGATTGGTCGGCGAACCTGAAGTGCCGGTAGACGACAGGCTGCTTGCGCGCGTACGCGTGGCGCTCGCCCGGCGTCGCGGCGTGACCGAGAGGCGCATGTTCGGCGGGGTGGCGTTCATGCTGCGCGGTCACATGTGCTGCGGCATCCTCGGCGCGACGCTGATGGTGCGGCTCGATCCGGGCGAGGCGCAGGCGCTGCTCGCGCCACCGAACGTTCGGCCGATGGATTTCACTGGGCGCCCGATGCGCGGGTTCCTGTATGTGGATGGGCCGGCGATCCGGACGGCGGGTTCGCTGAAGAAGTGGGTGGATCGCGCTGTTGCGCATGCGGCCGCGTTGCCGGCGAAGCGCAGGAAGTAGGGCGGGACTTGCCCGTCGATAGGTTGATAGCGACCCCGCGGGAACGGGTCTTTGATTGGCCGCACCTTATGCTGGTCATTGAACGTTAGGTGGAAATGGCATTCCTCACGGCGCTAGTCGACCATCCCATTGCCTTGCTTGTCGCCGTGACTCTAAGCGCGCCCATCCTCTGGCAGCTGGCAAAGGCGTGGTTTGCGGATGTAGAAGACGAATTGAAGGAAGCGGCCCCCTTTGCCGTAATCGATGCAATTGGAGGCCCAACTATCGCGACGTGGCCGCTCCTTAAGCTGGTGTGGTTCGTGATCGTGTCCGCCGCGATTCTCGTGTCGTTCTATAAGATAGGGGCATGGGTAGCCGAGTGGTGACCTTGCCACATAACAACGCGTTGAAACGGACCACTTCTCTGCGTCGCTACGCTGCGCTTCGATCCACCAGCGTGGCCGTTCAACGCGAACGTTAGGCAGCAACATGCTTGTGCGGGCTAAGCCAATTGCTTTAGGTGCGATAGCGGGTCTAGCCATATGGCTCTTCGATTTTGATTTCTTTATCAATGCTGGCGGCCCGGACACGCCAATAAGCGATTTCATCTGTGGGCTATTTGAACTCGCATATTGCTGCTGCGGGACGAGCAATATGCCCGTGCCGCCGCTTGTGTTGAGTGCTGTCGGGGCTTCGAGCGGCCTTCTCTTTTCTCTCGCACAAAACATTCGACGCCGCCCGAAGCAAAGTGGCTAGCATGACACCTCTGCCTACTCCCTAAGGTCGTCGGATGCGCACTCCAGACGAGCGGTGGTGGTTGCGATTGGGCTCACCCCTTTCGGCAGCGCTCGGTACCGCGGTGATCATCATCGTGGCCCTCGCAGGTGGATGCGCAATTGAAACTCGCAGCCTAGGTATCCAGAAGGGTTGTGAATTTCTCGGCGGTAAGCTGGTGACGGAGGAGAGGGTGCGGCAGTACTACGGTATGGATCGGAAGCCCGACAAGGTTGTCACCATGGCCGATGGCCGCACTGAGATCTTTTACTACAGGCCTCTCCACGGGCAGAAGGACTCTCGGCACTGGTCCGGCTACGTTGTGTACTTCTTTTTGTTCCCGGTGCTTCCCTTGTTAGTTCCTGATGGCCACTATGGCCAGTCGTATGTGGTACGTGGAGGAATGGTGCAGGAGTGCAATAATTTCTGGGACAAGTTCGAAGGTAGGCCAAATTTTCACATGTAATCTACGCCGCACGCGGACGCGCCGCCATGCACTATCCTTCGCATCGAAGTCGAATCACGCAGTTCTGGCGCTATGCGCCTACAACCTGAAGGGAGAGCCATGACCAAGAACATAACCGTCGTCCTCCTCCTGGTGCTCGCGGCGGGCTGCACTACGCGGGACGTAGCCTACGCGCCGCCGATGGATCCGGGGCGCAAGGTGAGCGAGCAGGAGTGCACCAGACCCATCGATAACGACGGCGGCAACCTGATGTGCCGTGAGGTCACTCAGGCCGAGCGCCGCGCCAGGATCGCGGTAGAGGAGCGGCAGGCCATGGAGCGGAGGGAAGCCGAGGCGCTTGCCGCACGCGAGCGCCTCGAGCGTGAGCGCGCCGAGCAGCTTGCCCGGGAAGAGGCTGCGCGGCAGCAGCGGGTTGCCGAAGAGGAGCGGCTCGCCGCCGAGCGCCGCCGGCTGGAGGCCGAGGCCGCGCGCAAGGCCCTGGAAGAGCGCGAGCGTCAGGAGAGGGCGGAGGCCGAAGCCCGTGCCCGCCAGCGCGCCGAGCAAGAAGCGCGTGAGGCAGCCGAGCGCGAGTGTCGGCGTCTCGAGCAGGAACGGCTCGACGGCCGCGCGCACCTCGCGGACTTCGTCGCCAACTACGGCAAGGTCGAGGAATTCAAGGGAATAGCCGGGCAGATCACCGCGTTCCTCGACAAGGCTCGCAAGGTGAAGCCATGCCCGCCAGCATAAGTCTGCAGATTGGGCTGCCCGGTGCACTCCCCCAAATCCGTCGCCGACATTGGCACCTTCATCACCATGATCGGCGCCGCCTGCGATGACCCGACGGTGAGCAAGCGCCTGGAGCAGCTCCTCGAAATGCCGGACCAGCAGCGCCAGGGCCTGGTGCACGCATGGGTGACCGACCTCCTCGTCGCGCAAGCGCCGCGCGATTTCGTGCAGGCGATCGCCTGCCTGATGGACGACAGGATCGCCGAGAGGGCCTACGAGGTGATCTTCAAGTGCAGGCGCGGGGAGCGCCTCTGAGGGTGTACTGAGCCGCAGTGATGCAAGGCCGCACTCGGCGCCTCGTCAGCCTGCCGCTCGAGCCCGAGCAGGAACAGGAGATCCTGCGCCGGCTCGATACAGCCGGCATCGCCCACAAGGAAACGCGCTCGATGTCGAGGCTCTTCGGCAGCAACGCGATCTGGGTGCCCGAAGCAGACTACCCGCGCGCGAAGGAGATCCTGGACCGGGAAGCCGCCGAGTACGCGGGCGCGGCGCGCGAGCAGTGGCAGGCCGAGTGGCAGCGCGAGCACGGCGGCTCGTACGCGCGCTGGCTGCTGCATCGAATGCGCCGCGCGACGATGGACGACGTCCTGCGCGTGCTGGCGCTTATCGCGCTCGTCGGCCTGATGCTCCTCTACCCGATCGCCATCCTGCGCTAGCTGCGCTGGGCACGCGGGTGCCCGTCCTCCACGACGAACGTCGCCAGCGTACTGCACGGCGCATCGCGCTCCTTCACCGTCGCCACCGCGCGCAGCTCGACGCGCAGCGCCTTCTGCGTCACTTCCACGCGCGTGTAGCCGCGATAGCGGCTCTCCACCAGCTTCATGTGCGGGTTGTCGGGGAGATATTTCTCCAGCCGCTCCTGCGGCCAGCCCTGCGAGCTGATCGAGGTGCCGACGAACTCGCTCGCCACCACCGGCGAGGCGGGATCGTCGAAGTCGGCCTTGAGATCGGCAACGTTGAACTGGTGCACGTCGCCGCCCAGCACCACCGGATTGGCGATCTTGCGTTCAGCGAGGAAATCGAGCAGGCGCCTGCGTGCCGCCGGATAGCCGTCCCAGCCGTCGGTCCACGCGCGCCGCCCGGGTCCGGGCTTCTGGTCGAACTGCGCCATGCGCGTTTGCTGCGCGAGGAAGTTCCAGCGCGCACCCGACCCGGCCAGCGCGCCTTCCAGCCAGCGCTCCTGCACGGGGCCGAGGATCGACCGCTGCGGGTTGAACAGGTGCTCGCACTTTTCCACGTCCACGGTGTTGGAGCCGCCGCGCCCGCGCCGCGCGCAGGATTGCCAGGTGCGGTACTGGCGGTCGTCCAGCAGATAAAAGCGACCGAGCGAACCCCAGCCGAGCTGCGTATACAGGCGCATGTCCTGACCCGCGGGCTTCATGCGCTCGGGCAGCGGCATGTGCTCGTAGAAGGCACGATAGGCCGCCGCGCGCCGCAGGAGGAACGCCTCCTGCGGCATGCCGTCCTCGGGCCGGTTGTCGGCGTAGTCGTTGTCGACCTCGTGGTCGTCCCAGGTGACGATCCACGGGCAGGCGGCGTGCGCGGCCTGCAGGTCGGGATCGGACTTGTACAGCGCGTAGCGCGCGCGGTAGTCCGCGAGCGTGTACGGCTCGCCGGCGTCGTGCTTGCGCACGTGGTCCTTGCCCCAGGAGGACTCGTAGATGTAGTCGCCGAGAAACGCCAGGAGGTCCGGAGAATCCGCCGCGATTTGCCGGTAAGCGGAGAAATAACCCTGCTCGTACTGCTGGCAGGAGGCGAAAGCGAAACGCAGGGAGTCGACCACTGCGTCTGCCCGCGGCGCGGTGCGCGTGCAGCCCAGCGGGCTCACCGCGTCGCCCGCCATGAAGCGGTACCAGTACCAGCGGCCCGGCTCGAGGCCCTGCGGTTCAATGCGCACCGAGTGCGCCCAATGCGGATCGGCGTAGGCGCTGCCGGCGGCGACGATCGTGCTCATCGAGCGGGTCGATGAGATCTCCCAGCGCACGGGCACAGCCACCGGGTCCACGCCGACCAGCCGCGTCCACAGCACCATGCCGCCCGGATGCGGGTAACCTGAGGCCACGCCGAGCGCGAACGGGTCGGCGGCGAAGCGCGGCTGCGCGCAAGCCGGCAGCGCTGGTGAAACAGTGGCCGCCGCAAGGGCCCGCAGGAAGGCTCTGCGATCTCTCATACCGATAGAATAGCGGCTCAACGTTACGGAGACAGCGATGATTCATTTCGTCGTGCACGAGGAAGGCGACGGCGTCGGCGTGGTCGTCGTCGAAGGCGTGAAGAAGGGCCAGGAACTGAACGGCTGGATCATGGAAGACGACAAGGACGTGAAGATCGTCGCGCAGAGCGACATCCCGATCGGCCACAAGCTCGCGCTGAAGGACTACCAGGCCGGCGACACCGTGATCAAGTACGGCGTGGACATCGGCAAGGTGGTGGCGCCGATCAGGAAGGGCGAGCACACGCACGTCCAAAACCTCAAGACCAAGCGGTGGTGAGCATGGAACTGTCAAAGGCGAGCTTCTGGGGCTTTAAACGTGAGAACGGACGCGTCGGCGTGCGCAACCACGTGCTCATCCTGCCGGTGGACGATCTCTCCAACGCCGCCGCCGAAGCGGTGGCGAACAACATCAAGGGCACGCTCGCCATCCCGCATCCTTACGGGCGACTGCAATTCGGCGCGGACCTCGACCTGCACTTCAGGACCCTCATCGGCACCGGCTGCAATCCGAACGTCGCCGCGGTGGTGGTGATCTGCATCGAGGACGGCTGGGCGAAGAAGGTGGCCGACGGCATCGCCGCCACCGGCAAGCCCGTGGCTTATTTCGGCATCGAGCAGCACGGCGACCACGACACGATCATGCGCGCCTCGAAAAAGGCGAAGGAATTCGTGCAGTGGGCCTCCGAACTGCGCCGTGAGGAGCGGCCGCTGAAGGACCTGTGGGTGTCCACCAAGTGCGGCGAATCGGACACCACCTCGGGCTGCGGCGCGAACCCCACCGTGGGCAACGCCTTCGACAAGCTGTATCCGCACAAGGTGACGCTGTGCTTCGGCGAGACCACCGAGCTGACCGGCGGCGAGCACCTGGTGGCCGCGCGCTGTCGCAATGACGAGGTGAGGAAGAAATTCCAATTCATGTTCGACCGCTACCAGGCGATCATCGACAAGCACAAGACGAGCGACCTCTCGGACTCGCAGCCCACCAAGGGCAACATCGAGGGCGGCCTCACCACCATCGAGGAAAAGGCGCTGGGCAACATCCAGAAGATCGGGCGCAAGTGCGTGGTTGACGGCGTGCTCGACAAGGCGGAGGTGCCGACCGGCCCCGGGCTGTGGTTCATGGATTCCTCCTCGGCGGCGGCCGAGATGCTGACGCTGCTCGGCGCCGCCGGCTTCGCGGTGCACTTCTTCCCCACCGGGCAGGGCAACGTGGTCGGCAACCCGATCCTGCCGGTGATCAAGCTGTCGGCCAACCCGCGCACCGTGCGCACGATGGGCGAGCACATCGACGTGGACGTGTCGGGGCTGCTGCGCAAGGAAATGAACCCGGACCAGGCCGGCGACGCGCTGCTCGAGTGCATGTTCCGCACCGCCAACGGCCGCCTCACCGCCGCCGAGGCGCTCGGGCATCGCGAGTTCGTGCTGACCCGGCTGTACGAATCGGCGTAAGGAATGCGCGGCGCCGATATCCTGGCGCGCACGCTCGCGCTCGCGGGCGTGAAGCACCTCTTTTCGCTTTCCGGCAACCACATCATGCCGGTGTACGACGCCGCGCTCGACGCGCAGCTCGACATCGTGCACGTGCGCCACGAGGCGGCCGCCGTGCACATGGCGGATGCCTGGGGCCGGCTCACGGGCGAGCCGGGCGTGGCGCTCCTCACCGGCGGTCCCGGCCACGCCAACGGCGTGAGCGCGCTCTATACGGCGCTCGCCTCCGAATCGCCGATGGTGCTGCTTTCGGGCGAAGCGCCGCTTGCCGAGCGCCACAAAGGCGCGTTTCAGGAAATGGCCCAGGCCGCCGTCGCCGCGCCGCTGGTGAAAGCCGCGTTCACCGCGACGAGCGCCGCCACCCTGGCCACGGACCTCGCGCGCGCCTGGCGCCAGGCGAAGTTCGGCCGCCCCGGCCCGGTGTACCTCGGATTGCCCTTCGACGTGCTCGAGGCGAAATGCGACGCCGCGCCGGTGGAGGGCACCGCTTTCGCGGTGAAGCCGATTCCGTTCAGCGAGGCGGCGGCGCAGGCCGTCCTTGCCGAGCTCGCGCGCGCCCGGCGGCCGCTCTTTCTCGCCGGCCCGGCGATGGGCACCGACCGCGGCCGCGCCGCGCTGGTGGCATTGCAGGGCGCCACCGGCGTGCCGGCCCTCTGCATGGAAAGCCCGCGCGGCGTGAACGACCCGAGCCTGGGCGCGTTCGCGCGCGTGCTGAAGGAAGCAGACCTCCTCGTGCTGCTGGGCAAGCGCGCCGACTTCACGCTGCGCTACGGCCAGGCGCCCGCGGTGGGCGCCGCGTGCCGCTTCATCGTGCTCGACCCGGATCCGGAGGCGCTGCGCCAGGCGGGCTATGCCATTGGCGACCCCGCGCGTCTCGCGCTCGCCGCGCTCGCCGATCCGTTCGAGGCCGCCGCGCGGCTCGCGGGGCTCGCCAAGCCCGCACGCTCGGGCTGGGCGGGCGAAGTCGACGCGGCGGTGCGCGCGCGCCCGGCCGAGTGGGCGACGATCGCCGGAAAGCCCGGCGCCGTGCACCCGGCGGAGGTCGGGCGCGCCGTGCAGCAATTCGTGGATGCGGCGCCGGAGGCGGTGTTCGTCGCCGACGGCGGCGAGTTCGGCCAATGGGCGCAGGCCTGCATCAGCGCGCCGACCAGGATCATCAACGGGCCGGCGGGCGCCATCGGCAGCGCGCTGCCTTTTGCGTTGGCGGCGAAGCTCGCGCGTCCCAACGCGAGCGTGGTGGCGCTGCTCGGCGACGGCACCGCCGGATTTCACCTGACCGAGTACGACACCGCGGTGCGCGAGAAGCTCGACTTCGTAGGCGTCATCGGCAACGACAGCTGCTGGAACGCCGAGCACCAGATCCAGCTCAGGGCCTACGGCCGCGAACGGGCACACGGCTGCGAGCTGCTGCCGACGCGCTACGACCGCGCGGTGGCGGGTCTCGGCGGCCACGGCGAGCATGTGGAGCGCGGCGCGGACCTGGCCGTGGCGCTGGCGCGCGCGTCGAAGTCGGGCTTGCCGGCCTGCGTCAACGTCCTTATCGAGCGCCTGCCGGCGCCGGCGGCCCACGCGTGAGCACGCTGCAGGTTCGCGTCTGGCGGGGCGACGCCAAGGGCGGCGACTTCCAATCGTTCGACGTGCCGCGGCGGGAGAGCCAGACC
>Ga0209705_10000128_pt1 | contig 38568 bp, 48 predicted proteins | sample PPLLaktember2015_5_FD_187262 | JGI IMG/M metagenome (GOLD analysis project Ga0209705, IMG submission 187262) | Freshwater sediment microbial communities from Prairie Pothole Lake near Jamestown, North Dakota, USA - PPLs Lake P8 Core (1) Depth... | ecosystem: Environmental > Aquatic > Freshwater... | reverse complement strand
GGGTCTTGAATCCCGGCCCGCGCGGCCCAAGTTAGAGCGCACGGGGCCCGAGGGCCCTCCCAGACACGAAAGGAGACACGTCATGAGCAATATCACCCGTTTTGATCCGTTCAACGAGCTGGTCGACGACCTGTTCAAGGGTTTTCTGGTGCGGCCGGTGGGCTATGAAGGCCGCGAGGCCGTTGTCCCGCGCATGAAGGTGGACGTCGCCGAGAAAAACGGCGCCTACCTGGTCACCGCCGAGGTGCCGGGCGTGAAGAAGGAAGACATCCACGTCAGCGTCGACGGCGCGCAGGTCACGCTGGAGGCCGAGCTGAAGCAGGAGCGCGAGGCCGGCAAGGACGAGCGCGTGCTGCACGTCGAGCGCAGCTACGGCAAGGCGACGCGCAGCTTCACCCTGCCGCAGGAACTCGACGAATCCAAGGTCGAGGCGAAGTACCGCGACGGCGTGCTGGAATTGACGCTGCCGAAGAAGGCCGCGCCGGCACGCAAGCAGATCACCATCCAGTAATCGCACCACGCAACGCCCTCGGGGCCGGCGCAATCGCGCCGGCCCCTTTTTGTTTGTAGAATCCTCGGCATCATGAACGCGCCGATGGTCGCCCAGACCGACGCCGCCCAGAAGGCGCGCATCCTCGCCGAGGCGCTGCCGTACATCCAGCGCTTCCACGGCAAGACCATCGTGGTGAAGTTCGGCGGCAACGCCATGATCGACGACCCGCTCAAGGCCGGATTCGCGCGCGACGTGGCGCTGCTGAAGCTCGTGGGCATGAACCCGGTGGTGGTGCACGGCGGCGGGCCGCAGATCGAGCAAATGCTCGCCAAGCTCGGCAAGAAGGCCGAGTTCATCCAGGGCATGCGCGTCACCGACCGCGAGACCATGGACATCGTCGAAATGGTGCTCGGCGGCACGGTGAACAAGGAAGTGGTCGAGCTGATCAACCAGGCGGGCGGCAAGGCCGTCGGCCTCACCGGCCAGGACGGCGTGTTCATCCGCGCGAAGAAGCTCCTGCTGCCCGGCAAGGACAGCGGCCGCGTGGACCTCGGGCAGGTGGGCGAGATCGAGTCGATCGACCCGTCGATCATCGCGGCGCTGGAGCAGGGCGGCTTCATCCCGGTGGTGGCGCCGATCGGCACCGGGATGGACGGCACCACCTACAACATCAACGCCGACCTGGTGGCGGGCAAGCTGGCCGAGATCCTGCGCGCCGAGAAGCTCGTCGTGCTCACCAACACCCCGGGCGTGCTGGACAAGGAGGGCAAGCTCCTCACCGGCCTCACGCCGAAGAAGTTCGACGACCTGGTGGCCAAGGGCGTGATCTCGGGCGGCATGCTGCCCAAGATCGGCTCGGCGCTGGACGCCGCGAGGAACGGCGTGAAGAGCGTGCACATCATCGACGGCCGCGTGCCGCACGCGCTGCTGCTCGAGGTGATGACCGACCAGGGCGTCGGCACGCTGATCAAGAGCAAGTAGCCCCCATGCGCCTCATCGGCCTGCCGCCGTCGCGGCGGGTGTGGATCTTCGACCTCGACAATACGCTGCACGATGCGCAGGCGAAGATCTTCCCGTCGATGCACGAGCAGATCAACGCCTACCTGATGCAGCGCTTCGAGCTCGACGAGGCGGGCGCCAACGACATGCGCCGCGGCTTCTGGCAGCGCTACGGCACCACCATGAACGGGCTCATGCGCCACCATGGCACCGACCCCCGCGAGTTCCTTGCCGCCACGCACCAGTTCCCCGAGCTCGGCGACATGGTGGTGCACGAGGCCGCGGTGCGCCACGCGCTGGCGCGCCTGCCGGGGAAGAAGCTCATCTTCTCCAACGCGCCGCGGCATTACGTGCAGGGCGTGATCCGGCGGCTCGGCGTGGCGCGCTTCTTCGACGACGTGTACACCATCGAGAGCACGCGATTCCGGCCCAAGCCCTCGTTCGCGGGCTTTCGCGTGCTGCTGCGCGAGCACCACCTCGACCCCCGGCGCTGCGCCCTGGTGGACGACATGCTGGAGAATTTGCGCACCGCAAAGCGCCTGGGCATGGCCACCGTGTGGGTGAGCCGGCAGCATCGGCGCCCCGGCTACGTGGACCTGCGCGTGGCTTCGGTGACGCAGCTCCCCGGACTCGTCTTCCGCTACTCGCGCGAGTAGAATTTCGCGATGCCCCGGGTCAAAGGCGAGCGCAAGCTCGAGATCCTCAAGGCGCTGGCGCAGATGCTCGAGGCGCCGCGCTGGGAACGGATCACCACCGCCGCGCTGGCGGCGAAGCTCTCGGTGTCGGAGGCCGCCCTGTACCGGCACTTCGCCTCGAAGGCGCAGATGTACGAGGGCCTGATCGAATTCATCGAGAACTCGGTGTTCAGCCTCGCCAACAAGATCACCGCCGACGAGGCCGACGGCCGCAAGCAGGCCGACCAGCTGCTGGAGATGCTGCTGGCCTTCGCCGAGAAGAACCCCGGCATGGTGCGCGTGATGACCGGCGACGCGCTGGTGGGCGAGCACGAGCGGCTGCAGGCGCGCATGAACCAGTTCTTCGACCGCTTCGAGGCGACGCTCAAGCAGGCGCTGCGCCTGGGCGCCGACGGCGACGCGGCGATGCAGGCGGCGACGCTGCTCAAGTACGCCCTCGGTTCGCTGCACCAGTTCGCCAAGAGCGGCTTCGCGCGCAAGCCCACCGAGGGCTACGCGGCGCAGCGGGCGTTCCTCGCCGCTTGAAGCGGGTCTGTTACGCGGCGCTGCTGGTGAGCGCGGCCGCCGTCGCGGCCGGGCTCGAGGTCACGCCTGCGCGCACCGAGGCCGCGGGCTACGCGCTCACCCACGGCCTGGTGGTCGCCAACCTGGTGCGCAACTGCCGGCGCTTCCAGGACCGCATCGGCGAGGACCTGGACGCCGCGCTGGCGCAGTGGCGCGAGCGCAATGCCGAGCGCGCCGCCGCCGCCGAAAGCTACCTGGTGTATGCGCGCGCCGCGATCGAGCGCCAGCACGGCGAGCTCGCGGCGCACGAGTTCGACGCGCAGACGCGCTCGGTGTTCCGGCACAAGGCGAACGTCGCGCTGAACGACATCTTCGAGCGCATGACGCCGCAGGTCGGCATCTGCGCGCGCTGGATGAGCGCCATCGTGGAGGGTCGCGCCGACCTCGACTGGGAATCGAAGTACCTGAACACGCTCGACGAGCTGGTGGCCTGGGAGCGCGGGCTGCGGCCGGGGGCGCGCTGAGCACCATGCACCCCGGCCAGCTCGTCGAGCGCTACAAATTCTGGGACATCGCGCCGCTATGGGCGGCGGAGCGGCTCGACAACGAGCTGGTGATCGCGCGCGCACTCGCGCGCGGCATCGTGAAGGACGGCCTCAGGTTTCAGAGCGTGGACGCGAGCTGGATGAAGCCTGCGCGCTCGCTCTCCGGCTATCCGTATGTCGGCTACGCGGCGGACCCGGCGAAGCCGCCGGTACTGTTGCGCGCCGAGGCGCTGGAGCACCTGCTCGCCGTGGTGCGGCAGGCGGCGGTGCCGTCGCGGGAGATCCTGCGGCAAGAGTTCGTGCTGCGCGAGGATTTCCGCGCCTGGATCAAGGCGACGCGGCAGATGCTCCCCGGGTTCTGGTTCGGCGACGACGAGCGCGGCGACTAGCCGCACACCGCGCAGCGCGCGTCCTTGTTCACGCGCACGGTGCGCAGCTCGGAGGCCTTCGCGTCGAACAGCGTGAGCTGGCCGAGCGGCGTGTCGCCCGCCCCCGAGAGCAGCTTGACCGCTGCCACTGCCTGCATCGCGCCGATGGTACCCACGAGCGGCGCGAGCACGCCCATGACGTTGCACTGCACGTCCTCGACTTCGCCGTCCTCGGGAAACAGGCACGCGTAGCAGGGCGCTTCTTTCTTTCGCAGGTCGAACACCATCAGCTGGCCGTCGAAGCGGATCGCGGCGCCCGACACCAGCGGCCGCGAGAATTTCACGCAGGCGCGATTGAGCAGGTGGCGCGTGGCGAAGTTGTCCGAGCAGTCCAGCACCACGTCGGCGCCGGCGACCAGGCGATCGACCTCGAGCGCGCCCACGCGCTGCGCGAGCGGCACGAGCTCGACTTCGGGATTCATCGCGGCCAGCGCCTTCGCCGCTTCGTCGACCTTCTGCGCGCCGACCGAATCGGTGCGGTACAGGACCTGGCGCTGCAGGTTGGTCAGGTCGACGCTGTCGGCATCCGCGATCGTCAATCGTCCGATGCCGCTCGCCGCGAGGTACATCGCCGCGGGGCAGCCGAGGCCGCCGGCGCCGACGATCAATGCGCTGGCCGCGCGCAGCCTGTCCTGCCCCTCGATCCCGAACTCATCGAGCAGGATGTGCCTGGAGTAGCGAAGGAGCTGCTGGTCGTTCAGCTGCCGGTCTTGTTCTCGGCGACGGCTTTCGGGGGCTGGTTCAGCACCTGCTTGCCCTGGAGGAAGTTGAGCGCCTGCGTGAGCTGGAAGTCCTCTTTCGAGCCGAGCTCGATCGGCTTGGGCAGATCGGTGATGGGGGCCATGGGCTGCGTACGCGGCGCGCTCTTCTTCTCGGCCGGGTCGCGGTCGTTGTCGAGGTGGCGCTCGAGGTCGGACTCGCGCAGCCGCGCCAGGGTATTCGCGCCCGGCTCCTCGACGACGATGTCGGGCGTGATGCCCTTCGCCTGGATCGAGCGCCCGCTCGGCGTGAAGTAGCGCGCCGTGGTGAGCTTGATGGCGGTGGCGTTGCCCAGGGGCATGATGGTCTGCACCGAGCCCTTGCCGAAGGATTGCGTGCCCATGACGGTGGCGCGCTTGTGGTCCTGCAGCGCGCCGGCCACGATTTCGGAAGCCGAGGCCGAGCCGCCGTTCACCAGCACCACCATCGGCACGGACTTCGCGCCCGCCGGCAGCTTCGCCAGCGCGTCTTCGCGCATGCCGCGCAGGTAGTCATCGGGGGTGGCGAAGAACTTCTTCTTCGCGTCCTCGGTGCGCCCGTCGGTCGACACGACGAGCTTCTTGTCCGCCAGGAACGCCGAGGAAATCGCCACCGCGCCGTAGAGCAGCCCGCCGGGGTCGTTCCGCAGGTCGAGCACCAGCCCTTTCAGCTCGCCCTGCTTGTACAGGCCGCCGAGATGGCGCACCAGGTGCTCGGTGGTCGACTCCTGGAACTGCGACACCCGCACCCAGCCGTAGCCGGGCTCGATCATCCTGGACTTCACGCTTTGCACGCGGATCACCGCGCGCTTGAGCGTCACCACGATCGGCTGCGGCTCGCCCTTCCTCGAGATGGTGAGCGTGATCTCGGTGTTGGGCTTGCCGCGCATGCGCTTCACCGCGTCGGCGAGCGTCATGCCCTTCACCGGCGTGTCGTCCAGGCGGATGATCAGGTCGCCCGGCTTGACGCCGGCGTGAAAGGCGGGCGTGTCCTCGATGGGCGAAATCACCTTGACGAAGCCGTCCTCCATGCCGACCTCGATGCCGAGGCCGCCGAACTGGCCCTGCGTGCCGACCTGCAGCTCCTTGAAGGCGTCGGCGTCGAGGTAGGCCGAGTGCGGGTCCAGGCCCGAGAGCATGCCGTTGATGGCCTCGGTGATGAGCTTCTTGTCCGCGACGTCCTCGACGTAGTTCTGCTTGATGGCGCCGAACACCTCGGTGAAGGCGCGCAACTCCTCCACCGGCAGCGGGCCGCGCGGCGCGCGGTCGGCAACGGCCTGGAAGTTGAGGCTGACCAGCACCCCGGCAACGGCGCCGAGCACGATCAGCCCGATGTTCCTGAATCTGCCCATGATGAGATCCGATGTCCTTCGCCCAGAACTGCGGAAAACTACTTCAGCACCACCCAGCGCAGCGGGTCGAATGCCTGACCCAAGTGCCTGAGCTCAAAGTATAAGCCCGAATGCTCGTTGCCACCGCTCGCGCCGACAGTGGCGATCGCCTCGCCCGCGGCGACCGGATCGCCGGTTTGCTTGAGCAGCGACTCGTTGTTGGCGTAAATCGACAGGTAGGCCTCGCCATGGTCGACGATGAGCAGGTTGCCATAGCCGCGCATCCACTCCGCGTACACCACCTGCCCGGCGGCTACTGCCAGCACCGGATAGCCTTCGGGGGCACGGATGAATACGCCCTTCCTGCCGGCAGGGCCTTCCTGCCTTGGTGCGTTGAACAGGCCCACAAGTTCCCCGCGCACCGGCAGGCGGAGCTTGCCGCGCAGCCCCGAGAAGGGGCCGGCGAGCGAGCCGAGCAACGGGACTTTTTCCACCCGCGCGAAGCCGGCGCCCGGACGCACCTTGAGCACCCGCACGATCTCTTCGACCAGGCGCGCCAGTCGCCTTTCGTCGGCTTGCAGAGTGCCCAGCGTGCGCCGGGCCTTGCGAATATCGACGGCGAGGCTCTGCAGGATGGCGCGGCGCTTGCGCTGCTCGGCGACGATGCGCGCGCGATCCTCGCGGCTTTCGGCCTCGATCGCCGCGAGCCGCTGGCGCCGCTCCTCGGCCGCGCGGCGCAGGTCCTCGGCTTGCGCCAGGCCCGCGCGCAGTTCGCCGGCGAGGCGCGAAGTGGCGCGCGAGAGTTCGGCGAGATAGTGCAGGCGCCGCGCGACGTCGGAGGGATGCTCGCCGGTGAGCGCGATCTTGAGCGCGTCCGGCGCGCCCGCGGCATGACGCGCGGCGAGCAGCCGGCCGAGCGCGCCCTGCTGGCGCGCCAGGCGCGCCTCGAGCGTGCGGTTCTCGCCCGCGAGGCGCGCCAGCGCCGCCTGCGCGGCACGGCCCTCAGCCTGCAGCGCGCGCAGCGTGCGGTTGGCTTTCGAGATCGCGCGCTCGGAATCGCGCAGCGCGTCGCGCGCCTCGCGCCGGCCGGCCTCCTTCTCGCCGAGCCCCGAGCGCAGCGCCTCGATGCGCGCGCGCAGCGCCGCCAGGTCCTGCTCGCGGTTCGCGTGCGCGGGCAGCGCCGCGGCGAGGACCAGGACGGCGACCAGCGCGCGCTTCAGGCCCGGGCCTTCCCCTGGGCGGAAACGGCGGCGACGCGGCGCGCGATTTCCGCGGCGTCTCCCAGGTAGTAGTGCCGCACCGGCTTGAGCGCCGCGTCGAGCTCGTAGACCAGCGGCACGCCGGTGGGCACGTTCAGGCCCACGATGTCGGCATCCGACACGCCGTCCAGGTGCTTGATCAGCGCGCGCAGCGAGTTGCCGTGCGCGGCCACCAGCACGCGTCGGCCGGCGCGCACCGCTGGGGCCACGATCTCGTTCCAGTACGGCATCACGCGCGCCACGGTGTCCTTCAGGCATTCGGTGAGCGGCACCTCGGTGCCGGCGTAGCGCGGGTCGGCGCCTTCATATCGGGGATCGCCCTTGCCGAGCGCCGGCGGCGGCGTGTCGTAGCTGCGGCGCCACGCCAGCACCTGCGCCTCGCCGAACTTCGCCGCGGTCTCGGCCTTGTTCAGGCCCTGCAGTGCGCCGTAATGGCGCTCGTTCAGTCGCCAGTGCTTGTGCACCGGCAGCCAGCAGCGGTCCATCTCCTCGAGCGCGAGCCATAGCGTGCGGATGGCGCGCTTCAGTACCGAGGTGTGGGCGAAGTCGAATTCGTAGCCTTGGTCGGCGAGCAGCCGTCCGGCGGCGCGCGCTTCCTCGACGCCCGTGCCCGACAGGTCGACGTCGGTCCAGCCGGTGAAGCGATTCTCCCGGTTCCACGCCGATTCGCCGTGCCGCAGGAACACGATGCGGTGCATGGGCTCAATTATAATGTTCGCCCTGATGCTCGAATTCCTGCAGAAGAACATCCTCCTGGTCGCCGCCGCGGCGGGCTCGGGCGCCATGCTGCTGTGGCCACTGGTGCGCGGCAGCGTGGGCGGCTCCTCGGTCAATACGCTGCAGGCGACGCAGTTGATCAACCGCGAAGACGCGCTGGTGCTCGATGTGCGCGACGCCGCGGCCTACGCGGCAGGCCACATCCTCGGCGCGAAGAACCTGCCGCTGGAGCAGCTGGAAAAGCGCGCCGCCGAGCTCGACAAGCACAAGGCGAAGCCGGTGATCGTGGCCTGCGACAGCGGCACGAGCTCCACGCGCGCGGTGAAGCTGCTCAAGGCGCGCGGCTTTGCCAACGTGGTGAACCTCTCCGGGGGCTTTCGCGCCTGGCTGCAGGGCGGGCTGCCCGTGGAGCGATGAGGTGGCGCGGGTGCTCATGTACATGACCGCCGCCTGTCCCTACTGCCAGGCCGCTGAGCGCCTGCTGCGGAAAAAAGGCATCACCGATTTCGAGAAGGTGCGCGTCGACCTCGAACCCGCGCGCCGCGCCGAGATGCAGGCGCGCTCGGGGCGGCACACCGTGCCGCAGATCTGGATCGACGATCGCCATGTCGGCGGCTGCGACGAGTTGTACGCGCTCGAGCGCGACGGCGCGCTCGAGCCGCTGCTCGAAACCGAAAGGACCTGATGCGATGGCCGAAGAGCAGCCGCAGCCCAGCTTCCAGATCGAGAAGATCTACGTGAAGGACGTCTCGCTCGAGATCCCGAATGCGCCCCAGGTGTTCCTCGAAGCGCAGAATCCGCAGCTCGAGATCCAGGTGCGCAACGACTCCTCGCGCTTCGCCGAGGGCCTGTACGAGGTCGTGATCACGGTGACGGTCACCGCCAAGGCGGGCGAGAAGACGCTGTTCCTCGCCGAGGCCGGGCAGGCGGGCATCTTCTCCCTGCGCCATGTGCCGCCGGCCGACCTCGAGCCGCTGCTCGCGGTCGCCTGCCCCACCATCCTGTATCCCTATGCGCGCGAAACGATTTCCGAGCTCGTCACGCGCGGCGGCTTTCCGCCGGTGCTGCTGCAACCGGTGTCGTTCGAGGCGCTGTACGCCCAGCGCCTGCAGGAGCAGCAAGCGGCCGCGGCGCCGCGCATCGAGACGGCGAACTAGCGCCATGCGCCGCGCCGCCGCCGCACTGGTGCTCGCTGCCGCCGCCACTGCCGCACAGGCGCAGTTCCTCAGCGTCGGCGAGAACGCGACCGTGCTCTACGATGCGCCCTCGCGCAATGCCAAGCCGCTGTACGTCGTGTCGCGCCACTATCCGCTCGAGGTGATCGTGAACCTGGAGGCCTGGGTGAAGGTACGCGACCATACCGGCGCACTTACCTGGGCGGAGCGCAAGACGCTGGTCGATCGGCGCATGGTGGTGGTGACCGCGCCCTCGGCCGAGGCGCGCGTGCGGCCCGAGGACGGCGCGCCCGCGGCGTTCGTGGCGGCGCAGAACGTGGCGCTCGAGCTCCTCGGCATGGTGCCGGGCGGGTGGCTGCGCGTGCGCCATGCCGATGGCGCCGACGGCTACCTGCGCACCAGCCTCGTCTGGGGGGCGTGACCCGCATCGGCGTGCTCGGCGCGGGCGCCTGGGGCACGGCGCTCGCCGCGGCACTCGCCGCAAGGCATGCAGTGACGCTGTGGGCGCGCGACGCGACGCAGGCCGAAGCCATCGGCCGGGCCCGCGAGAACGTGCGCTACCTTCCCGGGATCGCGTTGCCGCAGACCCTCGCCGTGAGTGCGGCCTGGCCGCAGCGTTCCCACCTGCTTTTGGTCGCGACTCCCGTGGCCGGCCTGCGCGAGGTGCTGCCGCGGTGCGCGGGCACGCCGCTCGTCTGGCTGTGCAAGGGGTTCGAGGCCGGCACGGGGTTGCTGCCGCACCAGGTGGTGGCCGAGGTGCTCGGCGCGCGCGCCGCGTGCGGCGCGCTCTCGGGCCCGTCTTTCGCGCTCGAAGTGGCGCGCGGCCTGCCGTGCGCGCTCACGCTTGCGTCCAACAACGCCGCCTTCGCCGGCGCCGCAGCGCGCATCGTGCATGGCGGGCGGCTGCGCGTGTACCACAGCACCGACCTCGCCGGTGTCGAGGTCGGCGGCGCGGTGAAGAACGTGATGGCGATTGCCGTGGGCATCGCCGACGGCCTCGGCCTCGGGCACAACGCGCGTGCCGCGCTCATCACGCGCGGGCTGGCGGAGATCACGCGCCTGGGCGTCGCGCTCGGCGGCCGGGCCGAGACCTTCATGGGACTCGCGGGCGCGGGCGACCTGATCCTCACCGCAACGGGCGATCTGTCGCGCAACCGGCAGGTGGGCCTCGCGCTCGCGCGCGGCAAGCCGCTCGCCGCCATCCTCGGCGCGCTGGGCCATGTGGCCGAGGGCGTGCATTCGGCGCGCGAGACGCTGCGTCGCGCGAGGCGGCACGGCGTCGACATGCCGATCACGCAGGCGGTGGTCGCGGTGCTGGAGGGGCGATTGACGCCGCCGCAGGCGGTGGAGCGTCTGCTCGCGCGCGATCCCAAAGAAGAAGGGCGCGTCAGCCGGCGCCGCAAAAGCCGAGCTGCCGCCAGGCCTCGTAAGTCACCACGGCGACGGCGTTCGACAGGTTGAGGCTGCGGTTGCCGGGGCGCATCGGCAGCCGCAAGCGCCGTTCCTGAGGGAACGCTGCGAGGATCTCGTCCGGCAAGCCGCGGGTCTCGGCGCCGAACACCAGCGCGTCGCCGGGCGCATAGGCGACGCTGTAGGCGCTCACGCGCCCGCGCGTGCTGCAGGCAAACAGCCGCCGGCCGGCGAGGGCGGCCGCGCAGGTGCGCCAGTCGGGATGCACCGTGACGTTCGCCAGCTCGTGGTAATCGAGCCCGGCGCGCTTCAACTGCCGGTCGTCCATCGAGAAGCCGAGCGGCTCGACCAGGTGCAGCCGCGCGCCGGTGTTGGCGGCCAGGCGAATCACGTTGCCCGCGTTGGGCGGGATCTCCGGCTGCACCAGGACCAGCTCAAGCATGGCCCGGGGCGGCGGTGCGCGCCACCACCCAGTTGACGACGCGCGCCGCGCCCGCGCGCTTGAGCGTCGCGGCGAGCTCTGCAAGCGTGGCCCCCGTGGTCATCACGTCGTCGACCAGCGCGACCTCGGCGCCCTCGAGCGCCTGCGCGCAGCGGAAGGCGCCACGCACGTTCTTCGCGCGCTCGGCCAGCGGCAGCTCGAACTGCGGCGCGGTGTCGCGGCTGCGCTCGGCCAGGCGCGGCGCGAGGCGCGCGCCCGGCGCCGCGGTGCGCGCGATCTCGAGGGCGTGGTTGAAGCCGCGCGCGCGCAGCCGCGCGGCGGACAGCGGCACGGGCAGCACGAAATCCGGACGTGCCCCACGCGGCAGGCGCGCCGCGAGCAGCGCGCCGAGGACCGGCGCCAGCGCCAGCTCGCCGCGGAACTTCAACGCCTGCACCAGGACGTCGGCCGGGAACTCGTAGGCGAGCGCGGCAATCGTCGCATCGTAGGCCGGCGGCTGCGCAAGGCACCGGCCGCATACCTGGCCCGCGGGGGAGGCGAGCGCGCAGCGCGGGCAAAGCGGGCCTGCCAGGCGCGGCAGGTCCGCGTCGCACTCGGCGCACAGCACGCCGTGCGCGGCGCCGCGACACAGGTAGCAGCTGCCGCCGAAGGCGAGGTTCGCCAGGTTCACGAAACGCCGCGCGAGCGTGCCGAGCATCGCGAATATTGTGCGCTAGACTGCTTTCATGTGGACGGTGGATCGACTCACGCGCGAACTGGCCGCAGGCCGGACCACCAGCCGGCGCCTGGTGGAGCAGGCACTCGAGCGCATCGCCGACCCGGCCGGCGAAGGCGCGCGCGCTTTTCTGAAGGTGTATGCCGACGAGGCGCGTGCGGCCGCCGATTACTCCGACCGCCTGCGGGCCGCGGGCGTCGTGCGCTCGCCGGTGGAGGGCCTGCCGGTGTCGTTGAAGGACCTCTACGACGTGGCGGGCGACGTGACGCGCGCGGGCTCGAAGATCCTGGCGCATGCGCCGCCGGCAAAGGCCGACGCACCGGCGGTGGCGCGCCTGCGCGCGGCGGGCGCGGTGATCGTGGGCCGGACCAACATGGTGGAGTTCGCCTTCGGCACCACGGGCCTCAATCCGCACTACGGCACGCCGAAGAACCCGTGGGACCGCAAGACCGGACGGGTGCCCGGCGGCTCCTCCAGCGGCGCGGCGGTCGCTCAGGCCGACGGCATGGCCGTGATGTCGCTCGGCAGCGATACGCGCGGCTCGATCCGCCAGCCGGCGGCGCTATGCGGCGTGGTCGGCTGGAAGCCGACGCAGCGGCGGGTGCCGCGCGAAGGTGCCTTCCCCCTGTCCTATACGCTCGATACGGTGGGTCCGCTGGCCAATTCGGTCGGCTGCTGCGCAGCCTACGACGCGGTACTGGCCGGCGAGTCGCCGGCACCGCTCGCTCCGCTGCCCGTAAAGGGCCTGCGGCTGCTGCTGCCGCGAGGCTCGCTGCTCGACGATCTCGACCCGCAGGTCGGGCGCGCGTTCGACGCGGCGCTGGCCAAGCTCGCGGCCGCGGGCGCGGTGATCGTGGAGCGGGCCGTGCCGGAATTCGATCGCCAGGGCGAGTACTTCAAGAGCGGCGGCTACGCGGGCATGGAGGCCTATGCCATCCATCGTCGCTGGCAGGACCGCCTGGGCGAGTACGACCGGCGCATCGCGCAGCGCGTGCTGTTCGCCAAGGACATGAGCGCCGCGGACTACGTCGATCTCGGCCTGTTGCGCGCCGAGTACATGCGCGCCGTGGAGGCGCTCGCCGAGCCGTTCGACGCCATGCTCATGCCCACCACGCCGACTGTGGCACCGGCCATCGCCGAAGTCGACGCTAGCGACGAGGCCTACTTTCGCTGGAACTTCCGCATCCTGCGCAACGTCGGGGTGGTCAACTTCCTCGACGGCTGCGCGCTCTCGCTGCCCTGCCACGAGCCCGGCTCGGCGCCGGTAGGCCTGACGGTGTTCGGCCCCGCCCTCGCCGACCGGCGCGTGCTCGCCGCCTCCGCCGCGATCGAGCAGCTGCTGCGCCCGCTTGGCTGAGATCGACGCGCGGCTCGCGCGGCGCCGCTTCGACCGCGCCGCGGCGGGATACCTGGGCGCCGCGCGCCTGGAAGCCGAAGTCGGCGCGCGCATGCTCGAGCGCCTGGACTACATGCGCCTTGCGCCGCGCCGCATCCTGGACGCGGGCTGCGGGCCGGCGCCGCAGGCCGCGGCGCTCGCGCGGCGCTATCCGCGCGCGCAACTCCTCGCGCTCGATTTTTCGCTGCCGATGCTGGCGCGCGCACGCGGCGCGCGCGGCTGGCTGGCGCGCCTGCGCGGCGCCGGCCCGCTCGCGGTGTGCGGCGCCCTGGAGCGCCTGCCGCTCGCTGCCGGATGCGTCGAACTGGCCTGGTCCAACATGGCGCTGCACTGGTGGAGCGACGTGCCGGCCGCGCTCGCGGAACTGCAGCGGGTGCTGGCGGTGGACGGCCTCCTGATGTTCAGTACGCTGGGCCCGGATACGCTGAAGGAGCTGCGTGTGGCGGCGGGCGAGGCGCGCGTACATCGCTTCGCCGACATGCACGACGTGGGCGATGCGCTGGTGGCAGCCGGATTTTCCGCGCCTGTCATGGACATGGAGATGTTGACGCTCGCCTACCGGGACTCGAACGCGTTGCTCGCCGACCTGCGTTCGAGCGGCCAGACGCTGGCGCGCACGGATCGCGCGCGCGGACTGGCCGGGCGCCGGCAGCGGGCGGCGCTGGCCGCGGCCGGCACTTCTGCCTCGATCGAAGTGATCTATGGGCACGCCTGGAAAGGCGCGCCGCGCCAGCGCGCGGACGGACGCAGCATCGTGCATTTCGAACCACGGCCTGCGCCGTGAACGGCCAAACTATGTTAACGTTTCGCCGCGTTTTTTTGCAGTGCGGCGAGTTCGAACCGGTGACGACGCGGAGCATGCAGTTCAGGGCGACGGAAACGGGATTTCGCGTGGTGCTGAAGCGCAATTGCTCGATCTCGCCGCGCGGCTTGCTGCGGGTGTTCGCGTTGCTCGCGGCGCTCGCGATGGGAATCGGTGCGGCGTTCGCGGCGCTCGGCGCATGGCTGATCCTGCCGTTCGCGGGGCTGGAAGTGCTGCTGCTCGGCGCGGCGTTCCTGCTCACGGCGCGGCATGCGTCAGACCATGAGCGCATCGAGCTCGCGCGCGGACGCCTGAGCGTCGACGTGGGCGAGGGGATGCGCGTGCGGCACTATGAATGGGACGCGCGCCTGGCGCGTGTGCGCCTGGACGAGGGACGCGTGCTGATCGACGCGCCGCGGGCGCAAGTGGAAGTCGGACGCCACCTGGACGCTGCGTCGCGCGCCGGGTTCGCGGCCGAACTGGGGAACAGATTGCAAGCTTGATCGGGGAAGGGTCGATGATGCTGAAGAAGCTGTTGTTCGGGGCGCTGGGACTGGCGCTGTGCGGCGTGGCGCTGGCCGCGGAGTGGAACCTGCAGCCCGCCGCCTCGAAGATCGCAGCGGACATCCACTGGGTCCATGAGATGGTGATGGTCCTAGTGCTCGTGCTGTTCGTGGGCGTGTTCGGGTTCATGTTCTATTCGTGCTACGCGCACCGCAAGTCCGTCGGCCACAAGGCCGACCAGTTCCACGAAAACACCACGGTGGAAGTGCTGTGGAGCGTGATCCCGGCGATCATCCTGGTGCTGATCGCCTGGCCGGTCACCAAGGTGGTGATCGCGCAGAAGGACACCTCGCACCCCGACCTCACCATCAAGGCGACGGGCATCCAGTGGAAGTGGGCCTACGACTACCTCAACGGCGAGGGCGAGGGCATCAGCTTCCTGTCGACGATGACCACGCCGCGCGCGCAGATCGAGGGCCGCGAGGCCAAGGGCGAGAACTACCTGCTCGAGGTGGACAACGAGGTGGTGGTGCCGGTGGGCAAGAAGGTGCGTGTGCTCACCACTGCCGCCGACGTGATCCATTCCTGGTGGATCCCGGCCTTCGGCGCCAAGCAGGACGCGATCCCGGGTTTCATCCGCGATATCTGGTTCCGTGCCGAAACGCCGGGCGTGTACCGCGGCCAGTGCACCGAGCTGTGCGGCAAGGACCACGGCTTCATGCCGATCGTGGTGCGCGTGGTGTCGCAGGAGGCCTACACGAAGTGGGTGGGTGAGAAGAGGGCGCTCCTGGCCAAGGCCGCGGACGACGAGACCAAGACGTTCACGCTTGCGGAGCTCAAGTCGCGCGGCGAGAAGGTGTATGCCGCCAACTGCGTCGCCTGCCACCAGGCGAGCGGCAAGGGCCTGCCGCCCACGTTCCCAGCGCTCGACGGCTCGAAGGTGGTGACGGGTGCGCAGGCCGCCCAGATCGACGTGGTGCTGAACGGCGTCACGAAAAACGGCGCGCCGACCGCGATGGTTGCGTTCGGCAAGCAGCTGTCCAACGTGGAGATCGCCGCAGTGATCACCTTTACGCGCAACAACTGGGGCAACAGCACCGGCGAAGCCGTGCAGCCCGCCGACATCAAGGCCCGGAGGAAATAGAGATGAGCGCAGTCGTAGACACGCACGCACACGGCCACGGCGACGACCACGGGGCGCATCACGGCCCGTATGGCGGCCTGATGCGCTGGATCACCACCACCAACCACAAGGACATCGGCACGATGTACCTGTGGTTCAGCTTCACCATGTTCATGGTGGGCGGGGTGATGGCGATGGTGATCCGCGCGGAGCTGTTCTCGCCCGGGCTGCAGGTGGTGGACCCGGACTTCTTCAACCAGATGACCACCATGCACGGCCTGATCATGGTGTTCGGCGCCATCATGCCGGTATTCGTCGGCTTCGCCAACTGGCTGATCCCGATGCAGATCGGCGCGCCCGACATGGCGTTCGCGCGCATGAACAACTGGTCGTTCTGGATCCTGCCGTTCGCCGGGATACTGCTCATCCTGTCCTTCTTCATGCCGGGCGGCGCCCCGGGCGTGGGCTGGACGCTCTATGCGCCGCTCACGGTGCAAATGGGCATCGGCATGGACCTCACCATCTTCGCCATTCACCTGCTGGGAATGAGCTCGATCATGGGCTCGATCAACATCATCACCACCATTCTCAACATGCGCGCGCCCGGAATGACGCTGATGCGCATGCCCTTGTTCTGCTGGACCTGGCTGATCACCGCCTACCTGCTGGTGGCGACCATGCCGGTGCTGGCGGGCGCGGTGACCATGACGCTCACCGACCGCCATTTCGGTACCAGTTTCTTCAACGCCGCGGGCGGCGGCGACCCGGTGCTGTACCAGCATATCTTCTGGTTCTTCGGCCATCCCGAGGTCTACATCATCGCGCTGCCCGGCTTCGGCGTGGTGTCGCAAGTGATCCCCGCGTTCTCGAGGAAGCCGCTGTTCGGCTACGCCTCGATGGTCTACGCGACCTCGGCGATCGCCATCCTGTCGTTCCTCGTCTGGGCGCACCACATGTACACGGTCGGCATGCCGGTCACCGGGCAGCTGTTCTTCATGTACGCGACCACGTTGATCGCGGTGCCCACCGGCGTGAAGGTGTTCAACTGGGTGGCGACCATGTGGAAGGGCTCGCTGACCTTCGAGACGCCGATGCTGTTCGCCATCGGCTTCCTGTTCCTGTTCACGCTGGGCGGGTTCACGGGGCTGGTGCTGTCGCTGGTGCCGATCGACATCCAGCTGCACGACACCTACTACGTGGTGGCGCACTTCCACTACGTGATGGTGGCCGGGGCGCTGTTCGCGGCCTTCGCCGGGATCTATTTCTGGCTGCCCAAGTGGACCGGGCGGATGTACGACGAGAAGCTGGGCCAGATCCACTTCTGGCTGACGATGATCTTTTTCAACATCACCTTCTTCGTGCAGCACTTCTCGGGCCTCGCCGGCATGCCGCGGCGCATCCCGGACTATCCCCTCATGTTCGAGACCTGGAACAAGGTGAGCTCGATCGGCGCCTTCGGCTTCGGCCTGTCGCAGCTGCTGTTCCTGTACGTCGTGCTGAAGTGCATCCGCAGCGGCGAGAAGGCGCCCGACAAGCCCTGGGAAGGGGCGGACTCGCTGGAATGGACGCACCTGCCGACGCCGGTGCCCTACCACACGTTCGACCCGCAGCCCGACCTGCGCTGACAATGGCGTTGAGCAAGAACGCGAAGACCGGCCTGATCCTCGCCTCGATTGCCGCGGCGTGGTTCGTGGGCCTGATCATCAAGTACTGGATCATGCAGCCATGAGCGCAACGCCGCACCCCCAGGTGACCGAGAACCGCAAGCTGCGGCTGCGCCTGGGCGTGGTGGCGATCGCCATGTTCGGCTTTGGCTACGCGCTGGTGCCGTTCTACGACGCCATTTGCCGGGCCCTTGGCGTGAACGACTTCATCCAGGCCGACGCGGCACCGGGGGCCAACTCGCAAGTCGACGCGTCGCGCAGCGTGACCATCGAATTCGACGCCAATGCGCACAACCTGCCATGGAATTTCCGCCCGCTGGTGCGCCACCTCACGGTGCACCCGGGCGAGCTCGCCACGGTGGAGTACGAGATCGCCAACGTGCGCAGCGAGCCGGTGACCGCGCAGGCGGTGCCGAGCTACGGCCCGGCGCGCGCGGGCGAGCACTTCCGCAAGATGGAGTGCTTCTGCTTCACGCAGCAGACGCTCGCCCCGGGCGAGACGCGGCGCTTTCCGGTGGTGTTCGTGGTCGATCCGAAGCTGCCGCGGGACGTGAACACCATCACGCTGTCGTACACGTTCTTCGAAGTCGCGGGGCGCGGAGGCAAGACATGATGGCGCAGCCCCGGAACGCCGGGCCGCTGGACGTCGCCAAGACGGTGCTCTACGGCCTCATCGGCATCCGCCGCAAAGCCGACCACGAGGGCGTGCGCATCCGGCCGCTGCAGGTGATCGTCGCTGCCGTGGTGCTGGTGGCCCTGTTCATCTTCACGCTGGTCACGATCGTTGGCGTCGTGACCGGCTGACGCAATCGAAATCGGGAGACAGAAAAATGGCGCAAGGCGCAACCACGCAACGGCAGCACTACTACGTGCCTCAGCCCATGTACTGGCCGGTGCTCGGCTCGATGGCGCTGTTCATGATGATGCTCGGCGGCGTGTTCGTGATGAACGCCGCGCCCGGCGGCTGGGTCGGCGTCGCCGCGGGCGCCATGCTGATCGTCTACATGATGTTCCGCTGGTTCGGCGACGTGATCGCCGAATCCGAGGGCGGCAAGTACCACGGCTGGGAGGACGTGTCCTTCCGCTGGGGCATGAGCTGGTTCATCTTCTCCGAGGTGATGTTCTTCGCCGCGTTCTTCGGCGCGCTGTTCTACATCCGCGTGCTGTCGGTGCCCGACCTCGCGAGCCTGGACCACCGGGCCACGCTGTGGCCGGAGTTCAAGGCGGCGTGGCCCTCCGCGGGGCCGGGCTTCGAGGAGAAGTTCTCGCCCATGGGCGCCTGGGGCCTGCCGGCCATCAATACGGCGCTGCTCCTGAGTTCCGGCGTCACCGTCACCATCGCGCACTGGGCGCTCAAGGAAGGCAAGCGCTCGATGCTCAACTGGTTCCTGTTCTGCACCATCGCACTGGGCGTGACCTTCCTCGGCGTGCAGGCCTACGAGTACATGCATGCCTACGCCGAGCTCAACCTCAAGCTCACCACCGGCGCCTACGGCTCGACCTTCTTCATGCTCACGGGCTTCCACGGCTTCCACGTGACGGTGGGCGCGATCATGCTCACGGTGATCTGGGCGCGCTGCCTCAAGGGCCACTTCAAGCCCGACCAACACTTCGCCTTCGAGGGCGTGGCCTGGTACTGGCACTTCGTGGACGTGGTGTGGCTGGGGTTGTTCATCTTCGTGTATTGGCTGTAAGGCACGCAGTCGAGGGTGCTGGCGGCAGCGCGCCGCATTTGCCTTTCAAATCGTCTCGTGTTTTTTGGCCGGAAGATTCACCCGGCCAAAAAACACGAGACCATGGAAAATCAAACGCAGGCTCCGACGGGTTCGCGTCGCTGGCCTTGCCGTCGCCTGCGCCCGACTGCTACAGCCTGTCCGGCACGAAGCCGAAGTAGTACGCAACCATCAGGAACACGAACAGTCCTACCGACAGGCCGACGCGCAGCGCGAGGGCCTTGACCGCGCGCTTGGAGTCGCTGCGGTCGCGGAACACGAACACCAGGGCCGATCCCAGGCTCAGGACGATCAGGACCAGGACGCCGATCACCACGTAGCGCATGATTTCAGGATACTCCTTCCGTCCCCGGCTCTGGGCGTTCGCGCTGGCCGCCGCCGGCTGCGCCGCGGGCATCGCGCTCGGCAACTGGCAGGCCGGGCGCGCGGAGGCGAAGCGCGCCGCCGCGGCGCAGGAGCGGCGCATGGAACTGCGCGGCGAGTTCCTCGAGCGCTACACGGTGCTCATCGACAACAAGGTGAACCGCGGACGCCCCGGGTATCACGTGGTGCAGCCGCTGAAGCTCACCGACGGCCGCCACGTGCTGGTCAACCGCGGCTGGGTGGCGGCGCCCGCGCACCGCGAGCAGCTGCCGCAGCTGCGCACGCCACCGGGCGTGCACGAGATCGAGGGGCGCGTGCTCGAGCACTTTGCGCGCGCCTACGATCCGACCGGCGCTCGCCCCGAGGGGCGTGTGTGGCAGAACATCGAGCTGCCGACGTTCGCCGCCTGGTCCGGCCTCAAGCTCCAGCCCTATGTGCTCGAACAACACTCGCCATTTCCCGATGGCCTGGCGCGCAACTGGCCGCCGCCCGACACGGGCGCGGACATGCACCAAAGCTACGCGCTGCAGTGGTACACGCTCGCGGGCCTGTCGGTGGTGATGTTCCTCGTGCTGAGCGTGCGCCGTGCGCCTCCTGCCGTCTGACCCGGTCAAGCGCGCGCGCCTGAAGCTCGCGGGGCTGGCGCTGTTCTTCGCCGCGCCGTTCGCGCTGGCGTGGCTCGCGTACCTGCTGGACTGGGCGCCGGGCACCTCCTCCAACTACGGCACGCTGATCACGCCGGCGCAGCCGGTGGCCGGGGCGCCGCTCGAGGCGTTACGCGGGAAATGGGTGCTGGTGAGCTTCGATGCCGCCGCCTGCGACGCCTACTGCGAAAGAAAGCTCTACTTCATGCGCCAGGTGCGCCGCGCGCAAGGCAAGAACCAGGGGCGCGTGGAGCGGCTGTGGCTGCTGACCGATGGCGGATCGCCGCGCCCGGCGCTGCTCGAGGCGATCGAGGGGACCCATATCGCGCCGGCCGGCGCTCTCGCCCGCGCCTTCCCCGCCGAGGGGGCGCCGAGCGACCACCTCTACGTCGTGGATCCGCTCGGCAACCTGATGATGCGCTATCCGCGCGAGCCGGACCCTTCGCGCATGCTCAAGGACCTGCAGCGGCTGCTGCGGGTTGCGGGGTTCGGCTGAGGGCGCGCGGCGCGGCGCGCCGGTGCGCCAGCAGGTACAGCGACGGAATCAGCAGCAGGCTCACGAACATCGAGAACACCAGCCCGAACACCATGCACACGGCAAGCGGGCGCAGCATCTCCGAGCCCTCGCCCAGGCCAAGCGCGAGCGGCGACATGCCGACCGCCGTGGTGAGCGTGGTCATCATGATCGGGCGCAGGCGCAGCCGCGCCGCCTCGAGGATGGACTCGACCAGCGCCCCGCCGCGCGTACGCAGCAGCTCGATGTACTCGACCAGCACGATGGCATTGTTCACCACCACGCCGATCAGCATGATGATGCCGAGCCACACCGGCATCGACAACGGCAGCCCGGTCGCGAACAGCCCGATCACCACGCCGATCAGCGCGAAGGGCACGCCGACCATGATCACCGCGGGATTCTTCAGCGACTCGTACTGCACTGCCATCACCACGAACACCAGAAACAGTGCCAGCCCCGCGAGCGTGGCCACCAGCACGTTGCCCTTCTGCAGGCTGTCGTAGGCGCCGCCGTAGTACAGCGAATAGCCCGGCGGCAGTTCGAAGCCGCGCAGGTCGTCGCGCAGGCTGCGTATCACCGCGCCGAGCGGCAGATCGCCGGTGAGCGCGGCGCTCGCTTCGACGATGCGCCCCTGGCTTTCGCGCCGGATCTCCGTCGGCGTTGCCACCAGCTCGACCTGCGCCACGTCGCCGAGGTAGGCGGCGGGGCGGCCGCCCTGCGCCCCGAACAGCAGGATGGCCTGCATCGCCGCCGGGCTGTCGATGGTGCCCTGCGGCAGGCGCACGCGCACGTCGTAGGCGCGGTCGGCCTCGATGAAGTCGGTCACCACGATGCCGTCGAGCGCCACGCGCAGCGCGCGCCCGACCTGCGTCACGTCCACGCCGAGCTCCGCGGCGCGCGTGCGGTCGACGCGCACCGCGAACTCCTGGCGCTGCTCTTCGGCCGAGTGCTGCGCATTCCTCAGGCCGGGCCGACCGCGCATGCGCTGGACCAGCTGGTCGCCCAGTGCGGCGAGCACCTGGAGGTCGGGGCCCTGCACGCGTACGCTGATGTCCTCGTCGGAGCGCGAGATGCGCACGCCGCGAATGCCGGCCGGGCGCGCCAGCACCTTGACGCCGGCGAGCTGCTCGGCAGTCACGGCGCGCGCAAAGCGGTCCACCCACTGCTCGACGCTCACGGCGCGCCGGGCGACCGGCACCAGCTGGACGCTGAGCGTGCTGCGGCTCAGGTGCTCGCGCTGCGAGCGGCCGAAAATCGATCCACCGGCGACCACCGAAATGCCCTCGACGCTGCCCTGCGCGTGCGCCAGCTTCTCGAGCAGTCGCACGGTGGCGTCCATGCTGTCGAGCGTGCCGCCCGGGTCGGTGTACACCTGCACCTGCACGCGGCCGTCGTCCATGGTCGGCAGGAATGCCTGCTTGCCGGTGAGTTGCAGGAACAGCGCAGCGAACGCCGCGAGCAGCGCGAACGCGCCCGCGACCACCAGCCAGGGCGCCTTCAGGATCGCCGCGACGAGCGGCACGTAGATGCGCTGCGCGCCGCCCACGAAGGCTTGTACCGCGCGCGTCACGCGCGAGGGCGCGGGCGGTCGGCCGCGCGCGGCCAAGGCCGGCACCAGCGTCACCGCGACCACCAGCGAGGCCACGATCGAGGCGCTGATGGTGAAGATCAGCTCGCGAAACAGCAGCCCCACCAGCCCGCTGATGAACAGGAACGGCAGCACCGCGGCGAGGTTGGTGCTGGTGGCGGCGATGATCGGGCTCGCCACCTCGGCGGCGGCGTTCTCGGCCGCGTCGATCCCGGATTCGCCCTCGCGCTGGTGGCGCTCGATGTTCTCCAGCATGACGATGGTGTTGTCCACCAGCATGCCGATGCCGAGCGCCAGGCCGCCGAGCGTCATGAGGTTCAACGACAACCCGCCCAGCGCCATGATGACGAAGGCGATCATGATCGAGATCGGGATCGCGGTGCCGATGATCAGCGTGCCGCGCACGCTGCCCAGGAAGCAGTACACCACCAGCATTGCCAGCACCGCGCCGGTGAGCGCCGCCAGCGACGCGTTGTTGAGGGACTGGCGCACGTACACCGACTGGTCGGAGACCACGTCCACCTGCACGTCCTCGGGTACCAGCCGGCGCTCGCGCAGCTCGGCCAGGCGCGCGTTCACCACGTCGGCGACGTCGACGGTATTGGCGGTCGGCTGCTTTTGCACCGCCACGCGCACCCCCGGCGTGCCGTTGTAGCGCGCGCGAATGCGCTCGTCCTCGTGCGCGTCGATCACCTGCGCCACCTCGGACAGCGGCACCGACTCGCCGTTGGGCAGCCGGATCGGCAGCGCGCCCAGGGCAGCGACGCTCACCAGCCGTCCGGAGGTGCGGCTGGCGTACTCCTGCCCGGCCATGCGCAGGCGCCCGGCGGGCGCGTCGACGTTGCCGCGCTCGATCGCCAGGATGATGGCTTCGATCGACAGGCCCAGGCCCGCGAGGCGACGCTGGTCCGGCAGCACGTGGACCTCGCGCACCAGGCCGCCGCCGACCTCGGCCGCGGCCACCCCGGGCAGGTTGAGGAAGAACTTGGCGAACACGTCGTCGGCCCAGGTGCGCAGCTCCGTCATGCCGCGCAGCGGCGAGCTCACCACGAACTCCATGACCGGGATCTGCGACGGATCGCGCTTGAAGATGATCGGCGGGTCGATGGTGATCGGCAGGATGCGCTTGGCCCGATCCAGGCGCGTGCTCGCGTCGCGCAGCGCGACGTCGATGTCCTTGCCGTACTCGAAGTAAAGCTCGATCTCGGACGTACCCTCCAGCGTGGTCGACTCGACGCCGGTGGAGTCCTCGGTGATTGCCAGCTGCTCCTCGATCTGGCGCGTGACCCGGTCCTCCATGATGTTCGCGGGCACCGACGGATCGATGATGCGCACGCCGATCTGCGGGTAGATGAGCTGCGGCAGCAGGTCGATGGAGAGCCGGCCAAGCGAAAACACGCCGAGCACGATCGCGGTGAGCGTCAGCACCAGGGTGCTGACCGGGTGGTGGATGCACCAGACCGCGATGCCGCCGCGCCGCACGATCTATCCCGCGCGCGCCGTGCGCGGCTCGACCGGCTTCACGCGCTGGCCGGCGGCCAGGCCGAGAAAGCCCTTCACCACCACTCGCGCGCCGTTTTCCAGGCCCTCGCGGATCTCGACCCGGTCGGCAAGGCGCAGGCCGCTCGCGACGCCGGCGCGGCGCACGGTGCCACCTTCGGCTTCGAAGACGTAGACGAACTCGCCGGCGATGTCGCGCTGCAGGGCGGCGAGCGGCACCACCAGCCGCTCGAGGCTGCCGGTGGAGAGCATCACGCGGCAGAACTGGCCCGGGCGCGCGCCTGGGGGCACTGGATTGAGCACCACCTCGACCCGGCCGGTGCGCGTTGCCGCATCGATCGACGGATGGATGCGCTCGATCCGTCCGGGATGCAGCTTCTCGCCGAGCGCGTCGATGCGCACCTCGGCCCGGTCGCCGACATCGAGGTAGGGCATGACCAGCTCGGAGACATTGACATCCGTGACGAGTTGGGACGGATCGATCACGGTCAGCAGGTGCGTGTGCTGCGGCGTGACGTTGCCCGGCTCGACCAGCCGCTGCGCCACCACGCCGTCGAAGGGCGCCGCAATCGTCATGTGCTGCACGCGCGCCCGCAGCAGGCGCACTTCCGCCCGCGCGATGGCGAGCGCGGTGCTCGCGCGCGACACCGCATCCTCGCTCACGAAGCCCTTCTCCTTGAGCTGGCGGCTGCGCGCGTGGTCGGTCTCGGATTGCGACAGCGTGGCGCTCGCCTTGTCGAGCTCGGCGCGCAGGATGCGGTCGTCGTAGCGCACCAGCACCTCGCCGGCCTTCACGCGGTCGCCCTCGCGCAGGCGCACTTCGGTGAGCCGACCCTCCTCCTGGTTGACGATGCGCACCTCGCGCACCGCGCGCAGGCTGCCAGCGCGGTCTGCGGTGTACGAAAGTCGACCCGGCTCGGCCACGGCCAGCTCGACGAGGTGCACGCGCGGCGCGGACGCCGCGGGTTTGCTGTTCGACTCGGAACCGCAGCCGGCCAGCGCGGCGAGCAGCGCGCACAGCACAGGCGCCAGAAAACCCCGTTGCATCAAGGCCATGCTAGAATTTTACGCCTTCCGCAGCCCGGTCGTTCCGCATGATCACCCACGTTCTCCCCGCCGGCTTCCAGCAGCGCGCGCGCGCCTTTTACGCGCTGACCAAGCCGCGCGTCGTTTCGCTCATCGTCTTCACGGCAGTGATCGGCATGTTCCTTGCCGCGCCCGGCATGGTCGAGCCGCGCGTGCTGCTGGCGGGCACGTTCGGCATCGCGCTGGTGGCCGGGGCGGCCGCGGCGGTGAACTGCCTCGTGGAACAGAACGTGGACGCGCTGATGCAACGCACCAAGTGGCGGCCGCTGCCGAGCGGGGAGCTCACCAACCTGCAGACGCTCGCGTTCGCCGGTGTCGTCGGCGGGCTCGGCCTGGGCGTGCTGGGGCACTACGTGAACGCGCTGACCATGTGGCTTACGCTGGCCACCTTCGTCGGCTACGCGATCGTGTACACCGTGATCCTGAAGCCGCTCACGCCGCAGAACATCGTGATCGGCGGCGCTTCCGGCGCGATGCCGCCGGTGCTCGGCTGGGCGGCAGTGACGGGCGAAGTGACCACGGAGGCGATGGTGCTGTTCCTGATCATCTTCGCCTGGACGCCGCCCCACTTCTGGGCACTCGCCTTGTACCGCACGGAGGATTACGCCCGGGCCGGACTGCCCATGCTGCCCGTCACGCACGGCGCGCGCTACACGCGCCTGCAGGTGCTCCTGTATACGCTGATCCTGTTCGGTGCGTCGCTGATGCCCTTCGCCATCCGCATGAGCGGATGGCTGTATCTGGCCGCCGCCCTGGTGCTGGGCGGGGTGTTCATCGTTTATGCGGTGCGCATCCATCTGGCCTATTCGGACTCGCTTGCGCGCCGGACATTCCGCTACTCGATCGTCTATCTCGCCGCCCTGTTCGCGGCGCTGCTCATTGACCACCATCTGCCGTACTAGCGCGGCCGCGCTTGCGGCACTGCTGCTGGCGGCTTGCGACGGCGGCGCGCCGAAGTTCAAGAGCACCGACATCACCGGCGCGCAGTACGGCAAGACGCTCGAGCTCGACGACCATCATGGCAAGTCGCGGCGCCTGGAGGATTTCCGCGGCAAGGCCGTGGTGCTGCTCTTTGGTTTCACGCACTGCCCGGACGTGTGCCCGACCACGCTGGCCGACATGGCGCAGGTGATGCGCACCCTTGGCGCCGACGCCGATCGCGTGCAGGTGCTGTTCGTGAGCGTCGATCCGGAGCGCGATACCCGGGCCGCGCTGGCGAAGTACGTGCCGGCGTTCGATGCGCGCTTCCTGGGGTTGCGCGGCGACCTGGAGGCGACGCGCCGCGTGGCGAAGGAGTTCAAGGTGTACTTCGAGAAGCGCCCCGGCAAGACGGCGGGCGAATACTCGATCGACCACAGCGCGCAATGCTACGTCATCGATCCCGAGGGGCGGCTGCGCCTGTTCGTGCGCCACGAGCGCATCGCGGAAGACCTGGCGCCGGACCTGCGGGTGCTGCTGCGCTAGCTCAGGCCGCGGCGGGCGCGGGCAGGGCGCGCGGCGCGCCCGACTGCAGGGACTTCTTCATCTTCTGCATCGCTTTCGCCTCGATCTGCCGGATGCGCTCGGCGGATACGCCGAACTCGCCCGCCAGATCATGCAGCGTGGGCGCGTCTTTTTCCTTCAACCAGCGCGTCTCGACGATGCGCCGGCTGCGGGGGTCGAGCGTGGCGAGCGCGCGCGAGATGCCCTCGGTGCGCACACGCTCCTCTTGCTCGTCCTCGAGCTGCTGCGAGGGCTCGGCCGCCGGATCCGCGAGGTAGTGCACGGGCGCGTAGCTGTCCTCCTCGTCGTCGTCGTCTGCCTCGAACGACATCTCGCGGCCCGCGAGACGGGTCTCCATCTCCACCACTTCCTCGGGCTTGACCTTGAGTGCCGAGGCGATGCTGCGCACTTCGGCCGCCGTGAGCGGGGCGAGGCCCTTCTTCATCGAGCGCAGGTTGAAAAACAGCTTCCGCTGGGCCTTGGTGGTGGCGACCTTCACCAGCCGCCAGTTGCGCAGGATGTGCTCGTGGATCTCGGCCTTGATCCAGTGGATGGCGAAGGACACCAGGCGCACGCCGCGCGCCGGGTCGAAGCGCTTGACGGCCTTCATCAGGCCGATGTTGCCTTCCTGGATCAGGTCCGCGTGGGGCAGGCCGTAGCCCAGGTAGCCGCGCGCCACCGCGACCACCAGCCGCAGGTGGGACAGCACGAGCTCGCGCGCCGCGCCGAGGTCTTCGTTGCGCTGGTAACGCCGCGCATACTCTTGCTCCTGTGCGGCGCTCAGCAGCGGAAAACGGTTGACCGACTGGATATAGGTTTCCAAGCTCCCCGCCGCCATGGGCAGGGTCATCGGCATCGGCAGCGCCTGTGTGGATTGCATCATCAGATCTCCTTGAGGTGATCTTAGCACTCGAACATTTAGAGTGCCAAAGATGCCCTCAAGTTCACTCCTAATGCTGAGATGTACTCCTTAATAAAATCTACTTTTAACGTAAGTATCTGCTCACTGACATAAATGCGCCAAACCATCCCAAGAACCCCGAGAACAGTGCCACCGCAAGCGCGTCCGGCCCCGGCAGGAACACCAGACGGAAGTCCGAGCCGTAGGCCTGGGCGAGGTCCCGGACGCCCTGGTTGAGCACGGCGAGGCCGCCCCAAAGAATGCCGAGCGCGAGCAGGCCGCCTGCCAGGCCCTGCAGAAACCCCAGGTAGAAGAATGGCCGCTGCACGAAGGCGTCGGTCGCCCCGAGCAGTTGCGACACCTCGATCTCCTCGCGCTGGGTGAGGATCTGCATGCGGATGGTGTTGAAGGTCACCGCCACCAGGCCGGTCGCCAGCAGCACGGCGAGCGCGGCCAGCGCGAGCCGCCCGATGTGCGCCAGCGCCCCGAGCCGCTCCGCCCAGGCGGAGTCCACCTGTACCTGCGCCACCCCGGGCAGGGCGCGCAGCGCGGCGGCCAGCTCGGCCAGCGCCGGCGCGGCCCCATCCACCGCACGCAGCACGAAGGTGTCGGGCAGCGGATTGCGCTCGAGGGCCGCCACCACATCGGCGAGGCCCTCGGCCACGCGCAGCTCGGCAAGCGCCTCGTCGCGGGACACGAAGCGCAGCTCCGCGATGCGCGCATCGGCGCGCAATCGCGGCTCGAGTTCGGCGCGCTTCGCCTCGGGCGCGAGGAACACCGAGAGCTGGGGTTCGAGCGTGAAGCGCTGCGCCACCGACTGCAGGTTGGCGAGCAGCGCATAGCCGCCCGCGGGCAGGGACAGCGCCACGCCGATGACCAGCGCATTGAGCAGCGTCGCGGCGCGCTGGGCGGCCAGCTTGCGCACGGCCCGGGCGAAAGCCTCGCGGTGCTGGCGCAGCCAGACCCTCATGCCGGCGCCAGCCGTCCGGCGGCGAGTTGCAGCACGCGGCGCCCGTGGCGCGCGACCAGCCCTAGGTCGTGCGTGGCGACGAGCAGCGTCACGCCCACCTGGTTGAACGAAAGCAGGATGTCGACGACGCGTCCCGCCGATTCGTCGTCCAGGTTCGCGGTGGGCTCGTCGGCCACCAGGACGGCCGGCCGGTTGACCACCGCGCGCGCGATGGCGAGGCGCTGTTGCTCGCCGCCCGAGAGCTGGATCGGGTTGGCGCGCTCCCGCGCGAGCAGCCCGACCTTGTCGAGCGCGGCGCGCACGCGCCGCGCCGCGTCCCGGGGGGAAAGGGTGCCAAAGGACAGCGGCAGCATGACGTTGTCGTAGACCGTGCGGTCGTAGAGGAGCTTATGGTCCTGGAACACCAGTCCCAGATTGCGACGCAGGTACGGCACGGCGGCGCGCTTGAGCGCGCCGACATTCTGGCCGTTCACCACCACGCTGCCCGAGGTTGGCCGCTCGATCGCCGGGATCAGCTTGAGCAGCGTCGATTTGCCGGCGCCGGAGTGGCCGGTGACGAAGGCGAGCTCGCCTGCTGCGAGCGAGAACGACACGCCGCTCAGGGCGTCCTGGCCGCCGGGATAGCGCTTGGAGACCGCGGAAAAGCTAATCAACCAGCGCCTCGGCGAAATCGGCGGCCGCAAACGGCCGCAGGTCGTCGATGCCCTCGCCCACGCCGACAAACAGCAGCGGCACCGGGCGCTCGCGCGCGATGGCACACACCACGCCGCCCTTGGCGCTGCCGTCGAGCTTGGTGAGCACCAGCCCCGTGAGCCCGAGCGCCTCGTCGAAGGCCTTCACCTGCGCGAGGGCGTTCTGCCCGGTATTGGCATCGAGCACCAGCAGCACTTCATGGGGCGCACCGGGCAGCGCCTTCGCCAGCACGCGCTTCACCTTGCGGATCTCTTCCATCAGATGCAGCTGCGTGGGCAGGCGCCCGGCGGTGTCTACGATCAGCACATCGATGCCGCGCGCGCGCGCGGCGGCCGCCGCGTCGAACACCACCGCCGCCGCGTCGCCCGATGGCTGGGCGATCACCGCGACGCCGTTGCGCTCGCCCCACACCACCAGCTGCTCGCGCGCGGCCGCGCGGAAGGTATCGCCGGCGGCCAGCATCACGCTGCGCCCCTGCCCCTGCAGCCACTTCGCCAGCTTGCCGATGGAGGTGGTCTTGCCCGAGCCGTTGACGCCGGCGATCATCACGACGATCGGCCGGGTGCGCGCGAGATCGAGCGGCTTTTCCAGGGGCGCGAGCAGCGACTTCAATTCGTCCTGCAGGGCGCGCTTGAGCGCCAGCGGGTCTGCGATACGCTCCTTGCGCGCGCGCACGCGCAAACCCTCGAGCAGGGTGCGCGTGGCCGGGACGCCGCAGTCGGCCAGCAGCAGCGCCTCCTCCAGCGCCTCGAACAGCGCTTCGTCCACGCTGCCGCGGCCGAACAGCGAGCCCACGTCGCTGCCGAGCACGGCGCGCGTGCGCGCAAGTCCGCTTCTCAAGCGCGCCGCCCACGAAGTCGCTGCTAACATCCTGCGGTGAATTCTAGCAAGCGCCCTGCGCGGGGACGCGTGCGCATCGTCGGCGGGGATTACCGCGGCCGGCGCATCGAGGTGCCGGCGCGCGCCGACGTGCGTCCCACGCCCGACCGCGTGCGCGAGACGCTGTTCAACTGGCTCGGGCAGCGGCTCGACGGCGTAGTGTGCCTCGACCTGTTTGCCGGAAGCGGCGCGCTCGGCTTCGAGGCCGCATCGCGCGGCGCCGCGCGCGTCCTGATGGTGGAGCAGGACCGACACGTCCTGGCAGCGCTGCGCCTGAGCCGCGACCAGCTCGGCGCGCGCGCCGTGGAGATCGTCGCGGGCGAGGCGCTCGCCTGGCTGGCGCGCGGCGGCGAGCGCTTTGACGTGGTTTTCCTCGATCCGCCGTTCAGGCAGAATGCCATGGCGCCGCTGCTCGAGCGCCTGGCGCCGCGACTGCAGCCCGGCGCGCGCGTGTATCTGGAAGCGGCGCAGCCGGCGGACGCGGCGGCGCCGTGGCGCGAGCTGAAGCGGGCGCGCGCCGGACAGGTGAGCTACCAACTACTGCAATGGAGCGAACATGATCCGAGCGGTGTACCCGGGGACGTTTGATCCGCTGACGCGCGGCCATGAGGACCTGGTGCGGCGCGCGGCGAAGCTGTTCGATCCGCTCATCATCGGCGTGGCCATCAGCCGCGGCAAGAGCACCTTCTTCACGCTGCAGGAGCGCACCGAGATGGCGCGCGAAGTCCTGGGCGACCTGAAAAGCGTGCAGATCACGAGCTTCACCGGGTTGCTCGCCGATTTCGTGCGCAAGCACGAGGCGCACGTGGTGATCCGGGGCCTGCGGGCCGTCTCGGACTTCGAGTACGAGTTCCAGCTCGCCGGCATGAATCGCAGCCTGTACCCGGACTTCGAGACGCTGTTCCTCACCCCGTCGGAGCAGCACATGTTCATTTCCGCGACGCTGGTGCGCGAGATCGCCGTGCTCGGCGGCGACGTCTCGAAGTTCGTCCATCCCAGCGTCGGCAAGCGGCTTGCCGCGAAGGTGAAGGCGCTCGGCAAGGCGTGACGCGCTAGCGCTGGCAGGCGGGGCAGTAGTAGCTCGAGCGCTGGCCCTGCACGATACGGCGCACCGCCGCGCCGCAGCGCCGGCAGGGCTGGCCCTCGCGGTCGTACACCCGGGTGCGCAGCTGGAAGCAGCCGTAGCCGCCATCGGCGCCGACGAAGTCGCGCAGCGACGAGCCGCCGGCGCGGATCGCGGCACGCAACGTGTCCTTCACGGCGCGCGCCAGGCGCGCGCAGCGCTCGGGCGAGAGGCGCCGCGCCGGGGTGCGCGGATCGATGCGCGCGCGGTGCAGCGCCTCGCTCGCGTAGATGTTGCCGATGCCGACGATGCGCCGGCTGTCCATGAGGAACTGCTTGATCGCGGCGCGGTGCGCGCGGGTAAGCGCATGCAGTGTCGGCCCGGAGAGCGCGCGCGACAGGGGTTCGATGCCCAGGTGCGCGAGCAACGGATGCGACGCGTCGTTCGCCGGGCGCCACAGCACTGCGCCGAAGCGGCGCGGATCGTGCAGGCGCAGCAGCCGCGTGCCGAACACCAGGTCGACGTGATCGTGCTTGCCGGGCGCCGTGTCTGCCGGCAGCACGCGCAGGCTGCCGCTCATGCCCAGGTGCACGATCAGTTCGCCGTCGCCGCAATCGAGCAGCAGGTACTTGGCGCGCCGCCCCACCGCGCGCACGGTCAGGCCGGCCAGGCCGCGCACCGCCTCGGGGACGGGCCAGCGCAGCCGCGGCTCGCGCACCGCGATCGAGGAGATGCGTTGCCCGGCGATCGCACGCGCGATGCCGCGACGCGTCACCTCCACTTCCGGCAGTTCTGGCATGGAACTTTGTGGCTTGTGCGGGGCACCAAATATACCTACACTCGCCTCGACATGCCCGCTGTATCTCGCCTGCTTTCCGCGTTGCTCGCGCTGCCGCTCGCCGCCTGCGTTGCGCTCGCGCAGCACCCGGCCGAGCCGGTCGCGGATGCGCAGGCGCCCGGCACCGATGCCGCCGCCGCGCTCCCCGCCCAAGAGCTGACCGAAGAGCTGCTGTACGAGCTCTTGATGGGCGAGGTCGCGCTGCAGCGCGGCGATGCCGCGCTGGCGGCGCAGACTTACGTGGAACTCGCCCAGCGCACGCGTGATCCGCGCATCGCGCGCCGTGCCGTGGAGGTCGCCAACTTCGCGCGCATGCCGCAGTTCGCGCTCGAGGCGGCGCGCATCTGGCACCAAGCCGACGCCGAGTCGGTGCAGGCGCTGCAAACGCTGACCGCGTTGCTCGTCAGCGAGCGCAAGGTGGACGAAGCCGAGCCGCTGCTGGCCAAGCTGCTGGCGCGCGACGGCGCGGCCGCGGCGAACGGGTTCCTGCAGCTGGCCAGGCTGCTCGCCGGCAACCCCGACAAGCAGGCGAACCTGCGCGTGGTGCGTTCGCTCGCGGCGCGCCACCCCGATGTGGCTGAGGCGCGCGTGGCGCTGGCGCAGGCGGCGCTCGCCGCGGACGACGAGGCGGCGGCGCTCGAGGAAGTGCGCCGCGCCGCGAAGATGCGCCCCGATTGGGAGGTGCCGGCGATCTACGAGGCGCAGATCCTGCAGCGCAAGTCGCCCGAGTTGGCCCTGCAGTCGCTCGCCGCTTTCCTGCAGGCGAATCCGAAGTCGCGCGAGGGGCGCATCGCCTACGCGCGGCTGCTCGCGGGCGAGCGCAAGTTCCCCGAGGCGCGTGCGCAGTTCGAGCAATTGCTCGCGGCGCATCCCGACAACGGCGACGTGCGCTATGCGGTGGGGTTGCTCGCGCTGCAGTTGCAGGACTACGCCACCGCCGAAACGGCCCTCAAGCGGCTGTTGCAGATGGGATTTCGCGATGCCGATGGCGTGCGCTTCACGCTCGGTCAGGCGGCCGAAGAGCAGAAGAAGTGGGACGAAGCCGCGCAGTGGTACGGCAGCATCCAGCGCGGCGAGCGCGCGCTGAGCGCGCGCCTGCGCATCGCCGGCGTGATGGCCAAGCAGGGCCGGGTGGGCGAAGCGCGCGAGTACCTGCGCGCGCTCGACGCGAGCGGGGAGCAGCGCGTGCAGGTGCTGATCACCGAAGCGCAGATCCTGCGCGATGCCCGCCAGCACGATGTCGCGTTCGATCTGCTGGGCAAGGCGCTCGAGGCGCAGCCCGAGCAGCCCGAGCTCCTCTACGACCACGCGCTCACGGCGGAGAAGCTGGAGCGCTTCGACGTGCTGGAGGCGAGCCTGCGCAAGCTCATCCGCCTCAGGCCGGACCACGCGCACGCCTACAACGCGCTCGGCTACTCGTTTGCCGAGCGCAACCAGCGCCTGCCCGAGGCGCGCAAGCTCATCGAGCGCGCGCTGGAGCTCTCGCCCGACGACTCCTACATCATCGACAGCATGGGCTGGGTGCTCTATCGCATGGGCGACCTGAAGGGCGCGGTCGAACACCTGCGCCGCGCCTATGGCGGGCGCCCGGACGCCGAGATCGGGGCGCACCTGGGCGAGGTGTTGTGGCGGCAGGGCGAGCGCGCCGAAGCCGAGCGCGTGTGGCAGGAAGCGCTCAAGAGCCACCCCGGGAACGAAACGCTGCAGAACACGCTCAAGCGCCTGCGCCCCTAAGCGCGCGGTGTGCCACCGGTGAATCGACTCCTGCGCGTCCTGGCCGTTGCCGCAGCGCTCCTCGCGGCCGCCTGCGCCGAGCTCACCGTACGCGCGCCGGACGCAAGCGTGGAGTTCGAGTTCGCCGCGCGCTTCGCCGCGCGCTACCGGGACGAGGCCGCAGCGGGACAGCTCGCCTGGCGCCACGATCGCGCGGCCGACGAGGTGCTCATCAGCTCGCCCTTGGGCCAGGGATTGGCGCGCGTGACGCGCCGCGGCAGCGAGGTCACGCTGGTCACTGCCGATGAAAAGCGCTACACGGCGGCCGACGCCGAGACGCTCACCGAGCAGGTGCTGGGATTCCGGCTGCCGCTGGCGGGCCTCGCCGACTGGGTACGCGCGCGGCCGGCGGCGGGATCACCCGCGCAGTCGACCTATGCCGAGGATGGCCGACTGGCGTCACTCGAGCAGCAAGGCTGGCGCATCGAATACCAGGCGTACGCCGCCGGGCGCCCGGCGCGCATGCGCCTGCTCTACCCCGGGCTGGAGCTGAGGCTCGCCATCTCCGAGTGGCGATGAACTGGTTTCCCGCGCCCGGGAAGCTGAACCTATTCCTGCATGTGCTCGGCCGGCGCGCCGACGGCATGCACGAGCTGCAGACCGTGTTCCGGCTCATCGAGCACGGTGACCGGGTCGGCGTGGGCGTGCGCGACGACCGGGACATCCGGCGGCACGATCCGCTGCCCGGCGTGCCTGCGGATGACGATCTGTGCGTGCGCGCGGCGCGACTGCTGCAACAGGAAACCGGCGCCCGGCAAGGCGCCGACCTTGCGCTGGACAAGCGCCTGCCCGTCGGCGGCGGACTCGGCGGCGGTTCCTCGGATGCGGCCACCACGCTCATGGTGCTCAACCGCTTGTGGGCCACCGGGCTCTCCCGCGCCCAGCTCCTGGCGCTGGCGGCGCGCCTCGGGGCGGACGTGCCGTTCTTCGTTTTCGGCCAGAGCGCGCTGGGCGAAGGCGTCGGCGAGCGCCTTTGCGCGCTCGCGCTGCCCGAGGCGTGGTACCTCGTGCTGGTGCCGCCGGTCGCCCTCGCGACGCGCGACGTTTTCGCCGATAACGCATTGACACGTAATACGAAACGACTCAAAATACCGCCCTTTTTCTCCGGCTTGGGCGGCAATGATCTCGAGCCTGTCGCGACGCGGCGCAGTCCGGAGATCGCGGCGCATCTCAAGTGGCTGCGGGCGCGCAGCAAAGGGGCGCGCATGACGGGGTCGGGAGCCTGCGTGTTCGCGGAGTTCGCCACGCAGGCCGACGCGCAGCGGCTTTGGGGCGAATTGCCCGGTACCATGCGCGGGTTTGTCACGCGGGGGCTGGAACGGCACCCGCTTTTTGAGTTCTGAATCTTTTTTGGGGAGTCGCCAAGTTGGTTAAGGCACCGGATTTTGATTCCGGCATTCGTGGGTTCGAATCCTACCTCCCCAGCCAATTGCAACCGCGCCCGTGAACAAGTTCGCCACCGCACCCGCCGTCGCCATGGATCGCCTGATGGTGTTCGCCGGAAACGCCAACCCGCGCCTCGCGCAGGACGTGGTGAAGCACCTGAACCTGTCGATGGGGCGGGCCGTCGTCGGCAAGTTCTCCGACGGCGAGGTGATGGTCGAGATCATGGAGAACGTGCGCGGCAAGGACGTATTCGTGCTGCAATCCACCTGCGCGCCGACCAACGACAACCTGATGGAGCTGCTGGTGATGGTGGACGCGCTCAAGCGCTCCTCGGTCGCGCGCGTCACCGCCGCCATTCCCTACTTCGGCTACGCGCGCCAGGACCGGCGGCCGCGCTCGGCGCGCGTGGCGATCAGCGCCAAGGTGGTGGCGAACATGCTGGCCTCGGTGGGGGTGGCGCGGGTGCTGACCATGGACCTGCATGCCGACCAGATCCAGGGCTTCTTCGACATGCCGGTGGACAACGTCTACGCGGCGCCGGTGCTGCTCGGCGACGTCTGGAAGCAGCGCTACGAGAACCTGATCGTGGTGTCGCCGGACGTCGGCGGCGTGGTGCGCGCGCGCGCGCTCGCCAAGCGCCTGGAGTCCGACCTCGCCATCATCGACAAGCGCCGTCCGAAGGCCAATGTCTCCGAGGTGATGAACGTGATCGGCGAGGTGCAGGGCCGCACCTGCGTGATCATGGACGACATGGTGGACACCGCCGGCACGCTGGTGAAGGCGGCGCAGGTGCTGAAGGAAGAGGGCGCCACCAAGGTGGTAGCCTACTGCACGCACGCGGTGCTCTCGGGCGCGGCGGTCGAGCGCATCAATGGTTCCGACCTGGACGAGCTGGTGGTCACCGACACGATCCCGCTGCGCGAAGATGCGCAGGCGAGCGCCAAGATCCGGCAGCTCACGGTGTCGGGCCTGCTGGCGGAGACGATCCTGCGCATTTTCAACGAAGACTCGGTGAGCTCGCTGTTCATCGAATGATTTCATCAACCCCGCCTGTGCCTGGTCGCGGGCCTGGCGGCGCAGCAACGAAAAGGAGCAGTCCATGAAAATCGAAATCAGCGCGACCCAGCGCAAGGTGCAAGGTACGGGTGCGAGCCGCCGCCTGCGCCGCGCGGGCAAGGTTCCGGGCATTGTCTATGGCGGCGACAAGGGCGCGGTGAACATCGAGCTCGACCACCGCGAGCTGTATCAACAGCTGAACAAGGAGGCGTTCCATGCCTCGATCCTGACCCTGAAGCTCGAGGGCGCCGGCGAACAGGTGCTGCTGCGCGCCTTCAACATGCACCCGTTCAAGCCGCAGGTGCAGCACGTGGACTTCCAGCGAGTGTCGAAGGACAAGAAGATCCACATGAAGGTGCCGCTGCACTTCGTGAAGGCCGAGGTTTCGCCCGGCGTGAAAGATCAGCAGGGCGTCGTGACGCACGTGCTGAACGAGCTCGACCTGTCCTGCTTTCCGGACGACCTGCCGGAGTTCATCGAAGTGGACCTGTCCCAGATTGCGGTCGGAAATTCGATCCATGCGCGCACGCTCGGACTGCCCAAGGGCGTCGAGCTGACGCTGCACAAGGGCGAGGACCCCGTGGTGGCGACCTGCACCTTGCCGGCGCTGGTGACGGAAGAGGAAACGGCGACCGAAGCGGTGCCGGCGGCGGGCGAGGTGCCCACCACCGAGCAGGCCGCGGCGCCGGAGAAGGCCGAGGACGCGGCAGCCGGCGACAAGGCCAAGGCGGGCGACAAGCCCAAGGCGGGCGACAAGGGCGCCGACAAGTCGGACAAGAAAGAAAAGAAGTAGCCGCTGTCCAAGATCCGCCTCATCGTCGGCCTGGGCAATCCGGGCAAGGAGTACGAGCGTTCCCGGCACAACGCCGGGTTCTGGCTCGTGGAGCGCTTCGCCCTTGCCCGGGGCATCACACTCAAGAAGGACAACCATTACCAGGCGCTGGTGGGCAAGGAAGGCGGCCTGTGGCTGGTGATGCCGCAGACCTTCATGAATGCCTCGGGCCGCGCCGTGCAGATGCTCGCGGGGTTCTTCAAGATCCCGGCCGAAGAGATCCTGGTGGTGCACGACGAGCTGGACTTCGCGCCGGGCACTGCGCGCCTCAAGCAAGGCGGGGGCATCGCCGGGCACAACGGCCTGAAGGACATCTCGCAGCGCCTGGGCTCGCACGATTACTGGCGCTTGCGCATCGGCGTGGGCCGGCCGGCCGGGGAATTGGGCGCCGATTACGTGCTGGAGAAACCCCCGGCCGAGGAGCGCGAGGCGATCGACGGCGCCATTGCCCGCGCGCTCGAGCTCCTGCCGCAGATGCTCGAGGGCGACATGCAAGGGGCGATGCAGAAGCTGCATAGCCAGGACAAGCCGGTGGCGCAGAAGGCCGAAGCGCCCAAACCGGAGCAGAAGAAACCGGAGCAGAAGAAACCGGAGCCAACGAAGGCCGAACCGGCGCCGGCGCCAAAGGAAGAATCGGTCGGAGTGCTCAAGGGTCTGCTCAAGGGCCTCACCGGCCGCAAGAAATGACCCTGAAGTGCGGCATCGTGGGACTGCCGAACGTCGGCAAGTCCACGCTCTTCAATGCGCTCACCAAGGCGGCGATCGCCGCCGAGAATTATCCGTTCTGCACCATCGAGCCCAATGTCGGCATCGTCGAAGTGCCCGATGCGCGCATGGACGGGCTGGTCGCGATCGCCAAGCCGCAAAAAGTGATTCCGGCGGTGGTCGAGTTCGTGGACATCGCGGGCCTGGTGGCGGGCGCCTCCAAAGGCGAGGGCCTGGGCAACAAGTTCCTCGCCAACATCCGTGAAACGGATGCCATCGCGCACGTGGTGCGCTGTTTCGAGGACCCGAACGTGGTGCACGTGGCGGGCAAGGTGGACCCGGTGTCCGACATCGAGACCATCCACACCGAGCTCGCGCTTGCGGACCTCGACTCGGTCGGCAAGCAGCTCTCGAAATACACCAAGGTGGCGAAGACCGGCGGCGACAAGGAAGCGCAGCGCCTGGTGGCAGTGCTGGAGAGGGCGCAAGTCGCGCTCGACGCGGGCCGGCCGGCGCGCTCGGTGGACTGGTCAAAGGAAGAACTCACCGTGCTGCGGCCGTTCTTTCTCCTCACCATGAAGCCGACGATGTACGTCGCCAATGTCGCGGAGCACGGTTTTGGCGACAACCCGCTGCTGGCGAAGGTCGAGGCCTACGCCAAGGCCGAAGGCGCCCCCGTGGTGGCGATCTGCGCCGCGCTCGAAGCGCAGATCGCGGACATGAGCGATGCGGACAAGTTGGTGTTCCTTGCCGACGCCGGTCTGGCGGAGCCCGGCCTGAACCGGTTGGCGCGTGCCGCGTATGCGCTGCTCGGCCTGCAGACCTACTTCACCGTGGGGCCGAAGGAGGTGCGCGCCTGGACCGTGGTGCAGGGCGCCACCGCGCCGCAGGCCGCGGGCGTGATCCACACGGATTTCGAGCGCGGCTTCATTCGCGCCGAAGTTGCCGCCTATGACGACTTCGTCGCCTGCGGCGGCGAGCAGGGCGCGAAGGAGGCGGGCAAGCTGCGCGTGGAAGGCAAGGACTACGTGGTGCGCGACGGCGACGTCATGCACTTTCGCTTCAACGTGTGAGCCTCGCGCTCGGCACGGCGCGCAGCGCCGACGTCCCCCAGCTGGTCGAGCTGCTGGGAATCCTCTTTACCCAGGAAGCCGAGCTTTCCCCCGCACCGGACAAGCAGCGCCGGGCGCTCGAGCTGATCCTCGCCGATCCTTCGCGCGCGCGCATCTACGTCGCGCGGCAAGGGGATCGGGTGCTCGCCATGGCGGCGCTGCATTTCACCACCAGCACGGCCGAGGGCGGTAAGGTCGCCGGGCTCGAGGATTGCGTCGTGCACCCGGAGCACCGGCGAAAGGGCGTCGGCGAGAAGCTCCTCGGCTACGTGCTGGAGCAGGCGAAGGCCGAGGGCGCGCTGCGCGTGATGCTGCTCACCGATGGAGACAACGCCCGCGCGCAAGCGCTCTACCGCAAGCTGGGGTTCGCGCCGTCCTCGATGCTGGCAATGAGGCTGAGGTTGTAGGGTGGGCCATAGGCCCACCCTACGCTATTCGAGCGTCCCTACTCCCATCCGCCCGGGACCCCAACGATCGCTTGCATGAACCGCTGTTCAATCGTAAATTA
>Ga0209705_10000127_pt1 | contig 38634 bp, 35 predicted proteins | sample PPLLaktember2015_5_FD_187262 | JGI IMG/M metagenome (GOLD analysis project Ga0209705, IMG submission 187262) | Freshwater sediment microbial communities from Prairie Pothole Lake near Jamestown, North Dakota, USA - PPLs Lake P8 Core (1) Depth... | ecosystem: Environmental > Aquatic > Freshwater... | reverse complement strand
CCAGTGGCAGGTGGGCGTCACGGCGAGCAGGTGGCAGCTCACTTCCGGGAACAGGTGGCTCGACATCTCCATGCCGGCGCCCTGCGCCAGCGCCGCGGCGCGCAGCCAGCCGGTGACGCCGCCGATCCGCTGCGCGTCCGGCATGACGTAGTCGCAGGCGCCGGCGGCGAGCGCCTGCGCCATCTGCTCGGGTCCCATGAAGTTCTCGCCGATCTGGATCGGCGTGGCGATCTCGCGCGTGAGGCGCGCGTTGCCCGCGAAGTCGTCCGCGCGTATCGGCTCCTCGATCCAGTGCACGCCGCCTTCCGCGTCGATCAGGCGGCCGCGCTCGAGCGCCTGCGCCAGGGTGAGTCCCTGGTTGAAGTCCACCATCAGGGTGATTTCCGGCCCGATCGCCTGCTTCACCGCGCGCAGCGCCTCCAGGTCCGCCGTCGCCTGCGCGCGCCCGAGGCGCAGCTTCACGGCAGCGAAACCTTCGTCCACCAGCTCCGCGGCCTCCTTCACCAGCGCCTTCACCGGCATGATGCCGAGGCCCTTGGAGTTGTAGGCGCGGATCGGCCGCGGCGCGCCGCCGAGCAGGCGCACGAGAGGAAGCTGGTGCGCCTGCGCGAGCGCGTCCCACGCGGCCATGTCGATGCCCGACAGGGCGAACAGCACGATGTTGTGCACGCCGAGCAGCGTGTGGCGCTTGCGTAGCTTCGCCTCGATGTCGAAAGGCACGACGGCATCGCCGGAGAGCATCTCCGCCATCGCCTCGACGAGCGCCGCAATCGGCTTCAGGCCGTTCCTGCCGATGGCGAACAGGTAGGACCGCCCGACGATGCCCTGGTCGGTCTGCAGGTCGAGCAGCAACAGCGGCGCGACGCTCAGCGCTCCCGTACTGGTGGCGAGCGGCCGTTTCATCGGCGCCGCCACCGCGCGCACGCGGATCGACTGGATCTTCATGTTCACTTCCCCCCGAACTGCGGCTTGCGCTTCTCCATGAACGCGCGCCGCCCCTCCTGGTAGTCCTCGCTCTTCGCGCAGCGATCGATGGCGCGGCGCATGGCGTCCTGGTCGGGGCCGCCTTGCGCCTTGGCGTACTCCTCCAGGATGGTCTTGGAATTGGCGATCGACAGCGGCGCGTTCTCCAGCAGCGTGGCGATGACGGCGTCGACGTAGGCATCGAGCTCCGCATCCGGCAGCACGCGGTGCACCAGGCCCATGGCGAGCGCCTCATCCGCGCCATAGCGCCGGCCGAGGAACATGATCTCGCGCGCCCGCGCGTGACCCACCGTCTCGAGCAGCCGCTTGTGGCCCTCGACGTTGTAGGCGATGCCGAGCCTGGCCGCGGGAATGCCGAACTGGGCGGAGGCCCCGCAGTAGCGCAGGTCGCAGGCGAGCGCCACTTCCAGCCCGCCGCCCATGCAGAAACCGTGGATCAACGCCACCGAGGGCTTGCGCGAATCCTGGATCGAATGCAGCACGCGGTCGAGCAGGCCGTCGTATTCGCTCACCGCGCCGCCGCCGGCGCGCACCTTCTCGAACTCCGAGATGTCGGCGCCTGCGGCGAAGGCCTCGGCACCCGCGCCGCGGAACGCCACGCAGCGAATCTCCGGGTCGGCGTCGAACTTCGCCATGGCCTCGGGAATGCCGCGCCACATGGCGCCGTTGATGGCATTTTTCTTCGCGGGCTGGTCGAACACGATCCAGCCCACGCCACCGCGCTGGTCGACGCCGAGCTTGCCCGCGCTCATGCCCAGCGCCCGCTTTCCACCTGGTGGAAGAAATCCTCGACGATGCGGTTGAACAGCGCCGGGTCCTCCAGGTTCATCCCGTGCCCGGTGCGCGGCAGCACGACGAGTCCCGCATGCGGGATGGTGCGCTTCATGAGCAGGCCGGGCTCTAGCGTAGCGTCGTCCTCGTCCCCGCACATCACCAGGGTCGGCGCCGTGATGCCGGCCATATCTTTCTTCAGGTCGTACAGCGAGGGCCGGCGCGCCTGGTAGCCCAGCATGGTGTTCGCCGAGCCCTTGGGCGAATGCTCGCTCAGGTACCGGATGTAGAGCGCGAAGCCGCGCGGGTCCTTGTCGCGGAGCTGCAGGCGCGTGGCGTTATGGCCGTAGGTGGCCGCGAACTTCGCCATGCCTTCCTTCAGGATCAGCTCCGCGTTGGCGCGCGAGGAGCGCTGGAATTCCTCCCGCCTGGCCGGCTCCGCGCCATAGCCGCAGCCGGCGACCACGAGGCCGAGGGCGCGTGGGCTGTACTTGATACCGAAGTGCAAGGAGGCGAAGCCCCCCATCGACAGCCCAACGATGAAAGCTCGCTCGATTTTCAGGCCGTCCAGCACGGCGAGCACGTCGTCGCGCGCTCGATCCTGCGAATAGCGCTCCATGCTCTCGGGCACGTCCGAGGGCGGGTAGCCGCGCGCGTTGTAGGCGATGCAGCGGTAGCGCCGCGAAAAGTGCGACAGTTGCGGGTCCCAGCTGCGCAGGTCGCCGGCGAATTCGTGCACGAAGACGATGGGCGTGCCGCTGCCCGCTTCCTCGTAGTGCAGTTTCACGCCGTCGTCGGTGGTGATGTGGGCCATGTTGGTAGACTTGCCGGAAATGGATCTGAATCTTAAAGGCAAACGCGCGCTGGTGACCGGCGGTTCGAAAGGCATCGGCCGCGCCTGCGCCGAGGTGCTGGCGCAGGAAGGCTGCACGGTGCTGGTGACGGCCCGCCACCCGCAGCCCGGGCCGAACGCGAAGGCCATCGACCTGTCGCAGCGCGGTGCGGCCGAGGCGCTCGCGGCGTGGGCCGGAGACCTGGATATCCTGGTGAACAACGCCGGCGCCATCCCGGGCGGCGACCTGCTCAAGGTCGACGAGGAGACCTGGCGGCGCGCCTGGGACCTGAAAGTCTTCGGCTACCTCAACCTCACGCGCCAGGTCTATGCGCGCATGAAGGCAAGAAAATCGGGCGTCATCGTCAACATCCTGGGCAACGCGGGCGAGAAGCTCGACGCGAGCTACATCGCCGGCAGTACGGCGAACGCGGGCCTGATGGCCTTCACGCGCACGCTGGGCGGCGCTTCGCACGCCGACGGCATCCGGGTGGTGGGCATCAACCCGGGACCCGTGGCCACCGATCGACTGAAGAGCCTGTTCCGGCAACGCGCCGAGGCGAAGTTCGGCGATCCGGAGCGCTACCCGGAGCTCTACGTGGGCATGTCCTTTGGCCGGCCGGGGACGCCGGAGGAGATCGCCTGGATGGCGGCGTTCCTCGCCTCGGAACGCTCGGCCTATACCAGCGGCTGCATCGTCACCATCGACGGCGGGCTCGCCGCACGCTCCACGTAAGGCGAGGGTCCCGTGAAAGCCCTGCTGTGCAAGGAGTTCGGTCCGCCCGAGTCGCTGGTGCTCGAGGAGGTGGCCTCGCCCACGGCGGGCGCCGGCGAGGTGGTGGTGAGCGTCAAGGCGGCGAGCGTCAATTTCCCCGACGTGCTCATCATCCAGAACAAGTACCAGTTCAAGCCGCCGCTGCCGTTCTCGCCCGGGAGCGAGCTCGCCGGCGTGGTGAAGGGGGTCGGCCCCGGGGTGACGAACGTCAAGCCCGGCGACAAGGTGATCGCCTTCACCACCTACGGCGCGTTCGCCGAGGAAGTGAAGACCGAGGCCGTGCGCCTGTTGCCGATGCCCGAGGGCATGAGCTACGCCGAGGCGGCCTCCTTCGTGCTCACCTACGGCACCACCGACCATGCGCTGCGCGACCGCGCACAGATGAAATCCGGCGAGACGCTGCTGGTGCTCGGCGCCGCGGGCGGGGTCGGGGTGGCCGCGATCGAGATCGGCAAGGCGCTCGGTGCGCGCGTCATCGCCTGCGCCTCGAGCGCGGACAAGCTCGCCGTGTGCCGCCAGCACGGCGCCGACGAGACGATCAACTACGCCAGCGAGGACTTGCGCGAGCGCCTCAAGGCGCTCACCGCCGGCAAGGGCGTCGACGTGATCTACGACGCCGTGGGCGGCCCGTACACCGAGCCGGCATTCCGCTCCATCGCCTGGCGCGGCCGGCACCTCGTCATCGGCTTCGCCGCCGGCGACATCCCGAAGCTGCCGCTCAATCTCACGCTCCTGAAGGGCGCTTCCGTGGTCGGCGTATTCTGGGGCGACTTCACGCGGCGCGAGCCGCAGGCCTTCGCCGAGAGCGCGCGCCAGCTCGCGCGCTGGTACCGGGAAGGCAAGCTCAAGCCCCATGTGTCGGCCACCTTCCCGCTGGAGAACGCGGCCGAGGCCATGAACCTGCTCGCCTCGCGCCAGGCGAAGGGCAAGGTCGTCATCGCCATCAGTGATTGACGGCCTCGCCGAGGCGCTGGCCGCGCTGGCGAGCCCGGCGGCCCTCGTTTTTTGCGGCGTGGTCGTGTTCGCCGGCTATGCGCTGCGGGGCGCCACCGGCTTCGGCGCCGGCGTGGTGTCGATCCCGATGCTCGCGCTCGTCCTGCCGCTCAACGTCGTGATCCCGGTCATCACCACGCTCAGCATCGTCGCTTCGCTCGCCCAGTCGCTGCAGGAGATCCGCCACGTCGACTGGCGTGCGCTGCGCGGGCTAGCGCTGCCCTCGGCGCTGGGCCTCGCGCTCGGGCTGTGGCTGTTCGCGTCGCTGGATCAGGCGCTGCTGCTGCGCGTGTTCGCCGTGTTCATCATTGCGTACGGCGTGTGGTCGCTCGCGCCGCGCCCCCCGAAGTTGCACTTGCCGCCCCAGGCACTGGCGGGCGCGGCAGGCGGTGCCGGGGGTCTGGTGGCGACGCTGTTCGGCGGCATGGCGGGCCCCTTCTACGCGATTTACCTGCGCGCACTGCGCCTGGACAAGCGGCGCTTTCGCGCCAGCATATCCTCGGTGCTGCTCTGCCTGGGGCTGGTGCGGGCCGGGGGCTACGGCAGCCTGGGCTTCTACGACCGGCGCGCGCTGGCCGCGCTCGCGCTGCTCGCGCCGGTCATGGTGCTCGGCATGCTGGCGGGGGATCGCTTGCATGCACGACTGGACCAGGCGAAGTTCGAGCGCGTGGTCGCGCTGCTGCTCGCCGCGAGCGGCGTCGCGCTGCTCTTCAAGTAGCCGGGGGCGTCGCGTCGCCCGCGCCGAGCGGCCTTTGCATCTGCACGCTGTCGACCCAGCGGCCGAACTTGTAGCCCACCGAGCGCAGCGTGCCGACGCGCAGGAAACCGAAGCGCGCGTGCAGCGCGATGGACGCCGTGTTGGCGCTGTCGCCGATCACCGCGATCATCTGGCGATAGCCGAGCAGCGCGCAGCGCTCGATCAACGCGGCCAGCAGCAGCGTGCCGATGCCGCGGCCCCGAAGGTCGTCGCGCACATACACGGAGTTCTCGAGCGCGTAGCGATACGCCGAGCGCGCGCGGTACGGCGCGCAATAGCCGTAGCCCTGCACCGCACCGGCGCCGACGGCGACGAAATAGGGCAGCCCGCGACCCGCGACGTCGTCGAACCGGCGCCGCAGCTCGGCGACATCCGGCGGCACTTCCTCGAAGGACGCGAGCCCGACGAGGACATGGCGCGTGTAGATCGACTGGATGGCGGGGAAGTCGCCCTGCGCGACGTCGCGGACTTGCACTTCAGCGCGCGTAGCCGGGCTCTTCGCGGTCGAGAATGCGCTTGAGGGCGCTGAAGTGCGCCGCGGCGTACTTGGGCGTGTCGGCGAGAATCATGCGGTAGGTGTCGCGCACCACCTCGGGACGCACCTTGCGCAACGGCAGCCCGGTGGCGCGCGCCAGCACCTGCAGCCGGCAGGCGCGCTCCAGGTAGTACATCAAGTCGTAGGCTTCCGCCACGCTCGGGCCGACCACCAGCACGCCGTGGTTGGCGAGAAACATCACCCGCTTCGTGCCGAGCACGCGCGCCAGGCGGTCGCCCTCGGCATCGTCCACCACCAGGCCGTTGTAAGTGTCGTCGTAGGCGATGTCGTCGGCGAACCGGAGCGCGTTCTGTTCGACCATCTCGAGGCGCCCGGGCTCGGTGAGCGTGAGCGCGGTGGCGTAAGGCATGTGCGTGTGCAGGACGCAGGCCGCCTTCGGATTGGCAAGGTGGATGCGCGAGTGGATGCAGAAGGCGGTCTTTTCGGCTTCGCCCTCGCCTTCCAGCACCCTGCCCGTCGCGTCCAGCGCCAGCAGGTTCGAGGCGCTGACTTCGCCCCAGTGCAGCCCGTAGGCGTTCAGCAGGAACCGCTTGCCGTCGGGCAGCATCAGCGTGAAGTGGTTGCACACCCCTTCGTGCAGGTCCATGCGCACGGCAAGGCGGAACGCCGCCGCAAGGTCGATGCGCGCCTGGCGGTCGGCGGACGACGCGACGCCCAAGGTCTCCAGCTTGCCCATGGCGGCGATTATAGGCACAACCATTTCCCGACCCCAAGCGGAGCCAGGACAGGTTGGTGCGGTAGCGTACTGACCAGTTCCGGGCAACCTTGGAAGCTGCCCCCTCATGAGAACCGCGTTCGAACCTTTAAGGGCGGAACTGGGGCGGCTGTACCGTCTGCTGCGCGGGGCGCTCGCTCTGTTGGGACTTGTCACGGTGGTCGCGGTCGCGGTACCCCTGCCGCAGGCAGGCCTGGAGGTGCAGGCGGCGATCGCCTCCCTGGTCGGGGGTGGAACGGCGGCCCCCCCGGACCTGGCAACGCAGGAGCTCGAGGAGCGCGCACTCGTCGAGTGTGTCGCGCCGCCCCTGCCGCAGGAGGTACAGGACGTACCGGCGGCCATCGCCTGGTTTTTCGACGGTGGGACGGCGGCCACGCTGTTGGCCGATCCCGCGCCCGTCGAGACTGCGGCGGCACCGGACCTGTCCGAGCAGGCGCGCGAGGAACAGCGCGCCGTGGCCGAGTTCATCGCGCGGCGCTACCGCGTGGCCGAGGCGGCCAGCACCACCTACGTGTCGAGCGCCTACCGCTCGGGTCTGGCGTATTCGGTCGACCCGCTGCTGATCCTCGCGGTGATGGCGATCGAATCGAGCTACAACCCGGAGGCCGAGAGCCATAGGGGCGCCAGGGGCCTGATGCAGATCATCCCCCGGTGGCATTCGGAAAAGCTCGCAGAGCACGGCGGCGAGAGCGCCCTGCTCGATCCCGAGGTCAACATCCAGGTGGGTGCGCGGATCCTGCGCGATTACATGGTGCGCGCCGGCGAGATGCAGGCCGCCTTGCAGATGTACAACGGCGCCCGGGATGAGCCCACCGCCCGCTATGCGGGCAAGGTGCTGGCGGAGAAGGCGCGCCTGCGGCAGATCCTCGTGGCAGCGCTCAGCGGAAGCTGATGCGCGGCGTCACGCCGTCCGGCGCTGCCGGACGGCGGGATATCCCTGGACGACTCAGGACTGTCCGAACCGCGCTTTCGCCTCGGTCATGCAGCTGTCCTTGGCGTTGCCCGAGAATCGGTCGCACTTTTCTTTCGCGACCGCGTAATCGGCATCGCGCTTTTCATCTGCAGCGCCCTTGCGGGCGTCGGTCGATTTCCCTCTGGCGACGCCGCTTGCCTGCGAGACCTTGCTCTGCGCCTTGGCGTCGGCCTTGGCGGTGGTCCGCGCGGCCTTCGCTTCCTTGATGCAGACGTCCTTGGCATTGCCGGCCTTGTCGTCGCACTGCTCCTTGGCGACTTCGTATGCGGCATCGGCCTTGGCGGCGGCCACGTTGGCGCGGGACTTCTGCGTGGGCTTGTAACGTGCCTCGAGCTCGGCGGCGGCAACCTTCTCGTTGCCCTTGGCCTTGGCGTTGCAGATGTCCTGCGCGTTGCCGCTAAGCGCGTCGCACGCAGTCTTGGCCGTCTTGAGGTCGGCCTTGATCGCGTCCTTGTGCATCGTGTACTCGGACTTCGACATCCGCTCGGTCTTTGCATCGGACTGCGCCATGGCGCCGGTGCTGAACGCAAGGCCAATCGCCAGGGCGAGTGCGCTGACACTGAATGTTTTCATCGGTGTTCCTTTGTCTTTGTGGGTGTTGAAAAGGGGTAGGGGATGCCGTTACAGCGGGCGTTTGAGATCCTGTTGCTTGTTCTGCCAGGCGGCGACCTGTTTTTCCGCCTCGTCCTTGGTGCAGCCGTACGATTCCTGGATCTTGCCGGCGAGCTGCTCGCGCTTGCCGGCGATCACGTCGAGCTGATCGTCGGTGAGCTTGCCCCACTGCTGCTTGACGTTGCCCTTGAACTGTTTCCAGTTACCTTCGATGCGATCCCAGTTCATTCTCGATCTCCTCATGTGGTTTGACGCGGAACCGGCGCGAAGCGCCGGCCGTGCGACCTGGCGGCAGCGTCCGACTGCGGCGTGCCCCTTCGCTGCTGCGATGCTCGTCCTTTCGCGCGCGGCAGTCTGTGTGCGAGCGCACCGTGCGCGGGTGCGGTGGCGCGCATAGGGGAACGAACTGGTACGCTAGCCGGCATGACAGCGTGGCAGGGCGAAATCCTCCTGGTGGACGACGACGCGGGGAATCTGCTTGCCCTGCAAGCGCTGCTTGAACCGCTGGGGCAGGCGGTGCTGCGCGCGCGCTCCGGCGAGGAGGCGCTCAAGCTGGTGCTCGATCACGACCCCTCGGTGATCGTGCTCGACGTGCGCATGCCGGGCATGGATGGCTTCGAGGCCGCGCGGCGGATCCACGCCCGCGAGCGCTCCAGGCACGTTCCGATCATCTTCCTCACCGGCATGCCCCTGGAGGCGGCATCGGCGTTTCGCGGCTACGAGGTCGGCGCGGTGGACTTCCTGATGAAGCCGGTGGTGCCGGAGATGCTGCGCGCCAAGGTGGCCGTATTCGTCGAGCTGCACCGCAAGAACGCGGCGCTTGCCGGGGCGCAGGCGCAGCTGCGCGCGCTCGCGGCGCGCCTGATTTCGATCCGCGAAGACGAGCGCGCGCGCATCGCGCGCGAGGTCCACGATGAGCTGGGGCAGTTCCTGACCGGCCTGAAAATGGACGTGACCTGGCTGCGCAAGCACCTCGGCAAGGACCAGGCGCCGCTGCTCGAAAAGACCGCGGCCATGCGCCAGCTGATCGACTCCACCATCAAGGTGGTGCGCAGGATCGCGACCGGCATGCGGCCGGAGATTCTCGACGACATGGGCCTGGTGGCGGCCATCGGCTGGCAGGCAAAGGAGTTCCAGAAGCGCATGGGCATCCGTTGCCGGGTCGAGCTGCCGGGGGCGCAACCCGAACTGGACAGCGCGCTGTCGACGGCGGTGTTCCGCATCTTCCAGGAGATCCTCACCAACATCGCACGCCACGCCAAGGCGAGCGGGGTCAGCGTGCGGCTGCGGATCTCGGCGCAGCGGCTCACGCTCGAAGTCGTGGACGACGGCGCCGGTATTGCCGAGGACGCAGTGCATGCGCGCGAGTCCCTCGGGCTGCTGGGAATGCAGGAACGGGCGCAACTGTTCGGCGGCGAGGTCAGCATCCGTGGCAGTCCCGGCCGCGGCACCACGGTCGCCCTGTCCATTCCCCTGCCGATTGCGCCGCAGCCGGCGCCCGACTAGGCGGCATCGCCCCGGCGCCGACCCTTAGTGTTCGACAACGTACAGAAGCGCTGCGATTCGCGGCACACACTGCAGACTACTAAGGGGTGAGAACATGACAGGCTCAGTGTTGGTCGTGGAAGACGAAGTACCGGTGCGCCAGTTGCTCGCCGGCAATCTGCAGAACGCCGGTTACCAGGTGCAATGCGCGGGCGATGTGGCGCAGGCCGAAGCGATGATGCGCGAAGTGCGGCCCGACCTGGTGGTGCTCAACTGGATCCTGCCGGGGACGCCCGGGCTGCCGTTCGCGCGGCGCCTGCGCAGCGACCAGCGCACCCGGGACATCTCGATCGTGCTGATCAGCGACCGCGCGGAGGAACAGGACAAGGTCGCCGCGCTGGAGGGCGGGGCGGACGACTACGTGACCAAACCGTATTCCGGACGCGAGCTGCTCGCGCGCATCAAGGCGGTGATGCGCCGGCGCACGCCGCAACTCGCCGACAACGTGATCGAGGCCGCCGGCTTGCAGCTGGATCCCGCGGCGCGGCGCGTCAGCGCCGGGGATCACGAGATCGAGCTGTGGACCACGGAGTTCCGGCTGCTGCATTTCTTCATGACGCACCCGGGGCGCATCTTCAGTCGCACCCGGCTGCTCGACGAAGTCTGGGGCCACGACGCCTGTGTCGAGGAGCGCACCGTCGACGTGCACATCCGCCGCCTGCGCCAGGGCCTGGCACCGGCCGGCAGCGATGTGTCGATCGAGACCGTGCGCGGACTCGGTTATCGCTTCCGCGCCGAGCCCGCCTGACTAGTACGCGTTCTGCTTTCCCAGCACCACCGCCACGGTCATCAGCACGATCTTCAGGTCGAGCAGCGGCGACCAGTTGCGCAGGTAGGCGAGGTCGTACTCGACGCGGGCGCGCATCTTTTCGAGCGTGTCGGTCTCGCCGCGCAGCCCGTTGACCTGCGCGAGGCCGGTGATCCCGGGCCGCACCTTGTGCCGCACCATGTAGCTGCGGATCAGCTTGCGGTACATCTCGTTGTGGGCGACGGCGTGGGGCCTGGGACCCACCACGCTCATGCGGCCCTGCAGGACATTGATGAACTGCGGCAGCTCATCGAGCGAGTACTTGCGCAGCACCGCGCCGAGCGGCGTTACGCGCGGGTCGCCGCGCGTGGCCTGCGTCACCACGCCGCCATCCTCCAGCGCAAACATGGACCGGAACTTGTAGACCACGATCTCCTTGCCGTCCAGGCCGTAGCGGCGCTGCCTGAACAGCACCGGCCCGGGCGAGCTCCACTTCACCGCGAGCGCAATTCCCAGCATCAGCGGCGCGATCAGCATCAGGATCGCCGAGGCGAGGACGAGGTCGCTGGCGCGCTTCACCAGCCCGTCCATGCCGTAGAACGGCGATTCGCGCACCGCGAGCACCGGCAGCCCGCCGATGGTCTGCACGCGCGCCTGCATCAGGTCGCACAGGAAGATGTCCGGCGCGAAGTAGATGGAGGCCGTGGTGTCGTGCAGCGCCTCCAGTAGCGCGAGGATGCGCGGCTGAGCGGTCATCGGCAGCGTGATGTAGATCATGTCGATGTGTTGCGCGCTCACGTACTGCGCCAGCTGCCCGAGGTTGCCGAGGTTGCGCCCGGTGCCTGGATCGCCGCCCCGGGGCGTGGCGCGGTCATCGAAGTAGCCGGCAAAGCGGATGCCCGTCAGGGGGCGCTCGCGCAGATGCGAGCCGAGGTCGCGGCCCAGCCCGTTGGCGCCCGCGATGACCGCGGTCCTTTGCAGGCCCTGCGCCGCCAGCAGCCGCGGCAACAGCCGCGGCACCAGCCGGTGGGCGGCGAACAGGGCCAGCGGCGTCGCGATCATCCAGGCCACGATGCCGCGGGCATCGAAGTTCGCCAACGTTCCCGATGCCCAGCCGAGCAGCAGCAGCAGCGCGACCATCGCCAGCCATTCGACGGCGATGTCCCGGGCCAGCGCAGCGGCACTCGCCGTATCGCGCGCGAGCTCACCCGGGAAAGTCATCGAGAACACGAGCAGCACGAGTATCAGATGCGAGCCGCCGAAGCGCCCGTCGAACCAGAAAGCGCAAGCCACCAGCAAGCCGATCGCCACCGCCGGGTCGACCGCGGCCCGCAGCAAGGCCGCCGGACTGGGCTGGCTCGGCAGCAAGCGTGGCCGCGTGTGCGGGAATTGAAGCAGGCTCATGAGTGCGTGACCACAGAAGTACGTCAGTACGGCAGACCACACTAACGCGGTCCGGGGTCGACCATGTCGCGCACGCGCGCACGACACGGTAGCTCCATCGGACTAGCGCACGCGAGAGGACAACATTGTGCGACAGCGTACATACCTCGCGCTGCCGAGCGGCTAGGCTGTGTTCCATATTCGAAGGATTACCGTGCAACTCAGCCAAGCACAGACGACGCAGCACCTGAAATTCCCGCCGACCGGTTTTTCCGATGCCGTCGCGGGCACCGCGAGCCTGGTCGGCGAGGCAGTCGCGGCCAACGGCAATGCGATCGCGTTGAGCGACCTCGACGTCGAAACCCTGATGCTCAACCTGGACGCATCCCTGAGGGTGTACCAGCGCGAGCATTTCTTCAGCTGGACGCAAGGCCTGCTGCAAAGCCTGATCAGGCATGAAGTCATCGTCTGCGCCGTGCGCAGCGGCGAGCCTTCGACGCTGCGCGCCGACAGTTTCTCGATGATCGCCGCGGAGCCGTCGATCTTCGGCGATCTGTTCCTGCGCGACCCGTCGGTCGCGCTGGGACTGATCAAAGCCTGGGAAGACCGCGGCTTCCGGCCGCTGCTGTGCGACGCCACCGACAGTCCGTTCAGCCGGGGCCTGTTCGCGCAGGAGCTCGGGCGCGTCAGCGCCACGCAGATTCTGGCGCATGGCACGCACGACGCGCTGGGGCAGGCCTGCGGCTTCTATGCGTTCATCTGCGTGCCGGGAACGCTCGGCCCGCGGCAAGCCTACCTGGCGCGACTGGTGACGCCGTTCCTGCACGCCGCCTGGATGCGCACGGAGGTCAACGGCCGCGCCAAGGGCAGCAACCCGGCGCAACGCGAGGAAGCCAGGCGCATCACCACGCGCGAGGAAGAGATCCTGCGCTGGGTCTCCCTCGGCAAGAGCAACTTCGAGGTCGGCGCCATCCTCGGCATCAGTCCGCTGACCGTAAAGAATCACGTGCAGAAGATCCTGCGCAAGCTGAACGTCGTGAATCGCGCCCAGGCCGTCGGTAAGGCCCTGGAACTGCGCATGCTCAGGAACTGACCGTGAACCGGATCCATGCCTGCGGTTTGTCACTGGTGCTCGCCGCGTTGCTCGTCCCCATGCCGGCCCAGGCCGCGGCGCCCGGCGGCGCCGGCATCGACCGGGTCGCGGCTGGCGCAACGACCGACTTGAAACCCGTGCCGGCCATTGTCGACGGGTCTCTGCTGGCCGCTGCCAGCGGTACGACTGCGCGGCCCGAGGGCACGGAGCGCCGCGGCCCGTCGGACCCCGCGGCGCAGGAAGCGCAATGGATACGAAGCGCCGACACCCCGGTCGCCGAGCCCGGCATTCTGGTACTGTTGGTCGCGGGGTTCCTCGGCATGTGGGCCGTGGCGAGGCGACGCAATTATTCGTCCTGAGCGTTGCCCGGCTCGCCGGGCAGTTCGAAGGGGATTCATCGGGGGGACAGGAGCATGCTTGCGCACGCGGACATCCGCAACGAATGTGGCCGCGTGATCCTGCGCGGCTTGGCCACGGCGGCCGCCCTTCTGGTCTGGGCGGGCAACGCGCACGCGTTGTTCGACGGACGGCTCGAACCGTTCGTGTCGTATGCCGTCAACCGGGATGACAACGTCTTCCGGCTCTCCGCGCAAAGCGATCCGGTCAGCGTGCTGGGGACGCCTTCGGCGGCGGATACCTTCACGACGACTTCCGCGGGGCTGAATTTCGACGTGCCGACGGGCAGGCAGCGCTTCGTGGGCGGCGCGTGGGTCAACGACAACCGCTACGACCAGTTCACCGTCCTCGACTACACGGAGGTTCACGGTCGTGCCGCCTGGCATTGGCAGGCCGGCAACGACTTCAACGGCCGGATCGGCGCGACCACCGACCGCGCCCTGGCGTCGCTCGCCAACGTCCAGGAAGGCGTGCAGCTCGGCACGCCCAACGCCCTGCGCACGCGCAAGGCATTCCTGGATGCCGCCTACCTGCTGACGCCGCGTTGGCGGCTGCGCGGCGAGCTGGACCGGCTGGAGCAGAAAAACGAGGTTGTGGCACTTGCCGTAAACGACATGACGCGCGATGGCGTCGGTTTCGAAGTGAGCCGGATCTCGCGGGCCGGGAACCAGATTGGCCTCGCGCTGCAGGCGCAGGACGCCAGCCTGCCCAACCTGCAGCCGGTCGGCGCCGGCCTGATCGACAATTCCTACCGGCAGACCCGCGTCAGGCTGGTTACCGACTGGACGCTGTCGGGCCGCTCGCACCTGATCGCGAGCGCCGGCAGGGTCAGGCGCAGCTATACGCAGTTGCCGGAGCGCGACTATCAGACCGGCATCTTCCACGCCGCATACGAGTGGAAGCCCACCGGCAAGTTCACCCTGATCGCCACGGCACAACGGGACATCGGTGCGCCGGACGAAATCAACGCCGGCGTCAATATCGGCTTCGTGCTCGACCAGGGCATCACGTTGCGCCCGGTGTACCGGTTGACGGAGAAGTTGAGCGTGTCGGGCTTCCTCGGCCAGAGTGAATGGGAGTACCTGGGCGATCCGGGACAAGCGCTCGGCACGGTGTCGCCCCGTACCGACAAGGTACGCCACGTGGCGCTGGCCTTCAGCTTCCAGCCCATGCGCGTCCTCAGGCTTGAAGTGGCACTACGGCGCGAAACACGCACCTCGACCGCCGATCGCGGTGACTACGAGGCCGACGTGGCCAGCCTCAGCGCCCGATTGGCGTTCTAGGCCGCGCCGCCGCACTCGCCGTAGTCCGACCGGACCAGCGCCGCAACTTCGTGCTGAACGTTGCGCGCCTAAGCTATGCGGCAACGAGGTCCCCGATGAAAACCCTGCCGCAGTACCGCTACTCGCCCGCCCATGCCATGCGCCACTTGGCGTGGATCCTGCTGCTGTTGGCGCTGATCGCCGCGACGCCGGCGATTTCCCAGACACGCGATGCCTCCCGCACGAACGAAGCGCTCGGCGCGGGCGACAGCGTGCGCGTGACGGTGTTCCAGAATCCGGACCTGACGACCGAGGCACGCATCTCCCCCAGGGGCACCATCGTGTTCCCGCTGGTGGGCGAGGTCGAACTGGGCGGGTTGACGCCGGCGCAGGCGGGAAGCCGCATCGCCGAGCAGCTGCGCCGCGGCGGCTTCATGGTCAAGCCGCAGGTGGCCGTTGCCATCCAACAGGTGCGCAGCAGGCAGGTGCATGTGCTCGGGCAGCTGCAGCGCCCCGGCAACTACGTGCTGGAAAGCACCGGCGCACGCCTGACCGACATCCTGACGCTGGCGGGCGGCATCAGCGCCACCGGCGCCGACACGGTGACGGTACTGACGCACCGCGACGGCAAGGCGATCACGCGGGAAATCGACGTGCCGGCGATCTTCCACGGCGACCCCGCGACCAACATCGAGATGGAGAACGGCGACACCATTTACGTCGAGCGCGCGCCGGTGTTCTACATCTACGGCGAGGTGCAGCGCGCCGGCGCCTACCGGCTGGAGCCGAACATGATCGTGATGCAGGCGCTGGCGCTGGGCGGCGGGCTCACGCTGCGCGCGACCGAGCGCGGCATCGGCGTTCACCGGCGCCTGCCCAACGGCCGGTTCACGAAACTCGAGGCCAAGCTCACGGACCCGGTTCAGGCCGATGACATCGTCTTCGTGCGCGAGAGCCTGTTTTAGAAGGCGCCCCTCATGACCCTGCAACAGTTCCTGCGAGCGCTGCGCGCACGTTTCGGTGTGTTCCTGCTGGTCCTGGCCGCCACCCTGCTGGCCGCCGCCGGCACCAGCCTGATGCTGCCCAAGACCTACAAGGCGGCGGTGTCGCTGCTGATGGACGCGCGGAACGAGCAATCGCTGAGCAGCGCCCAGCGCCCGCTCATCCTCCCCCAGGAAAGGCTGGCCTTCCTCGAGACGCAGAAGGACATCATCAGCAGCAAGAAAGTGGCGCGCAAGGTGGTGCAGAACCTGAAGCTGGCCGAAGAGCCGGCGGTGCGCGAGATCCTGCGCGACGAGGCGCAAGGCGCCGCGCCGCTCGAGGATCGCGTCGTCGATGCCGTGCTGAAGAAGCTGAAAGTGGAGACCTCGCAGAGCAACGTCATCCGGGTGAGCTACGCGTCGCCCGATGCAGCGGCCGCCGCGCGCATTGCCAATGCCTTCGCCGGGGCCTATATCGGCACGCTGCTGGAGTTGCACGTCGAGCCGGCCCGCGAAGCGGCGGCGTGGTTCGACGATCAGCTCAAGCGCCTGCGCGTCGCCCTCGAGCAGGCCCAGGCCAGGCTCACCGAAAACTACCAGCAGCGGGGGATCGTCTCGGCCGACGAGCGCCTGGATGTCGAAAGCACCCGGCTGCAGGCCCTGTCGGACGAATCGGTCCGGGCGCAGGAGCGCAGCTCCCAATGGGACAGTCGGGAGCAGCAAGCCCGCAACGCCGTGCGCCAGGGCGCTTCGCCGGACCGGCTGCCGGACGTGCTCGACAACCCGTTCATCCAGCGGCTCAAGGGCGAGCTGCTGCTCGGGGAAACCAGGCTACGGCAAATGGCGACGCAGTACGGGCGCAATCACCCGGAGTTCCAGCGGCAGGTGTCCGAGAACCAGGGCCTGCGCGAGAAGCTCGATGCCGAGATGGCGAAAGTGGTGGCCAGCGTCGGCAGCTCGGCGCGCCAGAGCCGCGACCGGGAAGCATCCCTGGCGCAGGCGATGGAGGCGCAGAGGAAGCGTCTGCTCGGCCTGAAGCAAAGCCGCAACGAGCTCACGGTGCTCAGGCGCAACGTGGAATCGGCGGAACGCGCGTATGACGTCGCGTTGCAGCGCTCCGTCGCGAGCCAGGTGGATAGCCGCGTCAATCAGACCAGCGTCACCGTGCTCAGCCCGGCGGTCGCGCCCAACCGTCCCGCCAGCCCGCGCATGGATCTGAATCTCGCCCTGGCGGCCGTGGTCGGCGTGATGCTCGGCATCGGCATCGTCCTGCTGCTGGAGGTGTCAGACCGACGCGTGCGTTCGCAGGACGACCTCCAGAATGCCTGGGATGTGCCGTTGCTCGGCGAGCTCAAGCCCTGGAAGCCTGCCCACCGGCTACTCGGCCAATCGGGGTCGGACACCCGCGCACTCCCCAATCCCGGCTGAGGACAGTCCATGAGCAACTCCGACAACGTCCTGCCGATCGAAGGTGTCGGCCGCCTGGTCGCGCGCCAAGACGGCAGGCTCGGCAACGTCCTGGTGGCGGACGGCAAGATCAGCGCCCGCGACATCGATCCGATACTCGCCATCCAGCGCGCCCGCGGCATCCGCTTCGGCGAGGCCGCGCTGCAGCTGCGGCTCATCACGCGGGACGATCTGCGCGACGCCATCGCCAGGCAATACGGACTGCTGCACCTGCTGCCCGGCAGCGGCAACATCAGCCGCGAGCTGGTCGCCGCCTCCGAGCCGTTCCACCCGCGCGCCGAGGAGCTGCGGGCGTTGCGCACGCAGCTGCTGATCCGCTGGGCCAACGCCAGGGTCAGGCATCGCATGCTGGCCATCGTTAGCCCCGGCGCCGGCGAAGGGCGCAGCTACGTGGCCGCCAACCTGGCGGTCGTGTTCTCCCAGCTCGGCCAGCGCACGATCCTGATCGACGCCGACCTGCGCAAGCCACGGCAGCACCGCATCTTCGACGTTCCCGACCGCGTCGGCCTGTCGGCGGTGCTGTCGGGCCGCGCCGACCACAGCGCGGTGGTGCCGCTGCCGCAGTTCGGCACGCTGTCGCTGCTGCCGGCGGGCGCCTGCCCGCCCAACCCGCAGGAGCTGCTGCTGCGGCCGGTGCTGACCACGCTGCTGGACGAGCTGCGCAACGAGTTCGACGTCGTGCTATTCGACACACCGCCGGCGAGCCTGTATGCCGACGCGCAGAGCCTGGCGTTCCGCGCCGGCAGCGCGATCGTGCTGGCGCGCAAGGACCACACCAGCATCGCCGCCACTGCCAGCACCATCCGGGTGCTGAGCGATACGGGCACCAGTGTCGTCGGCACGGTGTTCAACGCCATCTGACCGGATCGGGCTGAGCGCAATGGCCGCCGCCCAAGCGCGACCGGCCTTTCCCGGGCTGGCGGGCATCGTCCTGCTGGGCGTGTTCTGGGGCGCCGTCGTCGCGATGGCGGGCGTGAACGCCTTGATCCTGTGCGTGTCCCTGATCGGCTGCGCGTTCATCCTGTACGACTTTCGCATCGGTGTGGTGCTGTTGATCCTGATGATGCCGCTCTCGACCAGCCCGCTGATGCCCAGCGCCATGCTCGGCATCACGGGCCTCAATCCGCTCAACCTGCTGCTCCTCGGCACGCTCGGTTCCTGCCTGCTGCGCGGGCTGTCCGATGGCGGCCTGCGCCGTTTTCTGCCGCAGCCGCTGCTCTGGCTGTACCTCGCGCCGATCCTGGCCGCCGGCGCCCTCGGCGCACAGCACGTCGACGAGATCGTGCCCGCGTTCCATGTCTACGGCCTGGTGTCGTTCCAGGACGTTGCCGGATACGTCCTCGAGATGGTGGGCAAGCCCCTGTTGATGGTGCTGTTCGCGCTGCTGGTCGGCGCGGCCGTGTCGGGTTCGGCGCAGCCGGAAAAGTTCCTGCTGCCGATGCTGATCTCGACCTGCGCCGTCGGCCTGAGCGTGCTCGCGTACGTCGCCCAGTCCGGCATCGCGCTGCAGCAGCTGGCCGGCAGCGATTCGCGTGAGTTCCTGTCGACGCTGGGCATGCACGCCAACGACCAGGGCCGCTTCTACGCGCTCGCCTACGCGCTATTGCTGTTCACCTGGGCCCAGGCGAAGGGCTCTGGATTGAGGATGGCGCTCGTGGCATCGATGGCGTTGATGGTCACGGCGCTGGTGCTGACTTTCTCGCGCAGCGCCTTCGGCGCCTTCCTCCTCGTCAACCTGCTGTTCCTGTTCTGGCGCCGCAGCGTGAAAACCCTGGTGCTGTTCGGGCTCGCGGCCTCGATCGCGCTGTTCGCGCTTCCCACCGCGGTCTACGAACGCCTCGCGAGCGGCGAAGGCGAGGGGCTCAATGCTATCAGCGCCGGGCGCATCGATTGGCTCTGGCTTCCTCTTCTTCCCGAGGTCATGCGCAGTCCGGTCTACGGCAGCGGCCTGGGCTCGATCCTGTGGTCGGAGCCGATGCGGGTGGGGGGCGGAGCGAGCGTGCTGCTCACCACGCACCCGCACAACGCCTACCTGCAGGCGCTCCTGGACATGGGCGCGCTCGGGCTGCTCCTGCTGTGCGCCTATTTCGCGCACGTCTTCAGGGGATTCTGGAAGCTGGGCGCCGATCCTGCCGTGGACCCCGTGCTGCGCGGATTCTTCCAGGGCGCGGCGGCCGGCCTGCTCGGAATCCTCGTCTCCAGCATCACGAGCAGCAGCTTGTTGCCGAGCCCCGATCAGGCGCTGCTGTGGCTGGCGATCGGCATGATGTACGGCCAGCTGCATAAGCGGCGGTCAAGTTGAGCGCTGCCGAGGCGCCGATCGGGTCGGGCAGCCTCCCGCCGGCGGCCGCGCAAATGCTCGGGCAGCGTGCCCTGACCTTGGGTGCGGCCAACGCATTCGACTTCGCCCTGCAGTTCCTCGTGCCGGTACTGCTGGTGCGCACCCTCGACGCCGAGGCTTTCGGCGAGTACCGGCTGCTATGGCTGATGGCGGGCACGGTCCTGGCGGTCGCGACACTGGCCATGCCGGCGAGCCTGTACTACTTCCTGCCGCGGTCGGACGCGGAAGCGAAACGCCTGTACGTGAATCAGACGCTGGCGTTTCTGGTCGTCGCCGGGCTGGTCTGCGCATGGGCCGTCAGCTCATGGAATCCCTGGCTGCCCGAGAATCTGGCTGCGCTGGCACGCCATGCAGCGGTCGTGCCCGCATTCATTCTGCTGTGGGTCATCGCTTCGCTCCTCGACCTGCTGCCCGCGGCGGAGGAGCGGGTGACGTGGCAGGCCAACGCGACGGTCGGTCTTTCCGTATTGCGTGCCGCGCTGCTGTCCCTGGTTGCGGTCCTCACGCGCGAACTGGCGCCCGTGCTGCTGGTGCTGCTCGCGTTCGTGGCGTTCAAGGCCGCGCTGCTGCTGGTCTACATCGCCCGGGCGCACGGCTTGCGCGGACCGATCCTGCGATGGCGCGCATTCGCGGATCAATTGATCTATGCCGCGCCGCTGGGGGCGGCGGGGGCGCTGTACGGCTTGCGCACCCAGGCGGATCAATGGGTAGTGGCGGCGCTGTTTCCGCTGGGCATGTTCGCGGCGTTCTCGATCGCCGCGGTGCTCGGGCCGCTGATGAACCTTTGCCGCCAGTCCGTCCATTTCGCCTTCCTGCCGGTGATGAGCCGCCGCCAGGCCGCGGGCGACATCGCCGGCATGCTCGCGTTGAACAGCCGCGGCAATATCATGGTCGGCGCGATCGTGTTGCCGCTGTTCGCCTTTGCGTTCGTCTTTGCCGAGGAGCTCGTCACGCTCGTCTACACGGCGGCCTACCTGGAGGCCGCCCCGGTCATGCGCGTCTACATCATCGGCATTGCCGCCATGGTGATCGAGCTCTCGGGAATCACGCTGCTGCTGCGGCAGTCGGTGTTCGTGATGGCGGTGAACGTGATCGGGCTGCTGCTCGCCGTGGCGCTCAGCTGGACCGGGGCCGTGCAGTTCGGCCTCGCGGGGGCAGCGATGGGGGGCGTGGTCGTGATCTATCTCGACCGCATCGCCACCCTGCTGCGCATCGCGCGGCTCACCGGCGTGCGCATCCGGGAGTTGCAGGACTGGAGGACGCTGTCATTGCTCGCGCTGTTCACCGGTCTGGCGGCGTCGCTCGCCTGGGTGGTGGCGGCGCGCGCCTTTACGGCGAGCGGGACGCTGCTCCCCATGCTGATCGGCGGAGCGACCTTGGCGTCGGCGTATGTCGCGATGGTTGCGGGGTCCGGCGTGGGCCGCATCTGGCTCGCGGCCGTGCGCAGCCCCGCCCGGGCTCCTGAGCGAGCGCCATGACGCGCGCCCTGTTCGTGACCGGCTCGCTGTCCCACGGCGGCGCCGAGCGCCATTCGATCGCGCTGATGAACCGCCTGGCGGAGCGCCGGCACGAGTGCCATGCGGTCTACGTCAAGAGCGGCGCCGACCAATTGGGGCGGATCCGGTTGCGCGGCAGCGGCACCGTGCAATGCCTCGGTGCGGCGCGCTACTTCGACTGGGCCGCGCTGCAGCGCTTTGCCACCCACCTCGGCCACCTCGAGCCAGCCGCGATCGTGGCGGCGAATGCGTATGCGCTGATGTACGCCGCATGGGCGATGCGCCTGGCGCGCCGGCGCGTGCCCCTGATCGTCACCTTCCATTCGAGCCGGCTCCTCGGGGTGAAGGAGCAACTGCAGATGGCGGCGTACCGCCCGTTGTTCTGGGGCGCCGACTGCGCGGTCTTCGTTTGCGAAAACCAGCGCCGGTACTGGCGGCGTCGCGCCGTGTTCTCCCGGCGCAACGAGGTGATCCACAACGGCGTGGATACGCAGGTGTTCAGCAGCGCGCGCGTTGACGGGGCGGGCGAGCGCATGCGCGCCGCGCTCGGTTTTCGCGATGCCGACTACGTGATCGGCCTGGCGGCGGTGCTGCGCCCGGAGAAGAACCCCTTGCAGCTGGTGGATGCGATCGCGCTGCTGCGCGCCCGGGGCATCCCGGCAAAGGCGCTGATGATCGGCGACGGGCCGATGCGCGCCGCGGTCGAGGCCCGCGCCCGCGAGCTCAGGGTCGCCAACGACGTCCTCATCTCGGGCTTCCAGCAGGACGTCCGGCCGCACATTGCCGCCTGCGACGTGATCGCCCTGTGCAGCTTCACCGAGGCCTTCTCGCTGGCGGCGCTCGAGGCGATGGCCATGGGCAAGCCCGTAGTGCATTCCGAGGTCGGCGGCGCCGCCGAGATGATCCACGCAGGCCGCAACGGCGCGCTGTTTCCGGCTGGCGATACGGCGGCGTTCGCCCATGCCCTGGAGGCCTTGGCGGACCGCAGTTCGAGCAGGTGCATGGGCAGGAACGCCCGCCGGACGGTGGAAGCGCTGTTCTCGGAACAAACCATGGTGGATCGCTACGAAAAGCTGCTCCTGGAACTGTGCGGCAAGGCGGCCCGGCCGGGCGAGGCGGTGACCGGCTGACGGTCCGTACGGACCATGACGCGCCGGCAAGCGCTACATGGCGCTGGCGCACCATGCACGCATGCCCACCGACGAGGCGCTGCGCGCCCGCATCATCGCCAATCCGGGCACCTGGCTGGTCACGGGTGCGGCGGGATTCATCGGCTCGAACCTGCTCCAAGCCCTGCTCGAACTCGATCAGCGGGTGATCGGGTTCGACAACTTCGCCACCGGCACTCGGGAGAATCTCGCCGAAGTCGAGCGCGCCGTCGGCCGCGCGAGGTGGGGTCGGCTGCAGTTCATCGAAGGCGACATTCGCTCGCCGATCGAGTGCCGCGAGGCTTGCCGATCGGTACGCTACGTGCTGCACCAGGCGGCGCTTGGCAGCGTGCCGCAGTCGATCGAAGACCCGCTCGCCTACCACGCCAGCAATGTCACCGGATTCCTCAACCTGCAGCTGGCGGCGCGCGACGCCGGCGTGTCGAGATTCGTGTACGCCAGCTCGAGCGCGACCTACGGCGACCACCCCGGATTGCCCCAGCAGGAGCCGCACATCGGTAAGCCGCTTTCGCCCTATGGGCTGACCAAATACGTCGACGAGCTGTACGCCGAGCTGTTCGCGCGCTGCTACGGCACGGGCTCGATCGGCCTGCGCTACTTCAACGTGTTCGGCCCGCGGCAGGACCCGCAGGGCGCGTATGCCGCCGTGATTCCGCAGTGGGTGGCGCGCATGATCCGCGGCAAGCCGGTGCACATCAACGGCGACGGCCGCACGGCGCGCGATTTCTGCTACGTCGCCAATGTCGTGCAGGCGAACCTCCGCGCGGCAACCGTGGACGACCCGGCGGCCGTGAACCAGGTCTACAACATCGCGTTGGGCGAAATGACCACGCTCAGCCAGCTCTACGCGACACTGCGCGAGTTGCTCGCGCCGCGCCATCCGCACTTGCGCGACAGCCGGCCCGAACATCGCGACTTCCGCCCGGGCGATGTGCCGCTGTCGCAAGCCGACATCGGCAAGGCGATGCGCCTGCTCGGCTACCGGCCGCAGTGGCGGCTGCGCGAGGGGCTGGTGCAGGCGATCGAATGGTATGCGGCCGGCGCGCCCGTGCAAGCCACAGCATGTGCGGCATAGCAGGATGGATCGCCAAATCGCAGGGCGTGCTCACGCGGAACACGCTCGAGTCCATGCTGCTCGCCCTCGCCCATCGCGGGCCGGACGACGAAGGCATTGCGCAATTCCGTTGCAACGGCACCGGCGAGGAGGTGTTTCTCGGGCACCGGCGCCTGGCGATCATCGACCCGGCCGGGGCGCGCCAGCCGATGCGCGCCGACGACGCCGGACTGGCGGTGACCTTCAACGGAGAGATCTACAACTTTCGCCAGTTGCGGGACCAGTTGAGCGGACTGGGCTACCGGTTCACGCGCGATTCCGATACCGAAGTGCTGCTGCGCGCCTACCAGCACTGGCAATGCAAAGTGGTGGAGCACCTGCGGGGCATGTTCGCGTTCGCCCTCTGGGACGCCGGCAAGGAACGCCTGCTGCTGGCGCGGGACCGCTTCGGCGAGAAGCCGTTGTTCCTGTACCAGAGCGCGAACGCGCTTTGCTTCGCCTCGGAGATCAAAGCGCTGCTGCGCGTTCCCGGCGTGAAGTGCGCCGTGGATCCGGCGGCGGTCTGGGACTACCTCGCCTATCGCTACGTGCCGGGACCGCAAACCCTGTTCAGCGGCATCCGCAAGCTGCAGCCCGGGACGACCGCCGTCTGGGAGCGCGGCGAGCTCACGGAGTCGCGCTACTGGACGGCGCCCGATCGCAGCGCGCATCGTGCCGGCTCGCCGCCGGCGGATGCCGCCGGCACCTTCCTGTCGCGGCTGGACGAGGCGGTCCGGCTGCAGATGGTCAGCGACGTGCCGTTCGGCGCGTTTCTCTCGGGCGGCCTGGACTCCTCGATGATCGTGGCGCTCATGAGTCGCCACAATTCGAATGTCAACACCTTCTCGGTCGGCTTCGGCGAAGCGGGCTACAGCGAACTGGGCTACGCCGCGCAGGTGGCGCGGCACTTCGGCACCACGCACCATGAGATCACGGTCACCGATCGCGACCTCATCGACCGGCTGCCGGCGCTGGTCGCCTTTCGCGATGCCCCGGTGTCGGAGCCATCCGACATTCCAATCTACCTGCTGGCCCGCGAAGCCTCGCGCAGCGTGAAGATGGTGCTGACCGGCGAAGGCAGTGACGAGATCCTCGGCGGCTATCCGAAGCATGTGGTGGAGCGCATGGCCCCCTACTACCAGCGCCTGCCGGCCAGCCTGCGCCACGGCCTCGTCGCTCCGCTGGCGCAGGCGCTTCCCTACGGCTTTCGCCGCATCAAGACCGCTGTCACCAACCTGAACATCGAGGACTGGCGCGAGCGCTACGTGCGCTGGTTCGGCGCGCTGAGCGTCGCCGAGCGCGACCGGCTGGCGGTGCTGCGACCCGCCTGCGCCGCGCCAACCGACGCGGCGCGGTTCGACGCCGAGCCGCGCAACAGCTCGCTGCGGCGCATGCTGTACTTCGACCAGACGAGTTGGCTGCCCGACAACCTGCTCGAGCGCGCGGACCGGATGACCATGGCGGCCTCGCTCGAGTCGCGCGTGCCGTTCCTGGACCACGAACTGGCCGCGTTCGTGTCTTCGCTCCCGGACCGCTTCCGCGTACGCGGCCGGACTACCAAGTGGATTCTGCGGCAGGCGGCGCGCAACCTGCTGCCCGGGCGCATCCTCACGCGGCCGAAAGTGGGCTTTCGCGTGCCGGTGGGCGACTGGTTTCGCGGTCCGATGCGCGACTATCTGGCGGGCCACCTGCAAGGCGCTGCCTCGATGACCCGTGCTTACTACGATACCCGGGTGCTCGACGGGATCCTCTCCGACCACTGGAGCGGCCGGCAGAACAGCGAAAAGCTGCTGTGGGCGCTGCTCAACCTCGAGATCTGGCATCGACACTATGCCCAGGCGTGAACTCGCAGGATTTGGACCAATCAAGATCGTCCTGCTCAGCCCCTCTCTCGAGGCCGTGAGCGGCGTGTCGACCCACGTACGGATACTTCTTGCGTCCGAACTCGCGCAGGATTACGAGTTGCTGCATTTTCAGGTTGGCAGCGAGGGGCACCCGGAGACCGCGCTGCAGAAACTGATGCGGTTTTCTATCAGTCCTGTCCACTTGGCGGTGTTCTTGCTGCGCACCGGGGCCGGGGTCGTTCACCTCAACGTTTCACTGGAGCCGAAAGCCTACTGGCGGGACCTTGTCTACTCGATGGTTGCCAAACTGCTGGGGCGGCGTGTGGTGTGCCAGATCCATGGTGGGGCAATGCCTCAGGATCTTTTTCGAGGCAATGCGCTCCTAACCTGGGGCCTGCGGCGCTTTCTGGTGTCGAGCGACTCGGTCGCCGTGCTCTCGAGCGCTGAGCTGGCCGCGTACCGCGCGTTCGATGCCCGCATCAACGTGCAGCTCGTTCCCAATGCGATCGATCCGGCCGGACTTGCCGATCAGAGTCGTTCCTTCAACCGCGACGGGCCGCTGCGGCTGGTCTATGTCGGACGGCTGGTACGCACCAAGGGGCTGTTCGAAGTTATCGAGGCGATGGCGGCACTGAAGCGCGGCGGACGCGACGTCAGTCTTCGCATCGCCGGCGAAGGTCCGGATCAGGCCGCATTGATGGCCGCCTCCCAAAGGGCAGGTCTGGGAGATCGCATCCGGTTTCTCGGCGGCGTATTCGCCGCGGAAAAATCGCGTCTGTGGCTCGATGCAGACGTGTTTGTCTTTCCGACGTACCACGTGGAGGGCCTGCCGTATGCGCTGCTGGAGGCGATGGCAGCGGGCTGCGTTCCCGTGACCGCACCCGTGGCTGCGATTCCCGATGTGATGCGGGACCGGGAACACGGCCTGTTCGTGCCGGCGAAGGACGCTCCAGCGCTCGCAACGGCTCTAGCCGCTCTCGATGACGACCGCACAGGCTTGTGTCGCATGGCCGAGGCCGCGCGGCGACGCGTGCTGGACCACTACACCGTGGCACGCCTCGCAAGCGATTTCCGCAGGCTATACCAGGGCTGCCTGGCGTGAATCACGTAGCGCACCGGTGGACGCTTCCAAACCTTGAGATCCGGCAGCGACGCTATGCCCAGACCTGATCTCGCAAATCCCGGCGGCCGGTTGGGGTCGGGCGCCACGGGAGCGGAAATCCGCGAATGGCTCAGGTGGCGCTTCAACCGCCTGCGCTGCATGACGCCGGCGGAGATCCCGCACCGCCTGATGCGCGCCGTGTCGGCCGGCGTGGAGAGCGCCGCGCTGCTGTTCGGGCCGCCGCGCGTGCCGGCCCCCGACCTCGCCGCAAATTCCAAGCCCTGGATTCACCGCGGCGCAAGCGTGGATGCCGCCCTGTACACGGCCGCCGCCGAGCGCGTGGCCGCCGGCCGCCTGGACGTGTTCGCACTGCGCGATGCCGACCTGGGCTCGCCGCCACGCTGGAACCAGGACCCCAAGTCGAGGATCGTGTCGCCGCGCAGCTTCGGCAAGCTCCTCGACTATCGCGATGCGCGGCTGGTCGGCGACATCAAGTATCTGTGGGAACCCAACCGGCACCTGCATCTGGTGACCCTGGCGCAAGCCTATGCGCTCAGCGGCGACACCGCGCACCTGGAAGTTATGCAACTGCACCTTGAATCCTGGTTCGCCGCCTGTCCCTTCCACATGGGCCCGAACTGGTCGAGCGCGCTCGAGGCGGCGATCCGCCTCGTCAACTGGTCGGCCGCCTGGCAACTCGCGGGCGGCGTGCACTCGCCGCTGTTCGACGGCGAGCGCGGCGAGCGCCTGCGCGACCAGTGGCTCTACTCGGTGTACCAGCACGCGCGCTTCGTGCGCGGCTACTTCTCGCGCCACTCCTCGGCCAACAACCACCTCATCGGCGAGGCGGCCGGGCTGTTCATCGCCGCGCTGACCTGGCCGCATTGGCCGGCCTGCGCGCGCTGGCTCGCGACGTCCAAGGCCATCCTCGAGGCCGAGGCGCAGCGGCAGATCGCTCCCGACGGCGTGAACCGGGAGCAGGCGATGTCCTACCAGCAGTTCGTGCTCGACTTCCTGCTGATCTGCCTGCTGGCCGGCCGGGAGAACGGCGTGTGGTTCTCGGCCGTCTACGAATCGCGGGTGGAGGCGATGCTCGAGTACCTCGCCTCGGTGATGGACGCGGGCGGCAACGTGCCGATGTTCGGCGATGCCGACGATGGCCGCGTAGTAGGGCTCGCCCCGGCCGCAGGCTTTTCGCCCTACCGCTCCCTGCTCGCCACGGGCGCCATCGTATTTCGCAACGGCGAGTTAAAGCGCAAGGCCGGGCCGCTCGACGACAAGACGCGCTGGCTGCTGGGCGACGAGGCCGACGCGCTGTTCGATGCGCTGGGCACGCCCGCCGTCAAGTCGCTGCCGCGCCAGAGCTTCCCGGTCGGCGGCTACTACATCCTCGGCAGCGACTTCGACACCGAGCGCGAGATCCGCCTGGTCGTCGATGCCGGGCCGCTGGGGTTCCGCTCCATTGCCGCCCACGGGCATGCGGACGCCCTGTCGTTCACGCTTTCGGTCGGCGGCCTGGAGTTCCTGGTCGATCCCGGCACCTATGCCTACCACACGCAGGACGAGTGGCGCCGGTACTTCCGTGGCACCGCCGCGCACAACACCGTGCGCGTGGATGCGCGGGACCAGTCAGAGTCCGGCGGCAAGTTCATGTGGCTGCGCAAGGCGCGCGCGGGCTGCAGCCTGTGGGAAAGCACGCCCGGGCACGACCGGTTCGAGGGCTGGCAGGACGGCTACCGGCGGCTGCAGGACCCGGTGGTGCATCGCCGGCGGATCGTGCTGGACAAGGCCTCGAGGCGGGTGACCCTCGAGGACTCGCTGCAGATGACGGGCGAGCACGACATCGAGCTGCTGTTCCATTGCAGCGAGCAATGCCTCGCCGAGCCCGCTGGCGACGGCTACGACCTGCGCCAGGCCGGCAGGACGCTGCGCCTCGGCCTGCCGCAGATCAAGGCTGCGAGCGCCCGCCTCTACGTCGGCAGCGTCGCGCCCATCTTCGGCTGGGTGTCGCGGCGGTTCGACGACAAACAGCCGGCACCGACGATTGTCTGGCGATGCCGGCTCAAGGGCGACGTCGTGCTGCGCACCGAGATCGCCTGCTGAGCCGACCGGACTAGTCGCGCCCGCCCGGAGCGTCAAACGCCCCACCCATACTGCACTTGATAAAACCTGCAGGTAAACAACGAGGAAAGCCATGAGGATCAGCGTCCTGGGTCTCGGGTACGTCGGCACCGTGACAGCCGGCTGCCTGGCGCAGCAAGGCCACCAAGTGATCGGCGTCGACCCGGAGCCGCGCAAGGTGGACCTGATCAACGCCGGCCAGTCGCCGATCGTCGAAAAGGACATCGGCAAGATCATCGAGCAGCAGGTCGCGGCGGGCCAGCTCGTCGCCAGCATCGAGGCGATCGACGCGGTGCAGCGCTGCGATCTGGTGATGGTGTGCGTGGGCACGCCGAGCCGCGGCAACGGCGACATCGACCTCACGTACATACGCCGTGTCGCCGAGCAGATCGGCGAAGCCATGCGCCACCACGCAGGCGCGCCCGCCGTGGTGTTCCGCAGCACGATGCTGCCCGGCACCATGCGCGAAGTGGTGATCCCGGCGCTCGAAGCGGCCTCGGGGCGCAAGGCCGGCACGGAGTTCGGCGTGTGCATCAACCCGGAGTTCCTGCGCGAAGGCAGCGCGGTGCACGACTACTTCCACCCGCCCAAGACGGTGATCGGGGAGCTGAACGAGGCGAGCGGCAAGCTGCTGGCGGGCCTCTACGCGCACCTCGATGCGCCCCTGGTGCGCACCGACATCGAGACCGCGGAGATGGTCAAGTACACGGACAACGTCTGGCACGCGCTGAAGGTCGGCTTCGCCAACGAGATCGGCAACGTGTGCAAGGGACTCGACGTCGACGGCCACAAGGTGATGGACATCTTCTGCAAGGACACCAAGCTCAACCTGTCGCCGTATTACCTCAAGCCCGGTTTCGCCTTCGGCGGCTCCTGCCTGCCCAAGGACCTGCGCGCGCTGCTGTACAAGGCGAAGCGGCTGGACGTCTCCGTGCCGATCCTCTCGGCGATCCTGCCGAGCAACGAGCAGCAGATCGAACGCGGCGTGCGCGCGGTGGTCGACCGGGGCAGCAAGAAAGTCGGCGTGCTCGGCTTTTCCTTCAAGGCCGGAACGGACGACCTGCGCGAGAGCCCGGTGGTGGAACTGACCGAACGGCTGCTCGGCAAGGGGTTCGATCTGCGGATCTACGACAGCAACGTCAACATCGCGCGCATTCACGGCGCGAATCGAGACTACATCCTGAACCGCGTGCCGCACATCTCGCGCCTGATGGTGTCGAGCGTCGGCGAGGTGATGAGCCACGCCGACACGATCGTGATCGGCAATGCGTCGCCCGAGTTCACCGATGTGCGCGAACGCCTGCGCGACAGGCAGAGCATCGTGGACCTGGTGCGCATCAACGGCTCGCGCAGCGTCGCCGGCGTCTACGAGGGGCTGTGCTGGTGATACCTCCCCCGCGGCGCGTCCTGATGCTGGTGGAGAACCTGCCCAGCCCGTTCGACCGCCGCGTCTGGCAGGAAGCCACCACGCTGCGCGACGCGGGCTACACCGTGTCGATCATCTGCCCCACGGGCAAGGGCTACGCGAAGAAGTTCGAGATCCTGGAGGGCATCGCGATCTGGCGCTATGGCCTGCCGCTCGAGGGCGCGGGTGCGCGGGGCTACGCGCTGGAGTACTCGGCGGCGTTGCTGCAGACGTTCATGTTGTGCTGGCGGGTGCTCGCCACGCGCGGCTTCGACGTGATCCACGCCTGCAATCCGCCGGACCTGTTTTTCCTCATCGGCCGGTTCTTCAAGCTGTTCGGCAAGAAGTTCGTATTCGATCATCACGACCTCGGCCCGGAGCTGTACGAAGCCAAGTTCGGGCGGCGGGATTTCTTCTACCGCCTGATGCTCAGGCTGGAGCGCTGGAGTTTCCGCGCTGCCGACATCTCGATCGCCACCAACGAGTCCTACCGGCGCATCGCCATCGAGCGCGGCGGCATGGCGCCGGAGCGCGTGACCGTGGTGCGCAGCGGGCCGAGCCTGGAGCGCATGAGCATCCGTCCGCCGGACGAGCGGCTCAAGCACGGTCGGCGTCACTTGGTCGGCTATGTCGGCGTGATGGGCAAGCAGGAAGGCATCGACCTGCTGCTGCATGCGGCGCACCACCTGGTGTTCGCGATGGGGCGCACCGACATCCAGTTCGGGCTGGTGGGCGGCGGCACGTCGCTCGATGCGATGCGGGCGCAGGCCGCGGAGCTGGGCGTGGCCGATTTCGTGACCTTCACCGGGCGCGTGCCCGACGAGGAGATGCTGGCGATGCTCAATACCGCGGATGTCTGCGTCAATCCCGACGTCGCCAACGAAATGAACGACAAGTCGACCATGAACAAGATCATGGAGTACATGGCGCTCGCCAAGCCGATCGTCCAGTTCGACCTGGCGGAGGGGCGCTTCTCGGCGCTGGCGGCATCACTCTATGCCAAACCCAACGACAGCGCCGACCTGGCTGCGAAGATCGTCGAGCTCATCGACGATCCGCAGCGGCGCGCCGACATGGGCCGGTACGGGCGCCTGCGCGTCGAGAACGAACTGGAGTGGCGCCACGAGGCGCCGCGACTGCTGTCGGCCTACGACAGCCTGTGGAGCGGCAGCGCGCCGCAACGGCAGGCGCGTGAACGCCCCGGACTGCCGTCGCTGCGGTTGTAGTCCGTTGCGCGTCCTCGCGGCATGCCTGGCCCTGTCGCTCCTGGTTGGATGCGGTAGCGGCTTCGAGGCTACGGGCGGCGGGGACGCCAGTCCTACGCCGCCGGTATCGATCATCGCCGCCAGCCAGGTGATCGATGAGAACGGTGGCACCCTCGCAGTGACGGGGTCATCGCCGATCGCCGGAACGCAGGCCGTGTTCCCGGCCGGCGCGCTGGCCGGGCCGACCACGGTCACCCTCAGCCACGTCACCGGCGCAGCCGGCGTTCCCGGCGACGTGCTGGTGGTCGAGCTGGGACCGGCGGGTACGGTGTTTTCGCAACCCGTGACCGTGACCCTCAAGGTCTTGCCCCAATACCTCACCAGCCGCGGAATCAGCGACCCCACGACGTTGAAACTCGTCGCCCTGAGCGCGGGCGCGGCCGGCGAAACACTGCGCACGGTATCCCTGGACCTGTCGAAGGGCACGGTGAGCGCGCAGGCCACGCGCGCCGGCCGCTTCGCCGTGCTGGGCTACACGAATGCCACCCTCTCCGGCACCTACGGCTTCAACTTCACCATCATGGATGCCAGATTCGGGTCGCCCGGCACCCTCAACGTCGAAGTTCCCGATACCCCGTTCGACGGCACCTTCGCGGTGCCGTTTCCAGGCTACGCGTTCGCCTCCGAGATGGGGACCATCGCCTTCGATGGCGCAGGCAATTATTCGTGGTCCGGCATCCGCAACAACGGCGGCACGCCGGTTGCGGTATCGGGCGGCGGCATCTACTCCGTGAGCGGGGACGGATCCATGACGCTGGATATCGGCCCCGTCGGCAACGTGCTCGCCGGCGGCAGCGCCTTCGTTCTCGTCTCGCCCACCGGCGACGTCATCGAGCTGGGCGTGGGCGTGAAAATCGCCGGGGGATACAGCAATGCCAGTCTGCGCGGCAGCTACGGGGTGGCGCACTACTCCTCCGACGCGGCGGCCGGTCCATTGAACACGATCAGGCTCAATTTCCGCAGGACGCCGTTCAGCGACGCCGTCGACGTGCCCTTCCCCGCGTACGCGTTCACTACCGAGCTGCGCTCGGCGACATTCGATGGCGCGGGCAACTACACCTGGTCGGGAATCCGCAACCGGGGCGGCAGTTCGAGTTCGGTGACGGGCAGCGGCACCTACGCCGTGGCCGGCGATGGATCCCTGTCGCTGGACAGCGGGCTCACCGGTCACCTGCTCGCCGACGGCAGCACCTTCATCCTGACTGCGGCGAGCGGCCAACCGATCGAGATCGGCGTGGGCCTGAGGAGGGGCGGGACCTTCAGCGCCGCCAGCCTTGGCGGCACCTACGCCCTCGTGTTCCACACTTCCGACCCGGCGGGCGCGGCCGCCAGCACGATCGACATCTCCATTCCCCGCACCCCCTTCAGCGGCGAATTCGAAGTGCCGTTCCCGTTGCCAGCGTTCAGCATTGAACGGCGCAGCGTGACCTTCAATGGCGCGGGCAGCTACACCTGGTCCGGAATCCGCAACCGGGGCGGCGTTTCGAGCCCCGTGTCGGGCAACGGCACCTATGCCGTCGCCGGGGATGGGAGGCTGACGACGGACGGCGGTCTCGCCGGGTACGTGCTCGCCGGCGGCAGCACGTTCGTTCTCACGTCGACCAGTGGCCAGGCCCTGAGGATCGGCGTGGGCATACTCAGATAGCGAAGGAGCCTGCAATGAACATCGACAGCACGGTTGATCAGAGGCGTGTCCGGGAATACTGGGACGGCAAGCCCTGCGATTCGGATCTGAGCGACAAGACTAGGCTGTCGCGGGAGTACTTCCTGGATATCGAGCGCCAGCGCTATGCGCTGCAACCGCACATCCTCGATGTCCTTTCGAAGATCGATTGGCGCGGCAAGCGCGTCCTCGAAATCGGGTCCGGGCTGGGCACTGACGCGCGCATCATCATCGGCAAGGGCGGTGACTACACCGGCATCAACGTCGATCAGGCGTCGACCGAGGCGACTGCGCAGGCCTTACGGGCCTTCTCGCTCCCCGGCCGCGTGCTGCAACGCGACGCGACCTGCCTTGATTTCCCCGACGGGGCTTTCGACGTGGTGTACTCATTCGGCGTGCTGCACCATATCCCGGAAGTGGAGAAAGCCGTCGCCGAAATTCGACGAGTTCTGAAGCCCGGCGGCGATCTGTTTCTCATGTTGTACAACCGCAGCTCGATCAACTACAAGGTAGAGATCATGCTGCTGCGTAAGCTTGGGCTGCGTATGCTGTCCCTTCCTGGCGCGATCGCACTGCTGGCGCGGATGGGGTTCCCACGCCACAAGTTGGAGCGGCACCGCGAGTTGGCGGCGCAACTCGGTACCATGAAGGACGACGAATGGCTGAGCCGGAATACGGATGGACCGGACAATCCACACTCGAAGGTTTACGACGCGGCGCAGGCGACCGCGCTACTGTCCGCTTTCCGAATCCTGGAGAATGAGGTTCACTTCTTCGACCATCGGCATTGGGGATTACCGGGGCGCCTGCTGCCGGAGCGCGTGCGGCGCGCCCTGGGTAGGCGCTGGGGCTGGCATCGCATCGTGCATGCGGTGAAGAACTGAGGCACCGGGTCCCCCACCGTGCGCCGGCTCCTGCAGGGAGCGATCTGCCTCGGCCTGTTTCCTGGCGCCGCGATGGCCGATCCCGAATTCTCCTGCATGTTCGAGCGAGCGCCGCAATCCTGCGGCTTCGTTGAGCAGGCCAAAGGCGCGGACCGTGTCTCGCTGGTGCAGATCGCCGGCATGAACGGCGTGCGCCTGCACACCAGGCCCGGCGACAGCCACGTCCGCGGCAGCCGCGCGGCCGAGCGCACCGACCTCGCTCTGTCGCAGCGCGCAAGCGACTGTTACGAGGGCAAGGAGCACTGGTGGGCGCATTCGGTGCTGTTCCCCGACGACTATGTGGCGCCGCCCGAAAGCACGGCGTCGTCGTGGAATTTCGGCGTCGTCGCTGATTTCCACAACACCACGAATGGTGGGGGCCAGGCCAATTTCCAGGTGAACGCGATGCCCGCCACCGCGATTTCGCCGGACCGCCCCACCGGGCTGAGCTTCAAGGTAGCTTACGGCAACCAGACCAGTCCGACAGAGGCGACTTACCCCATCGGCCCGGTCGTCAGGAACCAGTGGTACCACTTCGTCTACCACGTGAAGTGGTCCTCCGGCGAGGATGGGTTCTTCGACGCATGGGTCGACGGCATGCGCAAGATGGTCTACCGCGGGCCCACGCTGTATCCCGGCCAAGGATGCTACTTCAAGCTCGCCAACTACCACAGCGCCTTCGGCCGGCCCTCCTCGGTGATTCACGCCCGCGTGGTCCGGGGCTCCACGGCAGGCGCCGTTTCCGCGGGATCGCTGGAAGGCATCCTCCATTTGCGCCAGGCACCGCGCAGCGGCAGGTAGACCCAGCCCCTGAAGCTCACGGGGACCTCGCATTCGTAGCTGCGCTCGACCTGCCCGCCGAAACTTCTCTTGAATTCGTTGATGCCGGCGCGATCCGGCGCGGATTCGTCCTGGAACAGCCCGCCCCAGTCGTAGCGGGTGACGCCCAGTTCCTTGAACTGCAGCATGTCCTTCCAGTGCAGCCAGCGGTTGGCCCGGCCGACGAGCGCGCGGTAGTCGCTCTCCCGGTCGCGAAAGCACGAGCCCGTGTACTGGAGCCATGCCGACTCGCCCGCGAGGACGTAGGCGTGCCAGACCAGCGCTTCGCCGTGCCGTGCCGCCGTGCTGAGGACGAGCTGACGCGCGTCGCACGCGGCACGCAGCCATTGCGCATCGCAGGGCGCGTGCCCCTTTTGCCGCGCGAAGGTATCGAAGAACGCGCGGAATTCCTCCAGGCGAGCCTCGGGTTCCATGATGAACTCCGCCGTCAGTGCATCCTTCGTATCGGCGCGCCTGATTTTATACCGGCAGTCCTTGCCGAACCGGGCGGCGATCGCGTCCGCCTCTACGGAGAGGTCGGTGACGATGGACAGGAACGAGACGCAGCGGGCATCCGCGACCGGCGCATGCCGGCAGTGATAGCGCACAATGTCCACGCCGCAATTGCGCGAAGGCTCCTCGTCGTACCACACGTCGCCGTACTTCGCGCCCCGGCCGTCGATACGGATCATCCGGGTACCATCGAGTTCTCGTTCGCGGCCGCGCCAGCGAGTTTGCTGCCCACCGGCGCAGGCGCCAATCCCTGCGTTTTCACCCAGTGATCCCGGAACTCCGCGAGCGTCATGCCACGGCACCCGCGGGCGAGTTCCTCGAACAGGATCTCCAGAGTTTCGTACAGACGGTCGATCTGTGCGGCGCCCTGGAACGTCGGGCTGCCGCCCGGCATGAGTTCCGAAGAGTGCAGCATGAACTCCAAATGTGGCGGCCTTTCGTCCCGCGCCCGGCGTGCCAGTTCCAGCATGGCATCGGGGTTGTGCTTTTCCAGCAATGGAACGGGACATAGCCAGCGCCGCTCCGGCGATATTCTTCTGACAATGCGGCGCAGGTGATGGGGCAAGCGATAGGCCCAGGGCCAACGCCGGAAGAGTCTGCTTGGCAAGACGGTCATCGGGACTTCGAGCAGCCCTGCGCTGGACCCCTTGGAGATATCCGGGGAAGCGAGGAAGTAGGGTCGAACGGGGAACGACCTGTAGTCCGAGCCGCCGTTCCCATCCGGGTCACCCGGCGTCGCGCGCCAGTCGACGCCCGGCGTCACGGAGCAGTCCACCAGGTAGCCTTCGTCGAGCAGCATGCCGGCGTAACGGCCATCGAACGCCCAGCGCCCGGCACGATGACTGACCATCTTGCGGCCGAACCTGTCCTCCAGGAGGCGGGTCATGGCCCGGATCTTTTCGCGCATCACACGGTCCGGATACTCGATGAGGTAAGGCTGGTGCGAAAAGTCGTCGCCGGTCAGCGCTTCGAGCGGCGGCGAGTTCCAGGCGTGCAGGTGCATGCCGACTTCGCATGCGCCGCGCGACACGACGTCGCGCGCGAAATCCACGAACACGTCGGACATCGCCATCTCGTAGTTCGTCAGGTACACCGGCTTGAAGTGGAATTTCTCGCACAGCCGCTGGAAGCGCGGCAGGTACGCCGCATTGCGGGTGGTGATGGCGCGCGGCTTCGCCCAGAGATTGTCGCCCTCGGTGTCGACCGTGACGATGAACGGGGTCTCAGACATGGGGTGCTTCGCTCGAGGGCATGGCGAGGAGGCCGCGCCGGCCCGCGTGCATGACCCGGTCGAAGGTGTCGAGGTAGGCCGGCAGGATCCTGTCGTCGCCGAACTCGCGCGCCATGAAGCGCCGGCAGCGCTCGCTCGCCGCCTGCCAGGTTTGCGGCGAACCGAGCAGCGAGGCGAGCGCGCCGACCAGCTCGCCCGGCGAGCGCACGGCGACCCCCAGCCCCTCTCGCTCGATGACGCGATCGGGATCGATCAGCGTGACCACGGGTACGCCCCGGATCCAGGCTTGCAGGTAGGTGTTCGGGAAGCCTTCCACGTCGGAGGTGTTGAGCAGCACCCTTGCGCGACCGTACAGGTCGGCGGCCTCCAGGTACGACAGGGGGCCGTGAAACGTCAGATTGGCGTAGGCCGCCGCGCTATCGCGCACGCCCGCAAACAGCGCCTCCTCGCCCGGCAATGCTCCGCCCGCCATATGGAAGGCGGCCCGCGGCAGGCGCGCCGCGAGCCACAGCGCGCGGTCCGGCCGCTTCACGCGCCGGATGTTGCCCACCCAAAGCACGTCGAACTCGTGCGTCGGCGCCGATAGCGGTGGCTCAACGAGCATGCCTGCGACCCGACTCTGCAGTCCGTAGCTGCGCAGCAGCGTCTGTGCCTGGCAGGCGCTTTGCACCAGGATCGCGTCGGCCCGCCGCAGGCCGTAGTCGTAGAGCCAGCGATCGCGGGCGTAGCGCACGAGCAGCCGCGACTTGTCGCAATCGGAATCGCTCGCGCTGCGGAACACGAAGCGCTTGCCGAAATGACGGCAGAACATCGCCAGCAGGCCGACTTCCATTCCGGCGCAACTGGTGTAGTAGACATCGGCATTGGCGCGCATCAGCGCGGACCACAGGCCGGTCCAGCGGGGATGAATGAAACGCAGCACCGGCACACCAGCGTCGGGACGATAGGCCTTCAACACCCGGATGCCATCGCACACGATACCGTCGGGCTGTCCATGGTCCGTGACGACCATGCTCACCTCATGGCCGCTGCGCGCGAGCGCCCTTGCCAGCAGCGTCTGCTGGACGGGTTCGCCCCCCACTGTCGGCGCTTTGAACTCGGGTGCGAGGACCGAGAGGTTCTGCAGGCCGACGAAGCAGATCTTCATGGCCTCATCGCTCCGCGCATTGCCTGAACAACTCCGCGATGGCGCCCGCGTCGGGCTCCATGAGCAGGAGGTCGGGATCGCAGTCATCCGGCCCGAAGCAATGCTCCGCCTGCGGCGCCACCGATTGCCACCGCAGAGGCTCGGCGCCCGAGCGCAACCATGCCCGGTTGGGGAGGATCAGGCTCACGCGTCCTGCATAGCCCACGGGCGTGTAGCGGCGAATCGCCGCCACCGTGGCGCGAGATACCGCAGCGCGCCGGACCAGAACCGGATCGGCCTGCGCCGCGTGCTCGGCGTCGCGCTCGCCCTGCCACCGACGGCGCTTGGCCGCGAGGTACTCGCGAGCCTGCGCCAAAGACAGCTGCGTCAGCGCGCGCACGTGCCTGCCGATGCGTTGCGCCTGCTGCACCGCGGCCTGCTTCAGTTGGGGCGCAAAGCGGTAGAACGTCGGATAGGGGCAGGCGAACAGGGCCAGCAAGCGGATGGCGACGCCACGCCGCTGGAGTTGCTGCGCCAACTCAAAGGCGATCGCGCCGCCGGCGCAATGGCCGGCGATGATGAGCGGGCCTGCGGGCTGCACGGCCAGGATCTGCGCCGCAAAGTACGCGGCGAGATCCTCCACCCGCGCCATGGGCGGGCTGGCGCCGTCGAGTCCGGTAGGCTGCAGGCCGAAGAACGGTTGGTCGTCGCCGAGCCGCAGGGCAAGGGCGCGGTAACTGAAAACGTCGCCGTAGTGGCCGGGGACCGCGAACACCGGCGTGCGCGTGCCACGGGGCTGCAATGGCACCACCGCCTGCGGCTGCAGCGCAACCGCCTGGGCCGAGCGCAACAGCGCCAGAATCTCGCTCTTGCGCGCCTTCAGCTGGTCGCGCAGCCCGGCCGTGAGCACGCCCGCCGGCGCTTTGCAGCGCAGGCGATCGCCCTCGGCCGTGAGCTGGACGTCGCGGCGGTGCAGCTCCGCGAGGAACGGCTGCAGGTTCACAGTTCGATCTCCTCGCGCTCGCCCGGCGCATCCGCCGTCGCCTGCGACTGCTGCAGCAACATCAGGCCGTCGACGACCGCGGCGAGGCCTCGCACGGTGGGCGATTCCAGCAGGTTGCGCAGCGCCAGGTTCACCTCGAACCGGTCGCGCATGCGCGCCACGGCGCGAATCGCGAGCAGGGAATGCCCGCCCAGGTCGAAGAAGTCGTCATCGATGCCGACGCGCTCCAGCTCCAGCAACTCGGCCCAGAGCGCCGCGAGCGCCTTCTCGGTCTGCGATTCCGGTTCGGCGGGCGGTGCGGCGGGAACCGCCTCCCCGCTGGAGACGGCCGCGAGCGCCTGGCGATCAACCTTGCCGTTCGGCGTCAGCGGAATCCTCTCCAACAGGATGAACGCCGAAGGCACCATGTACTGCGGCAGCCGCTCCTTCAGGTATCCGCGCAGGACCGCGGGCGCGAGGAGGTGCGCGTCCGGCGCGGGCACCGGGCGCAGGTGGGCCGCTGCCGATGGCAGCCGCTGCAGGCTGCCCTGGGCCGACGGCCGGATCGCATAAACGTAGCACAGCGCCGTGTTTTTCAGCAGCGGATCCTGCTCGACGAGATACTCGAAACCCTGCCGTTGCAGCAGGTTCGTGATGGGCTCGAGGTTCTCCTGCCGATCCACTTCGACGACCAGCTGG